>ODAK010006987.1_pt1 | contig 11335 bp, 12 predicted proteins | sample 1539591 | NCBI WGS metagenome assembly ODAK01 (sample SAMEA3539303, study PRJEB22396) | soil metagenome | biome: tundra; feature: field; material: soil | place: USA | collected 2010-05 | depth 0.15 m | reverse complement strand
CAAGAGATTGCGGCGTCTGAGGAACAATGGCGTAGTTTCTGGCTTGAAAGCGGCAAGCCAGAGTTGAAAAACCCGGATGCGGCCTTTATCGGCTTCTGCAAGAGCCGACACAGCCGCAATCCGAACCCATGAGCATCAAATGTGGGAAGGTGGTTTTGCACATTGCCACATAAACACAAAGGAGTCTTTCCATGTTCGCACAAACCCTCTAACCAACTTACATGGGTTACCACCAATGAAGTATTGTGGTTTAGCTGGTAACCACTTTGCCACATAACCACAAAGCAGGTTTTTCACGTTTGCACAAACCCACGAATCAACTAAGGTGGGTTACCACGAATCAATGGATGCGGGTTCATGTCTCTCGTCATTTCCTTCCTCAACCAAAAAGGCGGCGTCGGAAAATCGACCCTTTCGATTAACGTTGCCGCGTGCTTTGCGCTCTTGGGGCAAAAGGTGTTGTTGATCGATGCGGACAAGCAAGGCACGGCCTCGACTTGGGCGAGTTTGCGCCCGGAAACCAGCTTTCAAGTTGTCAGCATGGCCCGTGAGAACATGGCCCGCGACGCTTTGAAGCTTGCCGCCGAATACGACTTTACGATCATTGATGGCCCGCCGCAGGCCGAAACGATCTCACGATCCTGCATAGTGGCGTCTGATCTGGTGGTCGTACCGATTGAGCCAGGCGGCGCGTCACGCTGGTCGTCTGATTTGACTGTCCGGCAATTGAAGGAAGCCCAGGAACTCAAGCCAACCCTCAAATGTGGGTTCGTGGTTTCCCGCAAGATCGGCGCGACGGTCCTGGGGCGCGATACGCGCATCATGTCCGCTGATGCCGGTATTCCCACGTTTGAGACAGAAATTGAACAGCGCGTTGCTTATGCCGAAGCTCTGACGATGGGCAAGACCATCTTTGAATGGTCAGCAGGCCGTGGCCCGGCAGTCAGTAACATTCAAGCCCTAACCCATGAACTACTGGACGTTCTCGATGAGCAAAACATTCGCACAAGCCCCGAAGCCAAGGCCGTTAGCGCCTGAAATTATCGCCGCATTCGAACGGGGCGGGGCAGGGCAGGACACACAAACCCACATTTCCCCAAAAGTAGAAAAGAGGGAACCCGCGAAAGTGGAGAAGGCGGAGCCTATCCGCCGGTTGAGCATCGATCTGCCCGAAAGCCTGCACCGTCGCTTCAAGACGGCCTGTAGCAGGACGGACAAGAAAATGCTGGCCGAGGTTACGAACTTCATCAAACGTCGTACAGCCGAGCTTGAGAAGGGGACAGAATGAGCATTCAGGTCTTAACCGAGGCACCGGGCGGCTATGTCGAGATGACGGCGGCGGACATCATTAGAGCGGATCAGTGGCGGAGGACCGGCGACGTTCGCGTCAGATTTCGCAATGGGGATTTCGTGATTGTCTCCGCCGATGTTGCCCGCAGTCTTGGACAGCTCGGAATGATTCCGCCTTGCTGAATCGCAGCGCCCGAGACGTGCTCAAGGCCGTTGAGAAAACCCGCGCCGGTTGCTAGCCGACGCGGGGCAGGGGCCAATCAGTGCTCGTTCGGGCGATAGATAACGTTGTTGGCGAACCAGAGCGTGATCCCGAGGGCAAACGACAGAAGAATCTTTAGCCGCAGCGCTTGAGGTTAGGGCAGGCTCTCCCATGTCGGCATTTGACGCCGAGGCTGCACAAGAGCGCATTGCACGCCTTCCTTTTGTCTCTTCAGTCGTCGTTGAACGTCGGATGCCCGATGCGATTGTTGTGCATATCACCGAAACTCCCGCGAAATAATCCGGGTTACTGAGCCCACTCAGCCGACAATGCTTCGGCTTGCTGTAGGACCGTCTGAACTGCCGCATCCTGGAGGTCGGGCGGATAACCATACTTGCGCAGGATGCGCTTGACGAGAACGCGCATGCGGGCGCGCGCGCCATCACGGTGCATCCAGTCCACGGTGACGTTGCCTTTGACGCTTGTGACAAGCTCGTGCGCGATGACGCGGAGCTTGGGCTCGCCCATGACTTCGCGGGCGCTCTGGTTCTCGGCGAGGGCGTCGTAGAAGGCAATCTCCTCGTTTGAAAGTCCGGCCTCTTCGCCGCGCTGGCGTGCTGCACGGATATCCTTCGCGAGCTGGATGAGTTCTTCGAGCACCTGGACGGTAGTAATCGCATTCGCGTGGTAGCGCGCGACGGCGGCTTCGAGGCGTTCGGAGAACGTCTTCGACTGGACGACGTTTCTCTTACTTTGTGACCGTATCTCTCCGTTGATCAGCTTGCGGAGAGCTTCCAGAGCAAGGTTTTTGTGTTCCATCTCGCGGACTTCGGCGAGAAATTCGTCCGAGAGGATCGAGATGTCCGGGCTTTCGATGCCTGCCGCTTTCATAATGTCCACGATCTCGGTCGAGACAACGGCGCGGCTGACAATCTGCTGAATGGCAAGTTCGCGCTCGGCGGGACTCTTTCCGCCGCTCTCGGTGGTCTTGATCATGGCGGCGCGGATGGCTTGGAAGAAGCCGACTTCATCGCGAATCTCGCGTGCGGCGTCACTGGCGGAAGCAAGGGCGAAGGCCTTGGACAGGTTGAGGACGGCATCCCCGTAGCGCCGGTGAGCGCGTTTCTTACCCTCGGCAGTTGTTTCTTTCGCGGCTTGTTCCTGCTGCATCGAAAGTATCCAATCGATTGCCTGGGCCATGATGGATAAGCGTTCCTGAGGCTTGGCGGTAGGAGAAAGGGCAGGGCTGTAGTTGAAGCCGTGGAACATGGCGCGGACGATCTCGTACTTTTCCAACAGGACTGCGACGGCCTGCTCCTCATCAATCCCCGTCTGCTCCTGGTCGTGTTGAGAGTATTGGGAGAGGGCGTTCTTGAGGTTCTGGGCAATGCCGATGTAGTCCACGACCAGACCGGCAGGCTTATCGCGGAAAACGCGATTAACGCGAGCGATGGCCTGCATAAGGCCGTGGCCGCGCATCGGCTTGTCCACGTACATGGTGTGCATGCAGGGTGCATCGAAGCCGGTGAGCCACATATCGCGCACGATGACAAGTTTGAGCGCATCGTGCGGGTCCTTCGCGCGCCTCGCCATAAGCTCGCGGCGGGCCTTTGGTCGCTTGCCGATATGCGGTTGCCAGTCTGGAGGGTCTGAGGCTGCGCCGGTCATGACGATTTTGATCGCCCCGGCCTCATCATCGTCGCTGTGCCAGTCGGGGCGTAGGTCGATGATGGCCTTATAGAGTGCAACGCAGATGCGGCGGCTCATGCAGACGATCATTGCCTTGCCATCAAGGGCGGCATTACGTGCTTCGAAGTGCCGTACAAGGTCCTCGGCGATCATGGCGAGCCGTTTGTCTGCGCCGACCAGGGCTTCCACGCTCGCCCATTTGCGTTTGAGGCGCTCCTGTTCGCTTTGGGCCTCGTCTTCGGTAATCTCGGCGATTTCGGCGTCGATCTTCGGCTTTTCGTCTACGTCGATATGAATGCGGGCGACGCGGCTTTCGTAGTAGATCGGGACGGTTGCGAAATCGGCGACGGCGCGGCTGATGTCGTACACGTCGATGTATTCGCCAAATACGGCCCTGGTGTTGATGTCGTCTTTCTCTACCGGCGTGCCGGTAAAGCCGATGAAAGAGGCATTTGGCAGGGCGTCGCGGAGATATTTGGCGAAACCGTAGTTGACCTCGCCGGTGCTCCGGTTGAGCTTCGAGCTGAGCCCGTATTGGCTGCGGTGCGCCTCGTCGGCGATGACGACAACATTCTTCCGGTTCGTGAGGAGGGGGTGATCGGTCTCTCCGTCTGCGGGCGAGAATTTCTGGATGGTCGTGAAAATTACGCCGCCGGAGGGGCGATCAAGAAGCTTGCGGAGTTCTTCGCGGCTCTCGGCCTGTTGCGGGGTCTGCCGCAACAGGTCCTTGCACATGCTGAAGGTGCCGAAGAGCTGGTCGTCGAGATCGTTCCGGTCGGTGATGATGAGGAGGGTGGGGTTTTCCATCGCCGGGTGCTTGATGATTTGCCCAGCGTAAAAGGCCATGAGAAGGCTCTTTCCTGAGCCTTGCGTGTGCCAGATGACCCCCACTTTGCGGTCGCCGTCGGGGCGGGTGGCCTCGATGGTGCGGACAACGGCGTGGCGGACCGCGTGGAACTGGTGATATCCGGCGAGAATCTTGATGGTCTGAAGCTGCTTGTCTTTGGTTTCAATCTGACCGAAGACGATGAAATCCTTGATGAGGTCGAGAAATCGGCGCTTGTCGAAAGCGCCCTTGAGGAGTGTTTCGAGTTCCGGCACACCTTTGGGCGCAAGGCCATCACCGGTGAGGGTGCGCCAGGGCATGAAGCGTTCGCGGTCGGCGGTCAGAGAGCCGATACGGGCCGCAATCCCGTCGGATATGACGAGAGCCGCATTAGTGCGGAAGGTCGAGGTGATTTGCGCCTTGTAGGTCTGGAGCTGGTTGAAAGCGCCGTCTAGCGTCGCGTTTTCGTCGCCGGGATTCTTGAGTTCTATGACGCCAAGCGGAAGGCCATTGACGAAGAGCACGATGTCCGGGCGGCGGTTCGCCTTGTTTTCGATAACGGTGAACTGGTTCACCGCGAGCCAATCGTTGGCATCGAGGTCGTCGAAGTCGATCAGCCGAACCTGCGCGCCTCGGATAACGCCATCGTCGCCGAAGTACTCAATATCAATGCCTTCTACAATCCCTCTATGAAGGCGGCGGTTTTCCTCAGTGAGGGATGGGATTTCTGCCTGAAGAACGCGGCGCAAGGCGTCTGCCTGCGCGTCCTCGGGCAGTGCGGGGTTGAGCCGTGCAATAGCTGCTTTCAGTCGACCCAATAGTATGACATCGCCATAGCTAGGTCTCTCTGATTTGTGGCTGTCGGGAGCGATTTCTTGACCGGCGGCAACGGAATAGCCCAATTCCCGCAACCATGCGAGAGCTGCTTCCTCAATGTGGCTTTCGGTGATCATGCTGGCTCTTCCAGAGCCGGACCAGCTTCCGGCGACGCAGACTTGGCGGCGTTCAGCGCTTCGATATACGCGGCCCTGTCCATCAGGTAGAGGAACCGGCTGGGTGTTGCCGTAATAGGCAGAATGTCCCCGCCCGGTAGGTGAACTCTCACGGCCAGGTCTCCGTCGTTGTCCGTTTCGGCCTCGAGGCTAACAGCCTTGTCTATCAGGTCGTTAAACGACTCGAACCGTTCGTAAGGCTCCCGCGTCTGAGACAGGTTGAAGTTTGCTTCAAGATACGCTTCATGCAAATAGGTAACGAGGGCATCTGCCGAGAGAACGGCGACCCGTCGGTGATGTGCCGATAGTCGGGCAACAAAGCCGTCCTTCCCGTGGCTCACCGTTCCCGCTTCATTGCGCAGCTCGCGCAACGAGTCCGTCAGGTTATTGTGATGCTTCACGAGGTCGGCGAACTTCCGGTGCCGGATGTCGCTGAGTTTTAGAAGCCGGTTCGCAATACCAACAAGGACGCCGGTCGGCGTATCGGCCTGCTGTGGTTTCAGAGGATGAGCAGGATCATCCAGTTCGTCGATGATGATGCGGCAAGCACAGTCTATGATCCCCTTGGCGGCGTCGATGCAGGCGTCGTTGTCGTCGGCAAACTCCCGCTCAAGCGTGGCGAATGTTTGCTGAAGCATTTCCGCGTGACTCCAATATCCACAGAAGGTACGCAGGCCGGGATACCAATCGGGGGTCATAAAGCCTCCTCGATTTTGTTCTCCGCGTCCTTCAAGAGGATTTCACCGGACAGCAGCTTGGGTAGAAGAAAATCGCGTAGCGCAACAAGGCTACGGGTCTCAATCTCATTGTCACGTATTCTCTCGTAAAGTGGCCGCGCGATCTCATCGAACTGTTTCAGGACAGGGGCTGCTGGGACTAGGACCGGCAAGGGTCTAAAATTGGCCTTGCTGATCTCTTGAAATGTCGAACCATTCGCTTTCTGGTGTATCGCGTCCATGTTCGCAATGACCCATTGCCATAGGAATATATTCGATAGTCGTCCTTCAGGTATGAGCGCAATAAAGCCTTGGTTGATCGCAACGGGCACTTCCGCAATTGCCAGGTATCCAATCGGCGCGCGCGAAGATAATAGGACACTCCCTACAGGTAGAAGGCCCGAACTGATCTTGTCGAGCGCTTTCTGCGAGATCGTCCGTTCAGTTGATAGCAAAACGGGTGCATTGAGCCGGGACAAATCTTTTGGCGTAGCCCAAAACACGCCCCCATTCCACAGATCAGTGTCAGCCGTACTGGGCGTCGAACCGCCTACGCAGCGCGCTTCCTTCCCGATCTCCGAGCTATCCCAACCTTCCGGTTTTCCTTCGCCGTCTAAGTTGTTGGGGAATAGTGCCCACAGTTCATTTGAAAGATAGGCAGGTAGCCCCTCTGCCTTGGCATGGCTCGGACCAAAGTCGACAAACCAGTCCTTAAAAACTGCATGAGCCATTGCCTCCAATGTTTCGTTCATGCGGGTATTGAGGTCGATCTTATCGTCGAGTGAACTCAGTACTGAGGTGATGTCTTCTTGCTCATCGCGGGGTGGAAGTACAATCGGTATGCGCCTGATGATTCCTTCGTTGAGAGACGCCATTGTTGACCCAGCGGCATGCTGGATCATCCAACTGCGATGCGCTGGTGTCTGCAGTTGGTAGGCAATAAACCTTGCATCACATGTCGAGGGTAGACGAAGCCGGATAGCATCAGAACCTGTAAACCAGCCCGCTTGATGTGGCCGAATCCACGCACTTCGTTCTACGGCACCCTTACGACCAAATACAATGTCGCCCGCGTCAAGGAGGTATTCAGGCATCCTTGATGTCACAGAATCGTCCACGCGAGGGGTATCGTCGTGCAAGAGAATTCGTCCCCTCCCAATCTCTCCGACGGAAATGACGGGAACACCGTGCTTAGTGTATTCCGCCGCTTTCAGCTTTGTACCGAAAGGGCCGGTTTGAAGCTCGCCCCCGTCCCGTTCGAGAAGGACCCCGATGACTGTCTCCTCCCAGTTAGCCCTCATAACCTAACCTTTTCAAGTTAGCCTTGATTCGAGCTTCGAGTTTGTCAGCCTCGGCGAACTGTCGGTGCAGTTCAGCACCCAGAGCCTGAATCTTCTTGTCGATTGGTTCCCCGTTATCCTCGATTTCAGCGGCCCCGACATAACGCCCCGGCGTCAGGACGTAATTCGCCCCTTTGATCGTCTCGACCGTTGCCGCGTTGCAAAAGCCTCGGACATCTACGTAATGCCGCGCCTTCGGTTCACCACGCCAAGCGTGATACGTTGCTGCAATTTTGGTGATCTCCGCGTCAGACAGTTCCCGCCTTGTGCGATCCACAAGATGTCCGAGATTGCGCGCGTCGATGAATAACACTTCTCCGCGCCTATCCCGCCACTGCCCGCCAGGGTTCTTGTTTCGGGTTAGGAACCATAAGCACGCTGGGATTTGAGTGGAATAGAAGAGCTGGCCCGGCAGAGCGATCATACAGTCAACGACATCACTATCAACCATGTTGCGTCTGATTGTGTCTTCTCCGTTCTGCGTCGAGGACATGGAGCCATTCGCGAGCACTACGCCTGCAGTGCCGTTCGGTGCTAGATGCCAGAGAATGTGCTGAAGCCAAGCATAGTTCGCATTGTTCGCCGGGGGCGGGCCGTATTTCCAGCGAGGATCTTCACGCAGGCGCTCCCCACCCCAATCCGAGGTGTTGAAAGGCGGATTTGCCATCGCGAAATCAAAGCGTTTATCTTTCAGCTCGTCCCTGTGGAAACTGCCCTCATTGTTCCAGCGGATGTCGGCGTCGATGCGCCGCACGGCAAGGTTCATTTTGCATAAGCGCCACGTCGTGTAATTGCTTTCCTGTCCATAAATGGCGATGTCGTCCAAGCGACCGCCATGAGCTTGAACAAAGCGCTCCGCCTGCACGAACATGCCGCCTGAGCCGCAACATGGGTCATAAACCCGGCCCTCGATCTTTCGCGATGGATCAGGGAAAGGTTCCAGCATCTCGACGAGGACACGGACCACCGAACCCGGCGTGTAGAACTCTCCGCCCCGTTTTCCTTCGGAGCCCGCGAAGCCTGCAAGAAAGTATTCGTAGACGCGGCCAAGGAGGTCTCTTGCCCTGCCGTCCTCTTCGTGGAGGGCAATGCCGGAGATCAGATCGATCAACTCGCCAAGCATCACTTTGTCGAGAGCAGGGCGGTTGTAATCTTTCGGAAGAACGCCTTTCAAAGAAGCATTGCTGGCCTCAATCGCCAGCATGGCGTCATCGATCAGCTTGCCGATGGTTGACTGCCTGGCATTGGCCTGGAGGTGGGTCCAACGGGCTTCTTTGGGTACCCAAAATACGTTTTCGGCAAGGTACTCGTCCTGGTCCTCGGCGGAGTCGGGGTCTTCCGCGAGCAGCGCGGCACGTTTCGCTTCAAACGCGCCGGAAATGTGCCTCAAAAAGATGAGGCCTAGGACGACATGCTTGTAGTCTGACGGCTCAAGGTTCTTTCGAAGCTTGTCAGCCGCGAGAAACAGCTCCGCCTCGAACCCGAGGTTAGCGCCGTTCCCGTTCTTGAGTTCATTCTGCTGTTCTGTCTTCGTCGTTTTTTGACGGGCCATTGTTCCTCAGCACCTATATCGTTGATAGGACCACGTTTATACGCCGTACTCCTCACGGCTACAGCGTCTAATTCGCGCCGTTCGTGAAAGGGCGTTCGGTTCCGACGGGAATAATGAGAATAGCGCCAATGTGGTGTGCTTCACAACCGGATGGCGGGCACCGCGTGCGATACGCAATCATCGCTCCTTACTACTACCGGCCAGCCTTCGCCATAAGGTGTGGCGTCCGACGCCGAGGTCCGCCGCAACTTGCTGTTTGGTGAATTCGCCCGAACCGAGCATCGCGCGCGCCTTCTTCAAATCGGCTTCGGTGAGGGAAGGGGGCCTGCCGCCAACCCGCCCGCGCTTGCGCGCCGCCTTCAATCCGGCGTTCACGCGCTCGCGCAAGATGTCGCGCTCAAACTCGGCCAGGGCACCAAAAAGATGAAAGGTCAACCTGCCGCCCGGTGTCGTCGTGTTGATTTGTTCCGTAAGGGAGCATAGTTCAACGCCGTGCTCTTCCAGCATCGCCGCCGTGTCAAGGAGCTGCCGGATGGAACGGGCAAGCCGGTCGAATTTCCAGACGACCACGACATCACCCTTGCGTGCGTTGTCGAGCATTTTCATCAGCTCCGGGCGGTCGGCTTTGGCACCTGATGCTTTCTCCTGGTAGATGCGCTCGCATTTCGCCTTCTTCAGCGCGTCAATCTGGAGGTGGGTTTCTTGGTCGTCCGTTGAGACGCGGGCATAGCCGATCTTCATGGTGCATTAACCAGAGCAGTGGGTCAGTTCCGCACCATAGGTTTTGAGCCATAGTTTTGCAACACATTTCCGGGGGGACCGGGGCTTTTTATGGGGCGGTAGGGAAAAGGTGCAATAACAAGGGTTTTTGCAACATTCCTGTCGTCGCCGTGATTCCGCCACCGCTCCCGTCAACGTTTTGTCGAGGGCTTACAAGGTTCGGTAGCGCGGAAACCATTGCCAGCCGGGCATGGGCATTTCACGCTCTCGACGAAATGCTTCATTTTGTCGAGGGTAAAGGCAACTGTTCCCGTTTTCCACCATCAGTCGGGTTCATAATTAGGGAATGAAGCCGGATCAGGCTACTATCGAGCGGGTACAGCAAGCCATCGAGAAAGCCCGGCAAGCCGGGGAGACCGCTGCGGAGCAATTCCGGCAGTCCGCTAGGTGCGACATTCATGGCAGGGTGATCGGGCCATGCGGCTACGCCTTTATCTAAACTAATCCCGTCAACACTCCTGTCACCGGTGCCCTTCTTAAGCTCGGCATCGTCAGACCCAAGCGCGGTGCTCCGAACTATCACGTGATGCTTCAATTTAGCTTTTGCACTCAAAGCATCGATATGGATGAGGAAGCGGCGAAAGCAGCGGCCCGCGTGGCACCACTTGCGAAAATCCGCCCCGGAATAGTCGAACCCATCTCCGAATTCGATAAGCATGTTCAAAGACATGAGCATGGTGGAAATTTACCCTCCTTCAACGCGAGATTGCATCTCAGTGGCTCTAATGAGCGGCCTTTTTCTGCGGGTCTTTCAAAATCCGCACGACCGCGAGGATTGTGTTCCAGTTGCGTGTGGTCGCCGGCACACCGAACAACCTGTCGATCTGGCCGAGATAGCCGATCGTCCTCATGTGGCGACGGTACACTCCAAAGACGAATCGGTTTTTCGAGGCGATAACTCGCACGAACCACTCCCGGCCTGGCGGAAGTGTGAAGGGAATATTAGCCGGGCCCCGGCCCGGTCTCGACAGGATGCTCACGAATCGAACGATATCGGGACGTGACGGCTCGGTTCCGAACGGATTCTCCATCTCCAGGCGGATAAGATCATGATCATCGCAGAGCATAACTTCCGCCTCGAATGGCAGCTTCCGTAGCAGTTGAGCACGGAACTTTGCTCGATATCCAGGTTTGCGAACGACAAACGTTCCTGCAGCGCCTACATTCACAACATCATAGTCGCTTAGTTCTCTTGCGAGGATGCTTGGGCGAAACGTCCTGTGTCCGCCAACGTTGACACCTCGGAGGAAAACGATTAGAGCCATACCTGTCACCGGGTCGCCACTATCACGGTTCTTCAGTTCGACTGCTGCTTCAGCCCAGCAGGAGTCTTAGTTCGCTAGGCCAGCGTGCCCTTCTTCCGAGCCCGAGTGCGCAGCGCAGCGCCAACTTCGTATTCACTCTGCACCAGGCCGCCGTTATAGCAGCGCGTCGCAACGTGGCGAAGATTGATGTCGCGCGGCACTGGGCCAAACAACGGGATGCCTGTTCCGATCAGTACTGGCACGCGTGTGATCACCAATCGGTCAATGAGTCCGGCCGCCAGGAATCGCTGAATCGTTATGCCGCCGTCTATATAAGCATGTTTGAAGCCGCGGGTTTTGAGTTGCGTTACGATTTCGGCCGGTTCGCCCGACATCTGCTCGACCACCCCGCCCTTGACCGATGAGAAATCGAGTGGACGGCTGCTCAGCACGACCACCGGCTTCTTGCCGTAAAACCATTTGCCGAAAGTCAACACGACTTCGAAGGTCTTGCGCCCGATAACAACGACATCGACGCTGCCATAGAATTCTTCGAAGCCGTGCGGCTCCTGCTCGCCAGTACGCAAGAAATCGAGCGCGTCGTTCGGCCGAGCTAGAAAGCCATCGACGCTCACTCCGCAGAATACCGTGAGCTTCATGGCGCGCCTCCTCATTGGAATCCTCTGAGTCTAGCTATCCTAACC
>ODAK010006986.1_pt1 | contig 11335 bp, 10 predicted proteins | sample 1539591 | NCBI WGS metagenome assembly ODAK01 (sample SAMEA3539303, study PRJEB22396) | soil metagenome | biome: tundra; feature: field; material: soil | place: USA | collected 2010-05 | depth 0.15 m | reverse complement strand
CGGTCCGCAGACGCAGGCGTCGGCCGGCGCCGACGGACCCCGGGCGCCGGCCGGCGGCCGTGAACTGATCGTCCGGTCTCGTCGTGCGGGACGGGCGGCGGAGCGCTGGCAACTGGCTCACGATGCGGCGGCGGAGCCACTCCTCGGGCGTGAGGGGGGAAACGGCATGTGGCTGCGGTTCATGATCGCGTCGAGCTCCTGGGCCGGGAATCGCTCGCGCAGAAAGGCGAGGTGCCCGGCGGGATCCACGAACGGAAAGTCGCTGGCGAAGAGGACGTGATCGATGCCGTAGGTCTCGATCGCCGGCGCCAGCGCTCCCGGTGTCCGCACCGCGACATCGGTGTAAAAGCGCTCCCGCAAATAGTGCGAGACCGGATGGGGCAGCGCTGTCGGTGCCGTCCGGCCCCAGGTCTCCATGAAGGCGTCGATCCGGCCGATCACGTACGGGATCGTCCCGCCGAGATGGGGGTGCAGGACGGTGAGGTTGGGACACTCGTCCAGGACGCCGCTGAAGATCAGCGACAGAGCCGCCGCGCTGGTGTCCCACATCCAGGTGAGGCCGACCTCGATCCCCCAGGGAAGACCGAGATCAAAGGCCATCGAGGTGTTGGCGGGATGGAGCAGCAGCGGAACGCCGAGCTCGTCCATGCGCTGGTAGATCGGCAGCGTCTCAGCCGTTCCGATCGGGAGCCCGGCGATGTTCGACAGGACACACACCCCGCGGAGCCCAAGATCTAGAATCGCTTGATCGAGCGTCTCGATGGCCGCTGCGACGTCCTGCATCGGCAGCATCGCGAGGCCGATGAAGCGGTCGGCGTGCGCTTGCTGGATCCTCGCGGTCTCCTCGTTGAGCAGTCGCGTGATCTCGCGAGCTTCTGACAGTGCGAGGCGCGTCACATCGCCGACCATGTTCGGACTCGCCACGCCCACATCGATGCCCGCCGCGTCCATGCGTGCGAAGTAGTTCTCGATCGAAAGGGATTCGGACGAGAAGCTCCAGGTGACGCCGGGCGCTGCATCGAATCGCCACATCTCGCCGTCGCGTGCGACGCGCGGATAGCGGTCGCGGCCCTTGACGAGTTCGTAGAACGCCTCGGGATACCAGTGGCATTGATAGTCGATAATGGTCATAGGTGCTCCTCATTGGCGACTGTATGTGTGTCCGTCATGTCACCTCACCTTAATTGCCGCATGCGAAGATACCTCCGCCGCGGAGCAGCGAGCTCGCGCAGACGGCCTGGCGCCGTGGTCGCGTCAGACCGCGGCGGTGCTCGCCCGCGGCTCGCCCAGCGGACGCAGCGCCGGCAGCACCTTGTCGGCGAACAGCTGCACACTGCTCGCGAAGTCCTCGTGGCCGAGGTAGCCGAACTGAAACGATCCCATCAGCGTGCCGAATCCCATCTCGGCGTGGAGCGCCTCGAGGCGCTGGCGCACGGTGTCGGCCGAGCCGACGATGAAGTAGCCCTTCTCGGCCATCTCGTCGAAGCGCTGAACGCTCGTGCCGAGACCGGACTTGCCGGCCATCACGCGCGCCATCCCCTCAAGCGTTGTGTAGCCGGCCGGGAAGAACACGTCGCGGGGCATGCGAATCAGCCTGTTGAACAGCGTCTCGAGCTGCGGGGCTGCGATCCGCCGAGCCTCATCGTCGGAGTCGGCGACGAAGATCGGCATCGCCCAGCCCAACTGCTCGGGACTGGCCTCGTAGCCGTTGCGCTCGCAGGCCGCGCGGAACTCGCCGAACACCCTGCGCACCGTCGGGATGTCGCTGTAGGTGTGCAGGTAGGTGTAGCGATTGCTCGCTGCCCATTCGACCGTCTCGTTGCTGCCCTGCGAGGGGCTCCAGATCGGTGGATGGGGCTGCTGATACGGCTGCGGCCACGGGTTCACGTAGCGAAGCTTGTAGTGCTTGCCGTACCACTCCCACGGCCCCGGCTCCTTCCAGGCCTTGATGATCAGGTCGTGGGCCTCGAAGAAGCGCTCCCGCGAGCTCGTCGGGTCGATCGAGAACGAGTGGTACTCGGCCCCGATCCCGCGCACGAAGCCGCAGATGATGCGACCGCCGCTGACGACGTCCAGCAGCGCCACCTCCTCGGCCACGCGCAGGGGATGCTCCCGCAGTGCGATCGCGTTGCCGAGCAGCGCGATCTTCCCCTTGACGCGCTGCACGAGCAGCGCCGCCATGACGTTGGGGGAGGGGATCTGACCGTAGATCGTCTGGTGATGCTCGTTGACGCTGATCCCGTCGAAGCCGGTCCGGTCGTAGAGCTCGAGCTCGTCGAGATAGCGGCCGTAGAGGGCGTGGCCCAGTTCCGGGTCGTACAGCGCGTTGCTGATCGTCACCCAACTGGTGTCGCCCAACGCCTCGTCGGGCACGTGCGGGTACGGCATCAGGTGGAAGCCAAAGATCTTCATGCAAGCAGCTCCTCGCGTCTAACCGAGCGCACGATCTCGACCACGCGTTCCGGTTGCTCGATGTGCGGCAGGTGCCCGGCGTCGGCGATCAGCTCGATCCGTGCATCCTCGATCAGCTCCTGCCAGCGCTGGGCGTGAGCAACCGGCAGGAGCCGGTCCTCGCTGCCCCAGATCACCACGGTCGGCGCGGTGACGCGGTGCAGCCGCTCTGCCAGCTTGGGGTCGTGGAAATAGGGATTCCACGCGAGGTGCGAGGTGGCGATTCGGTTGCGCAGGTAGTTGCGCAGCTCCTCCGGGCTCTGATCGAGGACAGCGGCCCGCTCGATCGCCGCGGATCGCAGTGCCTGGTCGTGGAACAGCAGCTCGGCGAGCTGGACCGGGTTGAGCGTGAAGACGTCGGTGGCCGGCGCGCCCGCCACCCGCAGCCCGGCGGCATCGATCAGCACCAGAGCGGTCACGCGGTCGGGGTCCAGCACGGCGATCTCGGCGGCAAGCCAGCCGCCGAGCGATGCGCCGACAAGCGTCACTCGCGGCAACTCGAGCGCGTCGAGCAGGTCGAGGTAGAAGAACGCGAGGTCGTGCACCGAGTCGATTCGCTCGTCGTCATCGCTCTGGTTGAAGCCCGGGTGGTCGGGCCGGAACACGGCCCAGTCGGCGGCAAGCCCGGCGAGCACCGGCAGCCACTCGCCACGGTCGCCCGCCCCGTGCAGGAACACGAGCGGCTCGCCGCTGCCCTGGCGCAGGATCCGCACGCCGGTCCCGCGAACGGACAGGTGATGGACGTCGTGGCCGTCGCTCATCGGCGATCTCCTCCTCAGAGCCCGCACAACCGGCGTACGTTGCCCTCGTAGATGCTGGCCAGGTCGGCCTCGGAGAGCTCGAGCGCTTCGAGGTTCTCGATCGTCGCTCGAATGTAGCCGGGCCCCTTCTCGGGATCAAACGGCGAATCGGACGCGAACACCGCCTGCTCGACGCCGAAGAACTCGAGCGAGCAGCGCAGCGCGTGCCCGGCGCCGAACAGTGCCGTGTCGACGTAGAACATCTTGAAGTAGTCAAGCGGACGTTTCGACAGCGGGTAGTGGTCGATTTCGCTGTGGCGGTCCGGCGGCGTGCGGGCGCCGAGCTGGTCCAATCCCGGTCCGACGCGACCGGCGAAGTGGGGCACCATGCTGCCGCCGTGGTGGATCAGCACCTTCAGCCGAGGGTGCCGTTCCAGCACGCCGCCGAACACGATCCGTCCCATGTACACCGCGGTCTCGTAGGGCCAGCCGAAGACCCACCACAGCTCGTAGCGCGAGCGCTGCTCGGTGGGGTAGTCGGCCCATTCGGCGTTGCGGTTCGGATGAACCCAGATCATCCGGTCCAGCTCCGCCATCCTGGCGAAGAACGGCTCGAACTGCGGCTCGTCGAAGGGGCGACCGTTGACGTGCGTGTAGGTCTGAACGCCGAGCGCCCCAAGCGCGCCGATCGCGTGATCGATCTCGACGAGGGTGCCGTCGACGTCGTTGAGGGGAAGCGCTGCGACGAAGCCCGCGAACCGGTCCGGGTGCCGGCTGACCAGCTCGGCGAGACCCTCGTTGCCGAGCCGCGCCATCCGCCGCGCGACCGCGGGATCGCCGAGGTCCTCCGGCGCGGGCGCGGGCAGGCTGATGATCTGGCGGTAGTCGCCGAACTCGTCCATCTGGCGAAAGCGCAGGTCGAGGTCGATCAGCGACGGGACGCCGGCGATCCGCGCACGGATGTTCGCCGCGGTCGAGCTGTCGAGCTCCTCCATCGACTCGGCGTAGGCACGAGGGAGGATGTGGCAGAAGGCGTCGATCTTCATCTGGCTCCAATTGTCGCTTGGTCCGGATCGCTGGTCGCCATCGCGTCGGCAACGCTGCGCTCAAGGTCGAGCAGGTCCTGAACCTTCTGGCTCAGCGGCCGGCGGCCCCAGCCGCACGCGGTCGCCAACCCGAAGGACGGGAGGTGGCGCCGGGCAACGGCGGCTCGATCGAGCGCGCCCTGCACGCCGTCGATCGCGTCGATCAGGCCGAGGTATACGCGCGCCGAACCGACATCGAGTCGCTCCAGGGGGGCGTAGAAGTCCTCGCGCAGGCCCTCGGAGAACTGCACCGGCATGTGCACGAACTCGACCGCGCGCCCGCACGCCCGCGCACCGTGGTTGAGCATGTCGACGGCGACATTCATGTCGCGCATCGGGGTGTGGTGCGCGCTGTCGGCGGACTGGCCCTCCTTGTGCTCGAGCGATCCGTAGCACACGTGCAGACCGAGCCAGACGTCCGGCGCAATCGCCGGGGACAGCTCTGCGAGGGCGCGGCAGTAGCGCTCCAGCGGGTCGCTGGGCAGCTCGGCGAGCTCGGACTCGGCGAAGTTGAACTCGACTCCCTCGATCGCGGCGGTCTCGCGCGCTATGTCCCACTGCAACGCGAGATCCTCGTGCGGGATCGCCGACGTGAGGTCCTCGATGTCCCGCGCTGCCGCGTCGCGATAGGCGTGCCAGAGGATCTCGAAGTCGTGGCCGCTGTTGACGAACGCCCGCGTCGCGCTCTCGATCAGCGGATAGGCGACCAGGAACCGGACTCCAGGCCCGATCACGCCCTCGTCACGGAGTCGGCAGAAGACCTCGTAGGAGCGCTTGGCCTCGTCCGCGTAGCCGAGCTTGTCGAAGCTGACGGTGTCGACGCCCTCGCGAACGGCCAGCCGCCACTGATCGTTGTAGTGCCTCGGCTTCCAGTCCTCGAAGGTGTGGCGCGAGAGGGTCAGCAAATCGGGGTGGCGCGAGTAGGTGTGGCGCGCCAGATAGGTGATCCACTGGGAGCGGTCGCCGAGCTCGCCGTCGGGGAGCATCGAGACGTATTCGCCGAGCGTTCGAGCGGACTGCCGAAACACCTGCTCCACGTCCCAGCCGTCCTCGGGACGCGCCACGCTGCCGAGCAGCAGCAACGTTCCGTGATCCTCGGTCATCGTTCCTCCGTGCCGTCGGCGTGTGCGGCGAAGGTATCAGGCGACATCGCTCACGGCGCCTCGGCCGGCGGCGCGGGGTCGGCCTGCCGGCTTGCGGTCTCGCCCCGCCAGGCCGGCACCGGTCCCCACAGGTTGACCGTCCGCTGCGTGCGGGTCCACCGCCGCGGGAGCTCGGCGTAGTCGGCGAGGTCATCCCAGAAGCGCTCCATCTCGCACGACAGCTCGACGTGCTGGCCGTCGGGGTCGTCGAACATCACGAACAGGTTGTTCCCGGGTCCGTGCCGGCCGGGGCCCCAGGTGAGCGGAACGTCGCGTCGGGCCAACTCGTCGCACCAGACGCCGAGCTCGGCCCAGGAGCCGACCTCGAAGGCGAAGTGGTCGAGGCTCGCCGACGGCCCCTGGACGACCGCGACGGTGTGGTGTTCGTGGTTGGAGCGAACCCAGGTGAAGACGTCATCCATCTGATCGGAGATGCGGAAGCCGAGGACCTGCACGTAGAAGTCGATCATCCTGGCGACGTCCGGCGAGGCGAAGGTCACGTGGTGAACTCGGATCGGACGCAGGCCGCCGCCGGTTCGCTCACCGGATCGGTCGACGTAGCCGTGGAGCTCGATACGGTTTCCGTCGGGATCCGCGAACGCGAGCGCCCGGGGGTGCTCTCCCCACGGCTCCTCCCACTGCCAGGCGACGCCGTGAACGTCCAGGCGTTGGGCGAACCGGGTGAGCGCGGGGTCCTCGGCCTCCAGCGCGAAGTGATCGAATCCGTCTCCGGCGACCAGTTCGAGGGCGTGGTGGCCGCGCCCCCAGCCGAGCCGCAGCTCGCCGCGCGGGCCGCTCTCGGCGGCCGCCATGCCGACGATATCCGCATAGAAGCGGCCCGTTCGTTCGAGGCTGGCGGTTCGCAGGCCCAGGTGTGAGAGCGTCAGCGAATCGCGCGGGGCGGCCATGGATAGGTGCAAGCTAGTCGGGAGCGTCCCCCAGCGCAAGCGCGCCGCGCGCTGCGCCGACAACCGGCGCACAGCGAGACGGCCTGGACCGGCGGAGCGTGAGCTCGACGGCGGTGGCCGGGGCGACGCGGTTCACGCCGTCGGATGGTGCAAACAGCATAATGTCGATATGCTTTATCAACATTGTAAACCGGACCCCGTGGCCGACGCCGGCATGCGGGACGTGGGGGCGAGCGCGGGCGACGAAATGGCGGCACCATCTGACATCAGGGCGTTGCCGCTCGCGCGCGGCTGGGCGGCCCGCGTCTTCTCCTTCCCAAATCCGGTCAACGAGGTGTCAGCGCGCCTCGTCGCGAGCGGGGTGGTGCTGCTGAGCCTCGCCGCGATCGTCTTCGGCCAGCCGTGGCTGACGGCCGTGATCGCGTACGGCTTCGTGGCGCGCGTTCTCAGCGGGCCCACGTTGAGCCCGCTCGGACTCCTCGTCACGCGCCTCATCACTCCGCGCCTGCGCGTGGCGGCACGACCGGTGGCCGGCCCGCCCAAGCGCTTCGCCCAGGGGATTGGCGCCGCGTTCTCGGTGTCTGCCGCTGTGTTGGCGCTGGGGTTCGGCCGCAGCACTGCTGCGTACGCGTTGCTCGGACTGCTGATCGTCGCCGCCACGCTCGAGTCCGTGTTCGGCCTGTGCCTAGGCTGCAAGGCATTCGCCGTGCTGATGCGTGCCGGCGTGATTCCCGCCGAGGTCTGCGAGCGCTGCAACAACGTTGCCGGCGAACCGTCCGGGCCCGGTTGAGGGATGCTCGCCGGCAAGCCGACGCGGTGGGCGATCGGCGCCCTCGCGGTACTCGGGCTCGCACTCGTCGCGATGCCCGTGGCGTTCCAGATGTTCGACCGCGCGCCGAAGGGCGCACGGATGATCGCGGACTTTCGCCCGTACATGACCGCCGCTCGCCTGGGCGGCTACCAGACCGAGTTGCGCCAGATCGACGCCGGCGTGAAGGAGGGCGAGACCACGGTCGCCGCGCGGCTGTCCGGTTCGCCGGCGAGCGGTGCTCAGAAGCGCTTCGTCGCCAGCTTCCCGGACTTTGCCCAGTTCGAGAAGCAGTGGAGCGGGATCTATCCCGACATGAGCGGGATGCTCACCACGATCCGCCGCAATCTCGGCAACTACCAGGCCGTCGCGGCGCTGCCGAGCTTCACGCTGTTCCCCTGGTTCTTCGTGATCCCCGGCGTGATCGTGCTGGGGCTCGTCGGCCTCGGATTTGCGCGCCCCGGCCGGTGGCGCACGATCCGCTGGGTGCTCGTCGCGCTCGGGCTGGGGCTCGTGCTCGCTCCGGCGGTCTTTCAGATGTTCTCGCGAGCCCCCAAGGGCGGGCGCATGGTGACCGCCTTCAAGCCGATCGAGACAAGCGCCCGTGTCGAGCGGATCCAGGGCTATTTCGGCGAGATGGCTGTCGGCCAAGGAGCGGTGGCGCTCGAGCTGATCCCGGCGCTGCGACGGACAGGCCTGAGCGCCGATGAGATCAGCGCCGATTACCCGGCGCTCACGACCTTCGATGCGCAGTGGGTTCACATCCTCAACGACATGACGCCGATGATCGGCGCGATGAGCGACAACGTCGCCAACTACGAGGCTGTGGCCGCGCTCCCGCCGTTCGCGCTGTTCCCGTGGTTCTTCGTGCTCCCCGGCCTGCTTGTCGTCGGATTCAGCGTCGCCGGCGGTCCGAAGCGCGCGCGCCGGACGCATAACGAGCCGTCGCCCGACATTGCCAGTTCCCTAACCGAAGGAGTTACATGACCAGTCGATCCATCCGGCGCCTCGGCGCCGGCCTTGCCGCAGTCGCCGCGCTGGCGCTTGCCGCCGCGCCGGCCGGCGCGGGGCAGCTCAAAGGCGTCTTCCGGGTGTCTGCAGGCTCGTACTTCCGCATGATCTACCCAGCCGGCGCCAAGTCCAAGTACTTCGCCAACCCATACTCGAGCGACGCCGACAAGACCTACACGCTGGTGTCCGCCGGAACCGACGGCGGCCTACGCACGGGTGCGTTGCAGCCGGCACCGAGCCCGGCCTTCGACGCCAAGGGCAACTCCCTCGCCGGTCGCATCATCCGTCCGACCAACTTCACCGGGATCAGTTTCGGCCTGGTGACGGTGGGGACCGCCCCGAGCATCTCCGTCAGCGCGGGCCGGCTGAGCGGCCAGCTCACCGGGTTCACGGCGGAGTGGAACAAGCTCAGCTTCAAGCAGGGAAGCAGCAACGTCAGCGGGACCTACAACGCCAAGACGCACGCCTACGTTCTGACATGGAAGAGCGTGATCTCCGGCGGGCCGTTCAACGGCTTCACCGGCTCCTGGCACCTCCAAGGCAAGTTCGTCTCATAGCGGAAGTTCGCAGACCTGCACCCATTCGTCACGGCAGCACCGAGGTAGGCCGGTGAGGGTGCCCCGGCCGGCCAACTGGCCGGCCGGGGCGTTCGCATGTCATCCCCCGCGTGCGGCCGGCAGACGCCCGGCGCGCGTGATCCGCTGCGCTCACACCTCGAGCGTCGCTGAGGTGCCGAGTGGATGGCCGTGGGCATCCAGTCCGCGAACGGCGAGCCGCCGCGGCAGTCCGTTGATCTGGATCGCTGTCTCGAATCCGCTCCGCGGGTAGGTCCCTAGCGGCGTCAGTGCGCCGGTCTGCGCGGCGCCGAGCACGAGCCATCGCTGTACCTGTGTGTCGCCGTTCCAGCTGACCCAGAGGTTCGTCGTGTGAGCGCCCTGGCGCGCTGCCGCGATGCTCGGGAGCCCCTCTCCGGTGGCCTCCCACGGGAAGCGAAATGCGCGGTAGCCGCCGTAGCCGCTGCCGAACCGAGCGTCGAAGAGCAGCTCGCCGGAGGGCGCGAATTCGGACACGAACGGCTCCGCTCCCCAGCCGACGAACACGTTCCCGTTGGGCAACACCTGGACGTTTCCCAGGCTCGACGCCTGCAGCGCCAGCGGATGGAGGAACTGGCGCTGCAGACGCGCGGTCCTGTGCTGCTCGTCGATGGCGAGCACGATCGCCCGCGACTGCGGGCCGGCGTGGGGTGCGCCCTCGTTGTCGAAGATCGTGAGCGTGCCGTCGTGCTGGCGGCGGGCATCGTGCTGCCACGCGAACGACGCCCCGTAACCCATGGCAAAGTCGCTGTGCTTCCCGCCGAGGCGCCAGATGATGTCGCCGGAGCGACGATCGACCTTGTACACGGTGTGGGTGTTGCGCGAGGAGACCAGCAGTTGCCCGTCGGTGTCGACGTCGATCGAGTTCACGTGCACGTAGTCCCAGCTCCAGTTCCTGGTGACCGGCCAGTAGGACTCCGAGATCGGGATGTGATCGAGGCTGTGCCATTGGAGCAGCACGCGCCCGCTCGCGAGGTCGACCTCCTGGAAGATGGCATCCTCGATCGCGCCATTGCTCGACCCGCCGACGGAGCGCAGGTCGGCAGTCGCCGTCACGTAGGAGGTGACCAGCGCCGTCCCCTCCGCCGTGAGCAGGAACTCGTGGAGGTCAGCTTGCAGCCCGTTCCCGGGCTGCACATGCGCGATCGGCTCGTAGGACTGGTTTGCGATCACGTAGGTGCCGACGCCGTGGCCGCCGTCGAGCTTCCCCTCCCACCACGTCAGCACCTGCTGGCCGCGGTAGACCTGTACGCGGAAGTTGTAGATCTCGAGCCCGGCGACCGGGTGCTCCCAGACCTGCTGCCCCGATTCGTCGGCGATTACGGCCCCGGCCTGGGTGCCCGAGGGGCCGAACGGGCCAATGAAGATCAGGCCCGGCGCCGTTCCGTCCCTGCGAGCGCCGACGGCGAGCCCGGGGATTCGCAGGTCGGGGCGCGAGTGCAGCAGCAGCGGCTTTGCTGCCGGCGCCGCTCCGTAGCTGTTCACGGCCGGCGTGCGACGGGCAGCGGCAAGCGCGGCGCCGAGGGGCGCGGCGGTGGTCGCGAGCGCAACCGCTCCGAGCGCCGATCCGCCGCCGGCGAGCAATCGCCGCCGCGTCAGGCCGCCGGACCGCGGGTCGCGTGCAGGCTCGCGGGACGCGGTCATGCGAATGGCGCGGAGGTTCCGATCACCCGGTGGTTGGCGCTGAGCGCCTCGACCTTGAAGCTCTTGTAGCTGTGTGGCAGCGGGATCGCTGTCTCGAACCCGGACTTGGCGGCGTTTGCCACGACGGTCAGCGGACCGGCGCCGGGTCCTGCAAGGACCCTCCAGGAGACGACCTGGGTTGCCCCGTTCCAGCTCGCGTACACCGTCGTCTTGCCATTAGCTGCGCGGGCGGCACCCACGGGCGGGGAGAGCGGCAGGCCGACCCACGGGTCGACGGTCGCCCGGTAGCTGAGGTCGGAGCCCGGTAACACCCCGTCCAGCAACGCCGTTCCCGACCGGCTGTACTCGGTCAGATAGGGCGATGATCCCCAGCCGACCATCACGTTGCCGTTCGCCAGCGGCTGTGTGTCGCCCATGTAGTCGGAGTAGAGACCGAAACTCGTCCCGTACTGATGCTCGAGCGTCGCCGTGTGCGTCCGCTGGTCGAGCTTGAGGATGAGCCCGCGCGAATAGCCGGTCGCCGGGACATAGGTGCCGCCCCCGGTCAGCTGGCAGCAGTGATCGTCGAACATCGTGACGACCCCGCCGGGCTGCAGCCTGACGTCGTGCTGCCACTGGAACGCCGCGCGCGGGCCGAACCTGTAGCTCGAGTGCCTGCCGCCGAGTGTCCACTCGATCTTGCCCGTCTTGATGTTGACGAGGTAGGCCGCCCAGGTGTCGCGCATGGAGACCAGGAAGGTTCCGTTGCCGAGCAGGTCGATCGAGTTGACGTGGTAGGCGTCCCACGGGAACCCGTTGGTCGGCAGCGTGGCATAGGAATCGCCGAGCGGGATGTGATCCGCCGCGAGCGCGTCCCAGTTGAACAGGAGCTTGCCGGTCTTGAGGTTGTACTCCTGCACCGCCGAGTCGGTCAGCGCGCCGTTGTAGGCGCCGCCGTACTTGGAGAGGTTCAT
>ODAK010006985.1_pt1 | contig 11337 bp, 8 predicted proteins | sample 1539591 | NCBI WGS metagenome assembly ODAK01 (sample SAMEA3539303, study PRJEB22396) | soil metagenome | biome: tundra; feature: field; material: soil | place: USA | collected 2010-05 | depth 0.15 m | reverse complement strand
TATTACTCCCGCGAGGCCGCATGAGCCTCGGCCACGAGTTTCCGGACACTACGGGTTAGTGGAATCACCGGAAACCCACCCAGGGTCCCCATCTCAATAAATATTCGGTGGGAAGCTTGGCTGGCCCGGGCAGCCGAACAAGATCTGGACGTCCGCCTTGTCTCCCTTGCTGATCTGCGCGCAGGTGTCGCCTGTCAGCGTGATCTCCTGAGCGCTCGCGTCGAGCGTCCATCCGTTGTTGGCGTCCCGTGTGGCGAGCTGTCCGTTCACGTAGACCGCGATGTTGTTGGCATCGGGCGGAGCCTGGTTCGATTTGAAGGTGCACGATCCGACCAGCTTGCCAATCGAAGAAAGTGCGTCCACCAGCCCTTGGGCCGAATCGATGCGATAGAAGTCGGTGGTGCCACCTGCCTTGGCCAACTGGGTCAGGTTGCCCAGGTCCGGGCCGATGCCGATCACGTAGACCTGAAATCCGGCTGTAAGAGCATTGGCAGCAGCACTGGTTGCGCCGGCAAGGTCATCGGTGGCGGAGCTCGGCCGGGTGCCGCCACAGTTGGGCTCGCCATCCGTGGCCAGGAGAATGATCTTCTGATTGTCGTCGGCGAGTGTCTTCAGGTAGGTGACAGCCGCATTGATCGCCGCTGCGGTCGGCGTGCTGTAGTCGAAGGTGGCGCTCTCCACCGCGGATTCGACTGTGCTCGCGGAGGTCGAGGTGATGGGAACCTCGATCGTCGAAGTCAAGGTGCAGTTCTGACCGGCGCCGTCGGACGGGAAGAACTTAAGGCCCCAATTGACGTAGCTCGAGCTGGACAAGGTTTGGTGCACGGCAGGTTTGACGGCGTTCCAACGGGTCGTGCAGTTCGTCGTGTCGGTGCACAGGGAACCATACTTCGCGTTGGCATTGGCACAGTAGCAGTTCTCCGTCAGGCTGTAATCCATCGAGCCCGAGCGATCCAGCACCAGGAGAACGTCGACCGGATTGCGCGTAGTCCGACTGGTGATCATTCCACAGTTGTCGTCGGTCGTGGGCGGGGCATCTGGAGTCTGGGGCGCGTCGGCACTCCCCCACGACGCTGGCGTCGCGTCCAGCTTGATTGTCAGGATCCCGGCATCGCGTACGGAGGTGCCGGAGCTGCCCCCGGATCCGCCGTTACCCGGTTCCCCCCCTGTCGGCATCCCAACCTCGGTTGGACGGGGATTGCACCCGAGAAAGGACGACGCCAACAAGCACGCACTCACGAGTCCGGTGAGCGCAACTCTCGATAAGAGTGTAGTTCGAGTCATTGTCTCCCCCATTGCTAGGACCGGGACCAATCCAACACACCTGCGAGCCGATCCATTCTGGACCTTCCCGGGGTAGCAAGCCACGACATTTGAGCATCGCGGGTGCCGGCTCAACCGTGAAACTGGCAGCACGAATGCAGTAAGTTAAGTACCTGTATGCCGTATAGAGCCGCGTCAGTAGTAGTAGCCCGGCACGTTCATGTCCAAGCTGTAGAGAGCTTTTCCGGCGGTGATATAAAGGGTCTTCCCCTCTGAGCCACCAAACGCCAAGTTGCTCAGACTGGGGGCCACCGTGATGCTACCGAGCTTGCTTCCCGAGGGCGAATACACTTGGATGATCCCAGGCTGACCCGACGCGACGTAGAGGTTGCCGGTGCAGTCGACTGCAAAACCGTCGGGCGTGGAAACACTGACGAAGTCTTTGCGATTGCTGGTACTGCCGTCCGAAGCCACGGTGAAGGTTCGCACGGCGTTGGCGTCGTAGTCGGCTACGTAAAGGACGCTTTCGTCAGGAGAGAGCGTCGCTCCATTGGGCTCGGCGAACGTGTCGTCCACGAGCGCAACCTGGCCGGCGGGGCTGACGCGATAGATTCCTTTCTTGCCAATCTGGGACGTACGGTTCCCGAGCTGAAAGTCGGGATCGGTGAAGTAAATGGTGCCGTCCGAACGGATGGTCAAGTCGTTCGGTGAATTGAACTTCTTGCCGTTGTAGCTGTCCACCACCGTCGTTAGACTGGCTGCATTGAAGTCTAGCTTGACGATGCCTTGGACCTTGTGCGAGCACGCGAAGAGCGTCCCGGTTCCATCGACCGCCATGCCGTTGGTGCCCGAGTCCTGCAAGTAGGTCGACTCCGTGCCGGGCGGCGTGAGCTTGAGGACTTGCGACGGATCCACGTCTCCGGTCACGAAGGTCATGTCAGAAAACAGCAAGAGTCCCTGCGCCTTCAACCACACTGGGCCCTCGTAGGTGCCGCTGCCGCTTCCAGTGGGTTGAAAGACGAGGGTAGGCTTGCCGGTCAATACCGGTGACGGATAGGTGCTCCCTGCCTGGCAGGCGCCGGCCGTGCGGCCTCCAGTCTTCGCTCCCCCGCTGCCCCCTTGTCCGGCGCTACCATCGGGCATGGCGTTTCCGCCGACCCCGTCGCTGGGCGTGCCACCGTGGCCGGGGTTCCCGCCATCTGCTGACGTCTTTCCGCCTGCACCGCCGCTGGCGTTGACGAGGCCGCCGGCGCCAGCCGCTTGGCTGCCACCTGTCCCGAGCGTGCCGGCTCCGCCAGTCGCGCCGCCGTTTCCAAGTGCGCTACCTCCCGTGCCAGCGCCACCGCTTCCCCCCGTGCTTCTGCCGCCCACAGCTGGAGCCCCTCCCGTTGCTCCGTCGGAAGTCTGACGACTGGACGAGCATGCGCCCGTCACGAGAAGAAGCAAGACCGCAGCCCATCGTCGAGAAGCGAAAACCGAGTCCGGCCGCATCGGTGGAGTATCATCCCCAGAATACCACTTCGTCAACCAGGCACTTCTGCCTTCGAGAAAAGGATCCATTCTGCCTTGAAATTGATGCCGGATCAGGCCCAAAGTAGGTGTCCATGAAGATAGCGCATTCATTCGTAGTCCATTCAGTCCTTGCGCTCTCTGTATTCGCGCTGGCTCCTTCGCTTGCCTGCAAGAGCTCGGGATCGGAAACCGCGGGTGGCAGCGGTGGCAGCAGCCAGACCGGCGGGCATGCGATCGAACTGGGTGGGACGGGTGGGGCCGGCGGTGTCACAGTCTCGGGCGGTTCTATCACCAGCTCGGGGGGGGCCAGCGCGACCGGCGGCAGCCAATCGAGGGCTGGCGGCGCGGGCGGCTCGATCGGCGTGGGAGGATCCAGCGCGAACGGCGGATCCAGCGCGTCCGTCGATGCGCCCCAGAACGACAAGCAGATCGTGGCGATGGTGCAGTCTACCAAGGAGCACGCGACCGACCTCACCGCCTCCGATGTCGCGAGTCTGGTTGCGGACGCCGTTACGAAGGCGGGCGGCCTCGGCTTCATCAAGGACGGCCAGACGGTCGTTCTCAAACCTAATCTGGTAACGGCTTACACGGACATCATGGCGACGACACCGGCTCCACAGACCGTCAACGGAATCGCGACCGACTGGCGCGTGGTCAAAGCGGTCGCCGACCTCGTGCGGGCCGCCAATCCCAAGGGAAAGATCCTGGTCATGGAAGGGTCCGTGAACTCCACCCCCCAAGCTTTTACGTTGCTGGGGTACACCCAGGCCAACTTCGGATCCGCGGTCGATGAGTTCGTCGCCATCGAGGGCACGTCCTGTACCGACACCACCACAGGCGCTCTCGAGCAGCGCAAGTCACTGAGCGGTGCCAAATACTGGGTGAACAGCCGCTACGCGAACGCCGACGTCGTGATCAGTCTACCCACGATGAAGACACACCTCGTGGCCGGCATCACGGGCGGAGTCAAGAACCTCGGCATCGGCACGACGCCGGTCGGACAGTTTCCATCGGGTACCAATACTCCCAGCGACTGTACGCGGGGCCAGACGTCGACCGCTATCGACCACAGCAGCCCGGAGACTCTCGGTCAGTTCATCCGCGACTACTACAGCATCCGTCCCGCGGACTTTGTCGTCATGGATGCCTTGCAGGGGCTCGAGCACGGCCCTGCGCCTGCTTGGGACAGCAGCGGTAGCTACGACTACGAGTCGTCCAAGAAAAACATGCGCTTGATTCTGGCGGGCAGGAATGCGGTCGCGGTCGACACCATCGAGGCCTTGGTGATGAAGTGCGACCCCAAGAAAGTGCCGCATCTCACCAAACTGGAAGCCGATGGCCTTGGCACGACGGACACCTCGAAGATTACCGTCGTCGGTAAACAGGTGAGCGACGTCGCGACGCCATTTGCTTGCGCGCAGACCACCATCTGCCCCGGCACGTAACAAGTCCGTGGACCGAATCTCCGCGTCGCCCTACGCTGCGGGTTCCGAGCTTAGGGAACGCTGACGCAAGGGCCTCGGACACAGGGACCGTCGGGTCTGGAAAAAGGCAGAGAGCAAGAAGTCGCGACCGCGGATACACAGATCGCGTCGTGTCCCGAAATGCATCGCAGTGGTCATGCGGCGTCGCGGTGGTAGTAGTTCAATATCCCGTGCTGCCATGAAAAACCAAGTCTAAGAGGGCGAGATCCTTAGGCGACAGTCTTGTCGAGCGTCACCTTGTAGCCGCCCTGTACAGCCTGGACATGAACCTGCCTGGCTATCCCTACTAAAGGCTGGCCAGCGCTTGTCGCCATCGTCCAGGACAGATCGCGATCTGGTTGGTGCAGCTTCAGGACGCTGGAGCTCGTCGGCATTTTTGTGCCGCCAGGTGTGCCCCTGATTCCTTGCTGGTCCGCACAACCTTCGTGTTAGTCTGGGATTTCTTCGTAACTCGGTTCCGCAGTCTCGCCCGCATGAAGCGTTTTCACATTTTCACCCTGTTCGCCCTGGGACTTCTAGCCCTGGCGCTTTTCCCGGTGCTGGGGCGCTGGCGGGAGGCTTCGCGGATGACAGAGCGGCTGGACGAACTTGGTATGGAAAAGCGCGTGTCGAAGACGGACGCGGCTTCCTTTCTACCGCGAGATGGGGACTTTGTGGCGAATCCCGATCCCGCACTGGTGGTGCGTGTTGAAGAAACCAGCGCACTGCTCGCAAGCTGGCAGACCGTGGGCGGATGCGGTGCTGGCTCGGGCGGTGGCTCCAGTGTCGGCCTCAAGTGGATCGGTCGCAACGTGACCGGCGGACTGTTCAACGTGCAAGAACAGGTCAGCTACACCAAGCTCGGCTCCACGGTAGGTGGTACCGACTATCCTGAATACAACTTCTTCTTCAACACGCTGATTACCGCCGACGTCGGCGAAAAATGGAATTTCGGGATCAATCTGCCAATTGTGTACAAGTACCTCGTGGATCCGAACCATATCGGAAGCCAATGGACGCCCGCAGTCGACTACTCCAACAGTGGAGTTGGCGACATCAGCCTCCTTGCAACGCGCAGGTTGGGACGAATCAATTCCCTGTCGCTGACAGGCATTGTCGGATTTCCGACCGGTGTCTACGACGTCCGCTACAGCGCCGGGGGCAAGCTTCTCAACCAAAGTCAGCAAATTGGATTCGGAGAGCGGACGGGATCGCTCATCCTCGATCAAACGCTGGATCAGGTTTGGGGGCTGATCGTCGTCGGGGGCGCTGCGGCTTGGCGCGGCGGAGAGAACAAGATAAGCAACTACCGCGCGCCAAGCGGTACGCTCTACGGATATGCTGGCTATTTTCTAGGCCCCTTCGTTCCTGCTTTCGGCCTTTCGATAACCGGATTCACGGGGCACGACCGCGATCAAGACGCGATACAAACCACGCCGCTCTACAGCGCGGCCGCGAACCTTTCGATCGAGTGGTCTACGGCTTGGCTAGCTTTGCTTGTCGCCGCATCCTTCCCGTACGGGTACGACGGCATCAAGCTGGACGAAAATGGCCAAGCGCGATCCCCTTGGCGGCTGCAACCTTGGACGGTTTCATTGGGCGTGGCGGCAGCCCCCTTCTGATTATGCTTTGCGCAATAGTGATGTGAGCAATCCAGGCCCCAGGTACCCCCCAACGAGGGGGAAGATTCTGCCCTTGCGATGAACGCAGCTGGAGGGAAGAAATGATGTGCAAAAACGGTTCACGGCAAGATCGCAAGAGTCGATGCACCCAGGTCGGTGTCGTGGGACTGTCGTTTGCCGCCATCCTGGGTGCCGCCTGCGGATTGAAAGCGCATCCCGCAAGCGAGAGCAATTCCGGTGGCGGTTCCGGTGGATCGGGCGGGCAGACGACTGGTGGCGGCGGGCAGACCATGGGCGGCGGTGGGCAGACGGGCGGCACGGGCGGGCAGACGACAGGCAGTGGTGGACAAAGCACGGGCAACGGCGGGCAGACCACGAGCAGCGGAGGCCAGACGGGCGGCACGGGCGGGCAGACCACGAGCAGCGGAGGCCAGACTGCGGGCAGCGCTGGCACGACGACTGGCAGTGGCGGGCGGACCACGGAAAGTGGCGGCGCGGTTGGAATGGGAGGCAGCTCCGCGGGATCCGGCGGCGCTAGCCCCGGTGGAGCCAGCGGCGGCAGCGGCGGGGTGAGCGGCGCCGGTGTCACCATCAATGGTAAGTTCGTGCCCAAGGAGAAGGCCGTCGTCATCCTTCACTTCGGCCACTCGAACATGCGCGGGCAGGCCTCAGCGCCGACCAGTTTGCACTCCTACTTCTACGACACAGCGGATGGGCTGTGGAGCTACAAGAGCAGCTTCACCCTCGCGAAGGAGCCGACAGCGCCCGAGGGGACGATCACGCTTGCCGGGCCAGGCATGGCCATGTTGCATTCGGCGCGCGCGGCGGTCGCCGCGACCAGCGACGTCCAGTTCATCTCCGTTGGCTATGGCCAGGGCTCGGCGACCACCGTGGATTATCAGAAGTCGGGAAGCTACTACCCAATCTTCATGAAGTGGGCCGGGCAGCTCAAGGGCAACGTCACCTTCGGCGCGATCGTCATCATGCTGGGAATCACCGACGGCGAACACCTGGCCGCGAATCTGGTTCCTGCCTTCCCGGATCGCGTGGCGCAGATCGTTTCCGATATTCGCGCCGACCTCGGCGAACCCAACCTGCCGGTTCTGTTCTGCGACTACGAGCAGAACGCCACCGGCACGCTAGCGCCGACCGGAACCGTGGGGCAGCTCATGATGCCGCTCGTTCGGTCGCTTCCGAGCAAGATCTCGAATCTCGTGCTGGTTCCGACCGACAGCCTCGAAATGCAAGACGACCACCACTTCGACATGCAGGGCCAGAAGGACTGGGCAGCGCGGGTGATCTCGCTGATGCAGACCAACAGCTGGTTTCCCTGGAAGTAGCCGGCCCTCGGGTTCGCTTCGGGCATGTCTTCACCTGCCGCCGACTTGGTTCACGTCGCCGCAACTCAAGATGACCGCCGCGACGTAGGCAGGCTGCTGATCTTCGCTGCGTTGGCCGCTGCGGCCTTTCTGATCTCGCTCGGCCCCATCTCCGATGGAGACATCTACTGGCACCTGGCTGCCGGACGGGAAATATTGCAGCGGCGCGAGCTGCTTCGCGTGGATCCCTTCACTTTGAGCGCGGCTGGCCGACCTTGGGTCGACGTGCATTGGCTGTTTCAGCTGGGCGCCTACGCAACCTACCTGGGCTTCGGATTCCTGGGGCTTGCCGTCGCGAAATCCTTGTTGGTTGCCGTCGGTGCTGTGATCCTGACCCGCACGGCGGAGCGAACGGGCGGTGCCATTGCGCGCGCTTCCTGTGCCGTCGCGCTGACCGGCGGACTCTTGCTCTCTCGCCATCTCCTGCCGATGCGCCCAGTGCTCGTGACCTTGGTGTGTCTGGCCATTTTTCTCTCGGTGCTGGAGTCGCTTCGCACCGCCAAGGCGCGCCCGTCTCGGGCGTGGCTCGCGCTGCCACTCGTGCAAGTGATCTGGTGCAACTGTCAGGGACTTGCTCCGCTCGGGCCCAGTCTGGTGGCGATGTATTTGGCTGGCGCGTGGCTCTCTTCGCGGGGCTTTCGTCGCTGGCCGTTCGAATCCACCGAGGCTCATTCCCTGCGCCCGCTGGCGCTGGCGCTTGCCCTTTGCCTGCTCGCTTCCCTGGCATCGCCCTATGGCTTGGACGCGGCCCTGCTGCCACTCCGCCTGCTCCGGCGCATCACGCCGGGCGGGGCGAACATCTTCAGCACCGAGGTTGCGGAGAACATTCCACCCTTCTTGCTGGAGCGAACCGCCCCCGAATGGATCGGGCACTTCAAGTGGGTGCTGGTGGGCCTGGCCGCGGCCATCGCCATCGTGCGCCCGCGATTCCATGTTGCGCATCTGCTCGTGCTGGTCGCCTACGTCAGCTTGGCGCTCATGGCGAATCGCAACGTTCCGCTCTTCTATTGGGTCGCGGCTCCGGTCGCTGCCATCGCGTTGGCGCCTGGCATGCGACGGATCTACCAAACGCGGCGAGCAGCCTGGTGCCGCCCTTGGCTGCGCAGATCCTGCGCAACCGTGGGTTTGGTGCTGCTGCTCGGCGCCGAGCTGGGTCTTGCCGTGCTTGTCCACAAACGCGAGTCGGCCCTCGGGGCGCCCACGCCTTTTCACTTTCCCGTCGAGACCGCACGCCTGCTCGCGGAAAAGGGCGTGACAGGCCCGATCTTTGCGGCCGATCAGCACGGTGGCTATCTGACCTTCATGGTCCCCGCCTTGCGACCCTACATCGACACTCGCCTGGTGTTGCACACCGGGCAGGAATACGCGGACTATCTTGCCCTCTTCGACGATCCAACTCGCTTTGATGCGCTCGACGCCCGGGAAAAATTCAACGCCGTCGTGCTGACCACGGCCTATCCTGATCGGTATCTCGGTCTGATTTGGCACCTGGCGGTCTCGCCGGATTGGCGACTGGTATCGACCGACGGAGTGGAGGTGCTGTTTCTGCGCCAAGCCACGCCACTGGCGCTTGGCGAACGGGCCGCCGTCGACGCCATCTTGCAGCGGCTCGCCGTGCGCTTCGGTGAAAACACGGCGTTGCATGAGGCCGCGTGCATCCATCTCGCGCGGCTGCTGGTCGTCCTTGGACAATCACGGCAAGCCGAGTACGTGCTGTCCGGCCTGGATTCGCTCCCGGCGGCCCAGCTGCGCGCGCGGGCACATTTCGTCGCTGGCGAGCGCCGCGCCGCCGAGGGTTTGGCGAAAATTCTCCTTCTGCAAAACCCGCGCGATGTGAGGAGCCTGGCCCTACTGGCCGAGATCGCCGTCGCCGAGAGCCAGCCAGTCAAGGCACGGGACTTTCTTCGTCGCGCCCTGACTGTCGATCCGTACGACTCCGAAGCCCGCTCGCTGGTCGATCGCCTGGAAAAGCGTTAGGCAACGCCCAGCTTGCGCAGCATCTTGACCATGCCGGCGACGGTGTCGAAGGCCTCGGCGCTGGCCTCGGCGTCGGGGACGCGCAGGCGATAGGTTTGGTCCAGAAACACCTTCATCGAGACCATCGAGAGCGAGTCGATGAGCCCCGAAGAAATGAGCGGCGAATTAGCGTCGATGGGCGCGCCTTGCAAGGAGTCGGCGTATTCGCGAACGATGTAGTCGAGGATGGTCTGTGCGATCTGCAGGTCATTAGGCATGCTGTCGGCCTTTCTCGCCCTTGATGGCAATGAATCGTGCGGGCTAGTCGTCGAGTGACGACAGATCGCCCACTGGCTCGCCCCATTCCTGAGCGCGCAACATACGGCGGACGATCTTGCCACTGCGGGTCTTGGGCAGTTTTTCCACGAAATCGATCGCGTGCGGCATGGCCAGGGGCGACAGATGCTTGCGCACGAAATTCATGATGTCGAGTTTCAGTTCGTCGCTGCCCGCGTGTTCCGGACGAAGAACGATGAATGCCTTGACCACTTCGCCATAGGTCGGGTCGGGCTTGCTCACCGCTGCCGACTCGGCCACCGCCGGGTGACGCAAGAGAGCGCTCTCGACCTCGAACGGGCCCACCAAATGTCCGGCAGTGTTGATGACGTCGTCATCGCGACCCACGAACCAGTAGTAGCCGTCGCTGTCCACGCTCCCGCGATCGCCGGTCAAGTAGTAGTCGCCCACGAACTTGCTCTGGTAGGTCTTTTCGGCCTTGAAGTAGCTGCGAAACATGGAGGGCCAGGGCGGCCGGAAGGCGATGAGCCCAACTTTTCCAGGCACGGTGATCGGCTGGAAAGTCTGCTGATCCAGGATGGCGGCCGCAATGCCGGGCACCGGCTTGCCCATGGAGCCAGGCTTGATGGGCAGTCCCGGAACATTCGTGATCATGATGGCGCCGGTTTCGGTCTGCCAGTAGGTGTCGTGAAAGGGCCGCCCCATGACCCGCTCGGCCCACAGCACAGCGGCCGGATTGAGCGGCTCGCCGACGCTGCACATGTGGCGAACGCTCACGAGTTGCTCCGGCGTGGGCGCCGGCGCCTTCATGAGCATGCGGATCGCAGTTGGCGCGGTGTAAAAGACGGTCACGCCATGGCGCGCGATGAACTCGTACCAGCGCTGGGCGGAAAATCCAGCCTCGAGAATGACCTGGGTTGCGCCCACGGCCCACGGGCCGATGATGCCGTACGAGGTTCCCGTGACCCAGCCCGGATCTGCAGTGCACCAGTAGATGTCGTCGGGGCGCAGGTCGAGGACGTGGCGCGTGGTCGCGTACTGCGATAGCACGGAGCCGTGGACGTGCTGTGCGCCTTTGGGACGGCCCGTCGTCCCCGAGGTGTAGTGCAAGAGTGAGGGGGTATCCTCGTTGGCTGGGAAGGGCGTGAATTCGACCGGCGGCGCATCTTCCGCGGTCATGACCACTTCGCCCCGGGCAAGTGTCGGATGGACGCCTGACTTCACGTCGGTGAGGATCACCCATGCCAGCGAGGGCAACCGGGCGCGAACCGAGCGCACCTTTTCCAGGTGCCGGGCGGTCGTGACGACGGCGCGGGTGTCGGCGTCCGCGAGCCGCACTTCCAGCGCCTCGGCCATGAATTGGGAAAACAACGGCTGTGCCACGGCGCCCAGCTTGAGGATTCCCAAGAACGCAAAATAGAGATCAGGAACGCGGTCGACAAACAAGCACACTCGGTCGCCCGGATTGACGCCGAGCTCGGCCAACCTATGCGCCCAGGCATTGCTGTGCCTGCGCAAATCATCGAAGGTGAAGCTCTTGCGGAGTCCGGTGTGGTTTTCCCAGATGAGGGCCAGGTGGTCACCGCGCCCCTGCGAGTATTGCCGGTCGCACAGCAGTGCCCCCATGTTGAAGGTACCGCCCTCCTTGAGGCCAAGCGCAGAGCGGAGAGCGCCGAGGTCGTAACTGTGCAAACCGCTACCGCCGGGCGATGGCACCACGGCGGCAGCCCTGGAGTCTTTCGAGTGGTTCATCCGTGCCCCGAACCAGCAAGCCGGGCCAGCATGATTGCGGGCGACGGTTGACTAGCAGCCCGTAACGATAGCATTCTTTGTTCCGTCGGGTAC
>ODAK010006984.1_pt1 | contig 11338 bp, 8 predicted proteins | sample 1539591 | NCBI WGS metagenome assembly ODAK01 (sample SAMEA3539303, study PRJEB22396) | soil metagenome | biome: tundra; feature: field; material: soil | place: USA | collected 2010-05 | depth 0.15 m | reverse complement strand
TCATTGAACAGGCGGACCGAAAAGCCGTTGATCGGCGATACCGGCGGGGTAAATGGTAAACGTCGCGGCGACTTTCTTCGGGGTGCTGCTGCGGTGTGAGCGACGTGGTTACCGCGCATGAATACGCCGCGTCCTAGTCTTGGCCCAGCAGCCGCGCAATCCAGCCACGCTACCGTGTACTCGTATTCATGGTCCGATTGTGCGGCCAGAGCGAAGAACTCACTGAGGTTGCGGAATCTCTGGCTGTCCCCGCTTATCCAGGGTCCTGGAACGGAGCGCAGCTGCAAGCGTGCTTTGCGAATAAGGCCGGTTAGTCCCAGTCCCCCAATGGTTGCGCAAAACCACTCTTGATTGCGATCCGGTGTGCAGCGCAAAATCCGGCCATCAGAGCGCTGCAACTCAAACTCGATCAGGTGGTGTCCAAAGCTGCCGGTTCGATGGTGGTTTTTGCCGTGCACATCATTGGCGATTGCGCCGCCGACTGTCACCAGGGCGGTACCTGGAGTGACGGCAGGAAACCAACCAAGAGGCAGCACAAGCTCGATAATCTCGCTGAGCAGAACGCCAGCCTCGCATTCGACAATCCCCAAGACCGGATCCAAGCTGATAAAGCGATCCAGACCACGCGTCAATAGCAGCGATCCGCCGCCGTTCAGACACACGTCGCCGTAACTCCGGCCATTGCCAAACGGCAGCATCGATGTGACGTCGGGCAGCGCGGCGAAGCGGCTGGTTAATGTGATCAGCCGGTGTTCGTGACGCGGCCAGCAGCCCCATGATGCTCCGACCGGCATGGGTGACACTCAGATTGAAACCAGAACTATGACACCGAGTGCGCCCAGAATCAGCAGGCTCATCCGATCGCGCAATGCGAATATGACTGGATCATCATGCATGGCACCGCGGGTGGTGACAATCCATATGCGGCTGATCCAGAACAACATCAAGGGGCAGATGAGCCAGAGTGGCTTGTGGTGCTGGTACAGCGACTGCGAATCGGCACTGTTGATGTACAAGGCCATGACGACGATCGCGCTGTAGCCGGAAGCCGTGCCGAGACTCATGATCAGGGGCAAGTCAGCGTCGCCATAACCTCGAGCGTGGCCAATCATCTTGCCTGCCCTGCGCGAATCGTCGAGTTCGGCGTATCGCTTGACGAAGCCAAGACTCAGGAAAATAAATACTGAAAACGCCAGTAGCCAGAAGGACAGGGGGATTTGCGTGGCAGCGGCGCCGGCGATGATGCGCAGCGTGTATAAAGCGGCGAGCATCATGACGTCAAGGAGCGGCACGCGCTTCAGATGCAGCGAATACGCCCACGTTAGCACGTAGTAGCCCGCGAGCACCGCGACAAATCGCGACCCCACCATGACAGCAATGATCGTGGCAGAAGTGAGCAGCAACGCGGCAACCCCGAGGCCACTGCGCGCGGAGAGCGCGCCTGTGGCAAACGGCCGGAGGCGTTTGCGTGGATGCTGGCGATCTGCCGCCAGATCGAATAGATCGTTGACGAGATAGACGCTCGAGGCACACAGGCCAAAAGCGATAAATGCCAGTGCGGCTTCCACCAGCACTTGCGGTCTCGAAACCGCATGGGCGAGTAGAGCGGGCACGAAGATCAAGCCGTTCTTCGCCCACTGATGTAGTCGAATTGCCTTGATCCACGTGCGCAGCGAAGCCTTGGCAGCGGGATACACCTCCACGAGCTCGGGATCGAGGCTGATACGCTTGCCGATGCTCGCGTCTCCTACCACAATGGCTCGCCGCGAAGCATCCCAGACGATCTTGTCCGAAGCCTCGCTACCGGCGTAGTCGAAGCCCTGCTCGCCAAAACGCGCCATCAGGGCACTGCGCTTGCGCTGCGCCGGTGAGCCCTCAAAAGTTTCGGTAGTCGCGACTTCATCGAATAAATCGAGATGGGCGGCTACTTGCTCGGCGATGGTGCGATCCCCGTCTACGACGAGCACCAAGCGTCTCCCCGCTCTACGCTGCTCACGCAGCCATTCGAGCAGTTCGGGCCGAAACGGCAGCGTAGTGACGTCGACTTGTGAGCGCGCCGCAGTGTGCTCCGGGGGCGCTCTGGTGCCGCGAATGAGCGATAGCAGCCGCCTCCAGAATGCAATGGGCGATTGCTTGGCGAGAGCGAGCAGGCGCTCGTGCGCGGTCCGTACGGGAGTCAGCGTCCCGTCAAGAGCTACGCATAATGGAATAGATGCATCGTTCATGAAACGGAACGTATCTGTTTTGGTGCAGGCCGGAATTCGATGATTGTCGATGCCGAAACGCCAATCAGCACAGCAAACCAAAGCGTCGCAATTCTGCACAGTAGCGTCGCGATGACGGCTGTGCGCAGTGATGCGCCCTGAGCGATCAGCAGCGTCGTCATGACGATCTCCATTCCGCCGATGCCAGCAGGCAGAAAGAATGCCGCACTCCCGGCGAGCGAGGCGATCGCATAAATCCCGATTGCAGTGCTCGTGGGCACGTCCAAATGTAGACCTTGGCAGATCAGATAGAAACCCAGGCCTTCGGCTCCCCAGGATACGAGCGCGATTGTGAGGCCGAAGGCAACGGGCCAAGGCTGCAGTAAGCGTCGCGAGGAGCGCAGGAGACTCGCTAATGTTGCCAGCGGCACAGTCAGTCGTCGATGTCGGCCAGCGTCGCTAATGGATTGGAGTCGACGCGGTAGAAATGGGTGACTCGTCAGGACGAGAAGCGCAAGTGCAGCCAGCAATACTCCAGCAATAAGTGGTCTATACGTTACACGGTCGAAAGCAATGAAGCTCGCCAACAAGGCCATCGCCACAAGATCAAGCAACCGCTCGGCGAATAACGCGGCGATACTCTCCGAGTAGGTCACGCCATGTTCGCGTAGATGGATGGATCGGAACGCTTCGCCGGCCTTGGCCGGGCTGACGGTAAAGGCGAATCCGCTGAGGTAATAGAGAAAGTGCAATGACGTCGGCAGTACGCGCCCGAGCTTGGCTAGATAGATCTGCCAACGATAGAAGCGCAGGACGTAATTAAGCGCCGACAGCGCCAGCACCAATATGCAGCCGAGCCACCCAAGTTGCACCAACGCATCGCGTGTCTTGGAGGCATCGGTCACCACTGCGGCGCCGACATACACCAGTGCAGCTACCAGAGCCACGAATATCAGTATCCGGCGCTTTGCGCGGGATCTGAGCGATTTGACGTTCTCGGCCAACTGTGAATCCTGAGCAATCGATTGTATTGATTGTTACACGAAGAGGAGCGGCTCGCCTTCAATTTTGTGCGTACCAGGTCAAGCATCGTACAATCTGGTAGTCTCACCACTTCGACCTGGAGTCCACCTGGAATTGCTTGGGTCAGCGATTGTTTCGTCGTTCGGAATAAAATTGCCTTGTTTCGAAGCAAGCAGTTCAAGCTGCGGCCGGTACGAAACTGGAACGCGCGAATGAATCATGATTGGGGCAATAACTTTCTAGTGTGCGTGACGCAGTTCTCAGATTGAGCGTGCGCAGACCTTTCAGCACTTGTGCCGCCCAGCGATAATGTGGCAGGCGCGGATGCAGCCTCGATCGCGTTCAAAGATATCCGCGCGCCAGCCGTTGCGACCATCCTGGGCCCAGTGGCAAGGGCAACACGCCGAACTCCTAGACGACAGGCGCTCCTTCGGGCCGCTTCAGGCTTCGCGCCATCTTAATCGGTGACTGAGACGCATGCTCGGCCGCTCAATCATCCTGTACGTAAGATCTGCGGCTACAACCGATATCAGCAACGCCCCCAAAAATAGTAGGAATGCGCGAAGCGGGGAATCCTGACTGCCTACTACGATCTTGAGAATTCGAATGCCAACCACAGCATGCATTAGATATAGGCTGTACGAGATGTTTCCCATATATCGGAAAAATGATGAGTTAAGCCAACTCCCCATGTGACCGCCCTCGATCGCGAGTAAAAATACCAATGCGATGAGGACAATGGAAACCGTAGTCACGCTGGCGATCTCATTATCCGTAGGCCGATTGATCAGTACAAAAATTAGCGCGCAACCCAAATATGCGAACAATTCTGTGCGGCTGATGTGCGCGCGCCAACGCAAGAACAGAACCACGCCAGTGAAAAATTCAAACCACCGAGGAATGAATAAGCCCCGAAAAGACGGGATGAGACCCCAGAAACAAATAAGCGAAAGTACAAAGAGAGGCAGCATCAACCAAGCGAAGGCACGACCGGAAATCGGCGCCAGATCCTTGACCAACACGAGCGCGCCAAAGAACAGATAGAATTGGATTTCCAGACACAGTGTCCAAAATATCCCTGCGATTGGTTTGATGCCGAGAAAATCCTGGAGATAGAACAAATGGGCAACCACGGCTACGATTCCGGGTACAGGCGCCTGCGTATTTGGGTGAATTCTGTTCACCACGATCGCCGATAAGATAGAGAGAAAGAGCGCCGTCCAGTACGGTGGATCCAGGCGTAGCTGCCGCCGCAAAAAGAATCGACCCCATTCTCCGGCGGAGGAGAGCTTCCCGTAGAGCGTCAGCGAGATTACAAATCCGCTGATGACGAAGAAAAGATCTACACCCAGGAAGCCTAGATTCACTGCACCGTTGAGTATAGAGGGTACCGAGGTGCCCAAGCGGTCGCCCACTGGAGTGGCTGCATAGCAGTGAAAAACGGCCACCGCGAGCGCAGCGATACCCCGCAATCCATGGATAAATGGCAGCCATGTATCGCGAACCGCAGGCCGTGCCGGCGCCTCAGCCTCAAGTGTCATGGCGTGCTGCGGCCAACAAAGCGCGCACAGTTCGCCTCATGGGTAACGAGGCTGCTCGTCGCAGGTTCGAGTCGCTTCGGGCGGATCGTCACCGGAGTGGTCTTATTCTTGGTCTTAGTCATCATGGAACGACCGGTTCCCGATTCGCAAAACGCGGGTTGCGCTCCGTTGCGCGTGGCCCAGATATAGACGTGAAACCATCAGACCCGCAACCGCTTGACAAGTGGTTGCATATCAGATGTTGGGCGCGCTTCCGATTGTCCCGCTTTAAGCTCAAAGCGATGTTGCAGTAGCGTTCGCGCCGAGGTGCACACCGCCAGACTCATAACGCTGAATGACACAGATCCCCAGCTGAACCAATGTGATTCGGAGAGGCTGGAGCAGAATTGATGAAACAGCAGGGTGAGATACAGGGACCCTTGGTGACGATCGAATTTCAGGATCCTTATCGACTGGCGCAAATATGTGAACAAGTAGCCAAGCAGGCAGACGCCACCAATGATCCCGAGATCGTTGATTACCTCCAAGTACCCGTTGTGCGCTTCGCCAGGGTAGAAAAATAGCAACCTCTTCATCTCCTGCGACGGCGAGCCGGGCTCGTCATTCCAATAGGCGGAGTACCCGGTGCCGAGAATTGGGTGCTGAGCAATGTGCGTATTCAGAATCTGCCAGATCGCCGTGCGGCTGCTAAACGTCAAATCCTTGCCGGTTATCGCGGTAATCGGCGACAGCAGGAAGTCGAGTTGCGGTATGAGTTTCAGGACGACCAGCGAATAAGCAAGGGTCAAGAGCGTAAATGTCGTGAGAATGTAGGCCGTGTACCGGCGCAACCATTGCGGCCAATGACGTAGCATCAACATGAACGACACCGCAAAAGCCGCGGCGATCAAAGATGTGGAGCTGTGTGCCCAATACAGGCACACTAATGCGGCTCCTCCGCAAACGAGAACTGAAAGGAGTTTGGTCTCCTTGCCAAGCCAGGCGTGGAACCAGAAGACCACGCCAAGGCTGGCCAACTGACCCATCTGGTTCTTGCCGTAAGTTAGCCCACGCAGAACCTGCCTGACGTCCGGCGCCAGGCTATATCTCCGTGGCGCGAATGAGGTGTGGAGCGCGGACGTATAGTCAAGAAAGTCCTGAACTCCGTAATGCGGGAACGCCAGTGCGAAAATGAGCGAGGCAACCAGCACCGCGCCCAACAACGAGCGCACCAAACTTTGAAAGCGATTCGTGCGCCATCCGGTTAGAGTGAAAGCCGTAAAACAAAGGAAAGCAACTATTAGCCGGAACACGTGGGGTACGGTTGCGGCTGTATCGATGGACCACGTCACGCTTAGTGCAGCGAGGCCGATGAATAACAGATAGAAGGGGTTAATGATGCCCAGTAGCTCCACCCACAACCTCGGGCGGCGCGCGACTAAAATGGAGCTGGAGAGAAACAGCGCAATCAAGACTATCTTGCTCGTGAAGCCCTGGTCCGATTCGGATACTCCGCCTTGCGTAACGAGATCCCCATAGTTGAGATTTGCTGGAAGAATCAGGAAAAGAAAGAGCGCACACACTATGATCGCAGGTGCGGTGGAGCGCTTTGTATCGTACGTCCATGCCGGCGCCGGTGTAGGCGTGTAGGCGCTCCGCGGCGCATTGGAGTGGGTAGCGAATTTTGCAAATTTCGTCATGGGTCGGAGCATACATGGTGACCGGCCCATGTGCATCGGTCGGCGTAGGCTATGTCTGCTTTGGCTGCGGAAACCGTGAAAACGGACAAGATTACGCGTCCAGATCCGCGCTTTAAGCAGCACCGTCGCTCCGCCGGGGTCCACTTGCGGCCATTAAGTTGCGGGCACAGATACCGGCCACGCAACATAGCTCAGGACTTTAGGACCCCACCGTTAGCGGTTTCGGGTTCGGCGACCCGCCAGCTCAGTTTGAAATTCAGCCAGAAATTCCAACCGGTAACAATGACGATAGCCACGGCGTTCGCCAGGTAACGATTTATCCCGAGAAGATTGAACTGCAAATTCAAAAGCACGGTATTGAATATCAGACCGGCCAGGCAAATGAGCTGGAACTTGGCGAATCGTTGCAGTCGATGCCTAAAGCCTCGTTGGTGCGAGGCAATATCATTGAACGTCCAGGCGTCGTTCCAGATGAAGTTGTTTACGATCGCCAATTCTGCCGCAATCAGTTTGCTTCTTGTAAGACCCCAGCCAAGCATCGATGGATCGCTGAGCAGGAATAGCATTCCCATATCAACGACAACGCCGCTCAAGCCCACCACGCCGAAACGGAAGAATCGCTTGATCGGGAGTGTGGAGATGCGCAATCGCAGCAGATGCCGCAAGTAGTCGACGTACACCTTGCGGGTGACTTTGCTTTCGCCTCGAACGCGCTCCTTAAATACGTATGGGACTTCGCCGATCCAGCGAAACCGGCCGCGACCCAGGACTTCGATCAGAATCTTGTAGCCGACTGGATTGAGCTCGATGCCCTCAATCGCGGTGCGTCGGATCACGAAAAACCCGCTCATCGGATCACTTACACGGCCCACGACGCGCGGTAGAATCACCAGGCCTATGATCTGGGCGGCGCGCGACAGGATTCGGCGAAGGACGCTCCAATCACTAACACCACCACCTTCGACGTGCCGACTCGCGATCGCTAAGTCGGCGCCGCGTGCTATTTCATTGCAGAGTTCGAGCGTAATCTCCGGCGGATGCTGGAGGTCGGCATCGATTACTGCCAGCAATTCGCCGCGTGAGGCCTGCCAGCCGCGTATTACGGCAGTGGACAGGCCGCGTGCCTGCTGCCGGCGCATGACTCGCAATTGCGGGTATTCAGCCGTAAGCGATTGAGCCAACTCCCACGTTCGATCAGGGCTGTCGTCGTCAACCACGATGATCTCGTAAGCGCCTGCGAACGCGCCATCGAGGAGCGGCGTCAGCCGACTTATCATTTCCCGAATATTCTTCGATTCGTTGAACGTCGGCAGGACTAACGAGAGGTAAATTCCTCCGTTTTCGGTCTCGTCCAACGGACTGACAGTGTGTAGGCCGCTGGGCGTATGCAGTAGGGGAGCAACCCCCGCATTTTCATTCTTCATTCGCTTCTCTCACTGCTCTGCGAAACGCCGATGTTGGTTTCCATTCGAAGGAGCCGGCCTTCTCGGCTAAATCCGCTCCCCTTGTAGCAACATTCATCAGATAGGCCTCGGCAAAAGTATTGGTCGCAAGACTCTTCGATTTTGGCACAACGGATTCGGCGCCGAGCAGGAGCTGCGATGCCATGATCTCCAATCTCAACAAATCGGTTTTGGTGCTGGATTAAAGAGTGCACTCATGATATTGGAAGCTTGCGCTCGCTACTGTGACGGATAGCAATACGTCCAAAAGCGACGAGAGCCGCCAACCGCTGATGGGCGCATCGGTACGACCCTTCGAGCATAGAGCATGCGACTTCCTTGCTCGTCGCTGGCAAAAGGCACAAATTACGCGCGTCGCCCGTGCCGACGTCTTTGAGAGGAGGGCATGAATCTCTAAAAGTGCGACTGAAGTCTCAGAACTACGACCTAGGGAATGCGCGATGCACCAAAATAGGACGAGCAAAGGAGTCGCCTCGACTTTCGGGTGTCCGTAGGCCGTCTGGGCGTGGCCCGCTGGGGCTCTGCCGGTTACGAGCAAGTAAGGGGCACCGCGTCGTAGATACGCCAGCTAGGGCCGACAGTCCAGCAGCTCGCTGGCCGCTCGGGCGCTGGGTTTGCCCAACTGAACGTCGGCGCAGTGGCTGAATTGCGGTAGCGTTCTGAGGACAGATATGCCGCGCTTTGGCAGACTCGGATAAGCCCAAAAACCGCAGTCGTGTATCGTAAGGTTCTGGGGAACTTCTGACAGTGCCAAAAGTTCCGGCTTGAGGTCAGGGCGATCAAATATCCTGGTGACGTAGTATGCGAACATGTGCTGGGGTACGACATTAGCATCCGGTACCACATAGCAGACCTTGCTGTTGGCAGCGACGGAGTGCTTTGCAATCGAGCGAAAATCTTCCTGAATAAACAGGAATGGCGAGTAGGTCAATGCAACGGCCTGCAGCAATAGCAGACACAGCAAAGTAACCGTTATGGTTGCCGGGTTGCGCGCAATGACCCGCTGCAAAAGACAGGCGGTCAACAACGCATAAGCAGGTATAAGCCCGATCAGATTGCGTTCCGTGAGGATCGGCGTATTGAATGAAATGAGCATCGAGCCGGCAAGCATCAGGATAAATGGCATGATCGCCGGTGCCAGCGCTGGATCGAACGGCGCTCTCTCGGAATTGCGGTGCCAGGTAATTACCGCATAAGTCAGCAGCGCGATCCCAACGGGCGTAAAGACCATCAGCAATTGCCAGCTCAATGATGCGGCGCTAAAGGTGATCCAGAACTTTCCGCCCGCGAGCTGGCCCGATCCGCCGTGCAGTAGCGGAACAACGATCGCCGCGGCAAGTGCGGCGGCATAGGCAATCAGGCCCAACCGCCAATTGGTACGCCGCTCGCGCCAGAACATGACTGCGAGAAAAGACACCGCCAGCAATAGACCGAACAAATGGGTGAAAGCAAGCAGTATCAGACTTGCGTGGAACAGTATCTGCAGCCGTCGGCTCTTCGCAGCGATGATCTCATAATAGGAATAGAGGCAGGTCGACGACAGCAGGAAGAGCAAACTGTAATTGCGAGCCTCCTGCGCGTACCTTATCGGCAGCGGCATCAAACACAAAATCGTGAAGCACAGCAGTTTTTCGGTGCGACTCAATGAGGTTCGCGCCAGCCACGGCGTAAACAGCGCGAGTATTCCAAACAGGGTGGACAACGAACGAACCGCGATCTCAGAGGGGCCAAAGGCTTGAATCCAAGCGAATACCGCGCTGTTGTAGAGCGGCGGCTGGTTGTCTTGAGAGGTATTTTGCAGCACCATCTTCCAGTCCGGTGCGTCGACGCCGTTGAGCGTTGCCAACTCATCGAACCAATAGCTTCGGTCGATAACAGCAAACCTTAACAAGATGCCGACTGCGGATATTGCGATCAGCAGCGCCACGTATTGCGACCTCGATCCGAGGTTTGTCATTAGGTCACTCCGGGAAGTGGAGTTTCAGACGTTGCATTGACCCGATCGGGTGCGCCGCACATATGCCTAGGGCCGACAGTCCAGCAGCTCGCTGGCCGCTCGGGCGCTGGGTTTGCCCAACTGAACGTCGGCGCAGTGGCTGAATTGCGGTAGCGTTCTGAGGACAGATATGCCGCGCTTTGGCAGACTCGGATAAGCCCAAAAACCGCAGTCGTGTATCGTAAGGTTCTGGGGAACTTCTGACAGTGCCAAAAGTTCCGGCTTGAGGTCAGGGCGATCAAATATCCTGGTGACGTAGTATGCGAACATGTGCTGGGGTACGACATTAGCATCCGGTACCACATAGCAGACCTTGCTGTTGGCAGCGACGGAGTGCTTTGCAATCGAGCGAAAATCTTCCTGAATAAACAGGAATGGCGAGTAGGTCAATGCAACGGCCTGCAGCAATAGCAGACACAGCAAAGTAACCGTTATGGTTGCCGGGTTGCGCGCAATGACCCGCTGCAAAAGACAGGCGGTCAACAACGCATAAGCAGGTATAAGCCCGATCAGATTGCGTTCCGTGAGGATCGGCGTATTGAATGAAATGAGCATCGAGCCGGCAAGCATCAGGATAAATGGCATGATCGCCGGTGCCAGCGCTGGATCGAACGGCGCTCTCTCGGAATTGCGGTGCCAGGTAATTACCGCATAAGTCAGCAGCGCGATCCCAACGGGCGTAAAGACCATCAGCAATTGCCAGCTCAATGATGCGGCGCTAAAGGTGATCCAGAACTTTCCGCCCGCGAGCTGGCCCGATCCGCCGTGCAGTAGCGGAACAACGATCGCCGCGGCAAGTGCGGCGGCATAGGCAATCAGGCCCAACCGCCAATTGGTACGCCGCTCGCGCCAGAACATGACTGCGAGAAAAGACACCGCCAGCAATAGACCGAACAAATGGGTGAAAGCAAGCAGTATCAGACTTGCGTGGAACAGTATCTGCAGCCGTCGGCTCTTCGCAGCGATGATCTCATAATAGGAATAGAGGCAGGTCGACGACAGCAGGAAGAGCAAACTGTAATTGCGAGCCTCCTGCGCGTACCTTATCGGCAGCGGCATCAAACACAAAATCGTGAAGCACAGCAGTTTTTCGGTGCGACTCAATGAGGTTCGCGCCAGCCACGGCGTAAACAGCGCGAGTATTCCAAACAGGGTGGACAACGAACGAACCGCGATCTCAGAGGGGCCAAAGGCTTGAATCCAAGCGAATACCGCGCTGTTGTAGAGCGGCGGCTGGTTGTCTTGAGAGGTATTTTGCAGCACCATCTTCCAGTCCGGTGCGTCGACGCCGTTGAGCGTTGCCAACTCATCGAACCAATAGCTTCGGTCGATAACAGCAAACCTTAACAAGATGCCGACTGCGGATATTGCGATCAGCAGCGCCACGTATTGCGACCTCGATCCGAGGTTTGTCATTAGGTCACTCCGGGAA
>ODAK010006983.1_pt1 | contig 11338 bp, 11 predicted proteins | sample 1539591 | NCBI WGS metagenome assembly ODAK01 (sample SAMEA3539303, study PRJEB22396) | soil metagenome | biome: tundra; feature: field; material: soil | place: USA | collected 2010-05 | depth 0.15 m | reverse complement strand
ACTAAGAAGCGTAGAAAATTTCTCCTTGATTGCTTTCTTCTTAGTGCCTTGGTGTCTTAGTGGTAAAGATTTCTTACTTTCGAAACCACGACGGGCAATGGATTACGGCGCACGAACCTGGTCCAACCACCTCACGGTTGGAATCGGGACACGGTGCCGGATCAGATGGCGCGAACGAGCCGGGCCATGACGTGGAATGGACTGCGCCATGCGTCATGCTTCAGGTTGGTCGCAGCAGCCCGAACTGTTCACGAGCAACGATGGTTCGCGATGTTGGGGTGACCGAACAGTCAACTTTTTCGGCGGTTGAATTACCTTGCCACCCCGATCAGCGTCGAAAGCTGTTCCGGATCCGCCAGCAACTCCGCCGCCGGCGCGGCATGCACGATCCGGCCGCGATCCAGAATCACCGCGTGATCGCTGAATTCCAGTGCCAGCCTGGCCTGTTGCTCGGTCAGGATCATCGTCAGGCGCGTCTCCGACCGCAACAGCCGCAGCGCCTCCAGCAGCCGATCGACGATGACCGGCGCCAGGCCCAGCGACGGCTCGTCGAGCAACAACAACGACGGATTACCCATCAGAGCGCGCGCGATCGCCAGCATCTGTTGCTCGCCGCCGGACAATTGGTTGCCCATTCCGCGCCGCCGCTCGGCGAGGTTGGGGAACAGCGCGTAGACTCGTTCCAATGTCCAGCCATTCGCACCGCGCGCCGCGACCGTGAGATTTTCCTCGACCGTCAGCGAGGGAAAAATCTCGCGCTCCTGCGGCACCGAGCCAATTCCAAGGCGGGCGCGCCGATACGGCTTCAGATGCTCGATGGTCTGACCGGCGAATGTAATGCGACCGTCATGATGCGTGGTGTGCCCAAGGATCGTGCTCAGCAGCGTGGTTTTGCCAACTCCATTGCGGCCGAGCACAGCGAGCGTCGTCCCGGTCTCGACCGCCAATGACACATGGTCCAGCACGACCGTCGCGCCATGTCCGGCGGAGACATTTCGCACCGTCAGCAACTCAGTCATGCGCGCGGGTCCCGAGATAGACTTCACGCACCCGCGAATCGGCGGCGATTTCGGCGGGCGTCCCCTCGACCAGGATCGAGCCGCGGACCAGCACGGTGATACGGCGGGCGAAACGAAACACCAGATCCATGTCGTGCTCGATCATCAGTACCGCCATGCCGGCGGCAAGCTGTTCGATCACGTCGAAGATGATGCCACTTTCCCCGCCAGGCACACCCGCGGCCGGCTCATCGAGCAGCAGCACCGAAGGCTCCGCGGCGAGCGCGATGGCGATTTCGACGAGACGTTGTTTGCCATAGGGAAGTTGGCGCACCACCGTCGACGCGTCGTCATGCAGGCCGAGCCTGCTCAGAGTGGCATGGGCTTCCTCGATCAGAGCGCGGCGCGCGGTGAACAGGCCGCGATGCTCGGCCACCGCGAGGCGGACGTTTTCCAGCACGCTCAATGCCGGAAACAGGTTGTTGATCTGGAACGTCCGCGCGAGGCCGCGGCGCGCACGGGCCGCCTGACCGGTACGCGTTATGTCGTCGCCGTTCAGCAGGATACGTCCCGCCGATGGGACGATCAGGCCGGTCAGCAAATTCACGAACGTGGTCTTGCCCGCGCCATTGGGGCCGATCAGCGCCTGCCGCGCACCTCGTTCCAGGCTGAAATGAATGTCGTTGGCGACACCGATGGCGCCAAACTGCTTCGACAGCCCGATCGCTTCCAGCGCCGCGGTCATCGGCGGCGCCACCGGTCGATCAGGCCGAGGATGCCGCCGCGAGCGAACAGAACGGTCAGCACCAGGATCGCTCCGATCCAGAAGTTCCAGAACTCCGGATCGCTTTTCGCCAGTTGGTCCTGCGCGATCATGTAGACCGCGGCGCCGATGAACGCACCGTAAATGCGGCCGATGCCGCCGAAAACCAGAATGATCACGATCTCTCCGGACCGTTCGAAACTCAACACGCTCTGGCCGACGAACTGCGTGGTTTGCGCCAGCAATCCTCCCGCGATCCCCGCCAACGCGGCGCCGATCGAATAAGCGATCAGCAGGCGTCCCGCGACCGGAGCGCCGATCGCACGCATGCGGGTGACGTTCTCCCGGATCCCGACCAGCGACTGTCCGAACGGCGAAGCCAACAGCACGCGCAGCGACAGCCAGCCGCAGAACAGCACGATCAGGCAATAAAGATAACCGGTGCGGCCGAACATATCGAAACGGAACAGGCCCACGATTGGATCGATTTCGATCCCTTGCAGCCCATCGTTGCCGCCGGTGATGAAACTCGCTTTGTTCGCCGCCTCCGCGAGCAACGTGGCGAACGCCAAAGTCAGCATCAATTGAGTCAGGCCATGCGTGCGCAGGATGACGAGGCCGGAGAGCACGCCGACCAGCGCGGCCGCGCCGCCCGCGACCACCAGGCCCGACAGCGGATCATGTGAGACATGGACCGCGTAAATCCCGGCGGCATAGGCTCCGGTGCCATAAAATGCCGCGTGGCCGAGGGTGATGATGCCAGCGAAACCAAGCACGAGATCGAGCGACAGGGCGAACAAAATCGTAATCAGAATCTGGCTCGCGAAGGGAAGCTGATCGCTGAATGCGAAGTACCCGCCGAGACCGGCGATCCATGGGATCATCTCGATCCACCTCGGCCGGTGCTGGCGCAGCGCGGCGATGATCGGGTCGATCACGCTATCAGGCCCGCCCGAACAATCCGGCGGGCCGCCATAGCAACAACCCGATCATCGCGATGTAGACGAAAAAGGCGCCGAACTCCGGCACCAGATACTTGCACGCGGTGTCGCCGATCCCCAGCGATAACGCGGCGACGAACGGGCCGCGGATCGAGCCGAGGCCGCCCACCGAAACAACCATCAGGAAGTAGACCAGATACTCGACCGCGTAGCCTGGATAAATCGCCAGGATGTCGGCGCCGAGGCCGCCGCCGAGCGCCGCCAGGCCGGAGCCAAGCGCGAATGTCACGGTGAACAGCAACGCGGTGTCGATGCCGATCGCCTCCGCCATGCGCCGGTTGTCGACCGCCGCGCGCAGCCGGGCGCCAAAATTCGTCCGCTCGATCCCAAGCCACAAGGACAGGATCAGCACGAAACTGACGACAATCAGGAAGGCACGGTACGCCGGCACCGTGCGAAAGCCGAGATTTAACTGGCCGCTGAGAAGCGCGGGCGGATGCATCGGCAACGGGATCGGGCCAAACAGTTTCCGCGCGATCGCGCCCGCCATGAAGATCAGGCCGATGGTGAACAACACCTGTTCCAGTTCGCCCGCGCCATAAAGCCGTGCGTAGAGGGTTCGTTCCAGGATCGCGCTGACCACGGCGACCGCGATGAACGCCGCCACCAGCGCGAGGCCGAAGGGCACCTGATACGTGTTCATCAGCGTCACGGTGACGTAGCCGCCCGCCATCGCGAACGCGCCGTGCGCGAGGTTCACGAACCCCATCAGCCCCATGGTCAGCGACAGCCCCACCGACACGATGTACAGCACCATCGCGAAGCCAAGACCCAGGAACAGGATACTGACCAGGGCGTCGAGGATCGTTGCCATCAGGCGATGTCGTAAGGCGATGGCGCGCCCGGCGGCACGGTCACGCGTCGTGCCCTGCCCGGATTGAACGCCCCCTCGTCACGGCCCTCCCCTGACGAGGTCGGGGGCGGGCCATGACAGTCTGGGGTGACGACACCAGCGCTCACTTCGCCTTGTTGAGCTCCTTCCACGGATCCTTGACCATCGGGATCGTTTCTATCTCAGTATTCTGGAGCTGGCCGTTCACCTTATCGACCCGGCGGAGATACTCATTCTGCACGATGTCGCGGGTTTCCGGGTCGATCATGATCGGGCCGCGCGGGCTGTCATATTTCCAGCCTTTCAGCAGCTCCATCGTCTTGTCCGGATCGATCTTGCCGTTCTGCGCGATGACGACAGCGAAGATCGCCGCCATGCCGTCATACGAATCGGCGGCGAGGAAAGACGGCTCCTCTTTCGCGCCGAACTCCGCCTTAAAGGCGGCGACGAATGCCTTGTTGGCCGGCCGGTCCCCGGCGGCGCTGTAGTGATGCATGGTGATCGTGCCGAGCGCCACGTCCCCCATACCCGGCAGTTCCTCATCCGTCGTCACATCTCCTGGGCCGATCAACTTGATGCCCGCGCTTCGCAGGCCGAGGTCGCCGAACGCTTTCATGAACGCGGTCGCCTCCTTCGCCGCCGGCACGAAGACGAACACGGCATCCGGTTTGGCGTCTTTCGCGCGTTGCAGGAACGGCACGAAATCGGGCGTCGTCACGGGCATCCGGACCGCGCCCGCGATGGTTCCGCCAGCCGTGGTGAAGCCTTTGGTGAAGGCGGTCTCGGCGTCGATCCCGGGTCCGAAATCGGAGACCAGGGTGTAGACGTTCTTAAGCCCGTTTTTGGCGGCCCAGGAGCCGAGGGGCCAGGAGGACTGCCAGAGTGTGAAGGAGACGCGAGCGATATAGGGCGACTTCGTGGTGATCATCGCGGTGCCGGCGTTCATGATGATGAACGGGACCTTGGCCTCGGTCACCAGCGGCGCCATCGCGAGAGCGTTGGGTGTCCAGATGACACCGGTCAGCAACTGCACTTTGTCGCGGGTGATCAGTTCCTGCGCCAACCGTTTGGCGACCTCGGGGTTCGGACCGGTGTCGTCGCGTTTGACGAGCTCGATCGACACGCCGGTCGGCAGGTCTTTTTCGTGCAGTTTCATATATAGTTTGGTGCCGCGCTCGATCTGCTCTCCGGCGGCGGCGAGGGGGCCGGACCAGGTGTTGATCAAACCCACTTTCACGGTTTGCGCGAGCGCCATCGCGCAGGACAGTGCCATCGCGGCGATGAACGCCGGCACGAAATGACGTATACGCATGACGGTTCCGCCTCCCTGAAGGCCCATTGTTGGCCCGACATTACAGGCGGTGCGCGACGTGCCGCAATGTAAGAGTCGGGTTGAGACTGGTGCCCTCGACGACAAAAGCCCCCGAGGCGATGCCTCGGGGGCTTTTATCAGCCGGACCGGAAAATCCGTAAGGTCAGTTGTTGTTGCGCACGCCCATGATCTGCAGCAGGGACATGAACAGGTTGATGAAGTTCAGATACAGGCTCAACGCGTCATACACCCCGCGCCGCGCGGCCTGCTCGGTGCCCTCGGCGTAAGCGAACTGCACGTAGTCCGCCTTGATCCGCTGCGTGTCCCAGGCGGTCAGGCCGACGAACACCACGACGCCGATGATGCTGATGGCGAACTGCAGCGCGGTGCTCTGCATGAACATGTTCACCAGGCTGGCGATGATAATGCCGAACAGGCCCATCATCATGAAGCTGCCCATCCGGCTCAGGTCGGCCTTCGTCGTGTAGCCGTAGAGGCTGGTGGCGGCGAAGGTCGCGGCGGTGATGAAGAACACCCGCACGATCGACTCGCCGGTGTAGACGACGAAGATGCTGGTCAGGCTGGCGCCCATCGCCGCGCAAAAAGCCCAGAACAGTGCCTGGACGGCGGTCGTGGACAGCCGGTTCACGCCAAAGCTGAGCACCAGCACGAACGCCAGCGGTGCGAACATCGCGAGATACGCAAGTCCGGTCGGTGCCCGCACGAGGCGGCCGGACACCGTCTGCACCAACGGATAGAACGCATCCATCGCCCCGGTATGGGCGATGACGTAGGCCACGATCCCGGTCAGCAACAGGCCGGACGACATCCAGTTATAGACGCGAAGCATGTAAGCCCGGAGGCCGGCGTCAAGGACGGCGGACGTGGTCGCTGATTGATTGGGATAGGCCCGGTAGTCGGGACTAAAAGCCATGGTACCCTGTTTCCTTTCGGCGCTGTGCCTGTCGCCCTCTCATTTTGGAGATCGGCCCTGGCAATTCAAGACTACTTCTGTTCAGCCTGACCAGAAGACGAGCTACTCAAGAGTGAGGCGTTCAAGACGGTTAACCCTGCATTCGCCATGTTTCGACCGAGTGTCGTTTTCCCCAAAGGTTGGCTCCCCGAAGGTTACCTCTCATGGGCCTTCACTCGTTGCGCAGCAATTGTGCCGGCCGCGCACGCGCCGTGGCGTTGAGACCAGCATAGCCGAACACAAGCATTGTCGCGAGGCCCCCCGCAAGTGTCAAAATAAGGATGCGCCCGGAGAACACCCAGGGCGTGTGCAAAACATACCGGACGACGCCATATCCGGCGGCGCTGCCGGCCAGCGCGGCGATCAGTCCGGCGGCGAGGCCCAGAAGGGCGAACTCGACCAGCCATGCGGCGCGGATCTGGCTGCTGGTGGCGCCCAGTACACGCAGGATGACGGCCTCACGGGCGCGGCGGCGCTGACCCGCCGCGACGGCGCTGACCAGGACCAGCAGGCCCGCCAGCAAGGTCAGCAATCCGGTCGCGGCCAGGGCGTTGGCGACCTGGTCGAGCAAGCTGGAAATCGCCGCCAGGACGTCGGCGACACGGATCCCCGTGACATTCGGCAGCGCGTCGGTGACCGAGCGGAGCAGTGCCGCCTCATGCGCCGGATCGACCCGAACGGTCGCGATGTGCGTGTGGGGTGCATGCGACAGGATGCCGGGACTGGCGACCATGAAGAAGTTGATCGACAGGCTTTGCCAGGCGATGTCGCGCAGGCTGGCGACGCGAAGATCGATGTCCCGGCCGAGCACGTTGACCCGGATCGTGTCGCCCAACCCGACATGCCACCCCTTCGCCAGACCGGCGTCGAAGGACACCAGCGACGGACCATCGTAGTCCTCCGGCCACCATTGTCCGGCGACCAGACGCGTGTTCTCCGGCGGTTTCGCGGCGTAGGTCAGGCCGCGATCGCCTTTCAAAGCCCATGCGGATTCGGGGGTGACATTCGCCTGCTCGACGGGGACGCCTTTGATGGCGACCACCCGGGCGCGCAGGGAGGGCACGTCGCGGATTTCGGTCACCCCAGGCACGGCGTTGGCCAGCGCCCGGAACCGGTCCATCTGGTCGTTCTGGATGTCCACGAAGAAGAATGCGGGCGCCGCCTCGGGCATTTGCTCCAGGATTTGCTGACGGATGTTGTTCTGGATCAGGGCGACGGTCGCCAATGTCGCCAGGCCGACCCCCACCGACAGCATCAGCAAGGGTGTCGCCGCGCCGGGACGGTGCAGGTTGGCGATGCCGAGTCTCACCCAGGGGATGGGCGATATCGGGGCGAGGCGGGCCAGGAGCATGACCAGAAAACCCGCCACCCGGAACAGGCCGAGCGTCGCCAGGGCGCCGACGCAGAAATACACCGCGAATCGGCGGTCGGCGGATGAGGCGACGGTGACCGCGACCAGGGCGGCGGCGGCGATCGCGTTGGCGGCGATGACCGAGGCGTGGGGGCGGATGTGCTCCGGCACGATCAGATCGCGGAACAGCGCGGCGCCGGGGATGCGCGCGGCGCGGCCCAACGGCCAAAGCGTGAAGCAGAGCGCGGTCAGCAGCCCGAAGCAGGCGGCCAACACCAGCGGCCCCGGGTAAACTCCGGCGGCGGCCGGCACCGATAGCCAGCCCTCCGGCAACCAGGCGACGGCGAACGGCACGGCGGCGCCCACGGCGAGGCCGAGTGCGATCCCGATCGCGGCGAGACCCATCACTTCGATCAGGCAAATGGCGAGTACGAGACCCGCCGACGCGCCGAGGCAGCGCAATGTCGCGATCGTCCGGCCCCGCGCGTCGAGCCAGGCGCCGATCCCGTTGGCGACCCCGATGCCGCCGACGAGCAGCGACGTCAGGCCCACCAGGGTGAGGAACAGGCTGGTCTGGTCCAGGAAGCGCGTCACCTGCGGGGTCGGATCGCGGATCCGCCAGCCCTGATCGGCGAAGTTCGCCCGCGCGAGGGTCGGGATCGCGGATGCCTCGGCCGCCGGGACGGTCGCGCGGACCGCATAACGCGCCATGGTGCCGGGTGCGATCAATCCGGTCTGGGCCAGGGCCGCCTGGGAGATCAGCACTCTGGGCCCGAAGATGGAGGGCGTGGCGACACGGTCGGGCTCGGTGGTCAGCGCGCCGGCGACCCGCAGCGTCGCGGTGCCCAGGCGGGCCAGATCACCGGTGCGGAGGCCCAGTCGATCCAGCACCAGCGGATCGGCGAGCAGGCCGAAGTGGCCGTCGCGCTCCGCCAGCGCGGCGGGGATCGGTTGCGGTGGCGCGGTCTCGGCCTGGCCGACGAGAGGCCATGCGGCATCGACGGCTTTGAGTTCGATCAGGGTGCGCTCGCCCGATGGCGCGACCAGCAGCGAGCGCATCATGGTGACGTCGGAGAGCGTCGCCCCGCGGTCGCGCAGCCAGCTTCGCAGATTGTCCGGGAGCGGGAGGTTGCCGCCATCGACCGCGATGTCGCCGCCCAGAATACGGCGGCCGTCGGCGGCGAGCCCGGCATTCACGGCGGCTCGCAGGCTGCCGACCGCGGCGATCACGGCCACCCCCAACGCGAGGCAGAGCAGCACGGTGGTGAGGCCTCGGACGCCGCCGCGCAGGTCCCGCCGCGCCAGCCGGACCGCGAGGCCGAGGGTCAGCCACGGTGACACCGGCGCGGTCTCGGCGAGGCCAGGCGCGTCCGCGTACGCCACGGGATAAGGTTTGGCCGGGGTCAATTCGCCGACGCGCCGTCACGGGGAACGAGTGCCGTCATACCTGGGGGCCACATACCCGGGGGCCACATTCCCGGGGGCCACATTCCGGGAGGCCACATTCCTCTGGGGCCACCCTCCCATCCGCCAGCCGCACCTGGCGGTCGCAGCGGGCGGCCAACGCCGGGTCATGCGTGATCAGCATCAACGTGCTGCCATGGTGGGCGCGCAGGGCGAACAGCAGATCCATCACCGTCTCACCGGTGGCGTGGTCGAGGTTGCCGGTTGGCTCGTCGGCCAGCAGCAGGCTCGGCTCGGGGGCGAAGGCACGGGCGATGGCGACGCGCTGCTGCTCCCCGCCGGACAGGCGCGACGGCAGGTGGGTCAGCCGGTGGCTGAGGCCCACCGCGGCCAGCGCCGCCGCCGCACGGGCGCGGGCGTCGCGATGCCCGGCGAGCTCCAGCGGCACCGCGACGTTTTCCAGCGCCGTCATGGTGGGGATCAGATGGAACGCCTGGAACACGATGCCGATGCGCGACCGGCGCATTCGGGCCAACGCGTCCTCGTTCATCGCGGTGATGAGCTGGCCGGCGAGTTCGATCGTGCCGCTGGTGGCACGCTCCAGCCCGGCCAGCAGCATCAGCAGACTGGTCTTCCCGGAGCCCGACGGACCCAGCAAGCCCAGAGCCTCGCCGCGCGCGATGTCCAGGTCGATGCCACGAAGAATGTTGACCGGCCCCGCCGCCGAGGGCAGGGTCAGTGCGAGGTCTCTCACCCGGACGAGAGGTGTCGCCGTGTCGACGGGAGCCGCATTGGACGGGATTGCATCCATGGCGCCAGCATATGGCGAACGCACGGCCGTTAGACAGGGCCGCCGAGCGCTTATCCTGGCGGCTTGCCTGATTGTAACCAACATGGTCCCGGGTCTGGCCGCCTTCATTCGCCTGCTGGTTCTCGGCGACTCGTTGACCGCCGGGTATGGTCTGGCGCGCGAGGACGGGTTTCAGGCTGTCCTGGCCAACGCCCTGCGCGAGCATGGCGAAGACGTCACGATGATCGATGGCGCGGTGTCCGCTGATACCTCGGCCGGCGGGCTGGCGCGATTGGACTGGGTGCTCGATGATGGGGCGGACGCGGCGATCGTCGAACTGGGGGCCAACGACGGGCTGCGCGGGCTCGATCCGAGGGAGATGGAGCGCAACCTGACCGCGATCCTCGAACGGCTGGCGGCGAAACATGTGAAGGTTTTGTTGAGCGGGATGTATCCGCCGGGCAATTTCGGTCCGGACTATACGCGCGAGTTTCGTGCCGTGTTTGATCGGTTGAGCAAACGTCCAGGCGTGATCTACGATGCTTTCTTTCTCGATGGCGTGGCGCTGGAGCCGTCGCTGATTCAGCCGGACGGGCTGCACCCGAACGCGCGGGGGGTCGCGCGAATCGTCGCGCGGTTGCTACCGCTGGTGTTGCGATTGCTCGGGGAGGTCCGACCGTCATGAGACTGTTTGTCGCCCTCGACCTGCCATGGTCGGTGCGCGAGCAACTGGCGGCGCTGTCCGGCTCCGGCATTCCGGGCGCCCGCTGGGTGCCGCCGGAGAACTATCACGTCACCCTGCGTTTCATCGGCGACATTCCTGGGCATGTCGCCCGAGATGTCGACGACGCGCTGCTGGGTTTGCGCGCACGCGGGTTTTCGCTGACATTGACCGAGACGGGGACGTTCGCGCGGGGTGGGGTCAGTTCGGCGCTGTGGGTTGGCGTGGAACGGACGCCGTCATTGGATCATTTGCGGTTGAAGATTGAAACGGCGTTGCAGCGCCGTGGGCTGGGACCGGAGCGGCGCAAGTTCCAGCCGCATGTGACATTGGCCCGGTTGGACAATCCGGCCGAGGGGAAAGTCGCGGCTTTCGTGCAGGCGCATAACTTGTTTCGCACCGAGCCGATCCCGGTGGAGCATTTCACGCTGTTCTCGTCGCTGCTGTGCAAGGATCACGCGGTTTATACGCCGGAGGCGGAATACGAACTGGCATGATTTAACTTCAGGCGGGAAAATACTGACGAAACAAAGACCGACAGGGGTCGCATGATGCCTTTGGAGTCATGCGCGAGTTGCCTCGCGTTTCTCGCTCTACCGCGGGCGTTCGGGAATTATCCATTATGCTCCAACGTCTCGTGAGGCCGATGAGCGCCGCGGTGTATCGTCGTCCATGCTGGCGGTGCACTGGTTCCCGCGCAAATCGGGATCACGCCTCTATCTGTGTGCATCTGTGTGTATCTGTGGTTCCAATACTTTTTTCATCACGTGCGGATCGCCAATCGCGATATGACGACGGCCGAGTGAAGGCCAGTAAGAATTTCAACCACAGATACACACAGATGCACACAGATAGGACGAGGCTCAATGGCCTTACCGGGCGGATCATTGGCTGTGCGTTTACGGTTGCCAACACGCTCAAGTGCGGGTTCCTGGAAAAGGTCTACGAAAACGCGCTGGCGCACGAACTGACCAAGAACGGGCCGCTGGTCGTCCAGCAATATGGCGTCACAGTTCACTATGACGGCGTCATCGTCGGCACGTATACGGCTGACCTTCTGGTGGAGAACGTCGTGCTGGTAGAACTGAAGGCGGTCAAGGCATTGGACCCGATCCACGGCGCGCAATGTCTGAACTATGACGGCGCCCAATAATAAACGAGTCGATTCAGGCATCCGCGTCTCACCGTCATGT
>ODAK010006982.1_pt1 | contig 11339 bp, 12 predicted proteins | sample 1539591 | NCBI WGS metagenome assembly ODAK01 (sample SAMEA3539303, study PRJEB22396) | soil metagenome | biome: tundra; feature: field; material: soil | place: USA | collected 2010-05 | depth 0.15 m | reverse complement strand
CAGGAGCGATCTGAAGCTGCTGTCGCTGGTGCGCGATCGAGATCTGATCGGGACGGCGCGGGAACAAGCCACCCGCATCGTCGACGCCGATCCTGAACTGCTGGACCACCCGCCGCTGGCCGCTGCGGTCAAGCGGCTGGTCGCGACCGAAGACGCGGAGTTCCTCGAAAAGGCCTGAGGTGCCCGCCGCTGCAATGATCCGAGGCAGCCTGCGCTGCAATGATGACGCGCATGGTCGAGGTTGTGACGTGGGGCGAAGTCGTCGCCCGCTTCGACGCCGCCCGCAATGCATGGATCGGCAGCGTCGACCCGGCTGGCGCCCCGCATGCGGTGCCGATCTGGACCGCATCGGTCGACGAGGTGCTGTACGTCTTCGGCGAGCGCCCGTCGGTGAAGTTCCGCAACATCGCCGCCAATCCGCACGTCGTCGTGAATCTCGAGAGCGGCGACGAGGTCGTCATCGTCCGCGGCAGTGCCTACGACATAGGCCCCCCAGGGCAGGCCCTGGACGTCGTCGCCGCGTTTGCCGCGAAGTACACAGATCCGGACGACGTGCAGTGGCTGCCCGACGTCGACCCCAGCGTCGGTCTGGTGGCCCGAATATCGCCTTCCGTCGCCCTGCTCTGGAGCAGCGACGACTACTTCGGCACCAAACGCCGTTGGCAGGCGGGGTGACTCGGATCGTGTCCGGGCAAGCGGGCGGCCGGCGGCTCGCGGTACCGCCGTCCGGAACTCGGCCGACGTCTGATCGTGCCCGCGCGGCCCTGTTCTCCAGCCTTGAATCCTCGCTGCACGGACTCGCGGGTGTCCGGCTGCTTGATCTGTACGCCGGCTCGGGTGCGGTCGGGCTTGAGGCGTGGTCGCGGGGGGCGTCGCGCGTGGTCCTGGTGGAATCGGCAGCGGCGGCGGTGAAGGTACTGCGGACGAACGTCACCAACCTGCGCTCGTCGTACGCGCCCGGGACGAGTGGGCCAGCGGGCACGATTGAGGTGGTCGCCGCGAAAGCGGAGCGAACGGCGGCCGACTCCCCGGCGTCCGCCTTCGACGTCGTTTTCGCCGACCCGCCTTACGATCTGCCGGCGGAACAGGTCGCCGGAGTGCTCGCGACGCTGGCGCAGCGAGCCGTTCCACGGCCCGGCGCGATCATCGTCGTCGAGCGGGCAACCCGGGATAAGTGGAGCTGGCCGCTCGGCTATGCGGCGACCCATGATCGCAAATACGGGGACTCGACCTTGCACTACGCGACGTTCGACCCCACTCTGCTGTAGTGGTACCCACATCTGCTGTGGCAATAGAGGCTGCAGGGACCACAGCTACGTGGGCGACAGGGAAGGCTTGGAGGTTCACGCGTGCACAAGGCGGTGTGTCCCGGCTCGTTCGACCCGGTCACCAACGGGCATCTAGACATTCTCGGCAGAGCCTCGAAGCTCTATGACCAGGTCTTTGTCGCCGTCCTCGTGAACAAGTCCAAGAGCGGGCTGTTCACCCTCGAGGAGCGCATGGAAATGGTGCGCGAGACCACCCTTGACTACGGCAACGTGGTTGTGGAGTCCTTCGGTGGCCTGCTGGTCGACTTCTGCCGCGACCGTCATATCCAGGTCATCGTCAAGGGTCTGCGGGCGGTCAGCGACTTCGACTACGAGCTGCAGATGGCCCAGATGAACCACAGCCTCGACGGTGTCGAGACGCTGTTCCTGTCGACCAACCCGCTCTACAGCTTCCTGTCGTCCAGCCTCGTCAAGGAGGTTGCGACGTACGGTGGAGATGTGTCCGGCCTCGTGCCGCCGACGGTGCTCAAGCGCCTTACCGAGCGGCTCCAGGGCGACGCGGTTTAGTCCAGGTACGAGAAGTGAATGGCCAGAATTGATCCGTTACCCCGGCTGGAGAGACCCGCACCGTGGAACTCAAGGACAAGCTTGACGAGGTCGTCACCCACATCGAATCGGCGCGGGCGATGCCGATGTCGGCGTCGTGCATCGTCAACCGCGGGCAAGTGCTCGCGATGCTCGATGAGATGCGCGACCTCATTCCGGCCGAGGTCCAGCGCGCCGAATCACTGCTCCACGATCGTGACGACGTCGTCGAGGCTGGCCGGCGCGAGGCGGAGGAGATCATCGCTGCGGCGCATCTCGAGCGCGACCGCCTGGTGACCGAGACCGAGGTTCACCGCGAGGCGCTCGCCGAGGCCGAACGGGTCCTGCATGACGCCGACCGCGAGGCCCGACAGATGCGCCAGGAGGTCGACGACTACGTCGACACGAAGCTGGCGAACTTCGAGATCGTGCTGAACAAGACGCTGACGGCAGTTCTGCGCGGCCGCGAGAAGCTCCAGGGTCGGGGCGAGATGGAGCAGTTGGCCAACGTCCACGACGAGGAGATGCCCCTGCCCGGCGGCTGAGGCCCTCATCGCCGTGGCCGACCCTCTGAACAGGGCTGGAATCGCGCTGGTCGCGTTCGCGGGGTATCCTCGTCACGGTTTCGCCGGGAAGTATCTGGTTGATCAGTTCGACTGAGGTTTCGTCATGCCCGAAGGGAGCAGGAGACCCTGACTCGCCTTGACCCCCGCGCTCCGCTCGTCGTGGACACCCGCGACTTGCTCCGGCGCCCGGGATCGATGCGCACGGTCACCCGCACCGTTCCGGCACCAGCGGATGTCCGAGGCGAACTGATCGGCCCCATTCCCGGTAGCGATCTCGTTCTCGACCTGCGCCTTGAGTCGGTGAGCGAGGGAGTTTTGGTCTCCGGCACGATCCAGGTCCTGCTGACTGGCGAGTGCGCGCGTTGTTTGGATCCGTTGACTTCGCACCTCGAGGTCGATATCCAGCAACTGTTCGTCTATCCCGGCAACGAGATCGACGAGGACGACGAAGACGACGAGATCGGGCAACTGGTCGACGACTACGTCGATCTGGAGCCGGTGTTACGTGACGCGGTGGTGCTCGCGCTGCCGCTCGCGCCAGTGTGCCGGGAGGACTGCCCGGGCCTGTGCCCCCAATGTGGGACGCGGCTCGCGGACGTCGATCCGGGCCACCGGCACGACGAGGTCGACCCCCGATGGGTCGCCCTTCGAGCAGTGGCTACCACCGACCGCCAACGCATCGATGAAGACCAGGAGAGTTAGCCGTGCCGGTTCCGAAGCGGAGAATGTCGCGCAGCAACACGCGCAGCCGCCGATCCCAGTGGAAGACCGCCGCCCCGACCCTGGCGGCTTGCAGCAACCCGGCCTGCCGGCAGCCGAAGCTGCCGCACGTCGCGTGCCCGAACTGCGGGACCTACAACCGGCGTCCGGTCGCCACGAGCTGATTTCCCATCGTGGCACGGGGGTGCAGATGACCGGCAGCACCGACGAACTCGAGCAGCTCGAGCGCATCGCCGGAATCCAGCTTGACCACACCCTGCTCGAACGCGCGCTGACTCATCGCTCCTACGCCTACGAAAACGGTGGCTTGCCGACAAACGAGCGCCTGGAATTCCTGGGCGACTCGGTGCTCGGTGTCATCGTCACGGAAACGCTGTATCGCCGCTACCCCGACCTCGCTGAGGGCCAGCTGGCGAAGTTGCGCGCAGCGGTGGTGAACATGCGGGCGCTCGCCGACGTGAGCAGAACGCTCGGCCTTGGTGAGTTCATCAGGCTCGGCCGCGGCGAGGAATCCACAGGAGGCCGCGACAAGTCCTCGATCCTGGCCGACGGACTCGAAGCCCTCATCGGTGCGGTGTACATCGACGGCGGACTGCCTGGTGCGACCGGTCTTGTCCATCGGCTGTTCGACGACATGATCGAGGACGCCGCGCGGCTTGGCGCCGGCCTCGACTGGAAGACCTCGCTGCAGGAACTGACCGCCAGCCAACTGCTCGGCGTGCCGTACTACGAGGTCACTGAAAGTGGTCCCGACCACGAGAAGACCTTCGAAGCCGGCGTTCGGCTTGGCGGCACGGTCTTCGGCACCGGCTCGGGCCGCAGCAAGAAGGAGGCCGAGCAGCAGGCCGCCGAGGAGGCCTGGAACCGGATCCGGCAGGCGATCGAGGCGACGCTCACGGTGGCCGAGGGCTCACTCGACGCGGCCGACGGTTCACCCCTCAACGTCGCCGACTAGCACCGACGCACGCTGACGAGACAGTGCCGGAACTTCCCGAGGTTGAGACGGTCAGGCGCGGGCTTGATAGCTGGGTGGTCGGCCGCCGGATCAGCGCGGTTGACGTGCTTCATCCGCGCGCGATCCGGCGTCACGTGCCTGGTGCTACGGACTTCACCAACGCGTTGATCGGACGTCGGGTGGTGGGCGCCCGCCGTCGTGGAAAGTACCTCTGGTTGCCGCTGGATTCCGGTGACGCCGTGCTTGCGCATCTCGGGATGAGTGGCCAACTGCTCATGCTCGAGGGGTCCGCGCCGCCGGGCCCGCATCTTCGGGTCCGGGTCGCGTTCGACGACGACGGACCAGAGTTGCGCTTCGTCGATCAGCGCACGTTCGGGGGACTTGCAGTTTCGTTCGGGGGCGCCGACCTGCCACCCGAGATCGCGCACATCGCGCGTGACGTTTTCGATGACGAATTCGACGAAGCGGTCTTCCACGCGTCGCTTCGTCGTCGACGCACTGGACTCAAGCGCGCCCTGCTCGATCAGAGCCTGGTCTCAGGGGTCGGCAACATCTACGCCGATGAGGGGCTGTGGCTGGCCCGGCTGCACTATGCCCGCGCCACCGAAACGATGCGCCTGCCGGACACGACGCGGCTGCTCGACGGCGTCCGCTCTGTCATGGCAAGTGCTCTAGAAGTTGGTGGCACGTCATTCGACAGCCTGTACGTGAACGTCAACGGCGAGAGCGGTTACTTCGACCGGTCGCTCGCGGTCTATGGCCAGGGCGGCGAACCGTGCCCACGATGTGGGACACCGATTCGGCGGGAGTCGTTCATGAACCGCTCGTCCTACTTCTGCCCGCACTGCCAGCCTCGACCGCGGCATCCGCACTGGTGAGTGAGAAGCGGGCGGGTGGCGATCCGGTCCGGCTGACGGCGTGGATACGCGGTCGGGTTCACGGCGTCGGCATGCGGTGGTGGGTGCGGTCGCGCGCGCTCGAGCTCGGCCTGGTCGGAACCGCGACGAACCTGGACGACGGGCGGGTCGAAGTTGTTGCGGAAGGCAGCCGCGAGGCGTGCGTGTCGCTGCTAAGCGCGCTGCGCAGCGACGGGGCGCCGGGCCAAGTTACGGGGGTCACAGAGCGGTGGGACGACGCGCGCGGTGGGCTCGTCGGCTTCAGTGAGCGGTGACCTCCGGTGCCCGAAATCACTCGAACGGCACGCCCGGTTTGCCCGTTTTATGTCCTGTTACGGGTTGATTTGCCCTGGTATGGCGCCGTAACCGGATCGTAACGCAGGGCTTGACCGGGGGCCTACCTGATGCGACCCTTGAAGGTAACCACGAACGCACACCGCTGAAGCGGCACCCGGGCGGATTTGCGCCCGGCGACCCCGTCCGGCATCCAGTGGAGGACCTCCATGGCAAAGGCGCTTCTCGGTCACCTCGGTGGTCCGGACCCCCGCATGTTGTCGGAAATGCGCCGACTGCAGCAGCGTGTCCAGGATCTTGAGACTGAGTGCATGCGTCTCCAGGCGGCCAACGACGCGCTCAGCGCCGAGGTCTCGGGAGAAGAGCTGCTCACACTGTCGGTATCTGACAAGGAGCACGTCTACAGCTAGTCAGACGCGACATCCCATTCGATCATCGAAGGGTTCGTCAACCCGTCAAGGGACGCCGCAAGTAACGGGCGTCCCTTTTTCGTGCCCATCGCCGCGTTGCGCCTCCGGCCGCCGCCCGGCCGCAGCCCTGGCTCCGACTCCTCACACATTCACCTCCGCGACGGCTTGGGTTCGGGGGGTGGGGTCGTGAAAACACCCCGGAATTCCTTCAGTCGGCGGATGGGGCGGACACTTGGAACCTTTGGGACGACCGTTTCAACGACCCGCCGAACGCATCCGGATAGGCTGCCGCGCGTGTACTTGAAGAGCCTCACGCTTCGCGGGTTCAAGTCGTTCGCCTCGGCCACGACCCTGCGTCTCGAGCCGGGTATCACCTGCGTGGTCGGCCCAAACGGCTCGGGCAAGTCCAACGTGGTCGACGCGCTTGCGTGGGTGATGGGCGAGCAGGGCCCGAAGAGCTTGCGCGGCGGCAAGATGGAAGACGTCATCTTCGCCGGCACCGCTGGTCGGCCGCCGCTCGGTCGCGCCGAGGTGTCGCTGACCATCGACAACACCGACGGGGCATTGCCGGTCGAGTACACCGAAGTCACGATCAGCCGGATCATGTTCCGCACTGGCGGTTCGGAGTACTCCATCAACGGCCAAAGTTGCCGGCTCCTCGACGTCCAGGAATTGCTCTCTGACTCCGGCATTGGCCGCGAGATGCACGTCATCGTCGGCCAAGGCCAGCTCGAGGCGGTGTTGCATGCGACTCCCGAGGAGCGACGAGGGTTCATCGAAGAGGCCGCGGGAGTGCTGAAGCACCGCAAGCGCAAGGAAAAGGCGCTGCGCAAGCTCGAGGCGATGCAGGCCAACATGACCCGCGTTCAGGACCTCACCACCGAGCTTCGTCGTCAGCTCGGCCCGCTGGGCAAACAGGCCGAGGTGGCGCGCCGGGCCGCCGTCGTCCAGGCCGATCTGCGTGACTCCAAGCTGCGGCTGCTTGCCGACGACCTCGTCAGATTGCGCGGCACTTTGCAGCAGGAGGTCGCTGACGAGACGGCGCTACGCGAGCGACGTGGCGAGTTGGACACCGAGTTGCACGAGGCCAAGACTCGCGAGGCGTACCTCGAATCGGCGATGAGCAGCGAGGCGCGCGAACTGACTCGTGCGCAGGAGACGTGGTACCGGTTGTCATCGCTGCGTGAGCGGCTTTGCGGGACGGCGAGCATCGCCGCTGAGCGGCAGCGTCACGTGCGAGCAAGCGAGGAAGAAACACGCGAGGGGCGCGACCCCGAAGAGCTCGCGAACGACGCGGTAGCGGCTCGTCTCGAGCAGGACGTGATCGCCGCCGAGCTCGAGACCTACCGCGCCGAGTTGGCCGTCGCGGCAGCGTCGCGCGCCGCCGCAGAAGCCGCGTACGAGGACGAGCAGCGTCGCCTCGCTTCGGCAGTCCGCGCGGCCGCCGATCGGCGCGAGGGCCTGGCCCGGCTGGCCGGTCAGGTCGCCGCCCAGCGCAGCAGGGTCAGTGCCGGCGAAGACGAGATCGGCCGGCTCACCAAGGCGGTCGATGAGGCGCGTGCACGTTCGGAGCACGCCCAAAGCGAGTTCCACGCGCTGGAGTCGCGGATCGCCGGCCTCGACGAGGGCGAGCTGAACCTCGACAGCGACTACGAGCTTGCGTCGGAGGCACTCGCTACCGCAGAGGCCGCTCTGGAGAAGTTGCGCGACCAGGACCGCGAGGTGGAGCGGGAGCGCGCTTCACTGGTTGCGCGAGCCGAGGCGCTGGAGCTGGGCCTAGCGCGCAAGGACGGCACCGGCGCGCTGCTCGCCGCGTCAGAACGCATCTCCGGGCTGCTCGGATCGGTGGCGGCCGTCGTCGACGTCGAGCGCGGTTACGAGCAGGCCGTCGCCGCCGCGCTCGGCACCGCGGCCGACGCCGTTGCGGTGTCATCCCTCGACGACGCCATAGCTGCGCTGGGACTACTGAAGTCCGACGATGCGGGCCGGGCCGGGCTCCTGATCGGTTCGGGCCCGCGGCCTGAGGTAGTCGGGGCCGAGTTGCCGCAGTTGCCGCCCGGAGCGCACTGGGTGCGCGACCTTGTGCACGCGCCGGAAGAGTTGCGGCTGGCGCTGGCGGCGCTCACGCATCGCGTTGCGGTTCTTGACGATCTCGGTTCTGCGCTGACCCTCGTGCGCGCGCTGCCCGACGTCCGGGTTGTCACGCGGGACGGCGATGTGCTCGGCCGTGACTGGGCCTACGGCGGTTCGGCGAGCACGCCGAGCCTGCTTGAAGTGCAAGCAGCGCTCGACGATGCGCGTCGCGGGCTTGTCGACGCGACGCATCGCGCGGAGCGGCTGCGTTTCACCATCACCGGCGTCGAGGCCGAACTCGCCGACGCGTCAGCCCGGGCGGCGGCCGCACTTGCACAACTGCATGAGTCGGACGCCGCGATGGCGGCCGTCGCCGAGCAGCTCGGGCAGCTGGGATCCGCGGCGAGGGCCGCGCTCGCGGAAGCCGATCGGATGGCCGGCTCGATTGCGCAGGCACGCGAGGCGGGCGATCGCGATCAGGTCATGTTGGCCGAACTCGAGGCGCGCCTTGTCGCGGCTGAGGAGTCCCCGGACGACGAGCCGTCGACGCATGAGCGTGACCGACTTGCCGCCGTCGCCTCTGCGACCCGCGATGCGGAGACCGAAACTCGGCTGACTGTCGGTACTGCTGAGGAACGCGTACGCGCGATCGGTGCGCGCGCTGCCGAGCTGGACGCGGCTGCCGCCGCGGAACGTGAGGCGCGCGAACGCGCTGTCGCGCGCCGGATCCGCCGTGAGCGCGAAGCCGTGATCGCGCAAGCAGTTGCCGTTGGTGCAGCCGCGGTGTTGGGCCGCCTTGAGCTGTCGTTGGCGGCTGCGACGACGGAACGCTCACGCGCGGAGGAGTTGCGCACCGAGCGCGAAGGCGAGCTGCTTGCGCTGCGCGCACGTGAGCGCGAGCTGATGGCCGATATCGAGCAGCTGACCGATGTCGTGCATCGCGATGAACTTGCGCGTGCCGAGCAGCGCCTGCGCATCGAGCAACTCGAGCAACGCGCGATGGATGAGTTCGGCGTGGAGAGCGAGGCGTTGAGTTCGGAGTACGGGCCTGACTCGCTCGTGCCAGTTTTCCCCGAGCCCGACGCGCCGGCCGATGCCCCGATGCCCGAGCCCTTGCCCTTCGTTCGCGCCGAGCAAGAGAAGCGTGCACGCACGGCCGAACGCGCACTCGCGCTATTGGGGCGCGTCAATCCGCTGGCACTGGAAGAGTTCTCTGCGCTCGAGGAACGGCACCGGTTCCTGAGCGAGCAACTCGAGGACCTCAAGCGCACCCGCAAGGATCTGATGGAGATCATTCGCGAGGTCGACGACCGGGTGCAGCAGGTGTTTGCGGCCGCCTATGCCGACACCGAGCGCGAGTTCGAGGCAATCTTCGCCCGGCTGTTCCCCGGTGGCGAGGGTCGCTTGGTGCTGACCGACCCCGACGACATGTTGAACACCGGCATCGACGTTGAGGCGCGGCCGCCGGGCAAGAAGGTCAAGCGCTTGTCATTGCTGTCGGGTGGCGAGCGATCGTTGACGGCGCTGGCCTTGCTCGTCGCGATCTTCAAGGCTCGGCCGAGCCCGTTCTACGTGATGGACGAGGTCGAAGCGGCTCTCGACGACACGAACCTGCGTCGGATGCTGGGCATCTTCGAAGAGTTGCGGGAGTCGAGCCAGCTCATCATCATCACGCACCAGAAGCCGACGATGGAGGTCGCCGACGCGCTGTATGGCGTCTCGATGCGAGGGGACGGCGTCACGACCGTCATCAGTCAGCGATTGCGCGAACCCACGCCTGCTTAGTCGGGGCCGCCCGGCACTATCCGGGGTCTACGGCCCGGAGGCGGCGCTGCTCAGCGGGATTCCGTTGCGAGCTTCGCGCCGAGGGCCACGAAGGAGATGGCGAACACTCGTCGAATGCGCTTGATGACGTGCGGGCGGGCGATCAAGTGCTCGCGCGCGCCAGCGGCGAAAATGCCATACACGGCGAACACGATGAAGGTCATCGCCATGAAGACCCCACTGAGCATCAGCATGGTGGGCACGGTGTTCGACCTATCGCTGGGCACGAACTGTGGCAGGAAAGCGAAGAAGAAGATCGTCAGCTTGGGGTTGAGCAGGTTGACGAGCACGGCAGAACGAACCACCCGTAGCGCTGACTTCGGTTCGTCTTGGTCCTTGATGGTGAGGATGCCCTTGTCTTTCCAGGTTGACCACGCCATGTACAGCAGGTAGGCGACGCCCATGATCTTGACCGTTTCAAAGGCCACGCCGCTGGCGTGCAGCAGTGCAGCCGTTCCGGTAATGGCGGCCGCCAGGTGCGGCACGATCCCGAGCGTGCAACCGAGGGCAGCCACGACGCTCGCTCGTCTGCCACGGGCCAGGCCGGCGGCGATCGTGTACAACACGCCGGTGCCAGGTGTGGCGACGATGATCAATGACGTCAGCAGGAATGCGGTGCTCATGCCTATAGCCCCCAAAATGAGCCGACGAGTCCGACACTTCGAAAATAGTCGGCCGCTGCGACGGGCTCGCGGCGGACGTAGCCGTAGTCGAGTCGGCCGTCATACCAATGCCGCGCGAATCGCCAGAGCGTCGCCAGATCCATCACGTAGCCGCGCGACTGCCTCGTTCGCTCGAGCCAGCTGTCGATGCAGGTAGTCGAACAGAAGATGCGTTGGTTCCCGCACGTGTGCACGACGTCGTCCCACATGTACGCGACCGGCACCAGAAAATGCGCCACCTCATTCCCAGCAGGAGGCTGGTCACGTCCGACGTTCCAGGCGTGCGGTGCGTCGCACGCTGGGCATCTCGTCGCCACGAGCATCGGCTCAGGCTCGTGCACGAGGTGCGGCAGCGCGAACGAGTCCCACGCGCAGCCGCCCCACCACAGCGTCGCCGTGCCCATGACCGAGAACCCCAGGGGCACGGCAGAGAACGGATGCGCCATGACGATGTGATCGTCATCGCCTAGCACCAGGTGGCGGTTGTGCGCGAGCATCTCGAGCCCCGACTTGACCTCGGCGTCGTCAGTTCCTAGTTGGGCCGCCAGCATCGCCGTGGTCGGTGCCTGCCCGGTGGCAGCGAACGAGCCATGCACCGCGAGTCGCAGGTCCTCGAGTTCCATGACCTGATCCTTGTTCATCGGTGCAACGAGCCTCGATCGCGGGTGGCTTGATGGCGCGCTCAGCCGGTGACGAGGACGCTGTGCGCTTCGTGAACGTCTAGGGCCAACGGGATGCTGATTCTCGGGATCGGACCGCCTGGGATCACGGCCGCGGGTCCGCCGGCCATCGAGAATGTGCCGGTCCAGTTCGTCGTCAAGGTGACGGTGTAGGCGCCCGCGTGCAGGTAGATGTGGCGGAGCGATGCGATCGGATACGCGCCGCCGGGATCGGTGGTGGTGAGTGTCGTGCCGTCGCCAAAGTCCCAGGTCCACGAAGCGTCGACGTTGAGCGCTACCTGCACGCCGAGCAACGTCTCGTTAAACAGCTGGGCCATGGGTGTATTGGTCGAGAACAGGGTGGGCAGGTTCACGATCCCGCCACCAGCAGGTTGCTGGCTCGGATGCGCCGTCGTCAGTAGTTGGG
>ODAK010006979.1_pt1 | contig 11340 bp, 5 predicted proteins | sample 1539591 | NCBI WGS metagenome assembly ODAK01 (sample SAMEA3539303, study PRJEB22396) | soil metagenome | biome: tundra; feature: field; material: soil | place: USA | collected 2010-05 | depth 0.15 m | reverse complement strand
CCCAAACCACGAAACTTGACTCCAAATCACGGCTCCGCCGCGCCAAGCCTTCTAGGCGATCGACATCGGTACATCACCGCACGAAGCCGCGAACTACGACGGCGAAGCTGATTCCCATGGGTGCGGACGAGCGCCGCATGGACGAGAAGCCTCTCAGCGAGTCCACCAAACCGTCGACATCAGATGGCGATGGCCCCTGGCATCAGCACCAGAACGTGACACGGAGGGCGGCACTCGTTCCTAGACGTGATTGCCAGTCGCGGTCCTCCAAGGTTCCCTGCTTCATCGAGCGGTTAGCGGATCTCCTGACGCCCTGGAAATCTGGCGGGCGGCGGGGCTCCCGATAGCACAGACCAGCCAGAACACAGGTCAAGACCTCGCCTCGGTCGCTAGCTGAGCCACCCGGACGTGTCCGGGCCCTTGGGGATGATGCCCGTCGGGTTGATGGCCGCGTGGGTCCCGTAGTAGTGCCGTTTGATCTGGTCGAAGTCCACAGTGTCGCCGAAGCCGGGCGTCTGGAATACCCGCCGCGCGTAGGCCCAGACGGCTGGCATCTCGGTGATCTTGTTCCGGTTGCAGCGGAAGTGGTTGTGGTAAACGGCGTCGAAACGAACGAGTGTGGTGAAAAGTCGCACATCGGCCTCGCTGAGACAGTCGCCGAGAAGGAACCTTCGACCGTCAGAGAGGCGATCCTCGAGCGCGTCTAGGCGTCGGAACACCGCGTCGTAGCCTGCCTCGTACGCCTCCTGACTGGCGGCGAAGCCGGCAAGGTAAACGCCGTTGTTGAGGTCGGTGTAGATCTCCAGCATCACCGCGTCGATCTCGCAGCGCTGGGCCATCGGGTACAGGTCGGGTGCGCCGGCGCGGTGATGCGCTACCCACTCGGTGCTCAGATCAAGCGTGATCTGCGGGTAGTCGTTGGTGACCACGCGCCCCGAGAGCGTGTCGACGATCGCTGGGACGGTCACACGGTCGGCGAAAGACGGGTCAGCCGCCCGATAGGCCTCCGCAAGGTATTTGATGCCAAGGACCGGGTCCCGTCCACCCGGGTCGAGCGTGAAGCGCCAACCGTCCTCATCGCGGATCGGGTCGACCGTGGCAAGTGAGATGACTTCCGTGAGGCCGAGCAGGCCCCACACGATCCTGGCACGGTGCGCCCATGGGCAGGCCCGGGACCATACCAAGCGGTATCGACCCGGCTCAACCGGCCAGCGCCCGAGGGCGTCGGGGCCTTCGCCCGGTGCGGAGTCGCTGTCTCGGGTGATTCGGTCGGTGAACCGATTGGTCTGGCGGACGAATACGCCGGACGGTGTCTCGCGGGCGAACTGCGCGGTAGCCATGGCATCAGAATGCCTGAAGTAGGAGGCCAACGTGAAGCGCGGTTCACCTGTAGGAACGGCGCTGAGGTTGGAAGGGCGCTTCGCGCAGCGGTTCACAGGTCAAGAAGCTTCGCGCACAGCAATGGCTTGAGCAACGTGTTCCGGCCCGTCTCACCGACGCAGTTGCCTGCAGGTGGCGTCACATTCACCCCTGAGCGTGCTTCACTGCAGGACCAGAGCCTCCCGGGCGGCCCGCGCCCCCGTGCCACGCCAGGATTGTCGAAGAAGCGTTCAACCACCCGAAGAAACGGTTTTGCCCTCCGCGCAAGAATCACCCACGCGGTCTACCGGGTCACCGGCGTCGTCCGGGAGCGACCCTGATTCTGCTGCCCTGGCTTACAAGAGCCAGAGTGGTGCACCTGGACCAGAACAGCTGTGCGCCGGCACAACAACCAAGGGTTCGCGCTTCACACGGTACGTAACCTTCGGCCCAGGCATAAACCCGGTGACAAAACACCACCCGTGCTCCGGCCGCAGGGCCTATGCCACGGCGGCCCTCCGGCCGGAGACCCCAATAGGGTCGCACCTCTTGCCTCGGCGATGCAAAGAACTGCACTGCACGTTCGAGGCACGAGCTGCCGCGCTGCGGTCAAAGAGCCCCATCGCGCTGCCGTGCACGGGCGCCGCCGGCCACGAGCGAGCCCGTGCGAAGGTCGCTCGGTCACTGGACTCATGGCCTTGACAGGCTTTCCCAGGACCTCGTGAGCTACCCCCTGACGTACCGATGATGGCTGTTACCAACGGAGGACGCGTGCTTGGTCCCGGTCACGGACGGGAGTGGCTCGGCTGGATCTCACAGCCCGCGCCACAAGGGGCTCGTCACCTCACGGTCGGGAGGCTACAACAACGTCTGCTCACGGCGGGCGCCATAATCGCCGACCCTCTCGAGATGCTTGCTGCGCTCACCAAAGAAACGACCACCATTGGGTGACACGAGCCTGTGACGATCAACGATGCACCCGAGCTTCGCTCAGTGGTGTGGCGGCACCGCACAGCCGCGCGACGCCTCGCCCCGGGCTGCTGTGGCGACCCGGCACCGAACCGGATGGGCCGGGAGGTCTGCGGCGCAGAAACCGACCACCTCTGGGTGCTAAACCGCGAAATCGACCCCTTGGGCGAGCGGAACTTGACCGGAATAGTTGATGGTGTTCGTGGCCCGACGCATGTAACTCCTCCATGCGTCCGACCCCGACTCACGACCACCACCTGTTTGCTTCTCGCCGCCGAACGCCCCGCCGATCTCGGCGCCCGACGTCCCGATGTTGACGTTGCAGATACCGCAGTCAGAGCCCTCAGCAGCAACGAAGCGCTCGGCCTCAGCCAGGTCACTGGTGAAGATGCTGGACGAGAGACCCTGAGTCACATCGTTGTTGAGAGTGATCGCCTCGTCTAGGTCGTCGTACGGCATCACGTACAGGATCGGCGCAAAGGTCTCACGACGGACGACATCCGTCTGCTTGTCGATTCGGACGATGGCCGGCTCGACATAGAAAGCTTGGGGCGCCTCATCCTCCAACCGGCGTCTTCCCCCACAAACGAGCGTGCCGCCCGCGTTGGTGACGGCCTCAAGAGTGTTCTGCATGACCCGGTATGACGCGTCGTGAATCAGCGGACCAACGAGGGTTCCGCTCGCAAGCGGGTTACCGATGGGGAGCCGGCCATACACCTCGGAGATCCTCTCGACGAGCTCGTCCACGATGCTCACGTGTGCGATGACGCGGCGCATCGTCGTGCATCTCTGGCCGGCTGTTCCGGCTGCGGAAAACACGATCCCCCGTGTGGTCAGGTCGAGATCGGCGGTCGGCGCCACAACAGCCGCGTTGTTGCCCCCGAGCTCCAGCAGTGAACGTCCGAATCGCTCGGCAACGCGCGGACCGACGGCCCGACCCATCCGGGTAGACCCAGTTGCGCTGAGCAGGGCCACACCAGCATGGTCGACAAGGACCTGGCCGACATCGGCCCCGCCGATCAGAACTTGGCTCAGGTGTTCAGGGGCGCCCTGCTCTTTGATCGCCCGATCCAGCAGAGCTGCGCTGGCCACGGCGGTCAGCGAGGCCAGCTCGGACGGCTTCCAGACGACGGAGTCACCGCAGACCAGCGCGATTGCGGTGTTCCATGACCAGACTGCGGAAGGGAAATTGAACGCGCTGATGACGGCGACGACCCCCAGCGGGTGCCATGTCTCCATGAGCCGGTGACCCGGGCGTTCCGAGGTCATCGTCCGTCCATAGAGCTGCCGCGAAATGCCGACGGCGAAGTCGCAGATGTCGATCATCTCCTGGACCTCACCGCGGGCCTCGGACGTAATCTTGCCGACCTCCAGGCTGATCAGCGTGGCCAGATCGTTCTTGTGCTCGGTGAGCAAACTTCCGAAGCCCTTGACCACGTTCGCCCGCACTGGGGCAGGCACCTTGCGCCATTGCCTGAACGCACCGTGTGCGCGATCAATGGCAGCCTCGACCGAGGCGGCGCCGGCCCAGTCAACCGAGAACAAGTGCTCGCCGTTGATGGGTGAGGTCAGTCTCATGCCGCCGGCTATGCGCTCGTGGTCAACTCCGCAGCGTTCCGCGGTGGCGCGTGCGAGCTCGCTGAGCTCGCTGGCACTCGGAATCCCAGTTGGCTCGAATGCCATGATCTTCTCCTTGGCTGGTTCCGGCTGACGAACTCGGCAGCCCTCATCATCTCCCGACAGATCGTCTTCGACTAGCGATGGTTGCCCGGCGCAATCGCTTAGCATCGCTGAATGGACTTCGACCCAACCAAGATGAGGACCTTGCACACTCTGGCCATCGGCCAGAGGCTCACTGGACTCTCCGCCCTTCACTGAACCTGTGATGACCGAACAGATCGACACGATGTTCACCCGTGCCGTCGAGGAGATGCGCGGACTCGAGACCACGTCGTTCGGCTCTTCGGCCGAGGCCGCGCTCGACCCGCGTCTTCTCCAGGTCTTCGATGCACAGCTCGGCAGCCGGCACCTCGACCTCGCCGCGCGCTGGCTGCGCAGCCAGGGGAAGGGCTACTACACGATCGGGTCCTCCGGGCATGAGGGCAACGGCGCGGTAGCGGCCGCGTTGCGGCCCACCGATCCGGCCTTACTGCACTACCGCTCCGGTGCCTTCTTCCTCGAGCGGGCACGTCAGGGCGGTGTCTCCACAGCGTTAAGAGATGTGTTGCTGGGTGTCGTCGCTTCGGCCGAGGACCCGATATCGGGTGGCCGGCACAAGGTGTTCGGGAACAAGGCACTCGCGGTGATCCCTCAGACCTCGACCATTGCCTCGCACCTGCCCAGGGCACTAGGTGTGGCTCTCTCGATCCAACGCGTTCACAAGCTCGGGGTACCAGGCGCATGGCCATCTGATGCCGTCACGGTGTGCAGCTTCGGCGACGCCTCGGCGAACCACTCCACAGCCACCGGTGCCATCAATGCTGCCATCTACACCGGCTACCAGGGGGTGCCGATGCCAATACTGTTCGTGTGCGAGGACAACGGCATCGGCATCAGTGTCCGCACCCCGGACGGGTGGATTGCGCACAGTTATGGGCACAGACCTGGGCTGGAGTACTTCGAGGCTGACGGATGTGACTTGGCCAGTGCGCTTGACTCATCGACGCGTGCCGCGGCCTGGGTCAGGCACCATCGGCGCCCGGCCTTCCTTCACCTGCGGACGGTCCGACTGATGGGCCACGCCGGCTCTGACGTCGAGACTGCGTATCGCAGCGCCATCATGATTCTTGGTGACCAGCGACACGATCCGCTCGTTCAGTCCGCCCGGCTTTTCGTGACATCGGGTGTTCTGTCGGTGGATGAGGTGTTGGCCCGCTACGAGTCCATGAGAGCAGATGTCCTTGGCCTGGCGCGGGACGTTGCCGAGCTGCCTCAGCTGACCTCATCCGTGTCGGTGAGGGCACCACTGGCCGGGCCACACCCATCATCGGTTGCGAAGCTCGCCGGGATGGGTCCGCTGCCCGAACGGGAGGCATTCTTCGAGGGGACCCTGCCCGAGCGAGAAGGTGCTCTGACGCTCGCCCAGTCCATAAACCGTGCCCTGGGGGATGTGCTCGTCCAGCACCCCGAGGCGCTGATCTTCGGTCAGGACGTTGCGAGAAAAGGCGGCGTCTACGGGGTGACCCGTGGACTCCTCCACAAGGCGGGTGGCGCGCGAGTATTCGACACCCTGCTCGATGAGCAGTCCATCCTCGGGCTGGCCCTCGGCGCCGGCGTCAGTGGATTGCTCCCGATACCGGAGATTCAATACCTGGCTTACCTGCACAACGCCGAAGACCAGCTGCGCGGAGAGGCGGCCACCCTGAAGTTCTTCTCCGACGGCCACTACTCCAACCCACTCGTGACTCGGATCGCCGGCTATGGCTATCAGAAGGGCTTTGGGGGCCACTTCCACAACGACAATGCAGTTGGCGCACTCAGAGACATTCCCGGCCTCATCATCGCGTCTCCGGCGAGGCCAGATGACGCAGCGGCAATGTTGCGTACGTGCGTCGCCGCTGCAGCAGCAGCCGGCACTCCATCAGTCTTCATAGAGCCGATCGCCCTCTATCACGTCCGCGACCTGTACCAGGTGAACGACAGACTTTGGCTCTCGCCCTACGCTGCTCCCGAAGACTGGCCAGGTCAGCATGCGCCAATCGGGACGGGGAAGACCCATGGCGACGGCCAGGATCTGACGATGATCACCTTTGCCAATGGCCTCTATATGAGCATGCGCGTGGCTCGAAGGCTGGCCCAATCAGGAATCTGCGTGAGAATCCTGGATCTGCGCTGGCTGGCCCCGCTGCCGGTCAGGGACATCCTGCGCGAGGCCACCGCGACTGGCAAGGTGCTCATCGTCGACGAAACGCGTCGATCCGGGGGGGTGTCCGAGGGCGTTACCACGGCCTTGGTCGATGAGCACTTCACGGGTTCCGTTGAACGGGTAACAAGCGAGGACAGCTTCATCCCGCTCGGCGACGCGGCCTTGCACGTCCTCCTGTCGGAAGACTCGATCGAGTTCGCCGCGCGGAAGCTGGTATCTGACCGACCGCGATGAGTGTCAGGCCCACGCCTGACCTCTGGGTTGGAGACAGAGAATGTCGGGGGAGGGTGTTGGGGGTCTGACGCGGCGCCGGTGACCCGTTGCGTCCACCAACTGCGATGTGATGAAGACGGGCAAGAATCTTGGGTCACCGTGGGCAGCTGCCAGAGACGGTGGCGGAAAAGCGGAACTGGTGTGATGCGAAAGTGGAGGAATGCCTGATATGCGTACGGGAACGCCAAGGACACCAGCCCGCCTATCGCGGCGGGCCGGCGTCCTCGTACGAATCGTTGCTAGCCCAATGGAGGGCCTTGCTCAGGTTTCTTTGGCTGCCTTCAGCTCCCCACCGTGCGCGATGAGCGCGTAGATGACAAACAAGTCAATCGCGAGCAGCGTGAGCGACCAGATGGGGAAGCTCGTGGCCCACGCGAAGTTGATCAGCGCGCTGATGCCCACGAGGATGACGGCAACCGTACGGGCCCACGTCCGACCCGTGAAGAGGCCGAGCCCGGCAAAGAACACGAGGACTCCAGCAATGAGCTGCACCCAGCCCCACTGTGTGTAGCTCACCTGAATAGTGAGCCCCTGTGTTGGGAAGGCGATATAACTGTGCCGGAACAGCGCAATAAGACCCTCAAACGCGTGGAAAACGCCGAGGAGCATCATCATGGTGCCGGCAAATACGATCCAGCCGACCCACCCGGTGACTTCCGACTCTTCCATTTGCCTGGGAACCGTGGCGCCGCCACCCGACATCGACGTACCAGCCATGATGACTCCTTTAGCGACGGGATATGCACTTCGAGCAGTTAAATCCTGATCCCATGGACTCGGCGGCAGCCTCATCCGCTGTGGATGAACGGAGCAGACCAGTATCCACGGAATACCTGCCAGAACGACGGCTTGGAACCACCGTGTGCGGAGATCCTGGCTCACAGACTTGTCATCGTGGTCTCGCAGTTAAGCAGAGCACTTCGTGTGAACCCGCCCGTGCAGGCCGGTAGCATCTGCTGCGACGCCCGTCAGGATCCGCTATTCAACGCTGTCACAGCTCACAGACCGCGTCCGCCACAGCCCGGTCCCCGGCGATGCACAGCGCCACGTCCCGCACGCGGCGCGCGAAAGCATTGTCCTGGCAGACCTCACCGCGGCCCACCCGGGCAGGCATCGCCGGGCGGCGGCGATGCCTGGTTCTCCCGCCCCGACCCACCGGCCCGCGTCTGCTAGGTGAAACCTCGCACAAACCACGGCCAGGATCCCTTACCATTAAGTGTGATGGTGATGGCTCCTCTGTCGCCGGAACTCTCCCGTACCGAGGGTCCACGGCCGAGGTTGGCTGCCGCCTTCGCTTGTATCCTGCAAAAGAGGCATGGCGTCCTGGGTCTGTCAGGACGGGCCGCACCTTCGCGTGGGACACGGCCCGGCTGGCCTTCAGCCGCCGACAGCCTGGCTACACCATGGCTGCTGAGCACTGTGACTTGAGGTGAACATCCTTAAAGAGCGCCTGACCGGCATGCTGCGACGCCGCATCGCCGCCGCCCGCGGAATGGCCGGGACCACCTTCATCGGCGTGACAATCCTCGCCGTGGCCGGGATCTCCGTGGCTGTCCTGGTCCTGCTCGGCGTGGCCGGCCCAGTCACAGCGCCCGGCAAGAGCGCCGTACCCATTTCGATGACCCGCCTAATCGTCGACGCGAAGGCCGGCCAACTGTCCAACGCGGTCGTGGACGAGGCCGCTCTGGTCGTCCAAGCCACCTACGGCCCGGGCGCGCCGGCCTCCTCGGCGCCACCTGGCCCGGCCGCCGATGGTGGCAGGCTGGGCCCGGGCGCAGTGGCCGACGCGAACGTTCTGAGCGCCTACCTTCCCAAAGTCGTGGACACCCTCATCGCCGCCGGCGTGCCCGTCCACCCGGGCACCATCACCGGCGCCGATATCGCGGCCCCCGCGGCGGTGAATGCGGGCGCCGTCGCCAAGACCGCAGCCGCCACCACGGCAACCACCGCCAGCACCGCCGCCGCCGCTGCTGTGGAGGGGCCGTTCCTCTGGGCTCTGGGGATCGGCCTGATGGGCTTGTTGGCCGGATCGCTGGTGATCACCCTCGGGAGGCGCTGGCGTCGGCACTACTCACGGGCCGACGAACCCAGTGAGTCGACGGGCGGCAGCGCCGCCATGACCACCGGCGGGTCAGGAGCCAAGCGGTTCGGGCACAAGAAAGCGGTGGCAGTCGAACCGGCAACCGTCCCAGACACCCGGTTCAGCGATGTCGCGGGCTGCGATGAGGCCAAAGCTGAGCTGCTGGAGCTGGTCATGTTCCTCAAGGAGCCGGAACGCTTCACCCGCACTGGCGCGACCGCACCCAAGGGCGCGCTTCTGACCGGGCCGCCCGGGACAGGCAAGACCCTCCTGGCCCGCGCCGTCGCCGGCGAGTCCGGGGTGCCCATGTTCACCGCTGTCGGCTCAGACTTCGTGGAGAAGTACGTCGGTGTCGGAGCCCAGCGCATCCGGGCCCTGTTCGCCGCCGCCCGCCTGCACGAGCGGGCCATCATCTTCATCGACGAGGTGGACGCCGTCGCGCGCCGTCGTGGCGGGGACGGCGAGGTGGCCCACATCGAGTCCGAGACGACCTTGATCGCGCTTCTGTCCGAGATGGACGGCTTCCACTCCTCCAACGTCATCGTGATCGCGGCCACCAACAGAGCCGACATGCTGGACCCAGCCATCACCCGCCCCGGCCGCCTGGACCGCAAGGTTGAGGTGCCCAACCCAGACCGGCGAGGCCGCCAGCAGATCCTTGCCGTGCACACCGCCGGAAAGCCGATAGCAGACGGCGTGGACTTCACCGCGCTCGCGCGGCGGACCCCCGGCTTCTCCGGCGCGCAGCTGCAGGCCTTGGTCAACGAGGCATGCGTGGACGCAGTGCGGCGCGATCTTGCCGAGGTCACCGCCGAGTGCTTCGAACACGCCGTCGCCACGATCGCCATGGGCCGGGCCCGTACGTCTGCCCTGGTCACCGACCACGACCGCGAGGTCACCGCCTGGCACGAGTCGGGTCACACGCTGGCTGCCTATCTGCAGGAGCAGGCCGACGACCCGGTGCAGGTCACGATCATCCCGCGCGGTCCGGCCGGCGGCGTGACGTGGATGTCCGGCAACGACGATCAGTTCCTGCCGCGACGCAAGGCGCACGCCCAGCTGGTGACCGCCATGGCCGGGCGTGCCGCAGAAGAGATCCTGCTAGATGGCGAGTTCACCCAGGGCGCCGCAGGCGACCTTCATGCAGCCACCGAGCTGGCCACCTCGATGGCGACCCGCTACGGAATGACGCGCCTGGGCTACCAGGTCAGGCGGGGCGGCGCCGCCCCCACCCAGGACGTCAGCGACGTCGTGGAGGAGCTGCTCGGCGGGGCGCACAAAGCGGCCACCAAACTTCTGGGCGAGCACAAGACATTCCTGGGTGCTGTGGCAGCTGAGCTGCTGGCCGAGGAGACGCTGGCTCTGGCCGACGTCCAAGAAATAGCCGTCAGACTTGGTGTGGTCCGCCACGCCCGCGTGCCTGCCCCGCTCCTGCCCGTCCAGGTCAGCGTGACCAAGCCGGTGGCGGCCGCGGAGGTCGCATCGATAGTTGTGGCGGCTGCCCCTGAAGCTGTGGGTACAGCTCTGCAGGTGCCGGCCGGCGCGGCGCATCGCAAGCCGCTGGCCCTGGTGCGAGCGCTGGTGCCCTGGCGGCGCCGGCGCCACGACGGGCGCATCATCGCCGGAGGCTGACACCTGCGGGTGCGGATTCGGGACAACCGTGGGCACGAGTTCGTTGGGTGTGAAGACATATTCCGAATCCGCTTCAGCAAGCGGCGGCCACGTTGCAGCACCGGACACCGTTGGACACGATCCCGTAACGGGCCTACACATCAGGTGTCATGTCCGGGAAGGTCATCGATCAGTGGCCCTTCGCTGAGTGGGTCGTCCGTCCAACGGGACGCCGCGCGGTGGACTCGAGATCGCGCCCGGTTTCCGTCGTCGGTCGAAGAGAGCTATACCTCCATGGGGTGTCTCTGGGTTGCGGCTCCGACCAGAGCGGACCGCTCGGTGTCAGCCGAAGGGAACAGGGCGATATCGATTCCGGCCCCTGCATTGATCAGTCCCCGTCGGAGCGGCGGAAGGATGAGGTCCCATGAGCCGGTCATCGCCCCCCCAAACGCTACGGCAGTGGCTTGGAACCGGGTGAACCATGGTGCCAGCGCGCCCCCAAGAGCCGAGAAGGCGTCATCCAAAACCTGCGTGGCCCAGTCATCGCCTCCTCGGCTGCGGTCGAACACGTCATGGACGTCGAGACCGAGGGCGCTGGTCACGTTCGGTCCTGCCAGGTAGCGGGCGAGGATAGCTCGACGCGATACGACATCCTCAAGGTCCGCATTGCCGATCTTGAGGCGATGGGCCCGACCATGCGGCGGCACGTTCGGGCCACTGGTCACCGGGATCCCGTTGTCGAGGAAGGACGAGCCCACGCCGCTGCCGAGGGTGATGCCAACGCTGCGCGCCGCAGCAGCCGTGACGCCCTGACGCCATTCGCCGACTGCGAAAGCGTCGGCGTCGTTCACGAAGGTGATGTCGCCGGTCAGATGGGGTAGAGCGGCATGCAGCCGGTCGCCCAGATTGACGTCCAGCAAGGCGTCGAACTTGCCGACCCCCTTGAACAGTCCGACCCCGCGATGGTAGTCAAACGGGCCGGGGATGGCGACCGCCCAGGGGACCTCCGGTGCAGCATGGGCATCGACCACGGCCGATGCGAAGCCGTTGACAAGTTCATCCGCCGGTGCGTGCGGGTCGATGGCGCGTCGTCGCACACTGCCGGGTACCACCAGACCAGCGCGCTGATTGACCAGGGCCGAGGTGACGTGGGTGCCACCTATCTCCAGTGCCCCGACGAGCG
>ODAK010006978.1_pt1 | contig 11341 bp, 8 predicted proteins | sample 1539591 | NCBI WGS metagenome assembly ODAK01 (sample SAMEA3539303, study PRJEB22396) | soil metagenome | biome: tundra; feature: field; material: soil | place: USA | collected 2010-05 | depth 0.15 m | reverse complement strand
AGCCGAGGTCGGCCAGTCGGTGGAACCACTCCTTGTGCGCCCCCAAGGTGACGCCGTCAAAGGGGATCGTGATGCCGTAGCGCGAAGTCACGAAGTAAGTGTCTCAGAGATTGGCGTCGACCGAAGCCACCTGTTCATCGGCGTCATGACGAACAGTTACTTGAGGTAGTCGTTGCCGCGGGCCTTGGGGACCTTGTAGTCGCGCCGTTCGAGGTCGTGGACCCAGCGGTCGACCAGCGTTTCGAGCACGGCGGCGCGGGTGTAGCGCTTGTCCTCGGCGGCGATGAGGTCCCAGTGCGCGTGGGCCTGGTCGGTGGTGGTGATCATGTACTCGAGCGCCTTTAGGTACTGCGGACGCTTCTCGCGGTTTCGCCAGTCGTCGGGCGTGAGCTTCCAACTCTTGAGCGGATCGCTTTCGCGGTCCTTGAAGCGGCGGAGTTGTTCCTTGTCCGAGATCTGCAGCCAGAACTTGACGACGGTGACGCCGCCGTCGACGATGGCGCGCTCGAACTCCACGATCTCCTCGGCCGATCGCTTGGCCGTCGCCGTGTCGATCAGGCCCTCCACCCGCTCGACCAAGAGTCGCCCGTACCACGAGCGGTCGTAGACCGTCATCGACCCCCGCCCCGGTATGGTCTCCTGGAATCGCCAGAGAAAGTGATGCCGCAGGTCCTCTTCGGTTGGTGGGCCAATGGGCACCACGCGCACGTGACGCGGGTCCAGGCCGCCGGTCAGGTTGCGGATGGCCCCGCCCTTGCCGGCCGCGTCGAAGCCCTCGAAGAGCACCACCAGTCCCGGTCCGATTTTGTTTGAATCCACGAGTCCGGCCGTGAAGAGCCGCAAATGCACGAGTCGGCGCTGGGCCGCCAGGATACGACGCTCGGACTCCTCGCGCGTGACCGACGGGGAGAGATCGAGAGCGTCGAGGCGGTTAGTCATGGTGAGGTCTCGACCGGTGCGTGCGCGGGGGCGGCCACGTCGACCAGCAGTGCGGGAACGGGGATCTCGGCACCGTCGAGCACCCACGGGTGTGTAGTGGGCCGTTCGTCACTGCGCCGCCGCCGGCTCAGACGTTCGTCGAGCCACGTGCCCGCCAGAAAGAGGGCGGCCAACAGTCCCGCGATCACCGCGTACTTTTCGTGCGGCGGCAGGAAGGTATAGGTGACGATCGACGTGCCGGCGGGCAACGAGACCGCTTGGTAGACGCCGTCGGACACCGTGATGGGGACCGACTTTCCATTGACGTAGGCCTTCCAACCGGCCATGTCGAGTTCGGTGCGAATGAGGGTGGTGCCGCTGCCCGAACAGACGACCTTGGCAATGTTGACCCCGCTGCTGCCCAGAGCGCATGCGCTTGACGTGGTGGAGAAGAACGGACGGGGACTGGGCAACTCGAAGATTTCGGCGAGGCTGTCCTTATAGACCTGCTTCACGCCCAGCTTGGTGAGTTGGGGCAGTATCACGACCGAACTGGGCATCAACAGATACTTGAGCGACGCGCCCTCGTAGGCCTTGAAGTGCTTGAGCAGTTCGCGCTCGAGTAACTCAATGCCCGTGAGGCCGTGGTGAATCGTGAACTGGTTGCCGGGGGTCAGTCCCGGGTAGAGCTGGGACTCGAGCAACTTGGTGAAGGCCTCGGGGAAGGGCAGGTCGACGGCGCTCAATTCGTTCAGCCCGTACTGGGAACCCCAGTTGGGGTAGAGCACCGCAAAATCGAGGAAGCGGTACTGGCCCTCATTCTGTTGCAGGTAGGTGATGGGGGTCTGGTCGACGGTGATCTTCTTGGGCGATTCGGCGGTGGGCACGAAGAACATCAGCAGCGATTCGCCCACCAGCACGAGCGCCACCAGGAAGGGCGCCACTTTGTACTTGGCGAAGCGACCGATGATGAGCAGGAACAGCACCGCCAAGAAGGGCAGTACGTCCAGACCTATGAGGATGATGCTGGCCGCGTGGCTCAGGGGAACGCCGCGGTTGAGCGCTCGCGCTTCGAGCGCGCTCCAGATCAGGGTGAGCAGGGCCACCAGCGTGGTCGCGGTGAAGAGGCGCTGGGCCCGTTTGCTGGTGGCGAAGTCCATGATGCCGAAGGCCGCCAGCAGGATCAGGGAAATCTCGCAGCTGGGCATGATGTAACGGGCGAAGCCGGCGTTCTTGAGCAGCGGGATCACGTTCCATAAGAGGCGCACCTTGAAGGTGTTAAGCGCCCCGAGCACGCCGACGAAGGTCCACACGGCGAGGAAGATGCGCAGCGGCCGGTTGGACGATCCGAAGAGTCCCAGGAAGGCGAGTGCGCACACGCTGATGGTGAAGTAGCCGCCGATGCCGCCCCAGACGGTGCCCAAGTTGGGGTTCGAGAAAATTGTGCCGTAGACGTACGGGTCAAAGAACATCGCCAGCGCGTGCACCGGCAGACTCTCGATGGCCTGGCCGGCGGTGTTGTGGCTGCCGAGGTTGGCGACCTTGTAAAAGTCGTAGAACGGTATGAGGCCCGGCAACGAGAGCACCCCGCCGACCAGTCCGGCCAGCCCGATCCGCTTCGCCGCGAGCAGGCGCACGTCGCGCTCCAGCGAGAAAAAACGCACGACGGCCCAGCCCACGCAGAAAAGGCCGTCGAGATAGGCCACCTCGGGGAACCCGGCGTACAACGAGAGTGCGATGGCGAGCGCCGCCACGTACCAGCCCTTGTTGGTGCGCGTGCGCGCCCCGTCGTAGATCATCTCGATGCCCAGCAACAACATGGGCAGGAAGGCAATGGGGTTGAGCACAGCGTTACCCAGCCACGCGAACGTGCCGTTGAGCGCGAAGAGCATTCCCGCGGCGGTGGCGAACACGACGGGGATCGAGAGGCGGCGAGCGAGGAAGTAGGTTGAGACACCGGCGATGACTTCGAGGCAGATGTGGAACCACAGCAGCCCGCTCGACAGGGCGAAGAGCAGGGTCAACGGGAAGAGTGCCGCCGACTGCATCTCGCCCGCCAGCGGTTGGCCGAGTCCCTCGAAGTAGTTCCACCAGGGTAGGTGGCCGTGCAGCAGGTCGACGGCGGAACGGTGGCCGAGCGCCTGGGTGATGTAGCCCACGTTCGGGTCGATCATCGGTCGCCCGCAGGTCACGTGGCACAAGAAGTGCGAGATCCCCGCGGTCCAGGTGATGGGATTGTCGATCTCTAAGCCCGAGAGGAAGATGAAATTACCGAGGAAGACCGCGAGAATTATGAGCAGGATGGGGACGAGGGAAGGAGGCAGGCGTCGATAGAAGGCGACGCCTCGCTCCCACGTAGAATTCACCTACCAAGGCTACAAGTTGGCGTGGTTTCGTTCGGTTCTTCGCGGCCAATCAACGAGGCAGGTAGAAGATCGTCTCGCCCAAGAGTTGCAGTGAGGCGGGGAAGAAGGGGTCGCGAAACGAACCAAAGATGTCCCAGCGCTGGATGAATCGGTTGCGGTCCTCTAGCGGATCGAGCTTGCCCCTGGACGAGCCGACGTGGTGGTAGAGGCGCACGTCGGGTGTGTAGATGACGAAGTGGCCGTCGAGTTGACTGCGCAAACAGATATCGACGTCGTTCATGGTGACCCTTAACTCCTCGTCCATGCCGCCGATCGACTCCCACAGCTCGCGCCGCACCATCTGCACCGCGCCGGTGACCGCCGCCACGTCACGCGTCGCGCTGGCGAAGTGGTCGACGTGCGGATAGTTCGAATCGGTGCGCAGGTGCTGGGGGTAGGGCGCGATCACGATGCTCTCGTGTTCGCGTCGCCCGTCGGAATCGAGCAGGCAGGCCCCCACGAAGCTGACGTCGGCCAGCGAGGCGAGGCTCACCATCCGCTCCAGCCAGTCCGGCGTGTCGAGCACGGTGTCATTGTTGAGTGTGACAATGAAGTCGGCGCTCGACTGGCGGACGCCGCGATTCACGATGCGTGCGTAGTTAAAGACGCCCGGGCACGGAACGACCCGATACTTCGTCGTGGCGAAGAACTCGAGCGTGGCGGCGTCCTTGGAGTCGTTGTCGAGAATGATGATGTTGTAGTTCGTGTACGTCGTCTTTGATTCCACGGCCTGCAGGCATCGACGCAACAGATCGAGACGGTCACGCGTCGGGATGATGATGTCGATCGACGGTGCCGGTGACGGTGGTGCCAGTTTCCACGTCACCAATCCTCCGAGCGCTCCGGGTGCCACCGTGGCGACAAGACCTCGTCGTTCGAGTGCGGCCCGGACCACTCGACAACTGTCATCGCTGATGTGCGCCGAAGAAAACCCGAAGACCGGTCGCCCGGCGCGCAGTAGTAGGGCCACGTGATGGAAACGGGCGTCGCGTTCGCGCAGTCGCAGGTAGAGGTCGTGTTCGAAGGCCCACCCGGCCTCGAGTGACAGTCCGCCCGCGTCGCGCAGCGCGGTCACGCGCACCAGTGCCGGACGACCCACCGTGTTGTAGCTCCACAACGTGTGAGGAGCGACGGCGGGACTCTTGAAGATCGGCGCGTCCTGAGTGGGGCCGAACTCGTCGGCGAAGACCACGTCGTCATCGTCGTTGGCCCGCGCCAGTAGGGCCGCCACCGCGGAGCGTTGATCGGCGTCGCTCACCGAACGGTCGGTGAGGAACAGCCACGTGACGTCGGTGCTGTCCACCAACTCGTTGATCGACGTGATGACCGCCGTCGCCGAGTCATTGGATTCGTCGAGGACGAAGACCATGACGAGCGTTGAGTAATCCTCGCTCGCGGCCATCGCGTCTGGAGGCGACGCGGCCGGTGGTCGAAAATTATGCGGGAACACCATTGGACCGACGAGTGGCGCCACTATCCGATTTTTCACGCGCGGGCTGCCGCGCACGAGGCGCACCAACTGCAGGAGGGGGCGTCCGAATAAGCGCGCCACCTTGTAGCGCACGGTGTTTTCGCCCAGCATCCGTCCTAGGACGCGTTGCCACTTCTTGCCCGACATGTCGCGAATGGCCTTGTGAAAGACGTACCAGCGGAGTCGGAGGTCGCGCTCGGAAAGCGGTATGGCCGCGTCGGTATCAAAACGCTGGAAGCTGGACACGTCGACGTCTTTCGTTTGGCGGTCGCGGACTGACCTTGTTACGACCAACTTTACCGTGGGCACTGGTTCTGGCGGACCTGGCCGCCGGCACCGGTGCCGGGCGGCTCGTGCGCGACGCCACGCCGTGACGGTAAGACCGAAGCGGCTACGGTCGAACGGTGGCGCATGTTACTTTTTGGTAGCCATTTTCACAGGTGTAACTCGACACTTCCGAAGACCAAGGAGTAGATGATGCCCGAACTGGCCCCCGGATCGATGCCATCGCGCGCTCAGGTCGTCGTCATCGGGGGAGGTATCGGCGGCTGCTCAATCCTTTACTGGTTGGCCCGGCTCGGTCTGCGCGACGCCGTGTTGGTCGAACGCTCGCAGTTGACCAGCGGATCGACGTTCCATTCGGCCGGTCTGGTGGGTCAGCTACGACAATCACTGACGCTCACGAGAATGATGATGAACTCGGTCGAGCTCTACCGCTCCCTCGGTGAGGAGGTCGACCTCGAAACGGGCTGGCGAGAAGTGGGATCGTTGCGACTCGCCTCGTCGCGTGAACGGATGGAAGAATTGCAGCGCCAAGCCGACTGGGCCGAAACCTTTGGCCTGCCCCTGCACCTCATATCGGCTAACGAAGCCCAGGAGCGATTCCCGGTCATGACGACCGACGGCGTGTACGGGGCGGCCTTCTTACCGACCGACGGGTTCGTCGATCCGAGCCAGCTGACCCTGGCCCTGGCCAAAGGGGCCCGCCAACGCGGTGCGTCGATCTTCACCGACACGCGCGTGACGGCCATCAACGTCGAGGACGGTCGAGTGAGCGGTGTCGAGACGAGTCGCGGCACCATCGAGTGCGAAGTGGTGGTCAACGCCGGGGGAATCTACGCCTACGAGATCGGCCAGATGGTGGGCGTGCACGTGCCGATCATTCCGATGGCCCACCAGTACGTCATCACCAAGGACGCCGGCCTGCCGCGCGACATGGCGACCATGCGCGACCCCTCGCTGTTGGTCTACTACCGCGGCGAAAGCGGGGGACTGGTGAGCGGAGGCTACGAGCGCAACCCGGCACCCTGGGGGCTCGACGGCATTCCCGCGACGTTCAACAACCAACTGCTGGGTGAGGACTGGGAGCGGTTCGCGCCAATTTTTGAGGCCGCGATCCAACGCGTGCCCGACCTCGCCAACGCCGAGATCGTCCAGTTGATCAACGGTCCCGAGGCCTTCACGCCCGACGGTGAATTCATCCTCGGTCCGAGCGACGTGCGCGGATTCTGGGTGGCCGCCGGATTCTGCGCGCACGGGATTGCCGGTTCGGGCGGCATGGGTCGCCTGATGGCCGAATGGATTGTCGCCGGTCAGCCCGAACTCGACACCTGGGAGATGGACTCGCGCCGCTTCGGTCCGCACTATCGCAGTCGCGCCTACGCGCTGGCGCGCACCGACGAGGTCTACGCGACCTACTACGACGTGAAGTACCCCGGTCACGAGCGCCTCGCCGGCCGGCCCCTTCGCCTTTCCCCGGCTTACGACCGACTGGTCGAGTTGGGCGCGGTCTTCGGCGAGAAGGGTGGCTGGGAGAGGGTCAACTGGTTTGAGTCCAACGTCAAGAGCGGCGACGAGTCCCAGCGGCCCGGTGGTTGGGCCGGACGGCTCTGGTCGCCGGCCACCGGTGCCGAGCACCGGGCCTGTCGCGAGCGGGCCGCTCTCTTTGACGAGACGTCCTTTTCCAAACTCGACGTGGTGGGGCCCGACGCGGCCACGTTCCTCGAACGGCTCTGCGCCAACCGGGTGGCCCGGGCCGTGGGCTCGCTGACCTATACCCAGTTGCTCAACCCGCGCGGCGGCGTGGAGTGCGACCTCACCGTCGCGCGGCTGGCGGAGGATCGTTTTCGCATCGTTACCGGTACGGCCTTCGGGAATCACGATCGTTCGTGGATTGGCTCGCACCTGGGCGCCGACGACCGGGTGGTGATCGAGGACGTCACCTCTAAGTACGCGTGCTTCGCGTTGTGGGGACCGCTGGCCCGCGAGATCCTGCAATCGAGGACCGATTCGGACTGTTCGAACGGGGCCTTCGGGTACCTGAAGGCGCGCGAGATAAATGTCGGGCCGGTGCCGTGCCTGGCCCAGCGCGTGACCTTCGTGGGCGAGCTGGGCTGGGAGATCTATTGTCCCGGCGAGTACGCGACGGTGCTGTGGGATTCGCTGATGGAGGCGGGCCAGCCCCACGGTCTGGTGCCGGGCGGTTACAAGGCCATTGAATCACTGCGCCTGGAGAAGGGCTACCGCGTCTGGGGCAGCGACGTCACCTCCATCGACACGCCCTTCGAGGCGGGACTTGGTTTCGCCGTGCGAATGGACAAGGGTGACTTCATTGGTCGCGAGGCGTTGGACGCCGCCGGGCCACCGACGCGTCGACTGGTCTGTCTTACCCTGGACGATCCGCGGGTCATTGCCCTGGGCTCGGAGCCCGTGCGCGTCAACGGTCAGGCCGTTGGACGCATCACCAGCGGCGGCTACGGCTACAGCGTGCAGCGCTCCATTGCCTACGCCTATCTGCCGGCCGCCGCGAGCGACGTCGGACAACGGGTGGAAGTGGTGGTCTTCGGCGCAGCGGTCGGGGCCGAGGTCATGGCCGAACCGCTGTACGATCCGACCAACGAGCGGGTTCGAAGCTAATTATCTCGGCGGGCCTTAGTTGACCTCTTGCGCGTCGAGGCGCTGGCTTAGTTGTTCGGCCCGGGCAATCGATCCCTCGAAGTCCATTGCTTCGTACAACGAGTTGAACCGGTTCGCGTTGCCTTGGGTGTAGGCCGCGAAGTCGATGTCCAGGGTCGAGACCGCCAATTGGACAACGCCCCACATTGCCTCACGAAGTTCGGACACGAGCTTCATCAAATCCAGTACCGCGAGCACTTCGGTGTCAACGGTACCGAAATAGTGAGCCAGCAAACTCTGGTCGGCCAGAGTTGACAGTTTGTGGTTGATGGAGAAATTGGCGAGGTCGAAGAGTGGATCGCCCATGCCCGCGTACTCCCAATCGAGGAGGCGCAGGTGATCGTCGAAGAGGAAGTTCTCGTTGAGCAGGTCGTTGTGGCAAAAGGCCGTCGGACGAAAGGACCGGGCGGCGTGGATGCGCTCGAGGATCGAAAGGGCCTGGCGGTAGTCGAAGGGCTCGACCACCCCTTTGGACAGCGCGATCTCGTGGTAGTCGTGAACCACGCCAAAGGGATTGAACACGGCGTCGATGGTCCCGGCCGAGTGCACCCGTCGCAGCGTCGCTGCCACTTCGCCCAGCATTGGCTCGGCCGCCAGTTCGACCGGTAGGACCGGGCGAGCGGGGAGGAAGCGCGTCACGAGGTACTCCTGGGAGTCGGACTCAACGAGCACGTCGGGCGCAACGCCGATGGACGCCGCCAATTTATTGGCGGCCGCTTCGTGGCGGCGATCGATGCCGAGCAACGCCGTGTCGCGACCGGGGATACGCACCACCACCTGCTCGTCGCCAAAGTCGGCCAGGTAATTCGCGTTGGTCATGCCACCGGTCAGGCGCTCGACTCGCACCGCTCGGCCTGGCCAGAGGGTGGCCACCAATTCGTCCACCTCGGTAGTCATCGGCCGATGCTAGCAAGCGTGCGAAAAATTGGCGGTGGGGATTACCCTTACGCACGAACAGAGAGGATGGCCGTGACGCTTTTTGACGAATCTCGCGACCGCGTTGAGGTCGCCCCCCAGGCCGTCCACCTGCCGGGTTGGCTCTCCGTGGCGCAACAGCAACGATTGGTCACGTCTTTTGCAGAGTGGTCAGTCGCACCGGTGCCGATGAGGTCGCCGAAGGTGCGCAGCGGATATCCCATGTCGGTCAAGACAGTGAGCCTGGGATGGCACTGGCAGCCGTATCGCTACACGCGCGTAGCGAGTGACGTCAATGGGCAAGAGGTTGCCCCGTTCCCGCGATGGCTCGGTGACATCGCTCGAGCCGTGGTCGGCGAGGCCTACGGTGCGGATGCCGCGACCGCGTACCGGCCCGACGCGGCCCTCATCAACTTCTACGACGACGCGGCCAAGATGGGCATGCACCAGGACAAGGATGAATCGGTCAACGAACCGGTGGTGTCCTTGAGCGTCGGCGACAGCTGTACTTTTCGCTTCGGCAACGTCGACAACCCCAACAAGCCCTACCGCGACGTGGTGCTGGCCTCGGGCGACGCGTTCGTGTTCGCCGGACCCTCCCGTTTGGCCTATCACGGGGTCACCAAAATGTTGCCGGGCACCGCGCCGCCAGAATGTGGACTGTCTCGTGGTCGCATCAACATCACCATGCGCGTCACGGGTCTGAGTTAGCGAATTTGGTTGGCCATCGTCGTCTCGGCGTTTGGCAAGATGGTTCGATGTGGGAGCGCGGCCAGGTCATCGTGCATCAAGAAGTGTGGAAAGGTCGAGTATGGGCCGCCCGCCCCTTGGTCGTGGTAGAAGACCGGGCCGACCGGATGTTGTTATGGATTCCCAAGGGAACGATCCGAAAGGTTCCCGTCACACCGCATACCCGAGTTGATCCTGCAACGCGAGAGGCTCGCGCCATCGAGAATCTTGACCGCGGCGACTGGGCCTTCGTCGAACACGAGTGGGACGTCTCCAGTCTGTGGATACTTAAGCCCGGTGACTGGCACGCCGTGTGGGTCTCGTGGTCACAGCCAGGCGTGCAGCGCGGCTGGTACGTCAACTTCCAATACCCGTATCGGCGCACTGCGTTGGGCATTGACTCAATGGATCTCATGCTGGACCTGGTGGTCGAGCCGGACTTCGCATGGCGTTTAAAGGATGAAGAGGAATTCAACGAAGTGGTTCGACGCGGAATCTTCGATCACGAGATAGGACAACGAGTGCGAGAAGAAGCGCGCGACGTCATTGAGCAGATCGAAACGAACGAAGCGCCCTTCAATGAGCCGTGGCCCTCGTGGCGGCCCGATTCGACGTGGACGATACCGACCCTGATCGATGGCTGGGACGTCGTGACGCGTTAACGCGAAGTGGATCAACCGGAGCCGCTGGCCAACATGGCCAGGTGGTCGCGCAGGCCCACGCCATACGCAGTGGGCGCGCCGTGGTAGTTGGTGATGAGCGCTGGACCGCCGCTGCAGTTCCAGTTCTCGTCAGTGGCGTCCCAGGTCCAGCCCAGGTAGGACACGCCGTTCTGGTCGGCCCAGGGCATGTAGGAGAGGTCGTAACTGTCGGCGCAGCCGCTCTCGCCGAATTCGCCCGTCACTACTGGCACCACCTTGGCGAGCGGAGCGATGGTGCTGTTCCAGCACGTCACGTTGTTGCAGCCGTTCCAGTTGTAGGTGTGAAAGCTGACGACGAGCTGGTGATCTTGGTCGACCGGCTCGTAGGTTTGCCAGCTGGTCTCGTCGTTGGACCACGCCAGCCCGCCCAGCATGAGCGGCGTCGTGGCACCGGTCGAGCGCACGGCGTTGACGAGGTCCTGCATCCCCGCCGTTTGGTACGTGACGTTCGTGCCGTTGCTGTCGTAGGTGGCCTGGCAGCCGTGCAGCCAGCACGGCCACGTAGAGATGTAGGGCTCGTTGTAGAGGTCGAACAGGACGGCGCGGTTGGACTTGAAGGTTGCGCCGACCGATTTCCAAAAGCGGGGCGAATGATCCGCGTCGGCCATGGGCCACTGTGTGATGGGAATATTCGTGGCCGGAGCAGCCAGGTGGAGGTCAAGGATCACGTAGAGCCCGAATGATTGCAGGGTGGCGACGTAGTTAATGATGGCGTTGCGGTACTTCGTGCGACTCGTCGTTACCCCGTTGATCCCGAGCCAGCAGTCTTCGTTGAGCGGCACCCGAACTGCGTTGATGTGCCACGAGGTCATGGTCTTGACCGAGGCGGTGTTGGACGGTCCGTCGAATACCCGGTTGTTGTCCACGCACTCGTACTCCGCGCCCGAGCGATCGACCCCGAGCAGGCGAATTGTCTGGCCCCCCTGGTTGACAAAGTGATTGCCCACGACGCGAATGCTTAAGGTTGATGCCTGCGCTGCGGGAAGGTTGACGGCGAGACCCGGGAGCGCGAGAGCGCTCGCGAGGACGACGCGGATCAACCATGGAAAACCACTCGTCCGGTGCCCCGTGGGTGGTCCACGACGGTGTAGGCGCACTCTCTTAACCCCCCAGGTTGCGACCGGTGACTCGATACTGTTGAAGGGGCAGTGACGCCGTCCGCGGGGCGAGACGACGCGAAGTTAGTGCGATGACTAGCGCTTCTTGCTCTTCTTTTTCTTCTTCTTTTTCTCGGACGACTTTTGGAA
>ODAK010006977.1_pt1 | contig 11342 bp, 7 predicted proteins | sample 1539591 | NCBI WGS metagenome assembly ODAK01 (sample SAMEA3539303, study PRJEB22396) | soil metagenome | biome: tundra; feature: field; material: soil | place: USA | collected 2010-05 | depth 0.15 m | reverse complement strand
CGGGGAAACCCACCGGGAGCAATCCCGGCAGGGCGCCCCGGCCTGACCCAACCAAGGAACGCTACCGCAGCGAGCACCACCTCGCCCGCTACGACGAGGACACCATCGACCGCCTCAACCTCGCCGCATGACCGAAAAAACCCCAAATAACCTGCCTCTTAAAAAGATGCACCCATCACGAGGACCTTCGTTTCATCAAGACCCTTGCGTGGTACCCATGCACCAATGTCTGAGTGAACCGCGAGCCACTTCCGAGCACTAAGCAAAGTAGCGGTGCGTGTTTCGTCCGCCGGTAGCACAAAAAAGGTAACTTCACCGGGTCGCTGACGCTCCGTCGGGAGGCCAGAAACTTGGTGCAAATTATCTCCGTCTTTGCGGATTGCGTTGATGACATCGAGGACACGTTGGGGTGATCGAAAATTCTCTGGTTTCTTGACCGCCTCCCAATCTGCTTCGAGGTCAATGTCCCCAATTCCACGGACGTAGATCTTTTGCATTGGATCGCCAAAAAAACCAAGGCAAAAGTCCTTCCGATGCTGCCGACTGACGTGTTTGAGGCACGCAACAATCTCTGGCAACGTGTCCTGGCTCTCATCGACAAAAGTAATAGGATACTGCCGTGCTATAAGCTTTGCGAGCAAAGGTTTGGTGACGATCAACTCTGGCGCGATAGTGGTGATGTCTTCATGGCCAAGGATGCCGCGACCGTAGTCACTTGCCATGCCGTACGTAAAGGTGCTCACGTGATCAATCGCGGGTATCTGGTCCCGCAGGCGCTGAATACGGGCGGCGATATCCTCACGTCGTTTCGGTTGAATCCGGCTGCCGAATCCTGCCTGTTCGTCCATCAACTCCTGAAGGCGCGACTGAGCTCTGCCTTTAACCCATTGGCGAATATCGCGCTGGAACGGCTTAACAACAGTCCACAAGAAACTATGAATGGTTGATACATGAACGATGGGGTCATTGGCCAAATCGCTCGCGATCTCTTGCGCTGCGATCTCGGTGTACGTGATACAAGCCACTTTTCGGACGCCAACTCGCAGCTCGTCACCCCGGCTGGTCAGGATATGCGCAAGTGCTTTAACCAGCGACGTAGTCTTACCTGATCCGGCACCTGCCACCATGATGAAACCAGGTAGCCTGGCATCCAGGATCTGACAAAGTTTCCTGTCGGCGTCGGTGTCCGGGCTGTTGATTCGATTGCTCACGGAATATCGCCGACAATATCTGCGACCGGCAGCTCGCTTGAAGGCGGGCAGATTTGTTCGGCAAGCCATTCCAAACCTTCCGCGATATAGGCCGGGGTCTTCCAATCACCATGGGTGCTCATGAGGGCGAGAGCAAACTTGGTTTTGTCCAGATTCCGGACTCTCTTAAAGATCCCATTAGTGACAGCATCGAGATCTCCCGCTCTGGTGGTCCTACTGAGGCGTAGCCCAAGCTCAGCGTTAGCGTCGTCCTGGCCCCACTCCAAATTCTGCAAGGCAAATGAGTCCTCAAATGTCCTGCCTGCCAACTCCTGGTTCTCTCCTCGCCATGTGGCCGCCTGCCTCGTCTGATACGCCACGCGCACCGAACCGGTGAATGGGCCACCGGGGCCCCGCATCTTCAACTTGGGGTCGAGAGCGAGCAGGTCCTCGATCAGAGTCAGTTCCGGTACCCATGTCCTTAGGGTCATGTTGCTGGTGACAGCGGCCGGAATTGTGGTGGGACAGGCCGTCCCACCAGGAGCTCCGCTCTCAACGTCGTCGTCCGTTTCGGCCACCTGCTCATCTTGTTCGGCACCTTCGTCGACTTTAGGTCCAAGAATGCTATCGAGGTCAGTTATGACTAGGCAGGTCAGCTCAAGAAACTCGATCAGCTTCCGGAATCTGTGGGCGAATGCGCCACCTACTTCGAGGATGGTTAGGTGGCATGCCTCTAGCTTCTTGCAGTCCCTATGTATGATCAGTGGAAGGAGGAGTCGTTCGACGTTCCCTTCCACCAAGATTGCGGCATCCGCGAAAAACAGGTCACAATGAGTGAGCCTGATATACTGAAGTAGGAAGTCTCGTGTCGCGGACTCCTCATTGTCATAGAATGTCGACAGGTTCTTGACCTCGGTATATTGGAATGCGTCATCTCGCTTGAGCCGGGAGAAGTACCGAATCGACCGAAAGTCTTCATACACAATGTGGGAAGAATGCGTAGTGACCACAAATTGCGTGCAGGCACCATCGATCGCATTGCCAACTATGCCCTGTATCTGCCGGATGAAAACCTGTTGCAACTGAGCGTGGAGGTGCGATTCTGGCTCTTCGATCATCACGAGGTGAATCGGAGGCCGTGAGCCTTTTGATTGTGTCCACCCGTGGTGGAAATCGAGAATTTCCACGACCATGTATATAAGGTTCTTGAATCCTAGGCCGTTGTATTTGTCAGGCAGGGTGAGCGTCAGACCACCGTCTGCACCAGGTACGGAACCTGCGACCGCATAATGCACCTGCGCACTGCCGCTCAACACGCTGTCGGCTTTCAAATCCGTACGAATAACGAGCTCTGGATTCGTGATGCCAGGGTAGCCGAGCTTACTAAGGTTCTCAAGCGTGGCGGCAAACACGTGAGCGAAATGATCGTTGAGCCTTCCCTCTGCCTCTGCCAAAGCACGAAGGGCACTTAGATCAGGATCACGCTTGTCCAAGTTTCGCGAATAGAACCGGCTCAAACGTTTGGACAAGTCTTCGGCGCGCCCGCGGGCCTCACTATCGGAAAGGTACCGCTGCGCATCCAAGAAGTCAACTCTAATAAGAGAACCGAGGGCTTTAGCGCCCTCGGCAAGTTGGGACGGAACATATCCTGCTTCAGCTGTCAATTCCTCGTCGAATTTATCAGCATCAAGTTTGTAGTAGCAAAGCCAATATTCGTCGCTCAGGCGCTTTCGCAAGTAGTCATGAAGATTCTGAGGCCAAGGCTTGTATGATCCCTCTAGATTGCTTTTGCCGTTGCCAGCATCGATCGAGCGCGATGCTTCCTGACAAGCTTCGAGGTAATGGCCATGCAGCGTCCGTGTATCTCTTGGTTCGAAGGTAATGCGCACGCCGACTGGTTTACCTTGCCAGTCGAGATCGGGAAGCAGGTCGATGACGCGATGCAGATTGTCCTCGTCGACCTCGAACCAGAGATCGATTGAGATAATTGGAAGCTCCGGAGGATCGCCTGCACGTGCTGATGTAAGACTCTTGAATGCATCCCAATCGAATCTGTTGAATCCGTCCCAGCAATCGGCACTAAAGTCGAAAATAGAAAATTTACTGCCTTCGCCGAGAAAGAGCTGAAAAATGTGCGTTGCCGACGTCTTGCCACTGTTATTGGCGCCAACGAATATCGTTGCTTCGGATGCTAAGTCAACGCGGACATCTTTCAAGCGTCGGAAATTTCTTACAACGAATGACTTAAGAAACATAGACTGTCCTTATGATAGTATTACTTAGGCAAAACTGCCATTTAAAGACAACGCAGAAAAGTATCTACGGACTTCGAGAATTATTGTTCGCGTCATTAGCAGGTACTTTTAAGATCTGACGGAAGTACGTATGCTGCCAGCCGTCCCTAACAGGCGAACATGTTAGCATAGGCATTGCCCCGGCTGAGGCGTTTCTTCTTGATCGCTTTGTACTCGCCGCTGGGCTCTCCACAGCCCTCATCACCGCAGGTGTCATGGCCGCGGGCCGGTGGAGGATCGGGGCGCCCACTCCATCCCAGGCCAGAGCCCGCACCCGGCACCGCCTCTTCCGCCTGCGCCGCAACCGGTATATATGCCTGCACGCACGAGCGGTGCCGGGAACTGGAAAGATCATCGATCATCTGGTGATCGGGCCCGCAAGCATTTACGCGCTGAGCTCACAGTGGTGGAACCCGCGGCTGCCCGCCCACGCCAGGTCCGCGGACGGGCAACTCGTCCACAGGGTCCCATCAGCGAGATCCTCAGGCACTGCCTCAAGTCTGGGCAGATTGGCGAACGCCGGGAAAGAACCAGCAGGGCAAACGTGACCTGCTATAGCACCTGGCTCAGGCCCGTTGCGGCCGCCCGGCCCGTCAAGCCGCCCGGCCTCCATCGAAATGTCGTAGGCAGCATCTACCTTCGGAGAAGAAGCGCAACAGGAAAGGGACCGACTTGAGTGACATGATCGCCGAACTTGTCCGCGTTCGCGATGCCTTCAACAAGCCCACCCTGCGCTTGCTCGCCCGCAAATGGGCACCGCTGGTGCTTGCGGTCTTCCGCACGGCGTTCACCCGTGACCAGCGCACTGTCCCAGCCGATCGCCTCCATCAGCAGGTCGACAACTACCTGGACGAGCTTCGCCTCGGCGGAGAGCCCGTCCCGGACGGGGCTGGACGAGCCCTGTGCATGCAATGGCTCGGACATAACTGGCTTATCCGCACCCGCGACGACAACGGTGCTGAGCACTACAGCCTTACCTCGCACGCTCTTGAAGCGCTCGACCTCGTCCAGTCCCTCACCCGTGACCGGACCCTGATCAGCGAGTCGCGTATCCACACCATCCTCGATGTCGTCCGCCGCGTTGCCACCGAAGCCAATCCCGACCGGCAGGCGCGCCTTGACCGGCTCGACGCGCAGATCACAGGCCTGACAGCCGAACGCGACCGCATCGCGGCCGGCGGCGAGATCGCGCCCGCCAGCGACGACCAGATGCTCGACGGCTACACCAACCTGCTGTCGCTCATCGGCCAGCTTCCCAGCGACTTCAAACGCGTCGAAGAAGCCGTGTCCGGGATGCACCGGCAGATAATCAGCGATTTCCGCGGCGAGGCCCGTCCCATAGCCAAGGTCATCGACCAGTACCTCGCCAAGTCCGACTCGCTGATGAGGCTAACCGCTGAAGGGCGCGCATTCGAGGGCGCGTTCGCGCTGCTGCGTGACGAGCCACTGCTAGCCGACCTGCGCCGCGACCTCGACATCATCCTCACGCACCCGTTCGCGCAGGCGCTCACACCCGCCGAGCAGCGCGAGTTCCGCCGCACAGTGAAAATCATCCAGGACGGCATCCGCGATGTCCTCGCCCAGCGCCAGCGGCTGTCCGCGACGCTGCGCGGCCACATTGTTCATTACGACATCGTCCGCGACCGCGAGCTCGACGCCACCTTGCGGCAGATCAATCAGCAGCTTGGTGTCTGGATGCGCACCGCCGGCCCGCGAGCAACCATCGGTGTCGAGCTCGTGCCCGCGAAGATCGACATCCAGCATCTGCGGGAACGATTCTGGGATCCCGCCGAGGCCGCGCCGCCCCCGCCGCTGGAGGACGTGTCCGGCGCCGCCCCGCACGCACTCGGGCTGGACGCTATCCGTCACCAGGGCGGACCCACCCTTGCCCGGCTCCGCGAGCAGCTCATCGCGGCCGCGGCCGTCGGCCAACTCGACAGCATCGCCGAAGTGTTCGGCGCGCTCCCGGACACCCTGCGCCGACCCGTCGAGCTGATCGGGCTCATCCACCTGCTCCTGGGTGCCCGCACCGACGAACCTGGCGGTGAACTCCCTTACGCCGGAGCGCTCACGGCCGCCATCGAGCGGGAGGAATACGTCGAAACGATCCGCCCCAACGGCACCTGCCGCATCTTCGCCATGCCCGTCCTGCCGCTGCGCCCGGACGACGCCAGTGCCCTCGCCGAAGGAGTCAGCCCATGACCGCCGCAGCCGACACTACCTACGGCGACCACGGCGGCATTCATATGTCTCAGCAGGTCGTCGACCACGGCGAGCAGGAACCGATGACCGTCCTCGCACCCACCGTACCCGACCTCGGCTGCGAGATCGGGTACGGCGACGAGTCCGGCGAAGTGAGCAGCAACGCGTTCGTTGACGGGCCCGGCGTCGTCGAGGACGCCGATGTCGAGGGCCGCAGCCTGTCGCTGTTCGAGGGCGACGAAGGCGCTCTCACCTACGAGCAGCGCTGCACGCTCGTCTTCCTCATCAAGCACCGCTACATCAGCGCCGAGCATCACCCCGCCGAGTGGCGCACGCTCATCGATGCCCAGGTGCAACTACGATCCCGGCTCAACGACCTGCTCCTCGACCTGCACATCGACCTGCACACGCAGATCGCGTTCAAGCGCCAGGCTGTCCCCGAAGGCGACAGCCGATTCCCGACCCTGCTGCACGACATCGCGCACACCCGTGAAGAAACCATCCTGCTGATCTTCCTCCGGCAGCGGTTCCGGTCCGAACGCGCCGACGGCGCCGACGCCGTCCTCATCGATCGCGAAGAGCTCCTTGAGGCCGTCACCCGCTTCCGCCCGCCGGACGCCAACGACCGCTCTGGCGACACCCGCAAAGTCGAGAACGCGATCTTGTCGCTCCAGCGCTCCGGCATATTGCTCAAGACCGCCGACGAGCAACGGCTGCGCATCGCCCCCGTCATCGAAGTCCTCCTGCCGCTGCCGCGCCTGCATGAACTGCTCGATACCCTCCTTACCCTCAACGGCACGGCCCCCGCGGACGACACAGATGGCGCCGACGGGGCAGACGACCTCGACCTCGAGCTGGCCGACGCCCCAGCACCCCACACCGGCACCGGCACCGGAGAGGATCTCGGCTGGCTCGACGCAGCCGGAGACGGCACCGTCACGATAGGAGACCGCGCGTGAACCAACCGGCGCTGCTGCCCGATCCGACCGGGACCAGCGAGACCCAGTGGATCGCCGAGTCGATGCAGCTGGTGAACTGGGGCGGGTTCCACGGCCACAACCTCATCGAACTCGACCCTGAGGCGACGCTGCTCTCGGGCGCGTCCGGTACCGGGAAGTCGACCATCCTCGATGGATACCTCGCGCTGATAATGCCGTCCGATACCCCGTTCAACGGCGCCTCGAATGACGCCTCCGGACGCGCCCGCAACCCCGAACAGCGCAACCTGCTCACTTACCTGCGCGGCAAGATCGACGACAGCCGCGAAGCCGGCACTGGCGCCCTCACCGACAAGGTGCTGCGCGGCATCGATGGCCCCACCTGGGGCGCGATCTCGATGACCTTCACCGACAGCACCAGCCGCCGACTCACGGCGCTACGCGCCTTCCACGTACCGCGCGGCGCTGTCGCGTTCAAGGACATCACAATGAAGATGGCGACCCTCGACGGGCGTCTTGACCTGCGCGAACTCGAACCGCTCGCCGCGGCCAAGTTCGACAAGCGTGCCCTGACGACCCGCTGGCCGTCGATGTTCGTCGCGAACACTTACGCTGAATTCGCGCAGCGGCTGTTCGACCGGCTCGGCATCGGCTCCGGCGGAAACGGCACCAGGGCGCTGCGGCTGCTGGCTCGCATCCAGGCCGGCCAGCACGTCCGGACCGTCGACGGGCTGTACAAGGCAATGGTCCTCGAGCAGCCCGCCACATATGCTGCCGCCGACAGCGCCGCCAAGCACTTCGACGATCTCGACAGGTCCTACCAGGAGATGCAGACCGCCGCAGAGAAGCAGCACACACTCGTACGGCTGCCACAGCTGTGGGCCGAACGCGAGCAGGCCCGCGCCGACGAGAAGCTCATCGACACATTCGGCGCTGGTCGCCCCGGCGACACGCCCTTCCTTCTGTGGCAGCTGCGCACCCGCGACCAGTTGCTCGACTCCGCCACGCGCGCCGCGCTCAAGTCCCGCAGCCTGATCGAGGAACGATGCCGCACCGCGCGCATGGAACACTCCCGGCTAAAGGGTGAACTCGCCCGCGTGGAAGGGGAGCAGCGCGCAGCCGGCGGCGACACCATCAAGCGTCTCAAAACCGAGATCGAGGCCGCCGAGGCTACCCGTAACACCGCCCGCGACCGGCGTGCCAAGTTCGCTGATGGCACCGCCGACCTCGGCATTGACCCGGCGACCGTCGCAGACTTTGTCGCCGCACGAGCCGCCACGCAGACATTCCTCGCCGCGCTGCCCGGCAAGCTGCAAGGACTGTCCAGCGAGCAGCAGCAACTGCGCGAGCAAGGCTGGCCCGCGCAAGCCCGCCGCGCCGACGTAATCGCCGAACGAGACTCTCTCACCGGCCGCACCGGCCGCGTCCCGCGCCGACTGCATGAGGCACGACTGGCGATCGCGGCCGCGGCCGACATCGACCCAGCCGAGCTACCCTTCGTCGCCGAACTCATCGACGTCGCCCCCGGCGAGCAGGCCTGGCGCAAGGCCGCCGAAGTCACCCTCTACTCCATCGCCCGCGTCCTGCTCATCGAGGAATCTCGTCTGCAGCAAGTCTCCCGCGCCATCGACCCCGTCCGCCTGCCCATCCGCGTCCAGTTCGAAGGCGTCGCGCACCGCCCGCACGCCGACGAGCCCGCCGACCCGCGTTACGTCTCCGGGAAGCTACTTTATAAGGAGTCTCCGTTCAGCTGGTGGATCCGCGAGCGCCTCACACGCCGCGGCACCGACCACCAGTGCGTCCAATCGCCCGCCGACCTCGACGGCGACGGGCCGCGCGTCACCACCAACGGCCAGACCCGCAACGGCCGCCGCGGCGCGCACGGCGACCTCTCCGACGCGTCCATCATCGGGTTCTCCTCCGCCGGCCGGCTCGCCGAGATCGTAACCGAGATCGGCGAACTTGACGCCTCCCTGGGCGACCTCATGCGCCGCGAACGCGCACTCGACGACCAGGCGCAGAAACTGCACCGGCTCGAGAGCGCACACAAGTGGGTGCAGGCAACCGAGTGGGCAGACATCGACATCGTCAGCGCCGAGACGCACCTGACCAGCAAGCAAGACGAACTCACGCGGCTTCTGACGGCCAACGATGTCCTCGCCGCCCTCGACAAAGAACACTCCCGCCTTGAGAACCAGCTGTCCGGAGCGCAGGCCGAGTCGACCCGTGCGAAGGACGCGCTTAACACTGTCCGGACCGAGTACGCGCAGCTGTGCGAGCAGCAGGATAAGACGACACTCGCGCTCGACCGCATCGACACCGACGGCACCGTCGCGCTCCTCGACTACCAAGCCGACTACCTCGACACAGTTTTCATGGAAGTCGGCAGCCTGGACAGCCTCGCCGACTTCGACCGCAGCCTACCGAAGCTCCGCGCCCGCCTGGCCGACCGGACATCAACCGCCCGGGAGAAAGCCGACGGGGCGACCGCCACCTTGGTCGGCATCTTCGAGCAGTTCCAATCACGCTGGCCCGATCCCAACCGCGGTGTCGGCATCGACTCCTGCCCCGAGTACCGCGACATCCTCGACAAGATCGTCACTACCGGCCTCGCCGAACGCCGCCAGGAATGGCGCCGCCGCCTGTCGGAATGGAGCGGCCAGGACCTTGTCCCGCTGGCAGGCGCGTTCGGCGCTGCGCTCGACGAGATCCAGACCCGTCTCGACCCAGTCAACGACATCCTCGCCACCCTGCCGTTCGGGCCTGCGAACGAGCGGTTGCGCATCTCCCTGCGCGTACTGAAGTCCGACGACGTCGCACGGTTCCGCAAGCAACTCGCGCACCTCGCGTCCGGTGTCACTACCGACGCCAGCGACGAACAGGCCGAGCATCGGTTCCTGCAGCTACGGTCGTTCATCGCGCTCATCCGCAAACCCGACGGCGGCACACGACAGGGAGGCGCTAGCCGAGACTTGTACCTCGACGTGCGCCGACACGTCGAGATCACCGCCGTCCGCCTCGACGAGCACGGCCGCGAGCTCGCCACATATGCGTCCCTCGGCGGCAAGAGCGGCGGCGAGACACAAGAGCTGATGGCATTCATCGTCGGTGCCGCGCTGCGCTACCAGCTCGGCGATGAGGACCGTCGGCCGCGGTTCGCGCCGGTGTTCCTCGACGAGGGCTTCATCAAGTCTGATTCCGAGTTCGCCGGACGGTCAGTACAGGCATGGAAGAAGCTCGGATTCCAGCTGATCGTCGGTGTCCCCCTCGACAAGGTAACCGCGCTCGAGCCCGCCATGCGGCTCATCCTCACCGTCACCAAGTCCCCGCAAGGTTACTCGCACCTCACCCGCCTGCGCGGCATCGACGGCCCGACCCTCACCAACCCGGACACTCCCGGCTGGCCGCAGCAGTGAAGACTCCAGAGCAGGTCATCGCTGACGTGACCACGCGGCTACGCCGCAGCTGGCCGCACGTGATAGCAGACGACCAGCTCTGCAGCACCGGACACGATGGCAAGCACGCAACGGGGGGCGGCGACCCGCCGGCGTGGCCCCACACATTCCCCCTCGGAGCACCGGGCAGGCAGGAGCTCGAGCAGCAATTCGCCGCCTACCAGGCCAAGACACTCGCCTGGCGACAGTGGCACACCATCCATGAGGGCATCGGCGTCGAACTCGTCGATGCGACCAGGCGCGTGCACGGCACCGTGCAGGCCATCCCGACACACCTGAGGGTCACGGACATCGACGCTGCTGCAGAGCTCAGCGGCCGGGAATGGGTCGCACGCCTGGCCCGCGGCCGCGCCCGCGCTACGACGCTCCTCGAGCGATTCATGCCGCCGCGCCTGCCGCGCGTGCTGCGGGAGGTCGACGACTGGGCCGACGTCGACTTCGCGTTGCTATGTGACGCCGCCGCCTGGTTCCGGGAGAACAATGCGACCGGCCTGACACCGCGGCAGGTGCCTGTGCCCGGCATGCACGCCAAATGGCTTAACAACCGCCAGCACCTCGTCGTTTCGCTCGCCGGACTCGAGACGTTGCCGCTCGCGGCGGCGCACCCCGCCCGCGTCCACCTGACCTACCTCGACCCGGAACACCTCGCTGCTGGCGGCCGGCGGCACGATTGCATAAGCGTCGGTGACCAGGTCCGGCTGCCGTACACACCGCAAGTGGTCATCATCTCGGAGAACAAGGACACTGCCGTCGCGTTCCCGGCCGTAACTGGTGGCGTCTGCGTCGAGGGCGGCGGGTTCGGAGGCGCCGCAGCCTCCGCGCTGCCGTGGCTCGTCGGAGCGCCGTTCCTCGTCTACTGGGGCGACATCGATGCGGCTGGCTTCGAGATCCTTGACGGATTTCGTACCGACGGTGTTCCGGCCATCTCGATGCTCATGGACATGGCCACATTCGAGCGGTACGAGCGATACGGCACCTCCCTCGATCACCGTGGAAACCGGCTCGGCCCAGGGACCCGTCGCGACCTACCGCATCTGAACGCAGCCGAGCGCACTATGTACCACGCGCTTACCGATCCGGCTTGGCAAGCGCACCGGCGCATCGAGCAGGAACGCATCCCGCTCGCAGACGCGCTCACAGCGCTACGACTACTTCAGCTGCGCTATCTCCCTGTTTAGCTCTACGCTGGCTAATCGTTATGTGATCTATCGAGGTGTCTCATCGGACAAAAGACTCACTGGACGTATGCGCCAGACGATGCGG
>ODAK010006975.1_pt1 | contig 11343 bp, 8 predicted proteins | sample 1539591 | NCBI WGS metagenome assembly ODAK01 (sample SAMEA3539303, study PRJEB22396) | soil metagenome | biome: tundra; feature: field; material: soil | place: USA | collected 2010-05 | depth 0.15 m | reverse complement strand
CGGTGTCTGCTGTAGGCGTGGGGGTCGCAAGCTCCTGGATAGGCACCCGAACGACCGGCGACACTCAAATCAGCTGCGGTCATTGCTATCTGTGCCTGCACGGTCGCCGGCACGCCTGCGAGAACCGATCCGAGGTGGGTTTGCGGGGTCGCTACCCGGGGGCTCTTGCCGAGCAGCTCCTCGTCCCAGCGTCCTCGCTGCACGCATTGCCGGACCAGGTCGACGCGACAGCGGGGGCGATGGTCGAACCTGGCGCGAATGCGTTGCGCGCAGCCTGGGGTGCGGCTATCGCACCGGGTACTCCAGTACTTGTCCTCGGTGCCGGCACGATCGGGCTGCTCGCTGCACAGTTCGCGGCGGCGCAAGGTGCCGAGGTCGCGGTGGCAGATCATTCGGAACGGTCGTTGCGCTTCGCGGAGTCACTCGGGGGTTTCGCCGTCTACGACATCCAGCAGGTGCCGGCCGCAGAGTATGACGCTGTGATCGATGCCTCCAACGATGCGCTGCTGCCTGCGCTGGCAGTCGATCTCGTCCAGCCAGGTGGACGCGTGGTTTTCATCGGTCTCTCTGGGTCGCCTAGCATGCTCGACACCCGAGCCATGGTGTTCAAGGACATCACGGCTGTCGCGATCCTCAGCGGTTCACCCGGATTGGCGTCAACGGTCGAGCAATACGCATCGGGAAGGGTCGATCCGCGGCCACTCGTCGCCGCAAACATCGGCCTCGACGACGTCCCGGCCCTGCTCGCAGGCAATCGGCCAGCTGGAGCCGGGCCAGGGCCGAAGGTGCACATCGATCCCCGCGTGTAGCGGCGCGCCATTCGCTGTCCGCGAACGACCGTTGGTCCTCAACACCCACTGACGGGGCGAAGTTCGAACCATTCCCAGCATTCTTAGTGGGATTCGCGTGACACCTTGTCGCCGCTTGCGCCGCGGAGGAAGTCGAGATCTGCGCCGATGTTGGCCTGCTGCACTGTCTGCACGTAGAGCTGTTCCCAACCTCGAGTCGGGTGCGCGTAGGCACTGACGGTTGCTGCATCCGGAGTCCGCGCAGCCAGCTCGTCAGCACCGATCTCGACGTCAAGACGACGGGCGGCTACGTCGAGCACGATGACGTCGCCGGTACGAACTAATGCAAGCGGCCCGCCCGCCGCTGCCTCGGGCGCCACGTGCAGCACAACGGTGCCGTACGCCGTCCCGCTCATGCGTCCGTCGCAGATGCGGACCATGTCGCGCACGCCTTGCTGCAGCAACTTGGTCGGCAGCGGCATGTTCGCGACCTCGGGCATTCCGGGATAACCCTTCGGTCCGCACCCGCGCAGTATCAACACCGAGTCAGCGTCGACGTCCAACTCGGGAGAGTCGATGCGCGCGTGCATGTCCTCGATCGAGTCGAACACCATCGCTCTGCCGCGGTGCTTCATGAGATGGGGTGAAGCAGCCGACGGTTTGATCACCGCGCCGTCGGGTGCCAGATTTCCATACAGAACAGCAATTCCCGCGTGAGCCTGCAGTGGGTCGCTTCGTGGTCGGATGACTTCACGATCCCAGATCTGCGCATCGCCGAGTTCGTCGACGAGGGGTTTGCCGGTGACGGTAAGCGCGGCCGGATCGAGTAGATCCTGAACTTCGCGAAGGACGGCGTGTAAGCCGCCGGCCCGGAAGAAGTCCTCCATCAAGAACCGACCCGAGGGCTGCAGATCGACGAGTAGCGGAACAGCCGACCCCACCGAATCGAAGTCGTCTTGACTTAGATCAATGCCGAGCCGGCCAGCGATCGCCAAGAGGTGCACGACGGCGTTGGTCGAGCCGCCGATTGCAGCGAGCGCCACGATCGCGTTGAGGAACGACCCCCTTGTCAGCAGGCTGGACGGAGCGCGCTCCGCAGCGACCATCTCGACCGCGAGCCGACCCGTCTCGTGTGCACTCTCGAGCAGTCGACTGTCAGCAGCCGGCGTGCCGGCCAAGCCAGGCAGCACCATGCCGAGGGCCTCGACGAGCAAGCCCATGGTCGAGGCGGTCCCCATGGTGTTGCAGTGCCCGCGACTGCGAATCATCGAGGACTCGGACTTGATGAACTGTTCTTGCGACAGCGTCCCCGCGCGGACTTCCTCCGACAAGCGCCACACATCAGTCCCACACCCGAGCGGCACGCCCCTGAACGTACCGTTCAGCATCGGCCCGCCAGGAATGACAACAGCAGGCAGGTCGACCGACGCGGCGGCCATCAACAATGCAGGGATCGTCTTGTCGCAGCCGCCCAGCAAGACGACCCCGTCAATCGGGTTGGCTCGAAGCATCTCCTCGATCGCCATCGCGGCCATGTTGCGCCACAACATCGCAGTTGGACGCACCAACGTCTCTCCCAGCGACACCACCGGCAGATTCAGTGGTATCCCGCCAGCCTCGTAGACACCTTGCTTCACGCTCTCGGCGACTTCGTTCAGGTGCGCATTGCAGGGCGTGAGATCGGACGCCGTGTTGGCTATCGCGATGTGCGGCCGGCCGTCGAAAGCATTCGCCGGAAGGCCTCGACGCATCCATGCGCGATGAAGGTACGCGTTGCGATCCGAGCCGGCGTACCACTGGGCACTGCGCTGCTCAACCACGGTGGCTCCGCTTTCGCTTCGGCAGTCTGAGGGAGGCACTTTCCGTCTTGAGATCGTAGACCGGTAAACGTGTTCCAAGAGGAGCGGTAGCTGCCTATGATCGCGTCAGGATCGCTGATCTGGAGGCGGTGCTGTCGGCGATACGGCGTTACGGGCGGCGACTGCTTGACGAGTTGCAGTCGCTGCTGAACGGCGTGGGCGCGGCTTGCGGTCCGGGCGCCGACCGTGGCTGGCGACTCTGGCGTGCCTGCTCACGGCGGGGGTGTCCGGGGCGTGGCACGAACCGCAGAGCCACGATGCGTTGGTCAAGGTCGGCAGCGCATATGCCGGGCAACCGCTGCACGTGGAGTTGGTGCGTGTCCCGGCATCGGTTTTTCTCCCGACGTTCGACCTCCCGTGGTGGGCGGCGGTCATTCAGGTCGCTGCGGTCTTGGGGGTCGCGGAGCTGCTGCTCGGCCGCCCCGGCCTGACCCTCGTCGGCGGGCTTGCCCAGTTCGCCAGCACGATGCTCGCTCGGGTCATGATCATCTACGGCGCAGCGGTACACGTCGGATTGCCGCTGAGCCAAGCCGGCATCCTCGACACTGGCCCGTCGGGGATAACGACCGCTATCGGTGCATGGCTGCTCGCCCGCCGACACGCCTACGCCACGCTGGCGCTGCTGATGACTGCGTTGACGGTGGCTGCCTTTGTTCAGCCCAACATCGATGGCCGCGAACACGAGACCGCGATGTTCGTGGGGATCATTGCGGCCGCATTGCAGGCGCGAATCGGGGCCAGGGTCAGGCTTCGATCTCGAACTTGTCGACGTTCACCCACACATAGCGCGAGCTTGGATTCGATTCCGCCAGCACGGTGAGCACGCAGACGTGCTCTCCACGTGGAAGAACCGGGCTTTGCCAACCGAGCCCGCCCTGGTCGCGCTCCGGTGCGTACTGGTCGATGACGGCCGGCTCGTGCCCGTCAACCGTGATCGAGGCCATGCCATGGTTGGGCGCTACAACGCCGTAGAACCTGATGCGGGTACCGATAAATCGAACCGTGCAGGTGTCGCCGGGCATGCTCGAGTGTGCGTTCGAGCCGTCCGACTCGAGGTTTGCGGTCGCGAAGCCCCACGTACCTTCGAAGTTGCACTGGTTGATCCCGGTACCCATCACTTCGTTCGGAACGACTGTCACCCCGTTCACCGTGGTCACACCGCGCACTGGGCCAGTGTCGACGTCCGCATTCGCGTCTTCGACATGGTCGAAGCGGAATCGCTCGACAATCGAATGCAGGGTCTGTTCGATCGTCGCGACTTCGGCCGCAACGGTGCGTGCCTTGGCTCCTGCGTAGGCGCCGAGCCGGACTGCATTCGTGAGCGACCGGACGCTCGAAGCAAGCGCGACGGACTGATCCGCGGCGTCGGCGGTGCTACGCGCGATCGCTTGAGTCGTCGACGTCTGCTGCTCGACAGCCGCGGCAATGGAGTGCTGGCGCGTGCTCATGCCGTAGATCGTCTCGCTGACGCTGTGCATCGAAGATCCAGCGTGCTCGGATCCCTCGTCGATCTCACGCATCGTCGCGGCGACGTTGCCGGTGGCTGAGGCAGTCTGCTCCGCAAGGAGTTTGACCTCACTCGCGACCACCGCAAACCCGCGGCCATGCTCGCCGGCCCGTGCTGCCTCGATCGTTGCATTCAACGCAAGTAGGTGAGTTTGGCGGGCCACTCCGTTGATGAGTCGCAGGACCTCCTCGACTCGTTTCGAAGCTCCTCGCAGGTCTTCCACGCTCTTGCCCGCGACAGTGATCTGCTCGACACCGGCTTGCCCAAGGCCTGACGCGTCAATCGCGTGCGACGCGACCTCACGCATCGTCGCCGTTGTCTCCTCGGTAGCGCTCGCGATGAACTGGATGCTCTGGGAGACCTCGGCAGCCGCGCGCGCTGCAGCAGCAACCTCGGTGACCGTGCCCTCTGACGCGTTCATCATCGACCAGGCAACCTCGTTCATGGTCTGCCAGCCACCCGCGAGCAAGTCCGCACAGTGGCCGGCCGCGGAAACCAATCCACGCATCTGAAGAACGATGTCCCGCACCGCAATCTCGAGCTCGCGCAGTTGTCCATCCGAAGTCACCTCTGCACGCACCCGGAGGTCTCCTCCGACGATCCGCTGCAGATCGCTGATCACGACGTCCATGGAGGCATTGCGGTGGCCGCGGATCAAACCGGAAGCCACGCCGCACAGAGCACTGGTCAGCACGACAGCGACAACCCCAGCCAGCCATGGCACCGAGTGGAGAGCACCAACGAGGTCCAAGACGATGAGCGTCACGGCGGTCGCTAGCGCGGGGATCAGGTAGTCGGTGAGCCGGACGGCGATGGCAAAAACGGGCAAACTGTCCGGCGCTCGACCATCAGGCGCGGTGCGTGACAGCGACATCGATGGCTCCAGGTCGAAGGTGGACTCACCCCTTAATCGACCGGAATGGCGCCTAGTTGAGGGTGGACTGCCTTTTACTGGGCGCGCCGCGCCACTTACCGGGCGCGCTCCGCGACGAGCGCTCGGGCCAACGTCGCGTCGGTGACGAGGCTCGTGACGTGTCCACTGAGGATCACAGACCGCAACGCCGCCAGCTTGGTGGGGCCGCCGGCGACGGCAATGACGTCGTCGATTGCCTTCAGCTGCGTGCTGTTGATCGAGATGCAGCGGTCGGTGAAGTCTTGGGCCACGGTATTGCCCTCGGCGTCCAGCAGCGTGGCGCAAATCTCCGCCGTGACGCCGCGTCGTAGCAGCGCCGTCCGCTCTTTGGCGGGCAGTGCGTCATAGAGCTGGGACGACGGAGGGTTCCACGATCCGACCGCGACGACCGCTTTGGTGACGGTAGGAAATCTGCGGTGCGCCTCGGCAACCTCTGGCTGCCGGCGCAACATCGCCGCTGTCGCCGCGTCGGGCAAGACCTGCGGAATGTACATCGGAAACGCCGGTCCGCCGTTGCGCGCCGAAATCTGGCGGACTAGCTCGACACTGTTCTCCTCCGCGTTGACGCCAAGCAGAGCACCGGTTAGCTGAACGACCGGGCAACACGCGAGAGAGTCCATCGTCTGCGCCATGATCGTCAGGGTCCGCCCGTACCCCACGCCGAGAACGTCGTTCTCGGTCACAAGTTCGGACACGAGCGCGGTCGCGGTCTGCGCCAGCGCGGTGCGCAGGTGCACCTCGGTCGCTTCGCCGGTCTCGACGGCGACGACGTGTCGCAGGTCGTATGCCCGTCGAAGCGGCGATGAGTTCCATCACGCTCGCTGGTCAGCAAACCAAGCCGCTGACGCGACTGCTCCTGGGTGCACTCACCTGGATCATCGTGCTGCTCTTCTTCTTCCCCGTCTTCTGGATGGGACTGACCGGGTTCAAGACCGAAGCGACCGCTGATGCCAGCACACCGCACTTCATCTTCAAGCCCACGCTCAGTGAGTACAAGGCGGTGTGGACAGGGGCAGGTGGCACAACGGGGCTGCGGCCCTATCTCGAGCACTCGATCGGGATCACGCTGATATCGACGGTCATCGTCCTTCTGCTTGCGCTCCCGGCCGCGTATGCGCTCTCCATCCGCCCGGTCCGCAAATGGCGGGACGTGTTGTTCTTCTTCATCTCGACGAAGATGCTGCTGATCGTCGGAGCGATCATCCCGCTCTACGTCATCGCCCGGGACCTGCACGTGCTCGACCACCAGCGGCTGCTTGTCGTGCTTTACATGGCATTGAATCTGCCGATCGCGGTCTGGATGCTGCGGTCGTTCCTGCTCGAGGTGCCGGCCGAAGTGGTCGAGGCGTCTCGGGTCGAGGCGCTGGCTTGCTGCTGCAACTGCGATCGGTAATCCTGCCCATCATCAGTCCCGGTGTAGCAGCAACCTCGCTGATCTGTTTCATCTTCGCGTGGAACGAGTTCTTCCTCGCCGTCAATCTCACGACGATCAGAGGTGCGACGGTACCGATCTATCTCGTCGGGTTTGTGCAGCCGGAGGGCCCGTTCCTCGCCCACTTGTCGGCCGCCGCAACGGTCGCGTGTCTGCCCGTTCTGATCGCCGGCTGGGCAGCGCAGGACAAGCTGGTAAGAGGCCTGTCGATGGGCGCTGTCAAGTAGCTCAGTCGACGCCAGGACGCTTCACACAGGAATCCAATAAGGGCGGTGGGCACGTGCAAGCGGTAGTGATCAAGGCTCCAAACGAGGTCGAGGTGACGATCGTCGACGACCCCACGCCAGGTCCTCGTGACGTCGTTGTTGACGTCGCGGCATGCGGAATCTGCGGCACCGATCTGCACATCCTCGAAGGAGAATTCGCGCCCACCCTGCCGATTATTCCCGGCCATGAGTTCGCCGGCACGGTGGTCGGCGTCGGGTCCGACGTCACCGAGCTGGCGGTTGGCGCTCGCGTCGGAGTCGACCCGTCCCTTTACTGCAACGAATGTCACTACTGCCGAATGGGCAGGAACAATCTGTGTGAACGATGGAACGCGATCGGCGTCAGCGTGCCAGGCGGTGCGGCCGAGTTTGCCGTCGCTCCCGTCGCTAACTGCGTTCCGTTGCCCGACCAGATGCGACTCGAGGATGCGGCACTGATTGAGCCACTCTCGTGTGCGGTGCGCGGATACGACGTCCTCAAATCGCAACTCGGCTCGCACGTCCTTATCTACGGCTCCGGCACGATGGGACTCATGATGCTCGAGCTTGCAAAGCGAACAGGTGCCGCCTCTGTCGACGTCGTCGACATCAATCCGGAAAGGCTCGTAACCGCTGTGGCGCTGGGGGTTTCGCGAACCGCGGGTTCAGCGGATGAGTTCGAGCAGCCGCGCGGTTGGGACCTCGTGATCGATGCCACGGGTGTCGCGGCCGCGATTCAAGACGGATTGTCGAGGGTCTCGCCTGGTGGGACGTTCCTCCAGTTCGGGGTTTCCGCGTACGCGACCCGCGTCACCATTGAGCCGTACCGGATCTACAACAAGGAGATCACGATCACGGGTTCGATGGCGGTCTTGCACAGCTACGAACGTGCGGCTGATCTCTTCGCCACCGGAATCTTGGACCCCGACGTCTTTATCAGCCACCGGCTTCCCCTGAGCGACTATGTCGAGGCGCTGGGGTTGTTCCAGCGCGGTGTCGGTCGCAAGATCCAGGTCTTGCCCTGAGTGGTCCGTGGGGTCCACCAGACGCAATGTCAGCACCCGGCGTTCCCTCCTTCACGCCTCCGCGACCAGTACATATCCTGTGCGCATGAAGCGACGGATGCCGTCCATCGTTTACAGCGTCGACGCGGGCGGCTCGGGGACCGTGGTAGCCGTGTGGCGAGCCGGCGTCGTCGTCGACACGTCGTTCTATCCGTCCATTGCGATCGCTTCGACCGGCACTACGGCTGCTTGCCAGTCGCTGTCCGATGTGCTGCGCGGCGTCACCGAACATGTCGGCAAAGACGCGTGGGCGCTCGGCTGCATCGGCTCGTCGTCAATGCCGGTGGCCGCCGAGGCTCCCGCACCCAAGCTCTTACTCGACGTCATTGCCGTGCATGCGCCACGCGGCCGCGTCGTCCTCGTCAACGACGTCGTCCCACTGCTGTGGTCGACACCGTTGGACGGCGTCGGGATTGTCATCTGCAGCGGCACCGGCAGCAGCGTGCTCGGGCGGAACGCCAGCGGCGAGCAGACCAAGGTCGGCGGCCACGAGCACATCGTCTCCGATCAAGGCAGCGCCTACAGCCTTGCGCGCGAAGGATTGCGCGCTGCGGGCCGTTCCAATGACGGCACCGGCCCGACGACAACGCTCCAGTCGCTTGCCGAAAGCTTTTTCGACTTGCGCATACCTGCGCTGGGCCGCTGGCTTGCGGAACTGCCGCGCCCCCGGACGACAATCGCGAGCTTTGCGCCACAGATCACCGCGGCTGGAGAACGCGGTGACCCCGTGGCGGCGGCCATCGTCGAGACGGAGGCTCGTGCGCTCGTTGATGCGGCAGTCGTCGGCGCTGCCCGACTATCCTTCCGATCGCCGCCACGTATCGGACTCGCAGGCGGCGTTCTGCACAAGAGCGCGTACTACCGCCAGCTCGTCGAGGAGGAGCTGGAGCGTCAGGGGCTGACCGACAAGAGTTACCGAAACGTCCATCTCATCAACGGAGCCCGAGCCGGTGCCGAATACGCCCAGCGGCTCGCTGCCGGTGTGCTCGACGATCAACCGGTGCCGATGCCGGACGGCGCGGTGCTGGGGTCGTTGAACTAGCGATCTCGCTGAACGCTAGCGGTCCTTCAACACGCTTTGCGGAATGATGGCCTTGGCGGCACTCGAGGTACTCCACGACAACTTGGTAGTCGCCGCCTGCGTTCCGACTTGATACTCCACCTTGATGTCGTACGACGTGCCCGCAGTGAGCGTGATCTTCCCGGTATTGGTCGCGAGAGAGTGCAACGTCCAGTTGTTCACGATCTCTTGCCCGTTGACCCACAGCCGCACGCCACCGCTGACGTCCGTGTAGAACGTGTAGGTAGTGGACATCGTGGGCTTGATCTTTCCGGTCCATCGCGCCGAGAAGTTATCGACGGGCACGCGAGAATCAGGCGAACCTGTTCCCCAACTGAAGTTGAGCGTGTCGTCGAGCCTTACGACGGCGGACGTCGACAGGCTGGTGCCACTGAAATAGGTCGCGGTTAACCCGGCGGAGGCAGACTTCATCACGCTGGAAGGAACAACGGCCTTTGCAACACTTGGTCCCGACCACAGCAGTTGTGCGGTTGCCGTCCCTGTCGTGTCGAAGTACTCCAGCCGAATATTGGCGGCCGTGGCGGAGGTCAAAGCGATAGTCGCGCTCTGACTGTTCGCACCCGCCGTCCAGTGATTGATGATGAGCTTGTCGTTGATGTACAGACGGACACCACCGTCGGCTTGCGTGTAGAAGGTGTACGTACCGGTCTTCGCCGGCGTGAGCTGTCCCGTCCAGCGGGCACTGAAGTTGTCGGCGGGGATGCCCGGCATCGGAGCCGCCGTGCCCCAGGAGAAGTTGACGGTCGGATCGAGACGGCCGATCGGAGCACCGCTCAACGTGGTGTTGGCGAAGTACGCGCCGGCCCAGCCGGTGCCGGACGGCGCGGCTGACGGCGGCATGGTGATCGTGGCGGTCTTAGCGGGGCCGACGTTTCCGGCGGCGTCGATAGCGGCAACCGCGTAGGTGTAGCTGGTTGCCGGTGCGAGACCAGAGTCGGTGAACGTCAGCCCGGTCAGCTGCTTGATCTGAACACCACCGCGGCTCAACACGTAACCGGTCACACCCACGTTGTCGGTGGCAGTGGTCCACGCGAGATTGACCTGGTTGAACGAGGCGACCGCGGCAGTAAGGCTTCCTGGAGCAGTCGGTGGCGTGCCGTCCGTAATCTTGACCGTGACCGTGTTAGCAGGGCCGACGTTGCCGGCGGCGTCGACCGCGACAATCGAGTAGGTGTAGCTAGTCCCCAGTACCAGCCCCGTATCGCTGTAGGTCAACCCGGTCAGCTGCTTGATCTGAACACCATTACGGCTCAACACGTAGCCGGTCACACCCACGTTGTCGGTGGCCGCGGACCACGCGAGATTCACCTGGCTGGGCGGAGCAGCCGTAGCCGTAAAGCTCGCCGGTGCAGTCGGTGGCGTGGTGTCTGGCGTGGCGATCGTGACCGTCGCAGTGGGCCCGACGTTGCCGGCGGCGTCGACGGCGGCAATCGCGTAGGTGTAGCTGGTCCCATCGGTGAGGCCAGAGTCAGTGAATGTCAAACCAGTCGGCTGGTTGATCTGAACACCATTACGGCTCAACACGTAGCCGGTCACACTGACGTTGTCGGTGGCCGCGGACCACGCGAGATTGACTTGGTTGAGCGAAACGACCGTAGCCGCAAGACTCGCCGGCGCAGTCGGCGGCGTGCCGTCAGGAGTGGTCGCGGTGGCGGGATCACTGGCCGGTCCAACGTTGCCTGCGCCATCAGTTGCGTAAACGGTATACGAGTACGGCGTGAGCTGCGTCAGATCGGTGTCGCTGTAGGTAGTGGACGTCGAAGTACCGATTTGGGCGCCATCGCGGTACACGAGGTACGTTGTCACGCCGTTGTCGTCGGTTGCCGCGGTCCACGTAAGACCGACCGATGTAGCGCTGGTGGCGGTGGCGGTCAGATCGCTCGGCGCCGACGGCGGCGTGGTATCTGCGTTGAGGGTCGTGATCGAGATCGATTCCGAGTCGGCGCTGTTGCCTGCCGTGTCGTAGGCGCGCGATGCCACGGTGTGCAGACCATCCGCGACCGTCGTGCTGTTCCACGAAAACGTGTAGGGAGCCGCTGTCGTAGTACCGACTACGGCGCCGTCGACAAGGAACGCGACTTTGGCAATCCCGGTATCGTCCTCGGCAGTCGCTGTCAGCGCGACGGGTCCCGCCACGGTGTCGCCATCGGCTGGTGCGGTCAACTCAGTCGTGGGCGGTGTCGTGTCGGGCGGTCCAATGCTGGACGGCGCGCAGTTGTCGCCGAAGTCAACGGGCACGCACGTGGCGTCGGCGACCAACATGACGCTGTCGATCGACAGTCCGGGACTGCCGCCGATGAGTTCCAGCGTGTGGGTCCCAGCCGTCAGCGACAGGCTCACGGTCGAGGTCGGATCCCCGTTGGCGTAGTTGGCCCAGGTCCACTGACCTGCGGGCATCGTCGCACCGCCCACATCGATCGGGCAGCCGCCGTCGACCTGCAGGGCGTAGAAGGT
>ODAK010006972.1_pt1 | contig 11344 bp, 13 predicted proteins | sample 1539591 | NCBI WGS metagenome assembly ODAK01 (sample SAMEA3539303, study PRJEB22396) | soil metagenome | biome: tundra; feature: field; material: soil | place: USA | collected 2010-05 | depth 0.15 m | reverse complement strand
AAGAGAGCTTTCATAGTCAAACCTCCTACCACCAGTCCGATCACTCCACTAGCTAGAAATCGCCGTCCTCCCAGCTGAAATGGAGCAGGCCCCTGCCGCGAGTAAGCGACCTCTACTGAAGTTCTTTATAACAAACTTCCTGCTTGCCGCCTACCACTCGAAGGTCCCCGTCACTGACGCTTCGCGCCCGGAACAGGAAAATTCTTCGAGGCGTCCTCAAGCACCAGCACTCAATCGTTGCCAGGCCCGCTTGAAGGTGGCGTATACCTGGGGGCCGGCGAGCGTGCTCCGGTCTCCTACTTTGTATAATCCTCAAGACGGACCGCGGCCCCGCTACGCGGATCGTACGAATAGGCTCTGATCACCTTGCCCGCCAGAGGGTCGCCGAAACTGTCCCGCAGCCGTACTGCCAGCGTCTTGCCGGAGGCGTGAGCAATCCGCGAATTCAGGTGATGGCGCTGAAGAAGGCCGAACTGAACGACGAAATCGTTCTGAGAATGGTGGAAATGGATGGGCGGCCGCAGGAGAAGGTGGAAGTCAAGTTCGCTGGCCCGATCGCTGCGTCACGCGAGATAAACGGCCAGGAATTGCCGGTCGAAGGCAATACGGTCGTCAGCAATGGCGTCCTGATCACGAACTTTACAGGTTACGAGCCGCGCACATTTGCCCTAAAGTTAGGCGTGGCGCCGGTGCGGATGACGCCCGTGACATCCACGCCCGTCACTCTGGCATACGATCTGGCGGTGTCCAGCAATGATGATACCCGCACGGTGGGTGGGTTCGATTCCAAAGGGAATGCCCTGCCGGCCGAGATGCTACCGGCCGATCTTACTTTCGACGGCGTACAGTTTAAGCTGGCGTCCACCGGAACCGGCAAGCCCAATGCGGTGACGGCCAAGGGACAGACCATCAACCTTCCCGCCGGCCAGTTCAACCGCGTGTACGTGCTGGCGGCGTCGGCAGAAGGCGACCAGATGGCGACTTTCCACGCCGGCGACCAAGCCGTGGAACTCACCGTCGAAGCCTGGGGAGGGTTCATTGGCCAGTGGGATACACGCCTATGGAACCTCATATCCTGACTGGGCCAGCTCCGCCAACCATGCGTCGTAGCCTTTGCCGCCCGCAAACGCTCCGCAGGGCCGCCCGGAGCCGCGGTATCCCGAGGACTTCGTGGGGATGAAGCCCGGCTACATCAAACGCGCCGATGTGGCCTGGTATTGCTCGCACCACCACACGGCGGACGGGCTGAACGAACCTTACGAGTACTCTTACCTCTTCGCGTACGCGATCAACCTGCCGGCGGGCGCCAGGACAGTGACGCTGCCAAACAACGACAAGATTCGGATCCTCGCGGTGACGGCTGCGAACAAACCGGGCGATACCCTTCCGGCGCAACCGCTCTACGATACGTTTTGGGGCAATGAGAGGCAGTAAGTAGGACCTGTAGGTAGCCAAAACCTGCTCGCAGCGCAGAGCGACGTTATGTAACGCGGTAGGTGGCCGCTGATCCCGGGAGGCGCTCATTCAAGGCGAGCGGCTGATTTCCGAAGGCACCCACCCAGCCAGCGGCTCGGACAGGTTCCGGCCACAGTGTCCTTGGGGTCGCTTTCCGCGACCAGGCTTGCAGCTCGGTGCACCTCGTCGATGATCTCGATCTTGGCTATCAAGGAGAGCACAACGGCGGCAGCGCGGTCCCACGCAGCCTGTTGCCAGGAGTAGCGATGGTACAGACCACCCAGGCGCCCACTGAAAACCGCGGTCGCCATCACTGCCGGCCTTTTCTCGATCGGGCGTCTGTGCGGGAGTTTGCCGCGGAGTTGCTGGAGGCATCAGCATGAGCGAGGTTTCAACAGTGCTGGCCGAGGCAAGGGGATTCAAACGCCATCCCCTTGCCCCAGACCCCCGTCCCCGCTCACTGCATGGCACGAATATGGGTTACGATCACTGGAAATCCTCAGCTATGACTGTTAGGATGAACGGGGGCAGGTCAGGTACCTTCACTGAAGCGTACAGTTCGAGCAACGTCGGCAGGGTTAGCCGCGTGTGGCAGGAGCCTAAATGAGCGCAAGGTGAACGTCCCCCGGCAGAGCCGAGGGAACTCCTACGCGATTAGGTATTAGAAGGATTAGGATGTTACTGGTTCCGGCTTAGCGCCGGCCAACGCTTAGGGAGAGATAGCCAAGATGAAACAAGTTTCCGAGCAGTTCTTGAACCGGCGCGCCGTTCTTCAGGCCGCTCTGGTAGCAGCCTCTGGCGCCGCGAGTACCCAATTATCCGCGCAAAGCGCCGCCCCTGCAGTTCCGCCATGGGCGGGAGGACGAACAATTGTTGGTTCCGTCTCCTCGCTTTCCAAGCCGATTGTTGAGACCACGGCCGGAGAGGTTCGCGGTTATAGCATGAACGGCGTAAACACGTTCAAAGGAATTCCGTACGGCGCGCCCACGGGCGGAGCGCGGAGGTTCCTGGCGCCGGCTAAGCCCGAGCCTTGGGCGGGAGTCCGCAGTTGCCTGTCGTACGGGCATGCGTGTCCTGGTTTGTCGGGGATTCCGGAAGACGGGGACAACAAGCCGGCAGGGGATGAAGATGCCTTCCTGTTGTATCGCTCCTACGGCGCGCAAGGCTATGCAGAGGACTGCTTGCGTCTCAACGTGTGGACGGCTTCGGCCAGCGCCAACAGCAAACGGCCTGTGATGGTGTACATGCACGGCGGCGGGTTCACTGCTGGCTGCAGCAACGATCTGCTGGCGTACGACGGCGAAAACCTGGCGCGGCGCCATGACGTCGTCGTAGTGACTCACAATCACCGGCTGAATGTCTTCGGGTTTCTGAATCTGGCGGAACTAGGGGGCGAGAAGTACGCCGACTCGGCGAATTTGTGCATGCTTGACCTCGTGGCGGTTCTGCAATGGGTTCGGGACAATATCTCGAGTTTCGGAGGGGACCCGAACAACGTAATGATCTACGGGCAATCCGGCGGCGGCGGCAAGGTGAGCACGCTGATGGCAATGCCTGCTGCCAAGGGCCTGTTCCACAAGGCCGCGGTTCAAAGCGGCTCGAGCGCCGGACCCGGCAGGGCGCCGGACAGCAAATTGGCGATCGCCATCCTCGATCAACTGGGCATCAGCCGGTCGAACGTGGACGAGATCCAAAAGGTTCCGGTTGAGAAGTTAATTGCAGCGACTCGCGCCGCTTCGGCTGGAGGGGGCGGAGGAGGCTTTGGACCCACCGTCGATGGCCGGATCATTCCGGAAGCTCCCTGGTACCGCAGCGCCCCGGCCGTCTCGGCGGACGTTCCCATGATCGTCGGGACTAACCAGAACGAGTCTGTGAACGCAGTGGACAATCCAGACCTCGCCAAGATGACGGATGCAGAGCTGATGACGCGCCTGACGGAGCGATACAAGGAGAAAGCCCGCGCGATTGCCGACGCCTATCGCAAGGAGTATCCGAAGGAAAGTCCTTTTGGCATCTGGGCGGCGATCTCCGCGTCCGGTCCGCGACGCAACGCGATGGAGCAGGCCGAAAAGAAAGCGGCTTTGGGCGCCGCGCCGGTATTTCATTACATGTATGCGTGGCGGACGCCTGCGCTCGACGGACGGCCGGGCACCTTCCACAGCGCCGAGATCTCGATGGTTTTTGACAACGCGGACAAGTGCGTCAACTATTCCGGCGGAACGCCGCAAGCGCTGGCGCTGGCAACGTCGATGAGCAACTCGTGGACGGGTCTGGCGCATTCCGGCGACCCGAACCACGCCGGTCTGTCCAAGTGGCCGGCATTCGATAGGGAAAAGCGCTCCAGCATGATTTTCAACACGCCATCGGCTGTAAAGTCGGACGTCGAAGGCCCGGCTTTGCGGTTATTGGCGCAGATCCCCGTCGCGCCTGCTGCTGGGAGAGGAGGAAGAGGCTGAACACGCGACGAGGTTTTCGTTCCACACGGCCGTTGCACCACTCCGGGCGGCGCTCCTACTGGACGCTGCTCTGCTCATTCGCGGCATCGATTCGGGAATAGCTGGTGTATGCAGCCATATGAAGCGAACCAAATTGGCGTCTTGGGACATCGATGAACTTCACCTCTCAACAGAAGGATCTGCTTTTTGCAATTGTGGATGCGCACCTGTCGGGCGACGGTGCGCCATTCATCTTTGTGCAGAGCCATAGCGGCCGTGGGCTCTGCTACCCCCGCGGCCGGTCTATTCCGGTCAGTGCCGATGAGGTCGACTTCCGCCAGCTTGCTCAGGAGAGACTCATTACCTCTGTCAGGGTCTCCGGGCCAGGTCTGCGCGGCAACGTAAAGGGACTTACGGCTGACAACTGGTTCGATCACTCATACGATTGGCTTCGCGCAAGAGGATCTCACCGAAATAGCTGTACTATTGATCGTGGCCAGGAAGCCATAACGGCAATCCTGGATCAGACCTGTGGAGGGATCTATGATGGAGTGCTTGCGGGCCACTCTCGGCTGTGGTGTTCTTCGGAGGAGGGACAGTCGTTTCCGCTTGCGACGAGTCTGTGCGGTTGTTGCGGGAACATTCTTCGGCGTGGCGAATGGCCCTGCGGTCCCGAATAGTGCGGCGCGCATTGACCGGCACGCGTTGGTCTCTCGCCATGATGTAACTTGGACTGACCCCAGAGGAGTCATGCCTCTTGGAAATGGTGAGTTCTGTTTCAATGCGGATGGCACCGGTCTGCAGACTTTCGGCGGCAACACGATGGCCCATTGGGCGTGGCATTCCTTTCCGATGCCCGCGGGGATGACGGCGGATCAAGTGCCGGCCACGGGAACCTTCCAGAAGGGACGTCCTACTGGAGGTGATCCCTGGCCATCCGAATTGGGCGCCGTGCGAAGTTGGCTGTCCGCCAATCCGCACAGTTTCGATCTTGGGCGCCTCCGCCTCCGTTGGAGTGACGGACGTGAAGTTGCTGTAAGCGAAATCACCGAGCTCTCAAGCCGCGTCGAGCTCTGGTCGGGTCAGCAGACTTCGAGGTTTAAACTGGACGGTGTGCCGGTCCAGGTATGGACGTCCGTGCATCCGAAGTTCGACGCCGTCGCCGTGAAGATCGAATCAGCTTTGCTTGGCAGCAATAAACTGGAAGTGGATCTCGATTTTCCCTATCCCAGTCTGAAAAGGGATGCGTGGATGGGCGATTTCGCGAAGGCGGGGGCACACAAAACTGAGCTGACCCATCCGTCAGGAAAGGTTGCCGACTTCCGGCGGAAGGTGGACGGCACGACTTATTACGCGCGCCTCTCTTGGTCAGCGGGTGAACTGAGGGAGGCTGCCGGCGATCCTCATCGTTTTTCGCTCTCTGCAAAAGGACAGAAGACTATTGAGCTCTCCCTTTGCTACGCGAGCGAAGCCATAAGGACCAAGTTGCCGGGCTTTGCCGCGAGTCAGAAGGCAACTATCGCCCGCTGGGAGGACTACTGGAAAACGGGCGGTGCGATTGATCTTTCGGAAAGCAGAGACCCGCGCTGGAAGGAACTCGAGCGGCGGATCGTTCTTTCTCAATACCATATGGCTGCGCAGTCGGCCGGAAGCAATCCCCCTGCCGAGGCCGGCTTGATGCTCGTAGACAACTGGGGCAGCCGCTTCCACATGGAGATGGTCTGGTGGCATCTCGCGCACTACGCCCTGTGGGACCGTTGGCAAATGGCCGACAAGGCGCTCGCCGTTTACCATCGATTTCTTCCCCTTGCGAAGAAGCGGGCGCAGCAATTCGGGCTAAGGGGAGCAAGTTGGCCGAAAGGCGTCGGCCCGGACGGAATCAGCCAACCGTGGAATGGGAACCTGGCCCTTTTGTGGAAGCAGCCGCATCCAATGTTCTTCGCGGAGCTTGAATACCGCCTAAAGCCCACGCGCGCCACGCTTGAAAAATGGGCTCCGATCCTCAACGAGACGGCAGAATACATGGCCGGCTTCGCCCAACTCGATCCAGCCACCAAGCAGTACTATCTGACGCCTGATATGCCGCCGGGAGAGCAGGGTTTGACGACGAACAGCGTGTTCGACCTCGCTTACTGGCGCTGGGGTCTCGACCAGGCACAACTGTGGCGCGAGCGAATGAAACTGGCGCGCGTCGGCCAATGGGACGAGGTGCGCAGGAATCTCACCCCGCTGCCGACCAGGGACGGTCTGTTCGTACACTCCACGGAGTGGCCCGATACCTACACGAAGCGCAACTACGAGCACCCCGATCCGGTCGGAGTGTTTGGGATGCTCCCGCCGGTCGACGGTGTGGATGCCGAAACCGCGCACCGGACGGTTCGCGAGGTTGTTAGGGTTTGGCAATGGGAGAGGACGTGGGGTTGGGACTACCCGTGGACGGCAATGGCTGCGGCCCGCGTGGGCGAGCCGAAACTCGCCGTGGACAGCCTGCTCATGAACACACCCAAGAATGTCTACGACTGGCGCGGCGTCAATGAGGGCGGCCCCTGTCCCTATCTCCCTGGAAACGGCGGTTTGCTCTACGCGGCCGCGATGATGGCCGTCGGCTGGGACGGCGCACCGAATCGGCATGCTCCCGGATTCCCGAACGATGGTTCATGGACCGTGAAGTGGGAAGGGCTCAAGCTTGCCCCGTAATACTCACGGCCGGGGAACCCAACACAACTCGGAATCGACGCGGCGGCTTCTCTGAGGGGCCAGGCGGCGCCCTCCGGGGACCCCGACCGGCCGGCGGCAGTACCACATCGGGGCATCGGTGAGGGAACGATGGACGAACCGGTCGACCAGGAGGGGAGATAGAGACGTGCCTGAGAAATCGCTTGAAATGAAGCACTTCCGGGCTTTTCGTACCCGGAGGAGGCAGAGGCGGCCCTTTCATGGGCCGCCAGGGCCGCTGGGGATCGAAAAATGAGCAGAACGGCTTCAACCGAGGCCCTTGGAGTGTAGAATGGAGGGCGCCCAGGATCTGAAAATGGAAATTCTAGGATAAATGCCTCCTAGCCAGGAAGCCAAGAAGGAGATCCTGGTTCCAGGCATAGTTTGCAACCTTGGAGAGGTCACATCATGCGTTGTAGATCTATCGTTACGAACGTTCTGGCTGTAGCGCTGCTCGCTATTGCAGTTTGGGCACAGGTTCATCCCGCTCGGTGGCGGGGGGCGGGGCCGACTCCCTGCGTGGGTCTGGACGGCGGCATCCTGCAGTGCCCTCCAGCGGCGGGAGTGATTGCGATTCGCGCCGGACATTTGCTCGATACCAACACCGGCCAAACGTTGACGAAACAGTTGGTGATTGTCTCGGGTGAGCGGATCACTGAGGTCGGACCTCAGGCCCAAGTCAAGATTCCGGCAGGCGCGCAAGTGATCGACCTCAGCATGGCAACGGTCTTGCCCGGATTGATTGACGCGCACGAGCACATGTTCAACAGCCGCCAACGAAACCAGACAACGGAGAGCGCCACTCTGGTTGCCATGCAGAACGCGCAGGCGGACTTGCGGGCGGGCTTCACTTCCGAGCGCGACATGTCTTCCCACGGTAACGGATACGCCGACGTGGCGATTCGAGACGCCATTAACCAGGGGCGCATTGACGGCCCCAGATACCAGGTATCGACTCGAGGCATTGTTTGGAGCGACACACCGGCAAAGCCTGGGGCGCCGGACAACCCATTGGATGGCCAGGTGGTTCGCTCGGTCGAGGAAGCGCGGGCAGCCGTGCGGGAGCAAATCGGCCGCGGCGCGGACTGGATCAAACTGTATCCAACGAGCGATTATTCATTCAATGCCGCCGGCAAGGCCACGTATAAGGTCACATGTCCGATGCCCGAATTGCAGGCATTGATCGATGAGACCCATCTCCTGAAGAAGAAGGCGGCATGTCACGTGATGGGGGGCGAAGGGCAAAAGAACTCCATCATTGCCGGCTGCGACACGATCGAGCACGCGTTCGACCTGGACCAGGAGCAGGCCAACATGATCGTACAGAAGGGCCTCTACTACTGTCCGACACTGGTCCGATACATCGAGCCGTACATGGACGATAATGATGCCAAGAACACGGGTGGCAAGTATCGCATGATTCCTATTTTCGAGAAGGCCGTAACCATGGCCGCTGCTACCAAAGGCATGAAACTCATGGTGGGCAGCGGCGCCGACGGGTCGACGTACCCCCATGGAACGCAGACCCTCGACTTTGAAGCGTTGGTGAAGCGTGCCGGTATGAGCCCGGTGCGGGCGATCCAGTCCGGAACCACAATCAACGCCGAAGCGATGGGATGGCAGGACCGGGTCGGGTCCATCGACAAGGGTAAGTACGCCGACGTGATCGCCGTCTCCGGCGACCCGCTGGTTGACATCACCGAACTACAGCGTGTGAAGTTTGTTATGAAGAGCGGAAGAGTCATCAGGAACGACATAGTGCAAAGCGCTCCCAAGTAAATCGTTTCCGCCCTGAAGGTAGCCTGACGCGCCAGGGGCGGAAAATCTGAGAGCTGCGTGATGTCGCTCCGGGTCCCCTTGGTCACCTCGCGGCGCCAGCGACCGCATCGGCAGCCGGTTCACGTTCCATCACGTCGTGACGTCACGTCGTGAGCAGCGCGGACCAAGTTTTGGCTACGCACAACCCCAAAATCTCCTCAGTCCTACGCAAGTGCCCGGCCAGGAAATGGTCTGCGTCGCGCCGCGAATCACCACACCGGGAGCGAGCAGGGCGCGGCCGCGCCCATCCATGCTGATCGAGATGCCGCGCTTCTTCAGTGGCTCCAGAAAATCGGCCGAGGTGAACTGGGAGCCCTGATCAAAGTTCCAGATTTCGGGCTGGCCAAAGCGGAACGCCGCGTCGAGCGCAGCCTAGACAGAAGTCGGTTTCCATGATGTTGGACAGTTCCCAACTGAGCACAAAGCGGCTGAACCAATCCATGACCGCGACCAAATACAGGAAGCCCCCACGCATCGGAATGTCGGTAATATGTATGCGTCAAGCCAACCCCATCTATACAGTAGGCGGTGTTGGTGATGCAGTGATGGGGTGGACGAACAAGCGCAGGTGGTATCGGTCCGGCGGCGCCGGAGTCGCGGGGAAGCCGAGCAAGCGGTGGCCGAATACGAAGCCAGCGCACTGAGCCGCGCTGACTTCTGCCGGCAGCGGGGCCTGAGCCTAGCCACGCTGGCTCGCTATCGGAAACGGCAGCCGATCAATAACGTCATTGATGCAATATCGACCTATGTCGGCCATGCCAAGGTCTCCGATACCTACTGGTACGTGACGGCTACCCCGGAACTCATGGCGGTCGCCGCGCAGCGGTTCTCTCAGTTTGCCGAGGGAGGTACGCGATGAAGGCGCCGCCTCCCGAAACCAGCTTTCCAATACTTCTCCAGCAGTTCTTCCTGGAACGATTGATCCAACAGCGCAATGCGAGCGCGCAGACTGTAGCCGCTTACCGCGACAGCTTCCGTTTACTGCTGCAGTTTGCACAACGTCGTCTGTGCAAGGCGCCGGAGCGCCTTGCGCTCTCCGACCTGGATTCCGCGTTGATCCTGGCCTTCCTCAATCACCTGGAAAGCGACCGTCACAACACGATTCGTAGCCGCAATGCTCGCTTCGCGGCAATCCGCTCGTTCCTACACTTCGCGGCGCTCAAGGAGCCGACAGGACTGGCCGTGATCCAACGCGTTCTCGCGATACCCATGAAGCGCTTCGACAAACCTCTGCTGGGCTTCCTCTCCCGCGCTGAGATGCAAGCAATCCTCGATGCTCCGGACCGCACCACCTGGTGTGGACAACGAGATCGCGTGATGTTCGCCACGCTCTACAATACCGGCGGCAGGGTGTCGGAAATCACTGGCATGCTGGTGTCCGATGTGGATTTGGACGGCAGCGCCGCAGTTCGCATCCGCGGCAAGGGACGCAAGGAGCGCAGCGTGCCGTTGTGGCGAACAACTGCCACTGAGATTCGAAAGTGGTTGGCGCGTGTCGATGGCAAGCCTGATCAGCCCCTGTTTCCCGGTTGGTCGGGTACCCGTATGACCCGCCCGGCAGTGACGGGCCGCCTGCAACTCGCTGTAAAGCGCGCCGCAACTGCCTGCCCGCAACTCGCGAAGCATCGAGTTTCGCCCCATGTCGTTAGACATCCGACCGCCATGCATATGCTCCAGGCGGGAGTCGATATCACGGTCATCGCGCTGTGGCTCGGGCACGAGAGCCCAACGACGACTCACATGTACGTGGAGGCCGATCTCGCTATGAAGGAACGGGCACTGAAGGCCGTTCAACCTCCAAACATCAAGCAGTCCCGGTATCGGCCAACTGACCGCGTTCTAGAGTTCCTGCAGACGCTTTGATTATGGACAGTCGGCCGGCACCAATTAGCTTTGTCCAGGTTGCGTGTGCCAGCCCTGCAAATCCGCGCTTCGCCAGGCTGGCCCGCCAACCGGAATCCGGCCGACTGCACATAATCCGGGAGTGAACATAATTCCGGCCTAGCGAAATATTTCGATAGCCGGAAGAACTGGATCCACGTCGGGAGTAAGGACGCCGGGCCGAAAGTGGCGGCCATCGCCTCCATCGTGGAGACCTGCCGGCGGCTGAAGATTCCGATCCGCGGGTACCTGGCCGGGGTCTTGCCGGGCATTGCGGACGTTTCCATCCAGCGGCTCGCCGACCTCACCCCTTCCGCGTGGGCCGCCTGGCAACAGTAGCTCCAACCGCCGGCGTCAAGGTGCGGTTCCTCTTACGGATACGGTAATATCGGTGCCCCAGACTTGGTTGGGCCGCTCGATGGAGACGCCGCGCAGCAGGTACGGGTAGATCTCGTGGCCGGCGCCGGGCGGCTGAAGTTCGGGTTTGGGGTAGGGGGCTTTGACCATCGCATCTGCCTCGGCTGCATGGGTCTGGCAATCGGCAAGCTACAAAACGCCGTCTACAATCACCGTCCCACCAACACCAACATGCAAACAGCAATCGATGACGCCGTTCGGCCTCTCACCGAACGCATCGCCACTCTAGAACTCGAAATGGCTGCGCTACGCCAGGCTTTGGACGGGCGGCAGCCGGCGGGAGTCCTGCCCTATACCAAGACCAAAACAGAGGCTGCCCGCGAAATGTTGATGGCCGGGCTATCCTCGGCCGAGCAGTCCGGGTGACTCAACAGGCTCCTGAGCGTGCGGTAACTACGGCGCCAGCGATTGCCGAGCGCGTCCGTCAGACCGAGGCCAGCAGCCGCACCGGACCGCGCAGGCCCGCCGGATACAACGGCTGGCGCGCTGTCCAGGTTCTCGCCACCGGATTGCCGGTGAGCGACTTCATGTAGTTCCCGAGCACGGTGGTGATTTGCACTTCCAGCCTGTTCTCTCCGGCGATCAATGCGGCGCCGGTTGCGTATCGGTGACAGCCGTACCAC
>ODAK010006970.1_pt1 | contig 11346 bp, 8 predicted proteins | sample 1539591 | NCBI WGS metagenome assembly ODAK01 (sample SAMEA3539303, study PRJEB22396) | soil metagenome | biome: tundra; feature: field; material: soil | place: USA | collected 2010-05 | depth 0.15 m | reverse complement strand
GGAAGCGCCACGCGAGGCATGAACCCAGCGTATCAGAAGTTCCTTTTAATATAAAGAACTATCTGTACGTTGTCCTAGCGCTGCGGCTTTGCGCATCCAAGCGCCTCGTTGGCGCGCGGTGGGACTCGCCACCAGCACCAGACTGCCTGATTGAGTTACCGCCCGATGTACCGCTTTCACAGCGGACACCGTCGACTTAGCCCATTGCCGCGCACAATTCAGAATTCCCCGTTTGGCGTTCGACCGCAGGACCTCCGCCTGCTGCTGATCGGGTTCAAAGCCGAGCCGGTTGGCGAACGCGATTATGTCGTCGTCTTCTACTTTCGTCAGGGACCCGTTTGGACGCCGAAGCATCTCGCGCGGCACTCTGCATGTTAAAGGAAATGTGCACATGACGACTTATGTCGCATACGGAGCCTCACCCTCTGGGCAGACTTGTTGGAATGAATAGGAAAAAGGCAGGCAGAACGCTGTGACTGCCAGCTTGGAACGGTTGTTTCCTAACATCTATCGCATGCAGCGGGTTTGCCCCCGGAGCTGCTACCTCGTTGGCTGGCTACCAGCCTTGAGAGCCTTACGCGCTGGAGTTTCAAGGACTCGCGCTTCCGACTTTGAGGGCTGAAAACTGTCGCGATGAAGTTGGATTGCCTTTGGATTGCATCCCCGAGCTTGAAAATCAACGAATAGAATTCGGTCTGCTCCCTGTTGGGGGCCGAATTCGACGTGCCCGAGCCGAGTCTGCTCGGCTTGCATTCCTCTGGCGGTGGCGCTAGTGTCCGCGCAGTCCATCGTATCAGCGAAAGGATAAACTGATGCGGTGGTGGCGTCCTTTTCGTCGAGAGTGATAAGCACGATGTAACTCTTCCCGAGATGGGAGTCGGCAAATACGATTGCCTTGCTATCCGGAGCCCAGAAAAATCCGGCTTCTCCGCCTGGTAAGTGACTATGCCGCTGGTTGGTTGGTGCGCCGATGTTGTCACCGGATTCGTTCTTCCAGCCTGACGGATAAATCGGCGCGCCTACATCGACTGTGTCGTCCAAGCTCACTCCCGGCGCCCTATTCTGAACCGGGGACTTGGATAGATAGTAAAGGAGGTACTCCGATGACGGCGGCAGTTCCGTCGACCTGGGAACGAATTTGTTATAGACAATCCACCTCTGGTCGGGGGACGTGCTCGGGTAGAGCGTCAGGACTGTGTCCAGAAGCGATGTGCTCGCGGTATCCACGATGTGAAAGCTGGACCCGTTGCCGACGACTTCTCCAAAAACGACGAGGCGACCTCCGCTTAGCGGGCACACTTCCTCTATTTGATAGAGCGGATATTTAAGTGGGATGGCAGGCGCGCCATTGCGCACGGAGATCGTGGGCCCGCCGGAATTGCCGAAAGTGGCAGAGAAGCCGTTTGGCAAAGGAACGGTGCCCCCGGTCTTACCGCACAATTCAGGGGTACGCTGGCTAACCTCGTGAAATCCGTTCTGAGAAAATCCGGGCACCGAGCACCCGGCCAACAGCAAAATTGTGAGCCGCGTCTTCATCGTTACCTCAATCTGATCGCAGTAAATTTACCGTAATCGGGGAACCCCCTTGGCATATTGCTGGAGCTGTACGTGTCGATGTGTGCCACGATGTTGGGGTATTTCGTGCCGCCAAAACTCCCCTGCCCGCAGCCGGGGCAGAGGTCCTCGGCGGACCGGAGGCCGAAGGGGTCGTTCGTACCGTTGGTGCCGCGAGCTGATCAGCAGGAGTTGGTACCCAAAGACAAACGGAAAGGCGGTCTGCTGTGTTTGCGGAATGGGCAAAACAGCCACGCTACCTGCTGCGGGCCCACTCCGTCGCGGGCCAGCCATTATCCTGCACCGGGCATTCGTCGAAGCAGCAGGCCAGGTTCTGATGCAGCGACTGGCCGGTCATTAACGACAGAATCAAGGCGCGTCATGAACCAGGCCCTGAGAGTAAAACTACAGCGTCGCAAAGCGTTTCGTACTGTACACTACTGATGTTACCTCTTTCCCTGGTTCGGGCTGGGCCGAAGTACAGAAACGAGAGGCGAATATTCAGAGCTGAATCCAGAGCTCAATAGCAGAACGCACCATGGTCTTCACCAGCCACATCTTCATCTTTTATTTTCTTCCAATTGTTCTGTTTCTGAACTTCCTCCTGCCTTTCAATCTTCTGACCCTGATGCTGGTCACGATGAGCTATTTGTTCTATGGCTGGGCAAATCCGCACTGGTTGGTGCTGCTGTTCACCAGCACTTTCGTCGATTATTTCTGTGGGCTGGGTCTGGTCAGATTTTCCGGGCTTCCTATGGATGGCCCGGACCTTCCGTGGTTGCCCAGAGACCAGTCCCGTAACCGCGCGCAGAAGTTCGTCCTCGGCCTGTCCATGACGTCCAACCTCAGCATTCTGGGCTTCTTTAAGTATTATGACTTCGGCGTAACAAACGCCAACGCTCTGCTGGCTGCTCTTGGATTCGGCACAGGGCATATGCGTCTTCTTCACCTGGCTTTGCCGATCGGAATCTCGTTTTACACTTTCCAGTCAATGAGCTACGCCATCGATGTGTACCGTGGCGAGGCGCGCCCGCTGCGCAATCCGATAGACTTTGCGTGCTTCGTGGCCCTGTTTCCACACCAACTCGCCGGTCCTATCATTCGTTACTTCAGTATTGCGGAGCAGTTCCGCTCACGAACAATGACGGTGGCGAAGTTCTCCCGGGGAGTTGTGTTCTTTTCTTTGGGAATGAGCAAAAAGATCCTGCTTGCCAACCCGATGGCTCATGTCGCCGATCATGCCTTCACCGCCGGCGCGCTGTCCTGGCACGATGCATGGTATGGCGTAATCGCGTATGCCTTCCAGATCTATTTTGATTTTTCAGCCTATTCAGACATGGCCGTCGGAATGGCACTGATGCTGGGCTTCTTATTTACCAAGAACTTCGATGACCCGTACCGCGCCGTAAATATAACGGATTTCTGGAGGCGCTGGCACATGGCGCTTTCGACATGGCTTCGCGATTACCTGTATATTCCGCTGGGCGGAAACAAAGGCAGTTCTTCCCGCACATATGCAAATCTCCTTACGGTGATGCTGCTGGGCGGCCTCTGGCACGGCGCCTCGTGGAATTTCGTCATCTGGGGGGGGATTCATGGCGGAATGCTTGCGGCGGAGCGGGCCCGCGGCAAAGCGAGCATCTATGAACGGCTGCCTGCAGTTATCCGCGTAGCAATCACGTTCCTGGTGGTTTGCTTCAGCTGGGTCTTCTTTCGCGCGGACAGTCTGCCTGCCACCGGGCAGTACCTGAAGTCGCTGCTTGGATTTTCCAGCATTACGGCGGACAGCGGGGCTTTAAACGCCACGACACATACTCCTTACCATATGCTGATGTTTGTAGTTTGCGCAATCATTGTGTGGGCCGCGCCGCAGACATGGAACTTCAGTCAAAAACTCACGCCTGCAAAGGCCGGCCTCTCGCTCGGCCTCCTTTCCACCAGTATTATCGTGCTCTGGACTCAGACCGTTAACCCGTTTCTGTACTTCCAATTCTGAACATGGAGACACAAACTTCATCGCCTGTCCGGATAACAATGCACCCGGAGGAGCGGTACCAGCCGGAACTTGCCTCAACGAAAGTCAGCCGGGCAACGGCCCTCTTTCTGACCCTGGGTTTCGTGGCCATTATTTTTTCGGTGCCTCTGTTCCAGCTCGCGGCCGAATTTTCCCGCGGGAAGGCCCCTGGAGAGCTGGAGATTTTTGCACCATTCCGGATGGCGGCAGGGCGGGCGTTGTCGGGGCACGGGAGCGAAGCGTGGGCTGCACTGCAAGTGATCGGCAGGCGTAATTATTTCAAAAATTTTGAAGCAGGGCTGGAAGGTGCATCCTTCGCCAAAGCCTATTTTCAACCACGTCTCCAGGAGCGCTTCACTGCTCTGGGTCGATTTGGCAACAACAAAGTAACTCTCGGATCGGGAGACTGGTTGTTCTATCAGCCCGGTATCGACTACCTCATGGGACAGGATATTCTCGACGCCGACCAAATCCGGGTGACGGCCAAACGCCTGGTGGATAAAGAAGGGGAAGAAGACCCAATGCCGGATCCGCGTCCGGCAATCCTGCGGCTTGACCAGGATTGCCGCGCCCGGGGTATTCACTTGATCGTCTTCCCCGCGCCGGATAAGGCTTCACTGCAACCGGAGCAGCTTACCAGCCGAAAAATTTCCACCAGTTCTGAAGTTCCGTCAGCTAATCGGGGCTTCGCCGCATTTGTGCGCGATTTGCGCGCACATGATGTGGATGTATTTGACCCCCGTCCGGCCACGATTCATTCCGGGGAAGTCAGATATCTCGAGCAGGACACACACTGGACGCCGGAGTATATGGAGACAAGTGCCCGGATGTTGGCGGCGCATATCAAATCTGACCCGCGCCTTGGCATCCCTCCCCGGGAACCGCAGTTTCGATTGCAAACCCAGTCTGTAGCCCGGGTGGGTGACCTGGTGGATATGCTCGGCATGCGTCGGGAACAACAGATCTACACTCCGCGGAGCGTGACGATTCACGAGGTCCTGGACAGTTCTGGAAACCCCTGGGAATCGGATCCCGGCGCCGAAATACTCTTACTCGGGGACAGCTACGTCAACATTTACTCTCAAAAAGATATGGGCTGGGGGAAGGCAGCCGGATTCGCAGAACACCTGTCGTATGAACTCGGGCGTCCTTTGGATGTCATCGCGCAAAACGGTTCTGGTGTCCTGGGCGTTCGGACGGAACTTGCGCGGACGGCGGAGACTGACCGGTTTCAGCCCAAGAAAGTGCTGGTATACGAGTTTGCGGAGCGAGACCTGCTTGGCCACAACTGGGAAGTGATTCCTCTGCCAGCTCCAGCGCCTGCTGCTGTCTCAGCACCACCCCCACCTGCCGCCGCCCCGGCCCCCGCATCGCACGCAACTGCACCGGTTAAGGATACTCACGAGCGCCCCCCCGCCGAACCGAAGACAGAGCCAGCTCCGGTGACAGATCTCGTGCTGACCGGCCATATCTTAAAGACCTCCAACGTGCCGGCTCCGGGCACCGCGCCCTACGTGGACTGCCTGACGTTTGTAATGATTCAAGTCGATAAAGTAGAGGCCGGGACCTACGATAGCCCGGAAATTCTGGCGGTCTTCTGGGGCATGAAAAACAATGTGTGGTTCCCCGCCGCCCGCTACAGCACAGGCGACCGACTCAGGATCAGGGTGATTCCCTTGAAACGCGCCGACAGCAGCATCCGCACCATACAACGCGCTGACGACACCGGCGATGTAGTGCACCAGCCTTATTTTGTGGTTGATGAATCCGTCATCAATTAGTCCAATATCTTTGGTTTCAAAACCCTTGATGGCGAAACGGCGTGGCGCCTATTTCCGGACCACGCTTTTTATAGCGGGAAACGGGGGCATGTCCCAGCTTAACGGCCATGTGAACTGATCCATTGAGATAATCCAGATCAGCACTTTATGAACCTTCAGCGACTCCTGGTCGCGAATCAGATCTGTCATCGGTTGTGTGGTTCCACCGCCGTTTGAGAAAACGGTAATGGGCAGATTGATCGCGTTTGCCAAAAGCGGGCCAATACCGGTTCCTTTGGCGATGGCGCCACTCGAATAACTCGCGTAGCTATCGCCGGCGATCAATACCGGAGCGTCGTCCTGCTCCTCAAAAACGGACCCATCCAGGTTATTCACCCGGATCAGAGGTTTTTTGGCGTGGCTCTGAACTTCCTGCTGCTCGACAGGCGTGAGGTAGTCAAAGTCACTTCCCGCAAACGTCCAGGGAAAATCGACGGTGCGGTAGCGCTTTGGCTTCGCAAGAGCATCCTTCACGAATGGATATCTGGCCAGGCGTTCAGCAATCAGACGAGCCGCAATCTGCTGAGCACGATCGGACCAATGGCTGTCCGCGGGCATGAAGAGCGGCTCTGGATCCGCCTTCGCTGCTGCCAAATAAGAGGGAAGCAGATCGACAATCTCGATATCCTGAGAAAGAAGATCGAAGAACAGCTTGCGCATATGAGGCGCCACAATGCCATCGGGGGGAACTCCCGGGACAACTTTGTTCGCGTAAACCTCGATCATTTTGGGAACCGGCACAAAGATGAGATCGACGTTCGCGCTTCGCAGCCACTTTGAAAAAGCCAGAAGTGTCGCTACGGAAGGAAAGGTCGAAGCGGTCGCGAAAGCCTGCGGAGTGGACTCCATCAGACGATGCTTGATATAGGTATCTGCATTCTGATTGTCCGCAAACAGATATAACGTGCTGTAATGCTGGACGAAAAGCGGAGGATTACCGTCGGCTCTGAAGTAATTCCAGGCATGGGCATTAGGCTGATTAGCTGGTTTCCGCGGTTCTTTATCGATTGCATCGAACTTATCGCTAAGGGCTTTACGGAAAGGCGCGAGATGCGAAAACCACTCCTGCCAGTCTCCGCCTGCCGCTCCTAATTCTTTATTGATCTCCGATTTGGTCTGTTCAATCGCTTTGGCGCGCTGCGCTGACACATTCTGCGCTTCGAGATCCAGGCCGGAAAACAGCGCCAAAGCAACCAGTAAACTCAGAGATCTCATATGGCTAACTGTAACCGGAAGAGGCGTGATCCGCAACCTCGTTCAATGAGTTGTTCGACCAGAATCATGCTGCGGTGCCTACGCGTGATGCGGTCTAAGAAATTGGCTTTCCATTAACACGTTAGTGCTTCTGCTTTACTGACTGCGCTACTTGCTGCCCGTACTCGCGCGCCTTATTCAGAATCGCCACGCGATCCAGCGTGAGCGCGCGTTTATCGCGCACCACGATGCGCCCGTTCACGATGACGTCCTGCACGTCCGCGCCTTTCAGCGCATAGACCATCTGCGAATAGGCATCGTACATCGGCACGGCATTGGGCTCACGCAGGCTGACCACAATCATGTCGGCACGTTTGCCAACTTCGAGCGAACCGATTTCCTTCTCCATGCCGAGCGCGCGCGCGCCGCCGATGGTCGCCATTTCGAGAGCCTGGCGGGCCGGTAAAGCCTCGGGATCGTTACGAATCAGTTTCTGCAGCTTGGCCGCCAGATCCATTTCCTCGAACATATTGAAGTCGTTGTTGCTGCCTGCGGGGCCGTCGGTGCCGAGGCCCACCGCAAGGCCGAGTTTCAGCATCGCCACCACCGGTGCAGTGCCACTCGCCAGCTTCATGTTGCTCGACGGATTATGCGCCACCCCTGTGTTGTGCAGCTTAAGCAGCGTTTCATCCTTCGCATCGACCCACACGCAATGCGCAGCCACCGTGCGGCCGTTGAGGACGCCGAGTGAGTCGAGTAACTGCACGGGACTCATGTGCCGCTTCGCCTGTAAGTCGTCATTCTCCTTTTTCGTTTCCGCAAGGTGAATGATGAGCGGCACTTTGTACTTATTAGCCAGCGCGCGCGCCGCTTTCAGTGTTTCATCGGAATTCGTGTAGATGGCGTGCGGGGCGACGGCGGGGACAATGAGTGAATCGTCTTTGAAGCGGTTGATGAATTTTTCCGCGTAGGCGAGCGAGTCGGCGGGAGTTTTCGCGTCCGCCACGGGGAAGCCGATGATGGTTTCTCCGAGCACACCGCGGATGCCGGCCTCCTTTGCGGCCTCGGCCACCACTTCCTCGAAGTAATACATGTCGGTGAAGGTGGTGGTGCCGGAGAGCAGCATTTCGAGCACGGCGAGGCGCGTGCCCCAGCGCACGAAGTCCGGCGTGACATTCTTCGCTTCGGCGGGGAAGATATAGTGTTCCAGCCAGTCCTGCAGTTTCAGATCGTCGGCAATGCCGCGGAACAGGGACATCGCGGCGTGGGTATGGGTGTTGATCAGGCCGGGCGCGAGGATGGCGTCGCCGGCGTCGATGCGGCGGACCGGTTGGCATGAGCGATCCACCTCGGCCCGCGTGCCGGCAGCGACGATCCGCTCTCCGCGCACGGCTACCGCGCCATTATCGATGACGCGGCGATCGGGACCCATTGTGATCAGGTAGCGCGCGCTGACGATGAGATCGCAGGGAGCCGCCGCCAGTGCCGCGGCGAGCAATAGTAAGAGGCTACAGAAACGAAGCATCGAACGCCCTCGGGAACAGCGTGACGAGCCGCAGGGTTTCCGTCTTGCCGCTCAGGTTCGCCAGCACAATCTCCACGTCGCCGCAAAACTCCCACAGGATTTGCCGGCAGGCGCCGCAGGGCGGCGTCAACGTGTCCGTATCGGCCACCACCGCCACTCGCGTGAATCGGCGCGCGCCTTCCGATATGGCCTTGAAGATGGCGACTCGTTCCGCGCATACGGTGAGCCCGTAAGTCGCGTTCTCCACGTTACATCCGGTGTGTATATGGCCGTCCGCGTCTTCCACTGCCGCACCTACACGGAACTTCGAGAAGGGCGCATGCGCATTGGTGCGGGCATGCGTGGCTGCGGAAATCAGGCGGTCACTCATTGCCATCCAGACGAGGGAGGACGCGCCGCAGCAGATCCACCATGGCGCCCTTCATACGCTCTCCTACTTCCAGCACTTCTTTATGATCCAGTTTCTGATCGGTCACGCCTGCCGCCAGATTGGTTACGCAGGAGATGCCCAGCACTTTCATTCCCGCATGATTGGCCGCAATGGCCTCGGGCGCGGTCGACATACCCACCAGATCCGCCCCGATGGCGCGCAGGTAGCGGATTTCGGCCGGGGTTTCGTAGCTCGGGCCGAGCAGTGCCGCATAGACTCCCTCGTGAAGGTCGAGCCCCGCGTGCCGGCCCGCCTGACGCGCCAGTTCGCGATAACGCTTCGAATAGACCTCGCTCATGTCCGGGAAACGCGGCCCCAGTTCGTCGTCATTGGGCCCTGTCAGAGGGTTTATTCCGGTGAGGTTGATGTGGTCGCTGAGCAGCACCATGCGGCCGGGGCGAAACTCAGGATTAATGCCGCCCGCGGCGTTGGTGAGCACCAGCGACTTCACGCCCAGCCTGGCCAGCGTCCGGACTCCGTAAACCACCTGCTGCGCCGTGTAGCCCTCGTACAGGTGCACGCGCCCGGCCAACACCGCCACTGGAAGGCCATCGAGCGTACCGACCACCAGTTTGCCGGCGTGGCCGATCGCTGTCGAGACGGGCCAGTCGGGGATATCGCCGTAAGGGATTACGACTGCGTCCTGCAGGGTTTCCGCGAAGGCGCCGAGCCCGCTGCCAAGCACCACCGCCACGCGGGGCAGCTTAATTCTTCCCTCGATAAAGGCTTCGATGAATCGCGCGGCTTCCGGCACGTTTATCCTCTCAAAGCAAAATTCCCGCGATGCAGGCCGACATGAAATTCGCCATGGTTCCCGCCGCTACAGCCCGCAGTCCGAGCCGTGCCAGATCCGATTTCCGGCTGGGCGCCAGGGCCCCGATGCCGCCTACCTGAATAGCGATGGAACTGAAGTTGGCAAAGCCGCACAGCGCATACGTTGCGATGGTGAAGGAGTGCGGATCGAGCTGGTCTTTGATTTTACCCAAATCGATGAACGCGATGAATTCGTTCAGCACCAGCCGCGTCCCCAGCAGGTTGCCGATGGCCGTGGAGTCTTTCCACGAAACGCCCAGCAGCCACGCCACAGGCGCAAACACGATGCCGAACAGCGTCTGCAGCGACGCCGGAATCCACCCGGCCATACCGTGGGCCCAGCCGAGCATCCCGTTCATCAGCGCGATCAGCGAGAGGAACGCAATCAGCATGGCCGCGATGTTCAGGCAGAGATGCAGGCCGTCGCCCGCGCCCTGCGCCGCCGCGTCGATGATATTCACGGCGGTTTTTTCCAGCTTCACTTCGACCTTGCCCGCGGTGACCGGAATCTCCACCTCCGGCTGAAAAATCTTAGCCAGCATGATGGTGGCGGGCGCGGTCATGATCACGGCTGTCAGCAAGTGCTGAATTTCCACGTGGGCGAATTTCACGTAAGCCGCCATCACGGCGCCGGAAACGTGCGCCATGCCGCTCACCATGATGGTGAAGAGTTCCGATTCAGTCAGGCCTGCAATGAAGGGCCGTATAGTCAGCGGGGCTTCCGTCTGCCCCATGAAGATACTGGCGGCCACGTTGAGCGATTCCGCGCCGCTCGCCCCCATCACCTTCTGCATCCCGATGGCAAACGCCTTCACGATCCACTGCATGATGCCGAGGTAGTAGAGGATGGAAAAAAATGAGGCGATGAAGATGATGATGGGCAGCACCTGCAAAGCGAAGATGACTCCCAGCGAGCCGCTCGACCGGCCCAGGGTATCGCCGAAAACGAACGCGCTGCCTTCTTCCGCATAGCCCAGCATGGCTGTTACGGCAACACTGGCAGCCTGAAAGATTTTGCCGAAATTGGTTTTTAAAACGAGGACTGCGAAGCCGAACTGCAGCCCCATGCCCCACAGCAAAATGCGCAGCTTGATAGCTTTTTTGTGCCGGCTCAGCAGCCAGGCTGTGGCAAGAATAGCGACGATTCCGAGCAGCCCCGTGAATCGCCCCATAGAATCAGCCAACCACTTCAAGAATCAGTTCGCGGTCATCCGGGCGATTGCCGGAGATGCGGAACGCGTCTTCCACCAGGTCGGCCGCTTCGTCGAGGTTGTCTTCGCCGGTATAGTACAGGCGGCAGAGAACCGCGCCCGCATCCACCTTTTCGCCGACTTTCACTTCGAGGATCACGCCCACCGCCGGGTCGATCACGTCTTCCTTGCGCGCCCGTCCGGCGCCGATCATGGTTGATGCCCGGCCAATGTCTTCGGCCATAATGGCGCTGACATACCCGGCGCGAGGGGAAAGAATTTCCCGCATCCCGGTGGCGTTCGGCAACAGTTCGAAGCGATCCAGCGCCTGCGGATTGCCGCCCTGCGCCTGCACCACCTGTTTGAACTTCTTGTAAGCCGAGCCATCCATCAGCTTGTCTTCGGCCAGTTTGCGAGCCTCGTCCAGCGTGGGAGTAATTTTGGCGAGGAAGATCATCCGCGCCGCCAGTTCCAGACTCAGCCGGGTCAAATCGGCCGGACCCGCCTTCTGCAGCGTCTGCGACACTTCCATCACTTCCACCGCGTTGCCCACGGCAAACCCGAGCGGCTGATTCATGTCGGTGATCAGCGCCTGTACTTTCTTGTTCAGACGGCGGCCGATCCCCACCATGGCCTGCGCCAGACGCCGCGCCTCCACCTGCTTCTTCATGAAGGCGCCATGTCCCACCTTCACGTCCAGCACCAAAGCGTCGCAGCCTTCGGCCATCTTTTTCGACATGATGGAAGAGGCGATCAGTGAAATCGATTCCACTGTTCCGGTCACATCGCGCAGCGCGTAGAGCCGT
>ODAK010006969.1_pt1 | contig 11347 bp, 7 predicted proteins | sample 1539591 | NCBI WGS metagenome assembly ODAK01 (sample SAMEA3539303, study PRJEB22396) | soil metagenome | biome: tundra; feature: field; material: soil | place: USA | collected 2010-05 | depth 0.15 m | reverse complement strand
TGCCTCCGAAGCAAAAGGTCGCCTGTTCGAATCAGGCCGGGTGCACCACCTAACCTTTTGGCAGTCTGACGAAATAAAACTCAGGTTCACCCCTGGCGTAAGTACCAGGCCTGGAATTCCAAATATTAAACCAAAGTTAGTCGAATATCCTTTTAATTTCTTCTATACTTCCATATTGCGTCGCACTCTACTACTCTCTTGTGCCCTGCTATTTATTGCAGCCGCGGCAGCATACGGTCAGACTATCCCGGCGAGCGCCCAACCTTTGACGCTGATTGCCGGTGGGGACGCCCAGTCATTAACTCTTCAGGTTCCTCAGATTGATTCGAGTATTCCGATCGCCATTCAATGGAATGGCGCCAGCCGCCCGCTTAAATTGACGTCATCGTCATCCCTTACGGACACCTTCGTCGTAAATCTCACCGCCGCGGATCTCGCAATTTCGCAGATCGGACAGGTGGCCGTGGTCGACAGCCGGAATTCCAACGTCATCACGGCGCTGCAAATACCGGTGGTCTATCCGGTTTCTGCTGCCGATTCGCTCTACGATGCCGCACGCGGCCGGCTTTATGTAACACCGTTGTCAAATCAGGCAGCACAGTTCCCGTACTATTACGCAAAGGATTCCCGTTTCCCCGCCAACTCGCTGATCGCTATCGATGTTCAGACCGGTGCAATCGCGGGAACGCTGGATCTCAAAGCAGCTGGAAGCACCATGGCTCTTTCTGACGACGGAAAAGCGCTCTACGTCATGGTCGCGCCCAACATACTGCGCCGTGTGGACCCGGTGGCATTCACCGCAGTCGGCGATTTCAATCTGCCACAAGCCACCTCGGGTTCCTCAGACTCGACCGTTCCGCTGTCCGGCGACGTCGCGGTTATGCCAGGCAGCGAAACCACTCTGGCTGTTCACTATCCAATTGCGAACGGCGGTGTTGTGGCCATTTTCGATCAAGGCGTTGCGCGGCCGAATTCGCAATCCGAAGCAACCGTTTACTATCCGCAGATTCAGTCTCGGCTGTTGTTTTCGCCGGATGGAAAATTAGTTATCTCGGGCCCGTCTCCCCGTTCTTACCCGGTCGATTCCGGCGGACTGCAAAAGGCGGCTGCGACGGGTCCCGGCGGACAGCCCATCGCCATTGTCGGCGACGTTCTGTACACGAATACCGGCGTTTCTCTGAACTGGCATACCATGCAGCCGGTGGGAAATCTCGACGTTGCGCTGGCTGTCTCGGTCGATGCGACTAACCAGCGAATTCTCGCGGCCTTCAGCACGCGTTATGGCTCCAGCCGCCAGGCGCTTCTGCAGGCATTCGATCTTGCAACCCAGACGCCCTTCGGCGCGGCCACATTGTTGGAGGCGCCCGTCAGTATGCAACGGTTCGGAAACGACGGCGTCATCTATCGCAGCGCCGCGGACGTCCTCTTTTTGCACACTCCTCTCGCCGCCCCGGCGCCCTCGATCCTGCCGAATGGGATCGTCAGTGCCGCAAGTTTCATCAGCGGACCCGTGTCGCCTGGCGAGATCGTGAGCATCTTCGGCTCCTGGCTGGGTTCATCCACGGGGCTGTCGTTCACCGTCAGCAATCGAACCGTCCAGCAGCCCTCCGGCATGGAGGTTTGGTTCGGCGGCACAAAAGGCACGGTGCTGTTCGCGTATTCGGGGCAGATGAATGCGGTCGCGCCCTTCGCACTGAAGGCTGGTTCAACCGTGATCGTCCAGGTCTGGAACAACGGAATTCCGTCGGCGCAATTTCCGGTTTCAGTCGCCGCCACTGTTCCGGCGCTCCTGACACGCGATGGCTCATGTAAAGGGCTCGTGGCGATGGTGAACCAGGATGGCACAATCGATGCTCCCGCGCCGCGGGGGTCCGTGGTGAGCCTCTACGGGACGGGAGGCGGCATTTATCCGGGAGCCGTTGACAGTGTCACCGCGAGTGGCATCAGTTCATTGAGTGCAGCTGTGCACGTCACAGTCGGAGGCGAAGATGCCCCCGTATTCTATGCCGGAGCGGCTCCATCACTACTCAGTTCCGTATTTCAACTCAACGTGCAAATACCCGCGGATATAGCGCCCGGCAGCGCCGTTCCTGTCGTGGTCAATATCGGCGGTCAACCCAGCCCACAGGGAGTTACGATTGAGATCCGTTAAGGCAACGCTGATTGGGAGCGCCGGTACGCTCCTGCTTTTCGCGGCAACACTCCACGCAGCCACCTCCCCCGAAGGCTACTTCGAGCCCAACATGGGTCAGACGCGGTCGTCGTCTTCATTGTCTTCATCGTCGTCTTCATCGTCGGCGCCTTTTCTGGCGCGCATAGCTTCAGGGCTTGCCGGCGTTCAGCCTGACCGCGTTCACGATCCACTCGAAAAAAGGCGGCCTGATTGGCTTTGAACTGGAAAGAGCGAATTCCCGCGCCCAGGGTTCAGGACTCGATGAATTACCCGGCGTCAGTCATTATGCGCTCGATCGCGACCCTTCGAAATGGATCTACGGCGTTCATCACTTCGCCGGCGTGCTCTATCAAAGCGTTTACCCAGGAGTAGACCTGCGCTACCACGTCTCGCGCGGCAATCTGGAATTCGATCTCGAAGCGGAGGAGCCATCTAAAGTCTCGAGTATCCGTCTGAAGTTCAGCGAAGACATTCGTCTTACGCCATCGGGCGACATCCTGCTGCGAGATGGCGCCATGCGCCGGCCGGAGGCATGGCAGACCATTGCAGGCGTACGCCGCTCTGTGCCGTTGCATTTCGCCTAATCGGGCGGCGCCGCGTCGCATTCGAGGTTTCCGTCTTCGATCCCGGTGCCGCCATTGTTATAGATCCCATGATTGATTTCGCCACTTATCTCGGCGGCACTGGTGTCGAGGTCGATACACAGATGATTGTGGACCCGGCTGGAAACATCTACATGGCGGGCACGACCTGGTCAGCCGATTTTCCGGCATCTCTGCAACCCGGCTCCCCGTTGAACTCCTCAATTTACAGGCGCGACCCCGACATTTATGTGACGCGCCTTAAGCCCGACGCCTCCGCTATCGATTAGTCGTTCTTTATTGGGGGTACCGCGCTCGAAAGATGTGCGGCTCTCGCACAGGATTCGCTCGGCAACATTTATGTCTTCGGTGCGACCAACTCGGTAAATTTTCCTGTTACTCCAGGCGCCTGGAAAACTCAGATCGATCCCTCGCTCACCGATGAGTTCGCCGTCAAGCTCGACGCGCAAACGGGCATGATCCAGGCAAGCACCTATCTCGGACTTGCCGCCAATCTCAACACTTTGAGCGTGGTCGCGTCCGGGCCGTTTACGGTTGATTTTACCGGTGGCGTCTACGCAATGGGATTCGCGGGCACGAACTTTCAGCCGTCGCCTAACGTTTATTTAAGCAAGGCTCCCAACGGTGGATATCAGGCAATCGCTCTTATCAGGCTCAACTCCTCTTTGAGCGCCGCGGTTTATCAAACCTACTTCGACAACGGCGCGAGCGTTCTTCGTCCGGACTCGAGCGGCAATTTGTTCATTGCGTCAGGTACTTCAAACAACACTGCCGGGTTTTCTGAAATGAATGCTTCCGGCACCGGAGTGACGCACACGACTCAAATCGGCTCCGGGATCACCGATCTCCAGATCGACAGTGCGGGAAATATCTGGGCCGCGGGTTATTCCATCAGCGGAGGCTTTCCTTCCGCAAATTCGCTGCAGATCGATCCCGCTCCTGCCAGCTACTCAGCGGCGTGGTACCAGATGTACCCGTTCTTTGCGGAGTTCACACCAGGAGGGACAAACTCGCTTCAGGCAACTCTGTTCTACGGGCCGAACTTCGAGGTACAACCAGCATTCGGCACGCTGCTGATCCGACTGCTCAGACCCGGTGGACGACTCTGCCTTACAGGTTTGCCCGGCGGTACCCAGACAACAGGCGGCATCGTGAGCGCGCAGGGAAACTACGCCACATCATTAGCTTGCGTGGACGACAGCGGCACTCGCCTCGGTCTGAGAACCGGCTTGCCTTCAACCGGCGACAATTACACTGCGGCCCAGACGACACCGGACGGCGCTGTCCTTTTTGGCGGTCAGGCGTACGGCGGCCTTTCGACAACGCCTGGCGTCGTCCAGCCTGTTTACGCGGGATCCGCCACGTACAACTCGTACGGCATCAACGGCGGAGACGCATTCCTGCTCCGTGTCTCGCTCTTGAACCCACTGCCCGCCATCAGTGCCTTATGGCCGGATTCACTTTACGTCAATATGCCGAACAACCCTAACACTGGCGGAGGATGGAACTTCAGCCTCTACGGATCTGGCTTCGCCTTCGGCACGCAATTAACGTGGAATAGCCAAAACGTGTCCTCCGTCGTCCAGTCTTCAACGCAAATGAGTATCACGGCCCTACCCGTTTCGGCAGTGCAGTCCGGGACGAACCAACTGGTCGCGTCCCTTCCTTCGCCGGGCGGCGGTGTTTCCAACGCGTTCACGGTAACGGCATACAATCCGCCGCCTGGCTCGCTGGTGATTACGCCGGCTCAGGTCACGGCGGGAGCTGGAGAGACGAAGGTTGTCGTAACTGGGACGGGGCTTCTCGCGAGTTCCGTCCTGACATGGAATGGCTCGCCACGCAACGTGACCTTTGTCCCGGTCTCCGGCTTCACCAGCGCACGTCTCGAGCTTCTTCTCGAACCCTCTGATCTCGCGCAGCCCTCCGCCGCGAATATTACGGTCACGAATCCTGCGCCGGGCGGCGGCACGTCGCCGGTCGCGCGGTTCGTCGTGCAGGCATCGTCCGGCACTGTTGTCCCCTCGCTTTCCGGACCAGTGCTCTACCGATTTGATGAGACCAACCCGATTCCCGCCACTTTCGCCCTGACAGGCAGCGGTTTCACGACCTCCACAGTTGCGTACTGGGATGGCGCTCCGATTCCGTCCTCAATCATGTCTGCGACGCAACTGAATGTGACGCCTCCGTCGGCGGATCTGGCGGTCATTGGCTCTCACGACGTCTATGTCATCAACGGCGCGTTGGCATCGGCAACCATTCGCATGAAGTTGGCGCATACCGCGATCGGCGTTCTTAAAGCATCCGATCCTGCCCGGCGCCTCGTATACCTGCTGGCCGGCGGCAACACTCAACCCCCTGTTTACGACCTGGCCGTTCAGGATGCCATAACAGGCAAACAAATAGCCATTTTTAAAGCAATCATGAGCAGTGTCAATGCCGCCGCTCTCAGTGATGATGGTTCCTACTTCTACCTCGGTGGCGGAACCTCTGGCGGGGAGATCAAGCGGTTCAACACGTCATCCAATGCGGTGGACCTCGATTGGCAGCTTCCAACCTCTTACCTGGCTACATCGATATCGATATCCGCGCTCGCTACGGTGACGAGTTCTCCCGAAACGATAATCGTTGTTTCGAGCAGCCAGGGAGCCCCGTGGGCTTTCACGGTTTATGATCGCGGCCAGGCGCGACCCGCGGCCGGAACTGCCAATCTCAGCTGTTGTGGTATCCCGCTTTTCGCAACAGCGAACCGGGTGTTTATAGTTGGCCAGGCACCGTTTCCATGCCTCCAATGGTTCGATTTCGACTCGGGTGGCGTCGAGTCGTTCTCAGGAACGTGCGGGATCAATCCCCCCGAACTGGTCCACCGCGACGGCTTCGCCTGGTTGACGGACGGGTCGCGAACACGGTTTGTCGGAGCCCCTTCCGGCGCAGGCAATGCCGGCTATCCCGGACTGACCTGGCTGATCGACCCTCAGAATAATGTGGCGTGGGCGCTTGCGGCTCCGTCTTCCCTGCAATTACTTCGCTTTGATATGGCGACTACTCAGATGACAACGCTCGTTCTCCCCGGAATCCAGGCGAACACCGGCGGCGCCTCGTTACTGCTCAACAATGACGTCAGCTTACGAATACTCGTAACTCCTGGCCAGATATCCGCTCCTTAAATGATGCGCCTGCTCTCCACCGCTTCCGTCGCACTTTGCTTTTCAGCGTTGCTTGCGCATGCTGCGAAGCCATCCCTTCGTTTCGAGCCATTTGGCAGTTCTTTCAACGCGGTGGGGACGGACATGGACGCTCGCATCGGGCCGCGCGCTTTACGCCTGCGTAGTGCTGCATCGCAGGACACAACCGTTCTCACCTGGCTGGGCAGCGCTCCCATGCATCTCATCGGTGAGATGCCGACAGGTGGTCACACGAACTACTACACGGGCGCCAACCCCTCAGAGTGGCGCCTCAACGTCGCACACTTCGAGAGAGTTCGTGGAACGGGTCTTTACCCAGGCATCGATCTGATGTTCCATGGCAACGGCCGGACAGTGGAGTTCGATGTTATCGCCGGTCCCGGCGCCAAGGTCGACCGAGTCCGTTTCGAGGTGCCGTCCGCGTTCGTGACCGCGCAGGGAGATCTGCAGATCGCCGGCGGCCCATTACTCAGACGGCCGAATGCCTGGCAGGAGGTGGAAGGCGTCAGGCATCCGATCCAGTGCTCGTTCCTCCTCAAATCCAGCCGCTCGCGTCCGGTCGTGAGTTTCAGGCTTGGGGAATACGACCATTCGCTTCCTCTCACGATCGATCCCGTCGTCGAATACATCACTTACCTGGGCGGTGACGGACGCGACACGCTGCAGGCCGTTGCCGTGGATGCCTCGGGCAGCGCGGTCGTCACGGGAACGTCAACATCGACGAACTTTCCAGGGACTTCGTTTGGCGCCAACACGGCGTTTTCGTTCGTCATGAAGCTGATGCCGGATGCCTCGGCCATTTCATGGATCGATGTCTTCGGATCGGGGCCCTTCAATTCTCAGAACGGGGTACTGCCCTTTTACGACGGTATTCAGGGACTGGACATGGATACCAGCGGGAATGTTTATGTCGCTGGCGGTACGTCGTATCCATCTACTCTCCCGACAACTCCCGGAGCCTGGCAATCGACCGGCAGCGGGTACGCGATGAAATTCGACCTCGCGGGCCACCTCGTATATTCCACCTTTACCGGCGGCCCCGGCTGGCCGATCGGGGCCAGCAGACTGCGCGTAAGAAACGGTATTGCTTACCTGGCCGGCACGGTTTCTCGCCCCGCATTCCTGGGCACCGCGGGCGCGTACCAGCGCGACATGCACGGCTCCACTAAATTTTTCGCGTTGGCCCTCAACGCCGATGGTTCTGCGCCGCTCTTCGTGACGGCCCTCGGCGGTAGCGGCAACGAAACTCTTTCCGACATGACCCTCGATGCGCAGGGCAACATGCTTCTGGCAGGGACCTCGACTTCTCCGGATTTTCCTCTGGCGGCCGGCGCGCTGAAATACAGCAGCGGCGCAGTTATCGCCCGTCTGTCCCCGGACGGCTCGACCCTTCTCGACTCAACTTATCTCGGAACGTCGACTGTCTCCGCCATCACGACAACGTTCGACGCCTCGAAAATCATCATTGCCGGCAACGCATCTCTGCCTTCGGATCTCACGGCGACGGCGACTAAAAACTCCATCACGCCCGTGCAGACCGGCGTCCAGAGTTATCTCGCCGAGTTGTCGCTTTCGCCAGTGACTCTTGTCTGGTCAACCTCGAACGCTTTTTCTTTCCCATACCCGGTGAATCTCAGCGTGGATGGCCAGGATCGCATCTACCTCACCAGCAACACCCAGTGGTTAAGCGGAGGTTCTTCGCTCAGCAGCACCGCGAACGCGATCTTCAAAGTCGTTCCCGATGGGAGCCGTTTCGAATTTATCGGCAGCGGCTTTGCAGCCTTCAATGGAGCTTTGCTCGCGTCAGCGCCCGACGGCCATGTCACGGAAGCGGCCTCTTCTTTTACGGCAAACACCACGCCTGGCGTTCTGGAACCGAACGCTCCGGTGAAGAAGCCTTTCCAGCCGCAATATACGCCGCCCACTTCCGGTATTCTTGGCCGCTTCGATCTTTCCGGCATGACCGGCGACAACTTCTTTCTGAAGCCGGGCTTCGGCCTGAATGTTACCTGGCGCATCGGCGAGCCCGCGCCTGCCGCTTCATCGAACCGCTCGCATTCAACGCGAGTCCCTTTCCACTGACTGTGACAAGCAGTTCACCCCTCCTCGGTGGATCTGTTTCTCCGGATAATGCAGGCATCGCCTTCAACGCCATCCTTCACCAGCCGCATCAACAGGCACCACGCAGCAGATATTGACGGTCACAGCCGCCTCGAATGCCGCCAAAGCGATCAGGGTTCCCGTGACGGTAACCGTGCAGCCGCAGGTCAGCATAGTGCTTGATACCGCTCAGGTGAGCGCTCACACCCGTGTCGGACAAACCGCTCCGACGGTAACCGTTGGCATCACGGAAAACTTCGGGACCGAATACTTCAGCGTCAACGCCGCCACGGACAGTTCATGGATGAGCGCTTCAGCTACACAGTCCTCGCAGGGCCACGCCCAGTTGTCCGTCTATTTCAGACCCCAGCAGGCGGGCACTTACGACGGGACGGTGACCGTGAGCATCGGTAGCCTGCAAAGCGGGAAACAAACGGTCAATGTTCATTACGTTGTCGATCCCGCCGCCACCATCCAGCTTTCAACCACCACGCCAGCGCTGCGCGTAGTAAAGGGCCAGCCTGTGCAGCCGGTAACGGTCGATGTCACCGGTTCGGTGCCAGGTGTTTCCTTCAGCATGTTTGTCGGCCAAAGCTACACGTGGCTGCAATACAAAACGATAGGTACAACGACGCCCGGCCAGCTTCAGTTCACCGTTGACGCCAACGCGGCGGCATCAGGCTATTACTCGTTCAACTTTTTCGTCAGCGGAGAAAACAACCAGAGAATCGATGGAACTATCTACGTAGACATCTCCGATGGAACTCCGCTCAGCGTAGCTCCGCCGGCCGTGAATTACACGTTCTATCGCGGAGGGCAATACATCAACCAGGCCTCAATCGTCACCTTCACCGCGCCGTCTCCGACGCCCGTAAACTGGTCCATCCCCGACACATTTGTGCTGCAGCCGAGGACCGGCAGTCTCGCAACACTCAACGGCATTGTATTCGTTCACACCTCTACTTCATCATCCGTTCCTCACCACGCCCGGTACTCGTGCTCCCGGATTGACGATGGTCTCGAGCCGCTGTGCAAATTGACGCGTTACCTGCGCGATCTGACCCCAGCCGACTACTTTGACAAACGCAAGTTCAGGGAAATCCTGGCCACGTCGTGCATCCAAACAAATCGCAATGCGCGAGTTCGGAACCGAGCAGGACGCGTCGCCGGAAGACGGCTACGCCTTGGGGTACCCGGCCGTTTGTGCTGACCGTTTTAACCAATCTCGTCATTTGCACGGTCATTCACGTGCAATAGTTCTGGCGGTGACGTGGGCAGGAAGTATGGGCAACGTCTCCCGAAGGAGCAAAACGGATGAGAAGACTCCGATTCGAGGATTTCGCGACCGTCGCCGAAGTCTGTTTTAACAGAAGGCACTTTGGAACTGTACTTCTAATTGTCGCTGGAGTGTTCATATCCGTTGGTTTCGGTCAGCAGCGTTCGTCAAAGATCGACCCGGCGAAACTCGCTATCTTCGCACCCCTGCCGGACGCGTTCCCTGCAAAGACAAGCACAGCGACGGAGGACCAGATCAATCTGGGACGCATGCTGTTCTACGAAACCCGCTTGTCCAGGAGTCAGAAGATTTCCTGCAACAGTTGCCATATGCTTGACAAGTACGGCGTCGACAACCAACCGACCTCGGAGGGCTACAAGGGACAGAAAGGCGACCGCAATTCGCCGACCGTTTATCACGCCTCCAGTCACTTCGTGCAGTTCTGGGACGGCCGCGCGGCCGACGTCGAGGAGCAGGCCAAGGGTCCAGTCCTGAACCCCGTCGAGATGGCCATGCCAAGCGCGAAACAGGTTATCGCCGTGCTGAAATCTATGCCCGAGTACGTTGCCGCCTTCAAGAAAGCGTTTCCCCAGGACAAAGACCCCGTGACCTACGACAACATGGGCAAGGCGATCGGCGCCTTCGAGCGCAATCTGGTAACTCCGGCGCGTTGGGACAAGTTCCTGAAGGGCGACCAGGCGGCCCTAACAGATGAAGAGAAAACCGGCCTTAACCGCTTCATGGCCGCCGGCTGCCAGAATTGCCACTCGGGCGTGCTTCTCGGCGGGAACATGTATCGAAGGATGGGCGTTGTGAAGGCTTATCCGGACCAGTCCGACCTCGGCCGTGCCAAGGTTACCAAGGCCGATGCCGACAAGATGTCCTTCAAAGTCCCTTCCCTGCGCAATATAGAGAAGACCAGCCCTTACTTCCACAACGGGAAAGTGGAAGCGATCGAGGAGGCAGTAACCCAGATGGCCGATTATCAGACAGGCAAGCGGCTGAGTCCGGCCGATGCCAAGTTGATCGTCACCTTTCTGAAGACGCTCACGGGTGAACTGCCGGCCGAGTACATCAAGCCGCCGAATCTCCCCAAGAGCACGCCCGCCACGCCCAAGCCTGAATAAAGCTCAAGATTCTCAAGATAGGGTTCCTCCTGCTTCTTTTCTGACCTACCTGCTCTCCGTGCCGGCTCGAAGTAGCAATCGCAATCACGCGTGTGCTCACTCTTCGCGTCCGGTCGGCACTTTCCGTTTCAGCTTGCCACCCGCTCCTTTTCGATCCTTTTCATCCCCCGTGTCAGCACGCGCGCCCGTTCCCTGCAGACTGGAGTCGTTGGGTAACGAATATGGTTTCCGCCCCAATTGTGTCCGCTCGCATTTTCCGCCCCTTGATGATGCCCTTTTCCGGCGCGATCTCCACCAGGCAGCCGTCATGAGCTTACTGTCGACTCTGCCGGTGCTTGGAGCATTCATGGTCTGGGTTCCGGCTGGTGCATTCCTGCTCGTGGAGGGCCACTGGATACGTGCGCTGATCGTCCTCGTTTGGGGGATGGCTGCGATCCATCCGGTCGACAACCTGCTTTATCCCAGAATTTCGTCCAGCCCAATTCCAATGGCATAGCGAAGGTAAAGATTGTCTCGGCGCCATTCTGGAATGTGCTGGTCGAAAAGAGCCGCGAATGCGGGGCTGCTCCATCGAACGGCATGGACGCCGTTCGTAATGGCTCGCGCCGGATAAGTGGGGAACATGCCGCGCGATACTTCGCCATGTTGCATCGTCCATATGGGTTAACTGAGGCGCGGGAAGACATGTCGCGAAATTGCCAATACCCCGCGGAAAGATCTCTCTCAGGAAGGTGAGCATCGTTCGCTAAACATCGCCACACCCAAGGCGCCGTTAGTTTCGAGGGCATCGTCGTCTTAATGGTGGATCGCTCCACATTTCTCAAGTCCTCCGGGGACCCTTACTCTGTCGTCTTTCCGTCGAAGTGTTCGACGTCGGCTTCAGCGTC
>ODAK010006968.1_pt1 | contig 11347 bp, 10 predicted proteins | sample 1539591 | NCBI WGS metagenome assembly ODAK01 (sample SAMEA3539303, study PRJEB22396) | soil metagenome | biome: tundra; feature: field; material: soil | place: USA | collected 2010-05 | depth 0.15 m | reverse complement strand
CGGGCCGGCCGGCGGCGGCGCCGGCGCGGGCGCCGTCTGCGGCGGTGACCCAGCCACCGGCGGGATGCCCTCGACGGGAACCCTCGGCACCGGTGCCTGCGGCCGCGTCACGGCCGGGGCCGGGGCCGCGGCGGCCGGAGCCGGGGTCGCGGCCGCGGTCCGGTCGGTGGCCGCAGCGGGGCCGGTCGCTTGCGGGCTGATGTCCTGCGGACTGATCCCGGCGGCCGGGGCATCCACGGAGGGTGCCTGCGGCCGGGCCGGGCCGGGCCGTGGTGCCGTGCGGCCGCCGTTCTGCCCGCCGGTGGCTGCGCCATCCGCCACTGTCCCGGCGGGCACGGCACCGGCCGGCCCTGCACCACTAGGCACGGGCGCAACCGGCACGCCCTCTGACGGCCCCGCCGCCCTGGGCTTACGAGCCTGGGCCTTCGGCGCCTGAGCTGAGAATTCCTCTTTGAGTCTGCGGACGACCGGCGCTTCGATCGTCGACGACGCGGAACGGACGAATTCGCCCATTTCCTGGAGCCTGGCCATCACGGCCTTGCTCTCTACTCCGAACTCCTTCGCGAGTTCGTACACCCGGACCTTCGCCACTGCGCTCCCTCTGGTCGGTCCGGCTCATCCGGACCATCGTGGCCGGTCCGGGGCAGCGCGTGCTCCGGCCGGCGTCAGCTTCTGGTGCTCATCGACGCGTTCTCATCGCGCGCTCATCACAACTGATCCCGCTTTCCCGGCAGTACTGCCGTTTCCGCCTCAGCCCCGGCCGCTCAGCCCGGGCGGACCTGCGAAGGTCCTTCGTACTGCGCCGCCAGGTACTCCGCGAGCCTGCTGGCACCGAACGGTCCCGGCAGGCGTAGCGCCCGCGGAAACGCCCTTCGGCGCTGCGCTAGCTCGAAGCATTCCTGGCGGGGATGCAGGTACGCGCCCCGGCCGGGCAACCGCGCTTGAGGGTCGGGAACGATGTCGTCCCCTGCCGCCACCAAGCGCAGCAAATCAGACTTGGCCGCACGGCCCTTGCAACCTATACATGTCCGGATCGCAGGCGCGGCCCGGACTGGCCGCAAGGACCGTCTGGTCATTGTCGAGGTAAGCCTACCTCGCCGGCGCGTCGGCGGCACCGTGCCCGGCGCCCGCTGCGCCCGCAGGGCGGGCCGCGTCGTCCGCGGGGTCGGCCGCCGCCGCCGCGATGGCGCCGGCGGCAGGTGACCCGTCAGCCGCGGTATCCGGCCTGATGTCGATCTTCCATCCGGTCAGCCGCGCGGCTAGGCGCGCGTTCTGCCCCTCCTTGCCAATCGCCAGGGACAGCTGGTAGTCGGGCACGATCACCTGCGCCACCCTGGCGTGCGGGTCAATGACGATCACCCGGGATACCCGGGCCGGGGACAGCGCGTTGGCCACGAACTGGGCGGAATCCTCGGAGAAATCGACGATGTCGATCTTCTCTCCGTGCAATTCGGCCATTACGTTCCGCACCCTGCTGCCCATCGGCCCGATACAGGCGCCTTTGGCATTCACCCCGGCCTGGCGCGAGATCACAGCGATCTTGGTGCGATGGCCCGCCTCGCGGGCGAGGGCGACGATGTCCACCGCCCCGCTGGCTATCTCCGGCACCTCCAGTGAGAACAGCTTCTTCACCAGGTTGGGATGGGTGCGGGACAGGGTCACCGACGGTCCGCGATACCCCTTGCGGACATGCAGCACGTAGCAGCGCAGCCGCTCGCCGTGCGCATACCGCTCGCCGGGAACCTGCTCGGACGGCGGCAGGATGGCCTCGATCTTGCCCAGGTCGACGAGGACCGCCCTGGGGTCCTTGCCCTGCTGGATCACGCCGGCCACGATGTCCCCCTCGCGGCCCGCGTACTCCCCGAAGGTCAGTTCGTCCTCGGCGTCACGGAGCCGCTGCAAAATCACCTGGCGCGCCGTGGTCGCCGCGATCCGGCCGAACCCGCTCGGCGTGTCGTCATACTCCCGCAGCACCGTGCCGTCCTCGGCGGTCTCCGCGCCCCAGACGGTGACGTGCCCGCTGCCGCGGTCCACCTCGACCCGGGCCGTGGCAGCCACCCCCCCACTGCGGTGATACGCGACCAGCAGCGCGTCCTCGATGGCCTTGATGGCCAGGTCCATCGAGATGTCCTTCTCGCTCTCCAGGCTGCGCAGGACGCTCAGGTCAATGTCCATCCCGCTCCCCCTCGTCGCCGGACGTCCCGGAGACCGCCCCCGCGGCCCCCGTGTTGCCGAATTCCACCTGCACCCTGCCGGGCCCGAGGTCCCGGTAGCCGAACTCGCGCTGCTCGCCATCGATCTCCAGCGTCACCGCGTCCGCCCCCGCCGCCACGACCCGGCCCTGTACGGATGTGACAGGACTGGTTGACAGCGAGGCGCGGACCAGCCTGCCCGTTGCCCGCCGCCAGTGCCTCGGCTCGGTCAGCGGCCGGTCCACCCCGGGCGAGGAAACCTCCAGGGTGTAGGCCGCCTGGCCCATCACCCCCGAGGCGTCGAGTTCCGCCGACACGGACCGGCTGAGCAGCGCGATCTCATCGAGGCCGGGCCTGCTGTCGGCATCCACGACGACCCGGAGCAGCCAGCGCCGGCCCGCGGCGGTGATCCGCACCGACTCAAGGTCCATGCCCGCGGCCACGACCACCGGCTCCAGCACGGTGGTAAGGCGCTCGGCGTCGGCCGGCTTGCCGCCCAGCGGACGATCCGGCGCCATCTGGTTAGCTGGCCGGTTAGCTGACTGACGGCCGCTGGCCTGCATATCCGGCTGGCGGCGCGCGGGGCGGCCGCCACGGCCCGGCGCGCCACCATCTGCGCTGGCCCGCCTCGCCTGATCTGGACGTGACGATCCGTGACGGGAGCTTCCGCGCATCACGACCTCCTCGTCCGCCACCTGTGCTCTTGTCCAGCCTGGTCTAGCCTAACCGGACCGGGCGCCGGCATTGGCCGCCCGGCGCACTGGCTGGTCGCGGGGGGTGACTCAGGCGCTGGTTCAGATGCGCACAGACGGTGATCATCGGCTGTCACCGGGCCGACGCGCCGTGACATCCTTAGGGCGCGGGACACGCCCTACCCCGTGCACGACTACGTAGCGCTCCCCCTACGCTCAGCGGCAGCAGTCACGGACATGGCAGGAGGACCGGTGCCGGCAGATCTTAGAGCAGTCCTGTCCGCGCGGCCTCTTAGGCGGCGGAGCGTGCTCGCGGTGGCGGCCATGACATTCCCGCTGCTGGCGGCCGGGTGCAAGGGCATCGGAGCGCTCGGCACACCGCCGACCCCGTTGCCTGACACCGCCGTGCTGGGCCAGGCCATCACCGCCGAGAAGCTGATGATCGCCCGATACCAGGCGGCCATTTCCGGCTCCCCCGGGCAGACGGCCTTGCTCGCCCCGCTGCTCGCCCAGCACCGGGCGCACCTCACCAGGCTGGCGTCGCGGCTGCTCGATCCGCGGCCGGCCAGCGCTGCCCGCTCACCATCTCCCGCGCCGGCCACGCCGCCGCCCGCCACACTCAGCGCACTGCAGGCGGCCGAGGAGGCAGCCGCCAACGGCCTGGTCCGCCACCTCGCCGAGGTCACCCCCTCGCTCGCTCAACTGCTCGCGAGCATCGCTGCGTCCGAGGCCAGCCACGCTTTGGCGCTCCGTTCCCGGGGAGAAGCCCCGTGATGGACCCCGTTCGCAGCGCACTGCAGGTGGCGCTGGCCGCCGAGCACGCGGCGATCTACGGCTACGGGGTGCTCGGCGCTCACCTGACGGGAAGCCTCGAGCGAGCCGCACAGCAGGACTGGGCCGTGCACCAGGTGGCCCGGGACACGCTGGAAAGCAAGCTGACATCGCTCGGCGCCCAGCCCGTGCCGGCACAGGCCGCGTACCAGCTGCCCTTCCAGGTGGGCGCCATCCCGGCCGCGGTCTCGCTGGCCGCGTTCCTCGAAGACCGGGTGGCCACGGCCTACCTTGGTCTTGTGGCGCTCGATGATCCCGGGCTGCGGGCCTGGGGCGCGCAGCAGGTGCGGGCATCCGCGGTGCGCGCCACGTCCTGGTCCGGCAGCACGGCCGCCTTCCCCGGGCTGCCGGTGGCTCGCTGACCCCGTGGTGGCCGCTCAGGTTTCCTGACCCCGTGGTGGCCGCTCAGGTTTCCTGACCCCGTGGTGGCCGCTCAGGTTTCCTGACCCCGTGGTGGCCGCTCAGGTTTCCTGACCCCGTGGTGGCCGCTCAGGTTTCCTGACCCCGTGGTGGCCGCTCAGGTTTCGTGCGGCGCGGCGAGGACGTGCTCGATGCGTTCGGCCGCGCTTTCCAGGTCATCGTCGGCCGCTATCCGTTCCGCCCACGACCACCAGAACCACCATCTGCCGTCTTCGCAGCATCCCGCGTAAATGTCCTCGGCCAGGGCCAGGACGGCAGGATTCACCACGTGCAGGCTGGGCACCCGCCCGGGTGGCGCCAGCAGGCTCACCTGCAGCCCGTGCCCGACGAGGGTATGGGCGAGCCGGTCGAGCCGGTCCATGTACGCCTGGTCAGGCGGGGAGAGGCCGGTCCGCTGCTCGGTGCCCATCGTCATCATGCTCACCTCTAGTAACTGGGTAGATGCGAAGAGTTCTTTCAAGGTTCAGAATGCCTTCATGCATTGCGGTTTGCAACATGCATAGAGTGATTCGCACAGATCAATTCTTGATTATGAGCAACTGTTGTTGCCCCTGACCACATCCAACGGACTCGCTGGACGGCGGGCAGGCGGGTGGCCACACTAGTAACAAGGCCCTGTTAGCGCGAACAGGGCACTGGTCACACAGGGGGCCTGCGGACGCCCGGCACGGCAGGGGAACCAGCCCGCCGGGCCGGACGTCAGATGTGGCGGCAGCAAGGGAGGGGACACATGGCCGCTGAGCACAGCCCGACTGTCCGGCGCCGCCGGCTTGCGCTCGAGTTGCGCAGGCTTCGTGAAGCCGCCCGGCTCACCTGCGAGGAAGTAGCCGAGCACCTGGAGTGCTCCACTTCCAAGATCAGCCGGATCGAGACGGGGCGGGTCTCCGTGTCTCCCCGGGACGTCCGCGACATGCTGGATCTCTACGGCGTGTCGGCGCAACAGGGGGCAAGCCTGGTCCAGCTGGCCCGCGACTCGCGGCAGAAGGGCTGGTGGCATGCCTACAGCGACACGATCCAGCCGCGGTTCGCCACCTACATCGGCCTGGAGAGCGCGGCATCTGAGATCCGGATCTATGAGGTCACCCCCATCCCTGCGCTGCTCCAGACGGAGGACTACGCGCGCACGGTGATCGCGGCCGGGATCGTGGGCGGCGATCACGACGGGGTGGAGCGGAACGTGGAACTGCTGATGGCCCGCCAGCCGCCGCTCACCAGCGACGACCCGCCGCGGCTGTGGGCCGTGCTGGACGAGGCCGCGCTGCGCCGGACCGTGGGCGGGGCCGGCCTGATGCGGCTCCAGCTTGACCACCTGCTGGACCTCTCGCGGCTGCCGAACGTAGCGATCCAGGTGATCCCGTTCGGCGCCGGGGCGCACCCGGCGATGGGCAGGCCGTTCGTCATCCTGGCCTTCCCCGAGCGCGCCGACCCGGACGTGGTGTACCTGGAGGACCTGACCAGCGCCCTGTACGTGGAAGACGTCGACGAGGTGGACCGCTACAACATGTTCTTCAATCACCTGCGGGCCACTGCCCTGTCGTTCGAGGACTCCTCGGCACTCATCATGTCCGCCATCAAGGAGCAGTGACCCGGGCAGCGGTCAGCGCAGAGGTTCAGCCACGCGCGGTCAGCGCAGAGGTTCAGCCACGCGCGGTCAGCGCAGAGGTTCAGCCACGCGCGGTCAGCGCAGAGGTTCAGCCACGCGCGGTCAGCGCAGAGGTTCAGCCACGCGCGGTCAGCGCAGAGGTTCAGGCAGCGGCTCCGCGTGCAGCACCGTCAGCCGGGACACCGCACGGGTCAGGGCTACGTAGAGCCGGTGCAGGCCGCGCGATTCCGCGGCGGCGATACGGGCTGGTTCGACCACGATAACCTCGTCGAACTCCAGGCCCTTGGCCAGCGTCACCGGCACCACCGTCAGCCCTTCTCCGCTCGCCCGGTCCAGGACACTGTGCCGCAGGCTCGCCTGGCTCAGCAGCCGCGAAACCGCGGTCACCTGCTCGTCCGCGACGATCACCGCCACCGACCCCGGGCCGCTCATGGCCGAGGCGCACACCCTGGCCAGGTCACCGGGCAGTGAGCCGGCTGTCGCCTCGATGACGACCAGCGAGCCCGGGTCCTGCCGCAGCGACCTGGCCGGCACGAGCCCGGGGGCGATGTACGCGAGCAGCCGGCTGGCGTAATCGAGGATCTGCCTGGGCACCCGGTAGCCGGTGTCAAGCACGCGCAGCCCGGCATCCGCCTTGCCCAGGTGAGCGAGGAGATCCGACCAGCTGGTGGCCGCCGCGGGCGAGGTGCCCTGGGCGAGATCACCGAGCAGCGTGGCTGAGCCGGTGGCACATCGCCGGCCGATCGCGCGGCACTCCATCGGCGACAGGTCCTGGGCCTCGTCCACTACTACGTGCGCCAGGCTCGGGATCCGCTCGATGAGGTCGCTCGCCTCGTCCACGAGCACCGCGTCCGCGGCGCTCCAGCGCGCGGACGCGGGCCCCCTGGCCGGCGTGTCCCAGCAGATCGCCTGCTGCTCGGCCGGATCGAGCACGCCGCGCGCGGCCGCGGCGAGCCGGGCCGGGTCCGACAGCAGGCGCATGACCAGCCGGACCGGATCCACCTTCGGCCAGATGGCGTCCACGGCCGAGCGCACCGGCCTGGTCCGCCGCACGGCCTCGTGCGTCCGGTCATCGCAGGACTCCCCCGCCTCCTCCATCCGGGTCAGGATGACGTGCGCGATCCGGTGGCCGAGCATGTCGCGGCCGGTGCCGTACCGTACCCCGCGCTCCCGCAACTCACTGACCAGCCCGGCGAGCTCGGCCGCGGGCACCCGCCAGCGCCTCGATCCGCGCGGGAGCATGATCGCCTCGGCAGGCTCGGCCACCGCGGCCCAGAGTGCCTGGCGCAGCACCAGCGCCATCCGGGCGTCCCCCTTGATCCGGGCCGCGCGCTCCGAGTCGGCGGCCCGGACCGGCACCGCTGACACGAGATCCTGGACGGTCACCTGCGCCACGCTGACCTCTCCGAGCGCGGGCAGCACGTTGCGGATGTAGCCGAGGAAAGCCCGGTTCGGCCCGACCACCAGCACCCCGCCCCGGTTCATCCGGGCCTGGTGGGCGTACAGCAGGTAGGCAACGCGGTGCAGGCCGACCGCGGTCTTGCCGGTTCCCGGAGCACCCTGGACGCACAGCGTCTCGCTCGCGTCCGCGCGCACAATGTCGTCCTGCTCGGGCTGGATCGTGGCCACGATGTCCCGCATCGGGCCGGACCTGGGCCGCTCTATCTCATCCAGCAGAATCCGGCTGACAGCGGCATCGGGGAGCCGCCCAGGCTGTTCGTTGCGGCTGAAGGTCTCATCCTCATACGCGGTGAGCTCGCCGCCGGAGAACCCGAACCGGCGGCGCAGCTCAAGCCCCATCGGCTCCGCCGGGCTGGCCCGGTAGAACGGCCGGGAGACCGGTGCCCGCCAGTCGATCACCACGGGATGCCCGTCCGGATCATGAATGTGCCGCCTGCCCACATGGAACCGGCGCCCGGCGACCCCCTCGCCCGCAGTGCCGTCCACCGCGGGGCCGTCCGCCGCGGAATAGTCGAGCCTGCCGAAGAACAGCGGCGTGTCCGGCAGGTCGCGGAGAGATTCCGCCCGGCGGTGCAGATCCGCCTTGAGGTACTCCTCGGAGACCGGGTCACCGCCCAGCGCCCGGAGCGAGAGCACGTCTTCACGCATGAGCCGGAGGAAGTCGCGTGACTGGCGCAGGTGAGCTTGTTCGGCGCTGAGGACGGTGTGCGGGTCGCGGCGAGTCCCGCTGGCCGAGGGCATGAGTCATCACCTCGATGGCATGGGTTCGATGGTGTTGCCCGCAGGCACAAGAGCCCAGGAGCTTACCAATGCCGGGTTCCGCGGTCATCTCATTTTTCCTGCGCAGGGGGGCCCAGCCCGGCCCCCCGGCTGGCCCCGGTGGCGTCACCAGGTAGTTCGGACCACAATGTGCAGATGACCGTCGCCGCCGCCGGACCCCTGGAAGAGCCAGGGCTGCCCCTGCTGTCGGTGTCCGGCCTCGGGGTGCGCTTCGGCCCGCTGACGGCGCTGGAAGGCGTCGAGCTCCAGGTGCGGCCAGGCGAACTGGTGGCCCTCGCGGGCGAGAACGGCGCCGGCAAGACCACCCTGGTGCGCTGCATCGCCGGGGACATCGCCCCGACCTCGGGCGTGATCGCGCTGGACGGCAGGCCGGTGCACGCGGGAGCGCCCGCGGCGGCACGCCGGGGCGTCTCCGTCGTCTGGCAGGATCTGGCCCTCTGCGACAACCTGGACATCGCCTCGAACCTGCTGCTCGGCCGTGAGCGCCGCCGCCAGCTGCTGTCGGATACTCGCTTCCACGCCGATGCGGTGCGCCTCCTGGAGCGCCTGGGCATCCCGCTGCGGGACACGACCCGCAGCGTCCGGTCCCTGTCCGGGGGGCAGCGTCAGCTGGTCGCGGTGGCCAGGGCGATGGCCCACAACCCGCGGCTGCTGCTGCTCGATGAGCCGACAGCCTCGCTGGGCGTGCAGGAGTCGGCCCTGGTGGAGGAGCTGATCGGCCGGCTGCGGGAGCAGGGCACGACCATCCTGCTGGCGTGCCACGACATCAGCCAGATGTTCCGGCTGGCCGACCGGATAGTGGTTCTCCGGCAGGGACGGGTACACGCCGACGTGGACCCCAGCGAGGTACACCCGGACGACGTCGTGGCGCTGCTGTCCGGCCAGGAGGTGGACTCCTCCGCCCGCCGGCAGCTGACCCGCCTGCACGGTCTCACCGACCGGCTCGTGTCGGCCGACCCGTCATCCAGCCTGTCGCTGATCCTGTCGGCGCTGGGCGCGGCGCTGGGCAGCGAGCGGCTGTGCATCCACCTGCTCGAGGACTCCTCCCTCGTCTGCGCCGCCTCGCTGGGCCTCTCCCCGCTGCTGCTGCCGGCGTGGTCGCGGCTCCCCTGCGGCCTGGCCGGAGGCCCGGTCGGGCTGGCCGCCATGACGGAACAGCCGGTCGTCGAGGAGAACGCGCGGGGCGGCACCGCCTGGGCCCCGTTCCGGGACCTGGCCCGGGCGGCCAAGGTGGCCAGTTCATGGTCAGTCCCGGTGATGGGCCCCGGCGGCCTGCTCGGTGTCATCACCGTGTTCCGCGCGCTCACCGGCAAGCCGCAACGGGACGACCTCGACCTGGCCACCCTCTACGCGGGCTACGCCGCGAGCGCCATCGAGCGGGACCGGCTCCTCGAGGAAGTCACCGCCCGCAATCAGGTGCTGGAGACAATCAGGGAGATGCTGGAGACCCTGGCGGGCCCCACCCCGGTCGCCGACGGGCTCAGCATCGCCCTGCAGTCGCTGCGCCGCGGCCTGCAGGCCGATGAAGTGGCGCTGGTCATCCAGCCGCCCGGCGGCCCAGCGGCCTGCCGCGCCTCCTCCAGCGCGGTCGGCGACCCGAGTCCCGCGGCCGTGACGACGGGAACGCTCGACGCGGCCCGCTCGGCCCTCGAGTTCGCCGGCCGCGAGGGGGCGGCCATGCACCGGACCAGAGCCGATGGTGAGCGACTGCTGGCGGTGACGTTCACCGCGCCCGGCGGCCCCACGGCACTGGTGGCACGCTGGCGGAGCGGGCCGCCGTCAGCCGATGCGACAGCGCTGCTCGAGGACGCGGCCCATTCACTTCGGCTGGCCCTCGAACGCGAGGAGGCATGGTTCGCCCACCAGGAGGCCATGGCCCTGCGCCGATCCCAGGAGCTGCAGCGCGGCTTCCTGTCCCGGCTGAGCCATGAGCTTCGCACGCCGCTCACGGCGATCAGGGGGTACGCCTCCAGCCTGCTCCAGCCGGACGTGACCTGGGACGGCGAATCGCAGCAGCGGTTCATCGTCCGGATCGCGGCCGAGTCGGCGCGGCTGGGACGCCTCGTCGACGACCTGCTGGACTTCTCCGCGATCGAGTCGGGGATCCTCCGCCTGCAGCGCGACTGGTGTGACATCCCGCTCGTGCTCGACGCGGCCATCGCATGCCTGCCTCCAGCGCGTGCGCCGATGGTGGAGGTGCAATGCGAGGCCGGCCTGCCGGTCGTCTGGGCCGACCACGACCGCATGGAACAGGTATTCGTCAACTTGCTGGCCAACGCGCTCGGCCACAACCCGCCCGGCACCAGGGTGCGGATCAGCGCGAGCGTGGACGGCGCGGGCGTGGACGGGCCGGCCGGGGTCACGGTGAGCGTCACCGATGATGGCGCCGGGATGCCCGCGGACGTCGCGGCCGCGCCTTTCGAGCCGATGCGGCGGCGGCGCACGCCGAGCGCAGGCGCAGGCGCCGGGCTCGGGCTGTCAATTGCCAGGGGCATCGTGGTGGCTCACGGTGGCCGTATCGGGCTGGAGCAGCCGGCCCGGGGCACGTGCTTCCTTATTCACCTGCCGGTGGAGATGCCGGCCACCCCCGCGGTTCCCGCTCCCCCCGCTTCCCGGGGCAGCGCTGCCGCGCGGCCGACCACGGGGGCCATCACCGGTGCTTGATCAGGCCGTGAACACCCGGGCGCTGGTGGTCGAGGACGACCCGAACATCGTCGACCTGATCAGGTCGAACCTGGCCGTGCGCGGATTCGACACCGTCGTCTCCACCGATGGCCTGCGCGCCCTCAACCTTCTGGAGACCGAGGACCCGGACATCGTCCTGCTCGACCTGATGCTGCCCGAGGTCGACGGTTTTGAGTTGTGCCGCCTGATCCGCGAGCGCTCATCGGTGGCCATCATCGTGGTCTCCGCGCGCGGCGGCGAGCGGGACAAGGTGACCGCGCTGAACATGGGCGCGGACGACTACATGACCAAGCCGTTCAGCATCGAGGAAATGCTGGCCCGGATCACGGCCACGCTGCGCCGCACCCGTCCCGCCGACACGGCCCCGGACAGCGCGCCGCCCATCATCACCATCGGCGAACTGGAGATCGATCTCGCCAGCCAGCAGGTGACCAGGGCCGGGCTGGCCGTGCACCTTACCCCGACGGAATTCGCACTATTGCGCGAGCTCGCCACCAACCGGGGGAAGCTGCTGACCCACGCCCACCTGCTCCGGCGGGTCTGGGGCCGCGGTTATGAGACGGAGACCGAGTACGTGCGCGTTTACATCCGGCGGCTGCGGGCCAAGCTAGAGTCAGATCATGGCGCCCCGCTTATCCTGACCCAGCCCAGGGCTGGTTACCGGATCGCGGCAGAATGAGACC
>ODAK010006967.1_pt1 | contig 11348 bp, 5 predicted proteins | sample 1539591 | NCBI WGS metagenome assembly ODAK01 (sample SAMEA3539303, study PRJEB22396) | soil metagenome | biome: tundra; feature: field; material: soil | place: USA | collected 2010-05 | depth 0.15 m | reverse complement strand
CGAAGCTCGCCGGCGGCAGCGCGGGGGTGGAGGTGGGCGCGGGCACCGAAGTGGAGCTGAAGGAGAAGAAGCACCGCATCGAAGACGCGCTGAGCGCGACGCGCGCGGCGATCGACGAGGGCGTCGTCGCCGGCGGCGGGACCGCGCTGCTGCGCTGCCGCGCCGACGTGGACGCACTCGTCGCGACGCTCCACGGCGACGAGGCGACCGGTGCGCGCATCGTGGCGATGGCGCTCGAAGCGCCGCTCCGCTACATCGCGAACAACGCGGGGCTCGAGGGCCCCGTCATGGTCGAGAGCGTCGAAGCCGCCAAGGGCACGATCGGTCTCAACGCGCTCACCGGGAAGCTCGAGGACCTCGTCAAGATCGGGGTCATCGACCCCGCGAAGGTGACCCGCTCGGCGCTGCAGAACGCGGCGTCGATCGCCGCACTGCTCTTGACCACCGAGGTGCTCGTGACCGACAAGCCCGAGAAGCACGACGCCGGCGCAGCTGCGGCCGCGATGGGCGGCATGGGCGGCATGGGTGGCATGGGTGGCATGGGCGGGATGATGTAGCCCAGCGAGTCTCGAGTGCGATGAGGGCCGGGCAGCGATGCCCGGCCCTCATCGCGTCCGGCGTCGGTACGCTCCGGGCGGTGCCGAGCCACGACGACGCGGTGGCACCGAGTGCCATGAGGATCCCGCGGCCCCCCGACGCCGCCCCTGGGCGTCCCGCGCCGTGGCACGAGCTGGCCCCCGAGCGCCGCCTGGTCTCTGTCGCGTCGCTTGGACGAGCGCTCGAGGGGGCTGGTCGGTCCCTTGGCGTCGACCCGCCCGAGCCGCTCGACGAGCTGACCGGCGTGCCCGCGGACGTCACGGAGCGTCTCGTCGATGCTGCCGTCCTCGTCGCCGCCTTCGAGGAGTCCGGCGCGGCACGAGTGGTCCTCACGCGGCGAGCCGGCACGCTTCGCCGTCACCGCGGCGAGGTCTCGTTCCCAGGCGGGCGGATCGAGCCGGGCGAGACGCCGCTCGCCGCCGCGATGCGCGAAGCCCACGAAGAGGTCGGCCTCGACCCCGATGCCGTTCGACCCGTCGCCTGGCTCCGACCGATCGTGACCTTCGCGTCGGGCGCGGTGATCCGGCCCTACGTCGCGATGCTCGAGCAGCGCCCCGCCCTCGTCGCCCAGCCAAGCGAGGTCGAGCGCGCCTTCGACGTGGCGCTCGACGAGTTGCTCGCAGAGGGGTCGTACCGCGAGGAGGTGTGGCGACGTCGCTCGCCTCGGGCGCCGGGTGCCGACGGCACGTTCCCGATCAGTTTCTTCGAGGCCGACGGCGAGACCATCTGGGGTGCAACAGCACGGATCCTCACCGAGCTGTGCTGCCTCGCGGTGGGCGTGGCGCCGCGCTGACGGCGAGGTCTGTCGCAGTCACGCAGGTAGATTGGACTATCGCCGGGGTCGGTCTGGCGGAACATCGAACCGGAGGGCGCCGTGGCAGAGATCGAGATCGGTATCTACAAGTCGGGGCGCCAGGCCTACGGCTTCGACGACATCGCGATCGTTCCGAGCCGCAGGACCCGTGACCCCGAGGACGTCGACATCCACTGGGAGCTCGACGCGTTCCGCTTCGAGCTGCCGCTCCTTGGCGCCGCGATGGACGGTGTCGTGAGCCCCGCGACCGCGATCGAGCTCGGGCGCCTCGGCGGAGCCGGCGTGCTCAACCTCGAGGGCCTGTGGACCCGCTACGAGGACCCGACCCCGCTGTTCGACGAGATCCGCGAGCTCGACGACGACAAGGCGACCGCGCGGATGCAGCAGATGTACCTCGAGCCGATCCGCCTCGAGCTCGTCACCCAGCGCATCAAGGAGATCCGCGCCGCCGGCGTGGTCGCCGCCGCCTCCGTCACGCCCCAGCGCACCGCACAGCTCGCGCCAGCGTGCGCCGAGGCAGAGCTCGACCTCATGGTCATCCAGGGCACCGTCGTGTCCGCCGAGCACGTGTCCAAGACCGTCGAGCCCCTCAACCTCAAGCGGTTCATCAGGGAGTTCGAGATACCCACGATCGTCGGCGGCTGCGCGAGCTACCAGGCGGCGCTGCACCTGATGCGAACCGGCGCGATCGGCGTGCTTGTCGGCATCGGTCCGGGCAACGCGTGCACGACGCGAGGCGTGCTCGGCATCGGCGTGCCCCAGGCGACGGCGATCGCCGACGTCGCGGGCGCTCGGATGCGCCATCTCGACGAGACCGGTGTCTACGTCCACGTGATCGCGGACGGCGGGATCTCAAAGGGCGGCGACGTCGCGAAGGCGGTCGCGTGCGGGGCGGACGCCGTGATGATCGGCTCACCGCTATCGAGCGCCGTCGAGGCGCCGGCACGCGGCTACCACTGGGGGATGGCGACGTTCCATCCGACGCTTCCTCGCGGCGCGCGCGTGCGCACCGGAGTCCGCGGCTCGCTGCACGAGATCCTCCTCGGCCCTGCACACGAGAACGACGGCCGCATGAATCTCTTCGGCGCGCTCCGCACCGCGATGGCGACGTGCGGCTACGAGACGCTGAAGGAGTTCCAGAAGGCCGAGGTCATGATCGCCCCCAGCCTCCAGACCGAGGGCAAGCAGCTCCAGCGGGCCCAGGGCGTCGGCATGGGCCATTGAACGAAGCTGACGTCGTCTTCGTTGTCGACTTCGGCGCGCAGTACGCACAACTCATCGCTCGTCGGGTCCGAGAGGCCCACGTGTACTCAGAGATCGTCCCGCACACCATCTCGGCCACCGAGATTGCGGCACGCCGGCCGCGCGCGCTCATCTTCTCCGGCGGCCCCGCCAGCGTCCACGAGCCGGGAGCACCAACGGTCGACCACGGCATCTACGCGTTGGGCGTGCCCATTCTGGGCATCTGCTACGGCGCCCAGCTGCTAGCCCGGGACCTCGGCGGGCAGGTGGAGACGGCCGAGGCGGGCGAGTACGGCCGCACCGCCCTCGCACGCGTCGGCGCCTCGGCCCTGCTCGACGGGCTTCCCGAGCAGTCCGTCGTGTGGATGAGCCACGGCACGACCGTCACCCGTCCACCAGACGGCTTCGCCGTGACCGCCTCGACGCCCCAGGTCCCGATCGGCGCGATGGAGGACACCGAGCGCCAGCTCTTCGGCGTGCAGTTCCACCCCGAGGTGGCCCACACCGAGTACGGCCGGTCCGTGCTCGCCACGTTCCTGCACCACATCTGCGAGATCGCCGCGACGTGGACCAACGTCTCGATCATCGAGGACCAAGTCGCCAAGATCCGCGCCCAGGTCGGGACGTCCAGGGTCCTGTGCGCGCTGTCGGGCGGCGTGGACTCCGCCGTCGCCGCGGCGCTCGTGCACAAGGCGGTCGGGGACCAGCTCGTCTGCGTCTTCGTCGACACGGGCCTCATGCGCGCGGGCGAGGCAGAGCAAGTGGACGACACCTTCCGGCGCCAGTTCCACGTCGAGCTCATCCACGTGAAGGCAGCCGACCGATTCTTCGACGCGCTGAGCGGCGTGCAGGATCCCGAGGTCAAGCGCAAGCGCATCGGGGAGCTGTTCATCCGGATCTTCGAGGAGGTCGCCCGCGACCTCGCGAGCGCCTCGGGGTCGTTGCCACTCGAGTTCTTGGTCCAGGGGACGTTGTACCCCGACGTCATCGAGTCGGGCAGCGGCCACGCCGCGAACATCAAGAGCCACCACAACGTCGGCGGCCTGCCCGAGGACCTCGCGTTCGACCTCGTCGAGCCCCTCCGTGACCTGTTCAAGGACGAGGTCCGCGCCGTCGGCGCCGAGCTGGGGCTCCCAGAAGAGATCGTGTGGCGCCAACCGTTCCCGGGGCCAGGTCTCGCCGTGCGCATCGTGGGCGAGGTCACGCGCGAGCGCGCGCAGATCCTCCGCGACGCCGACGCGGTCGTCGTCGACGAGCTGCGCCGCGCTGGCGTGCTGCGTGGGCTGTGGCAGGGCTTCGCCGTCCTGCCCGCGGTGAAGACCGTCGGCGTGATGGGCGACGGGCGGACCTACGCGTACCCGATCGTGATCCGCGCTGTCACGAGCGACGACGCCATGACCGCGGACTGGGCGAGGCTCGACTACGACCTCGTCGAGCGGATCTCGAGCCGGCTCATCAACGAGGTCGATGGCGTGAACCGCGTGGTCCTGGACGTGACGTCCAAGCCGCCGGGCACCATCGAGTGGGAGTGACCGCGAGCGACCTCGACGCACCCCGGCAGCCCATTGCGCACCGCGCCGACGACGCCGTCCTCGCCCGGCTCGTCGAGGACCTGACCGAACCCCAGCGCATCGCGGTCGAGCATCGCGGTGGCCCACTCCTCGTCGTCGCGGGCGCGGGGTCGGGCAAGACCAGGGTGCTCACGCGCAGGATCGCCCACCTGCTCGCCACGGGCGACGCAATGCCGTTCTCGATCCTCGCCATCACCTTCACCAACAAGGCAGCCGACGAGATGCGGTCGCGCGTCGTCGACCTCGTGGGACGTGGAGCAGAGCGGATGTGGGTGCTCACTTTCCACGCGGCGTGCCTTCGCTTCCTGCGAGCGAACGCGACTCGGTTGTCCTACCAATCGGGTGGGTTCACCGTCTACGACGACACCGACTCGCGCCGGGTGCTCGAGCTGATCATGCAAGAAGAGGGCCTGGACCTGCGCCGGCTCCCGCCTCGCTCGGTCGCCGCGCAGATCTCCGCGGCGAAGTCGCAACTGCAGGGGCCCACTGCGTTCGGGCTCGACGGATTCGGGCAGGGTGATCCCTACCGCCGGCGGATCGCGTCGCTCTACCAGCTCTACGAGCAACGGCTGCTCGCCGCGAACGCGATGGACTTCGACGACCTGCTCGCGAACACCGTGCGATTGTTCCGCACCTGCCCCGACGTGCTCGCTCACTACCGCAAGCGCTTCAATCACATCCTGGTCGACGAGTACCAGGACACGAATCTCGCACAGGACGAGATCGTCCGTCTGCTCGCGATGGAGCACCGCAACGTCGCGGTCGTCGGCGACGCCGACCAGAGCATCTACCGCTTCCGCGCCGCGGACGTACGGAACATCTTGGAGTTCGAGCAGCACTTCCCCGACGCGACGGTCGTGCTCCTAGAGCAGAACTTCCGGAGCACCCAGACGATCCTCGATGCCGCGAACGCGATCATCTCGAACAACCCTGCGACGCACCGCAAGCACCTGTTCACGGTCGGGGACCAGGGCACGAGCATCGTGCGGTACCGCGCGACCGACGAGCATGACGAGGCAGCCTGGGTCGGCTCGAGCGTGCTGCGGCTGCGCGCCTCGGACCAGCTGCGCTGGGGCGACGTCGCGATCTTTTACCGAACGAATGCCCAGTCACGCGTGCTCGAAGACGAGCTCGTTCGCGCCGAGATCCCCTACAAGGTCGTCGGGGGCACCCGGTTCTACGACCGCCGCGAGATCAAGGACGTGCTCGCGTACCTCCGGCTCTGCGCGAACCCCTACGACGAGGTGGCCGCCCGACGCATCGTCAACGTGCCGAAGCGAGGCATCGGCGCGATCTCGGTGACGCGCCTCGGCGCGTACTCGGCACAAGCCGGCGTGAGCTTCGCCGAGGCGATTCGCCGTGCCGAGGACGCCGGACTGACGGGCAAGGCACTTCGAGGGGCGATCGAGCTGAGCGGCGTGCTCGAGGCGCTGCTCGCGATGCGAGACGACGTCGGTCCCGGCGCACTGGTGGAAGAGGTCGTCGAGCGCACGGGCTACGGCGCGATCCTCGAGGCGGAGGGCACCGACGAGGCATGGTCACGGCGAGAGAACCTGGCGGAGCTCGCCGGGGCCGCGGCGGAGTACGAGACGCTCGAGGGCTTCCTCGAGCGCATGGCACTTGTCGCTGACAGCGACGAGCTCGACCTCAGCGGCGGCCGGGTGTCGCTCATGACGCTGCACGTGGCGAAGGGCCTCGAGTTCGACGCCGTGTTCCTCACGGGCATGGAAGAGGGCGTGTTCCCACACATGCGGAGCTTGGGCGACCCGTTCGCGCTCGAAGAGGAGCGCCGGCTCTGCTACGTCGGCGTCACGAGGGCGCGCCGTCACCTGGCCGTGTCGCACGCCTGGACGAGGAACCTGTTCGGCTCGACTATTCATGGCATCCCCTCGAGGTTCCTCGCCGAGCTTCCCGAAGGACTGCTGGCCGACGTGTCGCCACCGCTGTGGCGCGCCTCGCGGGGTGAGCCGTCGCAAAGGACACGTGGCGACGACGAAGGCACCACCTTTGGAAGAGGCGCGCCGCCACTTCGACGACCCGGCACCACCGGTGCCGAGCTCCTGGGGCTCGCACCTGGCGATCGAGTCGTCCACGAGCGCTGGGGGAGCGGTGTGGTGGTGTCCGTCGAAGGAGCCGGCGAGCAGGCGCGAGGGCGCGTGCGATTCGGCGGTGTCGGCGAAAAGCAGCTGCTGTTCTCGATGACACCCTTGCGCCGCGAGGACGCTTGAACACTCGGTCTGTCGTGGTCAAGGAGCACTCACCGACCTAAATTCAGAGCGTCGTACGACGGGTTAACCAGTGGCGACACTGCCTGCGGGTTTGCCCCGGCGCTGAAGTCGCATCAGCGGCCTCGCATTCATTTGGTCTCCGAGCTCGTCCGTGGAAGTTTTGTCAACGTGCACGGCGTCGGGAAATGGCTTAGATTCCGGCAGCGGCCGGGGCGGCCGTCAACTGACTTGGGGGTTCCATGCAATTTCGTCGATCAACTCGGATCGGTGTCATGGCTGCAGCAGCGTGTATGTCGCTTGCAGCGATCATTCCCGCAGCGGCGGCGAATGCATCGCAGTCGCACGGACTGACAGCAGCATCGCGACACACGACGCTCGTGTTCCTTCGCTCGCCCAGTGCGCTCGTATCACCGAGCATGTCGCGCGCGCTCGCACGTGATGAGCAGGCGAACGTCGCTGCTCTCGCTGCACGGCTCGGCGTTCCCGTCCTCGCGCGGACGACTGTCCCCAACACGCTGACGTTCAAGCTGACGGCGGCACAGGCGCACCAGTTCGCCACCAGCCCCTTCGTCGCGCACGTGCTGACGAACTCATTGATCCCCGGACCGACCCAGCCGCGGCTGGACCCAACGCTCGGTGCCGGCATCGGCGCGAGTCGCGGCCACCTGGTCAGGGCGCACGCGTCGTGCGGCACTTCGGCGAGCCCCCAGCTCAACCCTGAGGCACTCGGCAACATCAACGCACCTGGCGCGTGGTCACAGGGAGCGACGGGCGCCGGCATCAAGGTCGCGTTCCTCGCTGACGGCGTGGACCCGACGAACCCCGACCTCCAGCGCAACGCGGCCTACGCCTCGCTCTACTCGCCTACGGGCAGCGCGGTGGTCACGTCATACCAGGACTTCTCGGGCGACGGCACCGCCGCCCCGACCGCGGGCGCCGAGGCATTCGGCGACGCCGGTTCGATCGCAGCCCAGGGCAACACGACCTATGACCTGTCGACGATCGTCAGCGCCGCGCACCCGCTGCCGCCCGGCTGCGACATCAAGATCGTGGGCTCCGCCCCGGGCGCCTCGCTCGTCGCGCTCAAGATCTTCGCGGCCAACAACTTCACGACGGGGTCCGGATTCATCCAGGCGATCAACTACGCGGTGACCAGCGGCGTGAAGGTGATCAACGAGTCCTTCGGCGGCAACCCGTTCCCTGACACGTCGATCGACATCATCAGGATCGCCAACGACGCGGCTGTCGCCGCAGGCGTGACGGTCGTCGTGAGCTCCGGCGACGCCGGCATCACGAGCACCATCGGCTCGCCCTCGACTGACCCGAATGTCATCTCCGTGGGCGCGACGACCACGTTCCGCTCCTACCAGCAGGACACGTTCGGCGGCATCAACCTGCCCGGCGAGACCGGCGGCTACCTGGACAACAACATCTCGTCGCTCTCCTCGGGCGGATTCGCCCAGAACGGCAAGACGGTCAACCTCGTGGCACCTGGCGACCTCAACTGGTCGCTCTGCTCGGCTTCGGCCACCTACGTGGAGTGCCTGGGCAAGAACTTCCAGAACTTCGGCGGCACGAGCGAGTCCTCGCCCCTCACCTCGGGCGCGGCGGCCGACGTCATCGGTGCGTACGTGGCGACCCACGCCGGTTCGTTCCCCTCACCGGCGCTGGTCCAGCGCATCCTCACGAGCACGGCCAAGGACATCAACGCGCCCGCGATCCAGCAGGGCGCGGGTCTCTTGGACATCGGGGCGGCAGTGAAGCTGGCCCGGTCGATCAGCGGCACGACGGCGACGAAGTCGCCGGGGATCCTGTCGGACACCTCCCAGATCAACCTGTCGGGCGCCCCGTCGGCGAAGGTCTCGAAGACGTTCAACCTGACCAACACCGGCACCACGCGCATCAAGGTGAACCTGTCGACGCGCGTCCTCGTTCCTGTGGGCCACACCAGCGGGAGCGTCACGCTCGACCCGTCGGTCAGCACCGCCGACCCGACGTTCGTGATCTGGTCTGGCGCGGTCGAGGTCTACCAGAAGGCGACGTTCACGGTGAAGCCGGGCACTGCACGTCTGCAGTTCCAGGCGGGCTACCAGGACGTCGGACAGTCGTCACTCGTGCACATCGCTGTGTTCGATCCGAGTGGCAACCTCGCGGGCTACTCCCTGCCGCAGGGGCTCGCCGACTACGCGGACGTCGAGGTCGCACTTCCACACGCTGGCACGTGGACCGCGGGATTCTTCACCGTGTGGAACGGCTTCTCGGGCCAAGGCTCCTACGGCCCGATGCCGTGGACCGCGACCTCGTTCAAGTTTCACGAAATGGGCACCGTGTCGCCGTCGTCGGCCACGATCAAGGCTGGAATGACCTCGTCGTTCAAGTTCAAGGACAAGCTCTCCTCAACGCCGGGCGACTCCGGCGTCTCGATCCGCATCACGTCGCCTTCGGCGGCAAGCACGACAATCCCCGTCACAGAGCGTTCGATGATCGTGGTCGCCAAGAACGGCGGGCGCTTCGCCGGCGTGCTCACGGGCGGCAACGGCCGCAACTCGGCAACGGGCCAGATGAACACGTATACGTTCACCGTGCCGGCCGGCAAGACGGACCTCGATGTCGGGGTCTCGATTGCACCGAACACTGGTGCTGGCGGGGTTCCACAAGACCAGCTCAACGGGATGCTCGTCGACCCGTCGGGCCAGGTCGTTGCCTACGACTCGAACTACTCGCTCAGGTCCAGTGGGACGGTCTTCTCGCCGTACCTGAACCTGTACAAGGCGAGCCCCGCCAAGGGCACCTGGTCGTTGGTGCTGGAGTGGGGACAGCCTGGAACCGGGACGGCGACGTCCGTCGGCTTCGCGGGCTCTGTCGAGTTCAACCAGGTGTCGACGTCCAACACGTTGCCGAGCTCGTCCTCGACGATCGTGCCGCTCGCAGGTGCGAGCTACGGCGTCACGGTGCACAACACCGGCGTGGCGCCAATGCTCGTCTCGCCTGACGCACGGGGCACGGGCACGTTCGCGCTGCCGCTCAGCGACGTGTTTGGCATCCCGGCCTCACAGGCCATGCCGAACGCCAGCAACTACTACTACGTGCCGACCGAGACGACCTCCCTCGACGTGACCGTGGCAGGCTCGATCCCGCTGACGTTTGACACCGGCAACTATGCAGGTGACCCGGACATCTCGCCCGCGCTTCCTGCGCCAGGCGTCGCCGAGGTGCAGACCCCGGCCCTGTCTGAGATCACCTACACGCCGCCAACCGGCGTCAACGCCACTGTCTGGTACGTGACGCAGGCAGAGATCGGGCCGTTCGCCGGGCCGGAGCCAAGCGGCACGGAGACCACGGTGGCCACCGCCACCACGAAGACCTTCGACGCCGCGGTCACCTCATCGGTGCCTGACGCTGTCGAAGCGCTGGTCACCGGGGGCCCCGTTTCTACCGTCACCGTGCCCGCAGGCACGTCGTTCACGATCCCGATCACGATCACGCCGAACACCAGCACCGGGACTGTCGTGTCCGGGACCCTGTACGTCAACGGCTTCTCACCGGGCACGTTCTTCGGCCTCTCATCGCCGAACTTCGCGACCCTGTTCACGAATGACCTGGCCGCGATCCCGTACACGTACACGGTTGGCTCCTGAGCCACTGAGCCGCATTCGGCCGACGCGAGCGATGCTCGCGTCGGCCGGATGCCTCGCTCGTCGCGGTGCCACGCCGGACGCGACGCGTAGCTGACGGACTCGCCGCGGCATGTGCCGCGTCACCCGTCCGACCCGACCCCATTGTGCACGTCGCGGCCCCGAGCGGTCCCTTAGATTCGTGCATCGGCCGCGCGGCCGCTCAGAGACAAGGGGTCCCCATTGCGCCTGGCTCGAGGTACCTGGATTGCCGTCATCGCCGTCATGGCGATGGTGTCACTGCCTCTTGCTGCGCCTCCCTCGACGGCGGCCACGACCGGGCACTCGCCCACCGCGATGCTCGTCTTCCTTCGGCCGGGTGGCGCGCCCACGTCACTGGCGGCTCGAGTTTCCGAGCGGGACGCCCAGGCGAGTGTCGCGTCACTCGCTCGAAGCGTCGGTGCCACGGTGCTCGCCTCGACGTCGGTACCCGACACGATGACGGTCCTGGTCACCTCGGCGCAGGCGGCCGCGCTGTCGCGCAACCCGCTCGTCTCGTCCGTGCTTCCAAACGCGACGATCCCCGGTCCCGCGGACCCGATCCTCACCACGAGGTTGGCAAGCCAGGCCAGGACGACCTCGACGTCGCTCGCACGCGTCGCGTCATGCGGGACTGGGGCGCACCCCCAGCTGAATCCCGAGGCGCTCGCCAACATCAATGACACCGGCCCCAAAGCGACCCTTGGGTTCATCGGCCGCGGTGTCAAGGTCGCGTTCCTGGCCGACGGCGTCTTCGTCGGGAACCCCGACTTCCGGCGCAGCCCTGCATTCGCGTCGACGGGCTCGCCTGCGGGCAGTCGTGTGATCGCGAGGTACGTGGATTTCTCCGGTGACGGCACGGCGGCGACGACGGGCGGCGGTGAGGCGTTTCTCGACGCGAGCTCCATGGCAGCGCAGGGCAACGCCGTTTACGACTTGGGCCGATTCGTGAACCGTTCGCATCGCCTCCCCTCGGGCTGCGACGCGAAGATCGTCGGCGCGGCGCCGGGCGCGACGGTCTATGCCCTCAAGATCTTCGCGCAGAACAACTCGACGACCGGCTCGGGATTCGTCGCGGCGATCGACTACGCGGTGGCCAACGGGGTCAAGGTGATCAACGAGTCCTTCGGCGGGAACCCCTTTCCCGACACTGCCGGCGACATCATCCGCGCCGCCGCCGACGCTGCCGTTGCCGCAGGCGTGACCGTCGTTGTCAGCACCGGGGACGCGGGCACCACGAGCA
>ODAK010006966.1_pt1 | contig 11348 bp, 11 predicted proteins | sample 1539591 | NCBI WGS metagenome assembly ODAK01 (sample SAMEA3539303, study PRJEB22396) | soil metagenome | biome: tundra; feature: field; material: soil | place: USA | collected 2010-05 | depth 0.15 m | reverse complement strand
CCGACGTGACCATCGAGACCCTGGGCGCGACGCCGCGACGGGTGGACGCCCTCGTGGCGGGGGACTGCGACTACACGATTCTCAACGCCGGCAACGACCTGCGCGCCGCCGCTCAGGGCTGCGTGCTGATCACCCCGGTGACCGACATCGGTCCCTACCTGGGCACCGTGCTCTGCGCCATGAGGAACACCGACACCGCGAAGGTGGCCGCGCTCAATCGCTTTCGCGACGTGCTCGCCGACACCATCATGAGCGTGCTGTCCGGTTTCCGCGACGCCGACGTGATGTCCGTGGTGCAACTATTGCTGCGCCTCGACGACGACAATGCCCGCCGGCACCTCTGGAGTATTAAGGACCTGTCGACCGGTCTGGTGCCCGGGGTCGGGGTCGACCGGGCGTCGTTGACCACCGTCGTGGCCCTGCGAAGGCGCCACCGTCCCTCGCCCGAGCTCGACGCGGTTCTCGAGTCCCTGGCGACCTTCATCGATCCCGAAGTCCTCGTCTAGTTCGCCGTGACGCTCGGCGAGCGCGCGGGCGTCGTTGAATCGCGCGGAGTGTCGCGTTCTAGGCTGGGGGCGTGTTTCCCATTGAACGCCCCCGTCGTCTTCGCCGGACCAGCGCGCTGCGGCGCCTCGTCGCCGAGACCAGCCTCCAACCCGCCGACCTGGTGGCGCCGCTCTTCGTCGCCGAAGGGCGCACCGAGGCTCGCGCGATCGCCTCGCTACCGGGCCACTTCCAGCACACCTTGGAGAGCCTGAGCGAGGAGGTGCGCGCCCTGCAAGCCGCTGGCGTGGGGGGAGTCATCCTCTTCGGCGTCCCCGCGACGAAGGACGACCTCGGCTCGGGCGCCTTCGACGACGACGGCATCGCCCAGTTGGCGTTGCGCCGACTGCGTGATGAGTTCGGTGACGAACTGGTCGTGATGGCCGATCTCTGCCTGGACGAGTACACCAGTCACGGGCACTGCGGCGTCCTGCGCGCGGACGGCACCGTGGACAACGACGCGACCCTCGATCTCTACGGACGCGCCGCGGTCGCCCAGGCCAAGGCGGGCGCCGCCGTCGTGGCACCCTCGGGAATGATGGACGGTCAGGTCGGCGCCATCCGCGAGGCGCTCGACGCCGAGGGCTACGTCGACACCGTGATCATGGCCTACGCGGCCAAATACGCTTCGGCGCTCTACGGACCCTTCCGCGAAGCGGTGGGCGTGGAAATCGCCGACGGCGGCGACCGGCGCAGCTACCAGCAGGACTACCGCAATCGACGCGAGTCCTGGCGTGAGGCACGCCTCGACGTCGACGAGGGGGCCGACATCGTGATGGTGAAGCCGGCGATGACCTACCTCGACATCCTGAGCGACCTGCGACGCGAGGTCGACGTGCCCCTCTGCGCGTATCACGTGAGCGGCGAGTACTCCATGATCAAGGCCGCCGCGGCCCTCGGCTGGATCGACGGCCCCGCGGTGGCCCTCGAGCAGCTCACCGCCGTGCGTCGTGCGGGCGCCGACTTCGTGTTGACATACTTCGCTCGAGAGGTCGCCGAGGCTCTGAACCCATGAGCACCAATCAAGAGTGGTTCGAGCGCGCGCTGCGCGTGATCCCCGGTGGCGTCGATTCGCCGGTGCGATCCTTTCGTTCCGTCGGGGGGACGCCCTACACCGTGGTGAGTGGTGCCGGGGCGTACGTCACCGACGTCGAGGGACGTACCTACATCGACTACGTCCAGTCCTACGGTGCCTCGTTGCTGGGTCACGCGCACCCGGCCGTGGTGGCGCGACTGCGCGACGCCGTGGCCCTGGGCACCACTTTCGGCGCGCCGACGCCCGGCGAGGTCCTCCTGGCCGAGATCATGACCAGTCGCGTGCCCGGTCTCGAACAGGTGCGCCTGGTCTCCTCGGGCACCGAGGCGGTCATGAGCGCGGTGCGCGTGGCGCGCGGCGCGACCGGACGTGACAAGGTCCTCAAATTCGACGGCTGCTACCACGGGCACTCCGACGCCCTCCTGGTGGCCGGCGGCAGCGGCGTAGCCCAACTCGGCTTGCCCGGTTCCGCCGGCGTGACCTCCGGAGCCGTCGCCGACACGATCGTGGCTCCCTACAACGTGGTGCCGACTTTGGACGAGACCACGGCTGCAGTGCTGGTCGAACCGGTGGCCGCCAACATGAATCTGGTCGCGCCGCGTGTCGACTTCCTCGCGGGTCTTCGCGCCGAGTGCGACCGCGTGGGGGCACTGCTCATCTTCGACGAGGTGATCACCGGCTTTCGCCTCGACTACGCCGGCGCGGAGACGTTCTTCGGCGTGACACCGGACCTCTACTGCTTCGGCAAGGTGATCGGCGGCGGTCTGCCGGTGGGCGCCTTCGGGGGATCGAGCGAGGTCCTGAGCGCGCTGGCGCCTGCGGGGCCCGTCTATCAGGCGGGCACCCTGTCGGGCAATCCCCTCGCGACGGCGGCGGGCGCCGAGGTCTTGCGTCGCGTGACGCCGCGCGACTACGTGGAGTTGAGTGCGCGCGTCGCGGACTTCGCGGTGCGTCTAAGTGCCGCAGTGCGCTCGTCGGGTCTCTTCGCGCGCGTGCCGGTGCGCGGGCCGCTGCTGGGTCTGTACCTATCGCGTGAGGAGTTCGACGAGCCCGAGAACTTCGACGAGGCCCGACGCCTGTGCGATAACGGGCTCTACCGTGCGTTCTTTCACTCGATGCTCGATCAGGGCGTGGCACTCGCGCCGGGGGCCTACGAGATCCTCTTCGTCTCGCTCGCGCACAGCGACGAGGACCTGTCGCGTACCGTCGACGCGGCCGCTCAAGCGGCGCGCGTGGCGGCGGATAGCGCCGCGGCCTCGTGAGCGTCCTGCGCAGCGGCGGGTGGTCGGTGCGCCCGAGTTTCTCGCCCCACGGTCCCACCGAGCCGGTGACGCTGCTGTTCGACGAGATGGGCTTCACCCAACTGGCCGGTGACCCGGCCGTGGCCTGGCAGACGCCGTGGAGCGAGGTGGCGCACCTTCGCCTGGTTCGCCGCCGCGCGAACGTCATGATCGTCGCGGTCGTGGCGAACGTGCTCTACCAGTGGCGCCGGCGCATCCCTTTGTCGCGGGCGCAGTTCGATGAGCTCAGCACGTTGCTCGCGCTACACGGTGGTCGCGAGATGCCGCGCTCGCGGCGAAACGGGGCACTGGCCGTCGCGGGCCTGGTGACCCTGGCGTCCTTCGGCGGTTACTTCGGTGGCCTCTTCACCACCGCGCCCACGTCTTCAATCCTGTCGGCCTTGGCCGCGGTGAACCTGAGCACCCGCGACGTGCCCGGTACCTGGGGCGTGTCGACGTCGGCGTCGACCTCGGAGCTTGAGACGATCATGCCGGCCCCGGGGCAGGTCATCACGTCTAATCCGTCCACCACGTTGCCGGCCCAAGACAGTGCCTTCAACCTCGCGGCGAACCACTTTCAGCGATGCCTCGGGATCCAGAACGTGAACGATCGCATCTACGGTCTAGCCGGACAGAGCTCGACGTACCAGGTGAGTTCCGCGGTGTTCTCGTCGTCGAGTTTCGGTGGCATCCAGGTGGAGTCGACTTCCCAGTACTACGCGTTGCCGGCCAACGTCGCCAGTGACGTGAACGAGATGTCCCAGGCGTCCTTCGGGCGCTGCTTCGTGGAGTCCAACGCTGACATGATGATCGGACGCAGTTCGGCGGCGACGCCGGACCTGAGCAATGGCGCCAACTATGTCGCGCACACTTTCGCCAAGGGCTGGGTGAGCGGTGGCTCGGTGGCGGTGTCGCTACCGGTCATCGGCGTGGCGCACGCCAACTTGGTGATCATCGTGGAGGCGGCGGATCACTACGAGGTGACCCTGGCGGCGCTGGTGACCAATCTCTCGTCGGCGCGCGCCACGATCAACAACCTGGCCAACGCCCTGCTGGTGCGCGCGACGTCGAGCTCGGCGGTGTCGGCGTAGGGTGACGTCCGCGTGATTCAGTGCTTGGCGCGCGCGGCGGGGGACTTGCGACCGAGCATCACGAAGGTTCCCACGCTCGACGCGACGTAGGCGAGCCAGACGAGACCTTGCAAGACGGTGGGTTGATCCGCGTACCCGAGCAGTGAGTGAAAGACGTCGCCGAGACTCGATGATTCGCTCATGACCCCGCTGGTGTTCCACAAGACGTGCGAACCCGTGGTGATCCACCCGAGTTGCTGGAAGTTCTCGATAGCGTCGGCGAGCAATCCGGCGGCGAAGAACATCAAGGCGACGCCCAGCACGCGAAAGAAGATCTTCAAGTTGACCTTGGTGCCCAAGCGATACATCGCCACGGCCAGGCCCAGGGCGACGGCGAGTCCCAGTGCGCCGCCCAGCAGCACGAGGTTGCCGTGCACTGGGGCGGCGGCCTGGTGGGCGTTGGCAAAGAGGATGGCCAGGGTGAAGACCATCGTCTCGAGTCCCTCGCGCCCGACTGCTTGGAACGAGAGCAGTCCCAGCCCCCAGCGGTTGCCCGTGGACAGGGCCTGGTCGCTGCGCGACTGCAACTCCTGGGTCATGGTCCGGGCGTGCTTGTGCATCCAGAACGTCATGGCGGTCAAGAATCCCGCCGCGACCACGTACGTCGCGGTCTCGAAATAGGTCTGCACCCGCGAACCCGAGTAGCGCGAGATGGCGAAGTACGCCGCGACGCCCCCGACGAGCGTGAGCACCAGCGCGGCGCCGACGCCCACGAATACGTCGCGGAAGTGGCGCGTCTGGCCGAGGCGCTTGAGATAGGCGAGCAGGATGGCGACGATCATCGACGCCTCAATCCCCTCGCGCAGGAAGATGACGAAAGTGGGGATCACGTCACTTCTCCGTCACGCCTCGTTCGTTCGGATGAGACATTTTCACGGGGTCATCCTACGGGCAACGCCGGACCAGTTCGTCCGCCCTGCGTCGGGCTACTCGTGATCGCCCTGGTTGCTCAGCAGCATGCGGTACGCCTCCTCGGGCACCGCGTGAGCCAGTCGGACCATGGCGCGATAGCCCACTTCGGCGGGTCCCTTGTTGTCGTTGCTCATCAGGTTGGCCATGATCGCCAGGAGCTCGTTCATCAGCGGTTTGATGCGCAGTCCCGCACCCACGCAAACAGACAGGATCTTCGGCTCGGAGATCAGGCGCACGAACGCGCGCGCCACCTTGTAGTAGTCGCCGTAGGCCTGGTCCATGCGTTCGTCGTAGAGCCCCAACGCCGACGCGTCGCCGGCGAGCAAGGCCTCACCGAGCGCGCCCGCCGCCAGGCGACCCGACTCGTAACCGTAGGCGATGCCTTCGCCATTGAAGGGATTGACCGTGCCGGTGGCGTCGCCGATGGTGAGTGTGTTGGGTCCGACCCGTGGTCCGATCGCCAAGCCCATGGGCAGACGCCCGCCCGTCGCCGGTCCGAGGCAGGTGTCGTCGTTGAGCCCCCACGCGTCGGCGGTCTGAGCGACGAAATACTCCTGGAGCTTGGTGGTGTTGACGCCCTTCCAGGCGCCGCCCGTCGACAGGAGTCCGACGCCCACGTTCACGCGGCCATCGCCCAGGGGGAAGATCCAGCCGTACCCCGGCACGACGTCACCGTGAGGGTCGCGGATGTCGAGGTGCGAGTCGATCCAGGGTTCGTCGTGGCGGTCGCTGGTGTAGTAGCCGCGCAGGGCCATGCCCATGGGCCACTCACGATTGCGCGTGGTGCCGAGCGCGCGACCCATGCGCGAGTTCTGGCCGTCGCCAACCACCAGGTAGCGCCCGCGGACCTCGGCGGTCACGCCGGTCTCCTTGTCCTTGACGATGAAGCCCGCGGCGCCGCTCAGCGCGCCCTGGGCCGAGGGAACGGCGTCGAGGAGGTCGACGGCCTCCACGCCCGTCAGCAGCGTCGCGCCGTGCTCGACCGCTCGCTCGGCCACCAGTCCATCGAGGTTGAAGCGGGTGATGGTATAGCCGTAATTGGGAAAGATGGGGTGCTCGGGCCACTTCATCTCGAGTGACGCGCCGAAACCGAAGCCGCGCAGCCCCTGGTACTTGTGGGCGTGCGGGGCCACGTCGGGTTCGAGGCCCATCTCGATGATCTGGTGCACCGAGCGCGGCGTGAGTCCGTCACCGCAGGTCTTCTCACGTGGGAAGTTCTTCTTCTCGACGAGACAGACCGACCATCCGGCCTGGGCCAACCAGTACGCGCAGGCCGACCCGCTGGGACCCGCTCCCACGATCACGACATCAAATTCGATGGAGCGGGCGGCGACTTCTTGCAGAGAGGGCATCGTGACAGATTAGGCCCTTCGTCGAACTCCCTCGTCGCCGAGGGTGTCGTCAGGAGTGATAGAAATGAATCCGTGAACCAGTATTTACCGATACTGGGACTCCTGATTCTGGGAGTGGTGTTCGCGTCGGGATCGTTTGTCGCGTCGGCTTTGCTGGCGCCGCGCAAGCGGCCCACCGACGCCAAGATCGCCCCCTACGAGTGCGGGATTGTCCCTGAAGTCGAGCCGCCCCAGCGCTTTCCGGTTCGCTTCTACCTCGTGGCCATGATCTTCGTGATCTTCGACATCGAAGTGGTCTTCATGTACCCCTTCGCCGTGGTCTTTCGCCAGTTGGGCGGCTTCGGTCTGATCGAAGTGCTCGTCTTCTCGCTCACCGTCTTCGGCGCGCTGCTCTTCTTGGTTCGCGAAGGCGCCCTCTCGTGGGGCCCGCGCCAGCACCTCACCGCGGGCATGCCCGAACGCACGAGTTCTTCGACCATCGCGCGCATCGGCGCCGAACCCGAACAGGCGGCGTAGTGGCCCTCGAAGACCTGCAGCACAACTTCTTAACTGCGCCTTTGGAGGACCTGGTCCGTTGGGCGCGCCGCGCCTCGGTGTGGCCGGCGTCCTTCGGACTCGCGTGCTGTGCCATCGAGATGATGGCCGCCGGTGCGGCCGACTTCGACCTCTCGCGTTTTGGCATGGAGGTCTTTCGCAACTCGCCGCGCCAGGCCGACCTCATGATCGTGGCGGGTCGGGTGAGTCAGAAGATGGCCCCGGTGCTGCGCCAGGTCTACGACCAGATGATGGAGCCCAAGTGGGTCATCTCCATGGGCGTGTGTGCGTCGACCGGCGGGCTGTTCAACAACTACGCCATTGTCCAGGGGGTCGACCAGATCGTTCCCGTCGACGTCTACGCGCCGGGTTGTCCGCCCAGCCCCGAGACGCTGATGCACGCCATCCTCACCCTGCACGAGCAAATCCGCACCGGCGAGATCATGAAGCGCCGCCACGAGGGCAACCCCACGCACCTGGGACACGACGGCGGCGTCTGGACGCCCGAAGTGCCGGTGACCGTAAGGATGGGCACGCCGAAGTGATCCCCCTTCCCCCCTTGGCCCCCCCAGGCGTCCTCATTGATGAGGCCCTCGCGTGCGATGTGGCGTGCTTCCCCACGCCCGAGCAATACCACGAGCTGGTGGCCGCCTTCAAGGACGACGGCTTTGAGATGTGCGTCGACGTGTGCGGCGTGGACTACCTCGAGCACGCCGAGCGGGTGCTGCCCGAGGGTGTGACGCCGACGCGCTTCGAAGTGGTGGTCAACCTGTTGTCGCTCTCCAAGAAGCAGCGCGTTCGCGTTCGTGTGCAGGCCGGCACCGAGTCGCCGCGCGTCGACAGCCTGTTCCAGGTCTACCCGGGCACCGAGGCCCCCGAGCGCGAGACCTTCGACATGTTCGGTATCCTCTTCGATGGACACCCGGACCTGACGCGCATCCTCATGCCCGAGGACTGGGAGGGTCACCCGCTGCGCAAGGACTACGGCGTGGGTCACATCCCGATCCAGTTCAAGGAAGCTCCGGGCCCGCGATGAGCGACCTCACCCGCACCGCGGAGCGCCCTGAGCGCCTCACCGGCGAGACCTCCGAAGGCGCTCAAGAACTCACCCGGCGCATCGACACCTCGAGCGACCAGCTCGGTCGCGAGGTCGGGGCGGTCCTTCGCCTCGACGGCGTGACGCTCGACCCTCGCGAGGTCGATTACGAGCGCGACGACGACGAGACCATGATCATCAACGTGGGCCCGGCGCACCCTTCGACGCACGGCGTGTTGCGGCTCATGCTCGAACTCGACGGCGAATTCGTGCTGCGCACCAAGGTGGTCATCGGCTACCTGCACACCGGCATGGAGAAGACCGGTGAGACGTTGAGCTACGTCCAAGGCGCCACCAACGTGACGCGAATGGACTACCTGTCGCCGGTGATCAACGAACTCACGTATTCACTCACCGTCGAGAAGCTGCTCGGCGTGCAGATCCCCGAGCGCGCCACGTGGATCCGCATGATGATGAGTGAGCTCAATCGCGTCTCGTCGCACCTCGTATGGATGGCCACCAACGGCATGGACCTCGGGTCGACCTCGATGATGATATACGGACTGCGCGAGCGCGAGCTGATCCTGGCCTTCTTCGAGAAGACCGCGGGGCTGCGCCTCAACCTGAACTACGTGCGCCCCGGCGGCGTGGCCGCTGACCTGCCCGACGGGTGGGAGGACGATATCGACGTCATCTGCAACACCATCGATGAGCGCACCTACGAGTACGACCAACTCCTCACCGGCCAGCCGATCTTTCGCAACCGCCTCATCGGCGTCGGGGCGATCACCGCCGAGGAGGCCCTGGCGTTGAGTCTGACCGGACCGCTGCTGCGCTCGACCGGGGTGCCCTGGGACTTGCGCCGCTCCATGCCGTACCTCGCCTACGACCAGGTCGACTTCGACGTCATCGTCGGTACCTACGGTGACAACTTCGACCGCTACGCCATCCGTCTCAACGAGATCCGCGAGTCCATCCGCATCATCCGCCAGTGCGTGGAGAAGATGCCCGCGGGTGACTACCGCAGCCAGGACCCCAAGGTGACGCCGCCGCCGCGCGCGCGAATCGGTGAATCCATGGAGGCGCTGATCCACCACTTCAAACTCTTCACCGAGGGCTTCCACGTCCCGGCCGGCGAGGTGTACACCGCGGTCGAATCGCCGCGTGGCGAGATCGGCTGCTACCTGGTCTCCGACGGGGGTCCCAAGCCCTATCGCCTCCACGTGCGCGCTCCGAGTTTCACCAACCTCCAGGCCATGCCCCTGTTGATGCGCGGCGCATCGGTGTCCGACGCCATCACCATGATCTCGACGGTGGACCCCGTTCTGGGAGAGGTTGACCGATGAGTCACTTCCGCGCCGACATCCGCCAACGCGCCGAGGAGCTCGTCGTCCTCTACCCCCGCAAGCGTTCGGCCATGTTGCCCTTGTTGCACCTGGCCCAGGAGCAAGACGGCTATTTGAGCGACGAAGGTATCGCCAAGGTCGCCGCACTGACGGGCACCACGCCGGCCGATGTGCGCGGTACCGCGTCGTTCTATGACATGTTCCACCTCGAGCCGGTGGGCAAGTACGTGGTGGGCGTGTGTACCAACATCGCGTGCCTGTTGGCTGGCGGTGAGGATCTCCTCGAGCACGCCGGCGAGACACTGGGTTGCGCCGTGGGCGCCACGTCCGGCGACGGCCTGTTCACCCTCGAAGAGACCGAGTGCCTGGCCGACTGCAACCTCGCGCCGTGCGTGCAGGTCAATCACCGCTACGTGCGTACGACCACTCCCGAGACCTTCGACAACATGATCGAGGACCTGCGAGAAGGCCGTCTCGACCACGACGTTCCTAGCCACGGCACCCTGATGCGCGTCAAGCGTCAGGGCGGACTGCGCGTGAGCAGGGAAGAGGTCGCCGCCGAGCGTGCTCTGGCCCTGGCCGCGCGCACCGCGCGCGCCGAAGCCGCCGCCGTGGCGAACGCCGCCCAGGAGGGCCAGTAATGGCGACTCTCGACGCTCCGCGCATCGTCTCCTCACGTCGCGACTTGGCGGACTCCTTCACACTGAGCCGCTACCTGGAGACCGGTGGCTACACGGGCCTGCGCAAGGCCCTCACGATGTTTCCCGAGGACGTCGCCGCCGAGGTCGACAAGGCATCGCTGCTGGGTCGCGGCGGGGCGGGTTTCCCGGCCGGGCGCAAGTGGTCGATGCTGCGCCGCTCGGCAATCTCGTACCTGGTGGTCAATGGTGACGAGTCCGAGCCGGCCACCTTCAAGGACCACTACCTGGTCGAGCGCGATCCCCACCAATTGGTCGAAGGCGTCGTCATCGCCGCCTACGCCCTGCAGGTCAGCCAGGTGTTCATCTTTTTGCGTGGTGAGTTCGCTCTCGGTCTCGAGCGCGTCCAGCAGGCGCTCAACGAGGCCTACGCGCATGGCGCGCTGGGCTCGAAGATCTTCGGTTCGGACTTCTCGGTCGACGTGGTGGTGCACCCGGGGGCGGGCGCCTACATCTGCGGCGAGGAGACGTCGCTGCTCGAGGCCCTCGAGGGCAAGCGCGGCTTCCCCCGCATCAAGCCACCGTTCTTCCCGGCAGTCACTGGTCTCTACGGCGAGCCCACGGTGGTGAACAACGTCGAGACCATGTCGAACCTGCCATGGATCGTCAACAACGGCGGCGCGGCCTTCGCCGCGCTGGGTGCCGGACGTTCGACCGGCACGCGCCTCTTCGCCCTCGCGGGCAACGTGAAGAATCCCGGCGTCTACGAACTCGAGATGGTCAAGAACACCTTTCGCGACATCATCTTCGACCCCGCCCTGGGGGGCGGACTCGCCGAGGGCCGCACTCTCAAGGCGTTCATCCCCGGCGGCGTGTCCGCGCCGTGGTTCGGTCCCGACCAGCTCGACACGCCCCTGGGCCAAGACGAGGTCGGCGGTCTCGGTTCGATGCTGGGCTCGGGTTCGATCGTGGTCATGGACGACGCCAGTTGCGTGGTGCGCGCCACCTGGCGCATCGCCAAGTTCTTCTCGCGCGAATCCTGCGGACAGTGCACCCCGTGCCGCGAGGGTTCGGGTTGGATCGAACGCGCGATGTATCGCCTCGAGCATGGCGGGGGCCGCAGCGAGGACTTCGACCTGTTGCTCGACCTGTGCGACAACATCGCCCCGGGCCTTAGCTGGCCGCCCCAGCAGACCACCATCTGCGTGCTCGGTTCGTCCATCCCCTCATCGGTCCACTCCGCGCTGAGCATGTTCCGCGACGACTTCGTGGCCCACGTGAACCACGGAGGTTGTCCCCATGACTGACGTCACCCGCACCAACGTCAACATCACCGTTGACGGTCGGCCGGTCGAGGCGCAGCCCGGCGAACTCCTGATCGAGGCCGCCGAGCGCGCGGGTTCTTACATCCCACGCTTTTGCTACCACCCGCGCATGGAGCCCGTCGGCGTATGCCGTATGTGCCTCGTCGAGGTGGACAGTCCGCGCGGAGCGACGCTACAGCCAGCGTGCTATCTCAAGGTCTCCGAGGGCATGAGCGT
>ODAK010006964.1_pt1 | contig 11349 bp, 8 predicted proteins | sample 1539591 | NCBI WGS metagenome assembly ODAK01 (sample SAMEA3539303, study PRJEB22396) | soil metagenome | biome: tundra; feature: field; material: soil | place: USA | collected 2010-05 | depth 0.15 m | reverse complement strand
ATCGCGGACGCGGTCGAACCGGGTCCCTACGGTGGTACGTGTGTTCTTAGAATTGGAAGCCCTGGCGTTACCACATTCCCTATTGACAATAATACCTACTTACAGGTATTCTGATGCAACAATAGATACTTTCATGTTTATGAATACATGCGGTTGCAAAACAAAAGAGGTTTCACCAGCCAGACCTATTCGTTATCGTGCTATGAAGGAGTCCCACATATGCCAACCAATGCCGTCCCTCTTTTTTATTCTTATGCCCATGAAGATGAAGCTCTGCTCGAAAAACTCGATGAACACCTCACTTTGCTCAAGCGGCAAGGCATCATCAGCGGTTGGCATCAACGGGATATTAGCGCGGGTAGCCCCAAAGTCGCTGAAATTGACAGGCATTTAGCCGCGGCGCGTATAATAGTATTGCTGGTGAGTCCTGCCTTCATTGCCTCTGATTACTGCTATGGCGTTGAAATGCAGAAGGCAATGCAACGTCACAATGCAGGTACGGCACGCGTCATCCCTGTGCTCCTGCGTCCCTGCGATTGGGAGGCGGCTCCGTTCGGCCAACTCGTAGCTCTACCAGCCAATAAGAAGGCTGTTACCGAGTGGGCCAATCGCGATAGTGCGTTTACGGCGATCACAAAGGGCATTCGCACAGTAGCCGAAGAACTAAATGGGAGTCAAATTGTTCTCCCATCGCTCAAGAAAACACAGACGAAACGTGGTGAGGAGGATGCCCATACACCTATGTTAAGTGCTCCCACGCTCAATGCAGCTTTCCTCAAGAAGGCTGTTGAGCGTTATTATAAAAAACTGGACGAGTTTCAAGGCAAGGCCGAACACGAACTGGCCCTGCGCTCGGCATTCCAGGAATTGCTATCCGATACCGCGCAATCGGTAAAATGGACGCTGATACCAGAGCAGACCATAGATAAAGGCATACGCCCCGATGGTGTAGTACGCGATGGCAATCTGCTACCGCGCGGCTATTGGGAGGCGAAAGGCCCAAAAAGCGATCTTGAACGCGAGATTGGCAAGAAGATTAATGATGGCTATCCGCTTAAAAATATTATCTTTGAAAATACGCGTAAAGCCGTCCTCTATCAAGGCAAAAAACGCTATCCCATCGAGTTTGATCTGCACAAAGCAACCGATGTGGGCGACCTACTTCAGACGTTCTTTACCTACACCGAACCAGATATTGAGAACTTCGCAAGCGCCGTACAGGAGTTCAAAGTTCGTATCCCCGAACATGCTAAAGCGCTCCTTGACATTATCGAGCACGGCTATAAAGAGAACAGCAACTTCAGAATAGCCTTCGATGCTTTTACGAAACTCTGCCGCGATGCGCTCGATCCCAAAATCAGTAACGATGTGATCAAAGAGATGCTCATCCAGCACATGTTGACCGAACGCCTGTTTCGTACAATCTTCAATAATAATGATTTTGTGCGCCGCAACGTGATCGCCGCTGAGATCGAGAAGGTGATCGACAAACTGGCTAGCCGCTCGTTCAATCGCAACGAGTTCCTCCAATCGCTCGACCGCTTCTACGTTGCCATTGAAGCGGCGGCCAGAGGCATCGAGAACTGGTCCGAGCGCCAACATTTCCTGAATACCGTCTACGAACGCTTCTTCCAGGGCTATTCGATCAAACGCGCCGACACCTATGGCATCGTCTACACGCCACAAGAGATCGTCGATTTTATGTGCGCCAGCGTGGACGAGGTGCTCAAACGCGAATTCAATACGTCCATCGAAGAACCAGACGTGCGCATACTCGATCCTGCCACAGGCACCGGCAGCTTTATTATTAACCTGCTGCACCGCATCCCACCACACAAACTAGAGCACAAATATAAAAATGATCTCTTCTGCAACGAAATCATGCTGCTACCCTACTATATCGCCTCCCTGAATATCGAACATGAATATTATGACAAGATGGGCAAATACGAACCATTTGAGGGCGTGTGCTTTGTAGATACGCTGGAACTGGCAGAGAGCCGCCAACTGCCGCTTTTTGTGGAGGAGAACACCGAACGCGTGAAAAGGGAGAAAGACGCCCAGATTATGGTCGTGATTGGGAACCCTCCTTATAATGTGGGACAGAAGAATGAAAATGATAATAATAAAAATCGTAAGTACCCAATAGTTGACCAACGTATTCGCGAGACCTACTCAAGAGCATCCCAAGCGACACTAAATAATACTCTTTACGACGCTTATGTCAGATTTTTCCGTTGGGCCATCGACCGCTTACAAGGGCGTGACGGTATTGTTTGCCTCGTTACAAACAACTCGTTTATTGATCAAATAGCTTTTGATGGGATGCGCAAGCATCTTTTACAAGACTTCACACAAATTTATCACCTTGATTTACATGGCAATGTACGTAAAAACCCAAAACTTTCAGGCTCTACACATAATGTTTTTGGTATCCAGATAGGCGTCGGCATTACTGTAGCCGTACGAAATTCAAAGCACTCATCTAGTCAGTTATACTATTATCGTTTGCCAAACGACTGGCACAAAGAAGAAAAGCTATCCTTTCTCGCTGATAAGAACAATATCACCAGAATAGATTGGCAGGAACTGCAACCTGATAACAAATATACTTGGCTCAATGAAGGTTTGAGACATGAATTTGACACTTTTCCTTCTACGGGAACAAGAGCAAGCAAGTCTGGACATAGCCAACTAGACCAAACAATATTTAAGCTGTACTCTCTTGGCTTCTCGACGAGCCGTGATGAATGGGTATATGATTTCAGTAGTCAAAAACTAGCAATTAAATTACAACAATTAATTATAAACTACAATAGTGAAGTGTTCCGTTGGTCACAAGAAGAACATTCTACCTCAGTTGATGACTTTGTCAATAATAACTCAAACTTTATTAAGTGGACAGATAGACTCAAAGAAGCTCTATCTAAACAACAAATGCAGAAGTTGGATGCAAATAAAATTCGCAAAGCCCTTTATCGTCCATTCTGTACACGCTTTCTTTATTTTGACCATTTATTAAACCAACGTCGGTATCAACAATACGTAATCTTCCCTAACTCTATGAGCGAATTGGAAAATAAAGTGATTTGTCTTACAGATTTAGGCTCCGAAAAACCTTTCATGGCTTTAGTATCCAGGTTTATTCCTGATCTGCACATAGTAGGTGCTGGTGCTAGTGCCCAATGCTTTCCTTTCTACACTTATTCTTTCGATGGAAGTAACCGCCAAGAAAATATCACCGACTGGATACTTACTCAATCTCAAGTAAAACTTAACCGAACAATCACTAAATGGGACATCTTTCATTATGTCTATTGTATGCTTCATCATCCAGTATACCGGGAACGCTATGCAGAGAACCTCAAGCGTGATTTGCCGCACATTCCGCTGTTACACAACGGGGGGGGGGGACCAATGGGACACGTGTGTGCGTATTGGTCGTCAGCTTATGGATCTGCATCTCAACTACGAGCAAGAGAAAGAATACAAGCTCGAATGGCTATATACCAAGGATGTGCCGTTTAGCTGGCGTGTAGAGAAGATGCGTCTGTCTGGCGATAGGCGGGTTGTCGTTGTGAATGAGAGTTTGCGATTGGGACCATTGCCGCCTGAGTGCTTTGAGTATCGGCTCGGCAACCGTTCGGCCCTTGAGTGGGTGATTGATCAATATCAGGTTAGCAAAGATGCACGTAGCGGCATTGAGAGCGATCCAAACCGCGAGGACGATCAAGAATATATTGTGCGCCTGGTGGGTAGAGTTGTGCAGGTGAGTGTTGAGACGGTGCGTCTGGTTAATGAGTTGGCTGAGGCGGTGAAGGTGGAGGATTGGATGGATGTCGAAATGTGAGCCAAATCATAGCCATTCTAGCCACCTGTGGTACACTAACAATACGATGTGATGAGACGAGGCTTCCGCAAAAAAATGGGTGCTCATCATCAAGGAGGAGATTTGGCTATGGCCCAGGGTTTTCCACGTTTTTGTCCACGTTGTGGCGCTGAAACAGTTCCTATGCAGCGTCTATGTAATCAGTGCGGGCTGGGCCTGGCACCCTGGTTTCCCCAGCAGCCTTCATCACAACCGGGCTTCCAACCACCTATCGATCAAGGCATGCCAACTCTACCAGGACCAATACCAGGACAACCGTCGCAACCGTACGGGGGACAGGTGTCACAACCTGGTTTCCCACCCCCCGGTTCTCAGCCATCACAACCTGGTTTTCCACCACCCATCGATCAAGGCATGCCAACTCTACCAGGACCAATGCCAGGACAACCGTCGCAACCGTACGGGGGACAGGTGTCACAACCTGGTTTCTCAGCATCGCAACCGTATGGGGGACAGGTATCTCAGCCCGGTTTCCCACCAGCGCAGCCGGGTTTCGCTCCAGCATGGAATCAGCCATCAGCCAACCAGCAACCGTTCATGCAGTCCGCACCTGCCGGATATGCTGATTATAATGCTCAGCCTGTTGCGCCTGTAGAACCCCCCCGCAAGCGCAGAAGGCTGGGGATGCTTCTTCTTCTTCTTGTTATTCTGCTCCTGCTAGGAGGTGCAAGCTATCTTGCCCTCAACTACCTGAACGTAGGTAATACGACACAAACACCCATTACAACGGCAACGCTCAATTCAACGGTCACCTACGCAGGTGTCACCATGACCGTACTTAAAGTTGAGCAATCGCAGCGTTTTCTCGACGATCCAAGTTCTGCTAATGATGGAATGGTGCGGGTCTATCTACAGGCGCAGAACAAAACGGCGGTTCCAGTTAACCTGCAATATAACACTATTGTCGCTTTAACTCTACCAGGAGGGAAAACTATAGCGCCTACGTATGTCAAGGGAAACATTGGTGTTGTGCCGGCAGCCACGCAGACAAGTATGATAGATTTCGCGGTCTCTACTGATACAAAGGTCGATCAGCTTACATTGCAGCTAGGAGCAGCAGAAGAGGCACAACTAAATATCCCTCTGATACCGGGCGCAAATCTTGATCAATATAGCCCTAAAAGCACAACACTCAATGTCAATTTTCAATACCTGGGACTGAACTGGTCACTCATCAATGCAACCACTCAACTCAGTATCGACGGCAAACAGGCCACTAAGGGAATGCACTATGTTACGACAACACTAGATGTAAGCAATACGCTCTCGCAAACGGCGATTCCTGGCTCCCCCTATGATTATATACGCCTGCAAGCAGGAAATAGCATCGCAACGCCTGTGGATACTACACTACCAGTTTCTTTCGCATCTGGCGAAAATGGCAAGACAGGCACGGTTACCTTTCTCGTCCCTCAAAATACTATCAAGCTAACGTTAATCTTGTTAGCGCAGCCGCAAAGTGGCTTTGATCAGGCTGCCGAAGATTTCCAGCTCGCCTAAACTACTCACTTGTTATGAGGAGAAAAAATCAATGGCCCAACAATTTAATCGTCCATGCCCAAAATGTAATACACCCGTCGCAGCCAGTCAGCGTTTTTGCTCAAACTGCGGCTCAATTGTAGAACCAGGAGCCTATCAACCAACCGAAATGACTCCCAATAGTGGTAGCTCCTCGGCTGATATGGGCACATACCTGGAAACTCCTCCCCCTCCTCCCATGAATTCCTATGGTCAAACGCCCTCGTTCCCCTCTTCATCCAACTATCAGCCCCCGCAGGTAGGTTACCAGCCTCCTCCATCGTATGCACAACCAAAGAAAGATTCTTCTAAAAAAGTGATGGGGCAGATCGGTTGTGGCGTAATTGCAATCATCATACTGGCATTAGCCGCCTGTGGCACTGCCGGTTTCTTCGTCTACCGTGCGGTGAGTTCCAACGTGAACAAGTCGCTTCAGTCAACATCATCATCCTATAGCTCTTCCAGTGGGAATAGCAGCGATGCTACACCGACGTTTGCCCCTTCCACGACCGCACCCATCAACGCAGCTATAAAATTCGCAGATGTAGATATGACAATCGTAGATGTGAAGCAGGCAAACGGTTTTACAGATGAGACCGAATCTTCCAGTACGCCAGTGATTTTACGCATTGATCTGAAAGAAAATAACACCACGGCCCATTCATCTAGTTATTATTATGGCGATATGGTGCGTTTGATCCTGTCCGATGGTACCAGCGTAACCCCATTCAACTCACAATATACTGATGGCCCCGATGCATCGGTGACGCGTACCAATTGGATTGACTTCGGCGTCAATTCCCAGTTAGATGTTAGCAAATTGACGTTGCAACTGGGTACAGCCGCTCAAGCGCAGATTAGCGTTCCCCTGAGCAATAATCCCGATGTCACCAAATATCAGCCCAAGACGATCACTCCCGGCAAATCCACAACATATGTCGGCACTACCTGGACGCTTGTAACTGCCAGTGCGCAACTCAGCGGTGATAACCAGCAAGCTCCTACCGGTCAGATGTATGTAGTTGTTACGCTGAGAATCGATAATAATTCAGGTCAATCGTTTAGTGGCTACTGGGGCGATTATGTTCGTCTGCAAACAGGCACGACGAAAGCAACTCCTGCCGATGGGACCAACCTGCCGTTAGGCGCGTCTCCGGGCCAGACCAACCAGACAGGTACTGCTCTCTTCCTGGTACCACAAGGCAGCACCAGCTTTACCCTGTTGCTACTGGCTACCCCATCGACAGGGGCCACCCAGCAAGCCGCTATCCCATTCCAGATTTCATAGCACACTATGGGGCATGTGGGGATGTGGGGATATGGGGATATGGGGATATGGGGATATGGGGAGCGGACGGGCTTATTCCACTCCGTTCCATTGCGCCCCTACCATTGCGCGTAGGAGATGGAAATCCGGCAAAATAGGCGAGAAACCATTGGTAGGGGCGCAATGGAACGGAGTGGAATAAGCCCGTCCGTTCCTCGTTGTAGCATTACATCTACACAAGCTGGCCTACATTATTGAGAAGCACCATTGAGAAGCACCATTGAGAAGCACCATTGAGAAGCACCATTGAGAAGCACCATTGAGAAGCACCATTGAGAAGCACCATTGAGAAGCACCATTGAGAAGCACCAGGAAATTATTGCGTATGTACAGAGGAAAAAAACTATTTTGTCTATGTGTCTTGGTATTTATGTTCAGCGCATGTGGCACAACAACGCTCTCCGCGACTTCAGCGCCCACACCTGAGCCTACCATGCAGAAGAAACTGATTCCCACTATAACGCCATCTGCGACGAGAGTAGTGGCAACGCCTGCGCCTGTGGTGAGCAATCCGGCTCATCTTCTGATTCCCAGCATTGGAGTTGATGCGCCCGTAGAGAATATTGGCGTACTGGCAAATGGTAATCTGGCAACGCCGACGCAGAATCCATGGGGAGGCGTTGGCTGGTATCATTTAGGGCCACCTCCAGGGCAAAGCGGTAGTGCGGTCATTGCAGGCCATCTAGATCGTCCAGGAGGAGGACCAGCGGTATTCTGGAACCTACGCTATGCGCAGCCAGGCGATATAGTCACGGTGGTCGATGAACGAGGAGCTGCGCTGCATTTCCGTGTCACGCAGGTTGCGGCTTATCCACCAAATCAGGCTCCGTTGCAAGAGATCTTTGCAAATCCCGGCGGCAAATTTCTGAATTTGATTACCTGTGCAGGGGATTGGATTCCGAGCGAGCATCAAACAACATTGCGTCTTGTGGTCTATACGACCCTGATTTAATTGATGGGGGAGCAACACCAGGAAGCTTGTCCTGGCGCTGCTCTATTCAAGCAAGAAGCTACCCATCAATTCGCGGCGCAATGCCGCCTTCTGCTCCTCGTCAATTTGCTCCTGTGCCTGCTTTTTGCTTGGGCCATTCCAGACCGCCATGGGCGAGGTTGAGGCAGTAGTAAACTCATCAATCATAATTTCTTCTAGGAACGTCGGTGCTTTTTCCTGCTCTTGCTCTTCTTGCATCTGGAGAGGAAGCTCTTCCACCGGAGATACCTCTAATGTCGGAACCATTTCTACGTTTTTCTTGTTTTCGTTTATAGGCGAAATAGGCTCGTCTGGCAAAGAAAGCGCTGGAGAATCTTGCTGCACTCTATAGGAAACGGGGGAAGCCTGCGCGATAACCATTTCGCCCTTAATGGGAAAACGCTTGCCCTCAACCTCGATAAATATGCCATATCCTGCACGCAGATCCGTGATTTGACGACGGAGTTCGCGATTCTCGTTTTCTAACTCGTCCATTAATTGTTTTTGCTTCAGCATCGCCTGCGCGATAGAATCGAAGCCGCGATCACTCATTTGTTCGTTCTCCTTCTTCGCACCTACCCGTAGATGATCCTTTAGATGATCCTTACAACTCAGCCGGGTTCTCTATTTGTATATCTCTTCTATACGTAACAATATTATAGACAAACAGTATTCCTCCTACCATGGTATTGAGACGTATCAATCGCAAGGTGGTAACAATGGTTGCGCTTTTCATTTAACTCAGTATGCGCCAGGAACGGAGATGTGCATGCCAGCTTTCCCATAATACAGGTTACATTTCTCTCACATCTGTGGCTTTCATGCCTACTACGTTTTCCCAATCTGAATACATAGCATATCACAAATACAGCAGTAATGCCAGATGTTAAGTATCTGTTGCAGACATCTTTTAGCTACGAAATCTGGCGAGAATTCTCTTGTTCTTAACAATAAACGTTGCAGAACAGAAAAGTAGGGACCCAGCATAACACCTTGACACTCATCCGCATCAGTGCTAGCATCTTTGCAGGCACATAATCTCACGTCTGGCCCAACGAAGGGCTGAGAACACGTTGCTAGGCAACACAAGGAGCACTTGCTGTGAAGATTCATGAATATCAAGCCAAAGATATTCTGGCACGCTATGGCATTCCGATCCAACCAGGACGCGTAGCGTATACACCAGAAGAGGCTGAAGTTATCGCCCACGAACTCGGCGGACCCGTTGTTATTAAAGCTCAGGTCTATGTCGGTGGACGCGGTAAAGCTGGCGGCATTCAGTTTGGAGATACACCCGCACAGGCACGCGAGGCCGCTGCACGCGTACTAGGTATGGATATCAAGGGACTGACCGTCGAGAAGGTCCTGGTTGTATCGAAGATAGATATTAAAGAAGAGTACTACCTCGGCATCATTCTCGACCGCAAAAGCCAGGCTCCCGTCGTCATGATCTCTAAAGAGGGCGGCATCGATATCGAAGACGTTGCCGCAACCGCACCCGAAAAGATCATTAAGTATCCCATCGATATGCACTGGGGCCTGCGTCCTTTTGAGGCACGTGACATCGTGGCCCGCGCGGGTCTTCCCAGTTCCATTGTGAGCCGCGCCGGAGCCATCCTCAGTGCGCTCTCCAAAGCATTTATCGACAGCGACGCCAATCTGGCCGAGATCAATCCTCTCGTCATGACCGCCGATGGTCAGGTTCAGGCCGCCGATGCCAAGATCGTTCTCGACGACAATGGCCTGTTTCGCCAGAAAGAATACGCGACCTGGGCCGAGTCGGAAGAGTCCAATCCTCTCGAATACGACGCCAAAAAGGCTGGCCTAACCTATGTTAAGCTGGATGGCGATGTTGGGATCATTGGTAATGGTGCTGGACTGGTTATGGCAACGCTGGACATGGTTGCACGCTCCGGTGGCAAACCTGCGAACTTCCTGGATATTGGTGGTGGTGCCAAGGCTGAGACCATGTATAAAGCGCTGACCTTCGTGGCCCGCGATCCACAGGTAAAGGGTATCCTGGTCAACATCTTTGGCGGTATCACGCGTGGGGAAGAGGTTGCACGCGGCGTCATTATGGCGCAGGCTGAGCTACCTACTGGTATGCCCATCGTGGTACGCCTCTCCGGCACAGGTTCTGAAGAGGGCCGGGCCATTCTGAAAGACGCCGGGCTTGACTGGGGTAAAGACATGCGTGAAGCGGCTGAAAAGATCGTATCCGCCATTGCAGTATTGGAGCGAGGCCAGAAGTTATGAGTATTCTTCTTGACAAAACCACACGCCTGATCGTGCAGGGTATCACCGGGCGCGAGGGCCAATTTCATACCCGCAACATGAAGGCCGCAGGTACAAACGTCGTTGCAGGTGTCACTCCTGGCAAGCGCGGCCAGGTCGTCGAAGGCGTTCCCGTCTACGATACCGTCTCGCAGGCCGTCGAGGCCACTGATGCCAATGCAACGTGTATCTTCGTGCCACCCCCAGGTGCCGCCGACGCCATTATTGAAGCTGCAACCGTAGGCATCAAGCTCATCATTTGCATCACTGAAGGTATTCCGGTTATCGACATGACGCGTGCCATGCTGGTCGTACACGAACACGGCGCGACGCTCATCGGTCCCAACTGTCCCGGCATGTGCACACCTGGACAGGGCAAGATCGGCATCATCCCTTACCAGATATTTACCCCAGGCCCGGTCGGCTTCATCTCGCGCTCCGGCACGCTCACTTACGAAGTCGTTGCGCTGCTCACAGAAGCTGGCATCGGTCAATCTACCTGTATCGGTATCGGCGGAGATCCCATCATTGGCTCAACTTTTACCGATTACCTGAAACTGTTCGAGCAAGATCCCGAAACCAAAGCTGTCGTGATGTGTGGCGAAATTGGTGGTAGCGATGAAGAGGATGCCGCTGAATACATCAAAACCATGACCAAGCCTGTGGTGGCCTTCGTCTCCGGACGTACCGCTCCTGCTGGCAAGCGCATGGGCCATGCAGGCGCGATCATCTCCGGCAATACCGGGACCGCACAAGGCAAAGTTGCGGCATTACAAGCGGCAAAAGTTCCGGTGGCCGAGACCATTTTCGAGATTCCGGGTCTGGTCAAACAGGTACTCTAGCCCTATAATAATAGAAAGAACGCACATCCATGTGAGGTGGACGGGCTTATTCCACGTTGTTCCATCGCGCCCCTACCATGGCATCCGACGAGAGGGCAAATCTGCCAAACAAGATGATGCCATGGTAGGGGCGCGATGGAACAACGTGGAATAAGCCCGTTCGTCCCTCCACTAAGCAAACCCAAAAATTCATATATTAAGGATAGCAGGAACAAAAAATGACCACCGCCCTCGTTTATGATCCTATATTTCTAGAGCACATCACCCCTGCTCATCATCCAGAGCAGCCGCAGCGTGTACAAAAAGCGTGGCTCGTTCTGGAAGCGTTACAGTGGTTAGAGCGCGATGGGCTGGTCCAGTTAGCACCACGCCTCGCGACCGTGGATGAATTGGCGCTGGTCCATGACCGTGCATATATTCGCGAGGTAGAAGCCTTCAGCGAGGACGTTGGCAGAGAAACAAAGGTAGGAGGAGAGCCAGCGCGCTTTTTTACTACGGATACCTACATCTCTGCCAAATCCTATGAAGT
>ODAK010006963.1_pt1 | contig 11349 bp, 13 predicted proteins | sample 1539591 | NCBI WGS metagenome assembly ODAK01 (sample SAMEA3539303, study PRJEB22396) | soil metagenome | biome: tundra; feature: field; material: soil | place: USA | collected 2010-05 | depth 0.15 m | reverse complement strand
ATTGGACAGATCCGGTCGTTTGTTTCGTTGGGTTTAGCGGGTCGGTTTTCGGACCCCTTTTGTCACGGGGCAAAAGGGGTCGGTTCAGGCTGATTTGTCGAGGACTTGGGTGGAGTATTGCCGAAGGACACGTTGCACGGTGGCAGTGGAAACACGGTGCCCTTTGGCGATCTGGCGAATGCTCTGGCCCTGGTGACGGTCTTGTTGGATGGCGAGCGTGTCCAGTACCAACGGAGTTCGGCCGATATGCTGTCCTTCAAGACGGGCACGCCGCATGCCCGCGCGCACCCGCTCAACGATCAGACTTCTCTCTAACTCGGCGACGACGCCGATGATGACGACTATGGCCCGGCCCAGCGGGCCGGCGGTATCGATGCTTTCCCTGAAGGAGACGAACTCGATCTTCAGCCGGCTGAGTTCGTCCAAAACTTCCAGGAAGTGACGAGTCGAGCGTGCAATCCGATCACACGCCCAGGTCATCACCACATCGAACCGTCCGCGGTTGGAATCTTCTTTTCATTAAGAGCCGCCGCAATCTGGCGCAACGACGTTGCCCCCCGGCCCGTATCGCTTCAATGACTGGAACCAGATCCTTGGCTCGCTTGCTTGCTCGCTCTCCACGGGCCTTGACGCTCAAAACGTTTCCTTTGCTGGCGACAGTCTGGATGGCCCAGCGGTATCCTCCCAGTCTTGTACCCCGTGCCTTGGCAGCAGCCAAGGCGGCTTTCGTCCGAGCGGAAATTGCACCCGCTTCATGTTCTGCCATCGCAGCCATGATGTGTACGGTGCCCGGCACAGGCCGGCGCCTGCAGCGTTCTAATAAGGAGCGTGGTGGTGCATGAGGGTTGTTGACTTAACTTCATGTTCTGTATCTACGGGGCCGGAGCCGTTTTCGGTACGGAAGCCACGAAGATAGTTGGCGGACCGGAGGCGGCTGAAGGCGAAAGTCCCGCCGACTGCAAATATTCGTGTAATCTGCCTCTCGTGGCGCCATGGCAGCTTAGGATTTGGTCGCGAGGGAACGGTTCCGCCGGAGGCGAAGGTTGATGTCTTTGAATGAAAACACTTCTGCATTGAATTTGTCACCGGCCCAATCGTGCATGTGCTGGTAGTCTTCGTGCTTCGGGTCCATGAGGATGTCGAGGAGATTGGCGTAGCCACCAGTGCCGCCGCAGTCTTCCGGAGGGCAACTCCGGGCACCGCCAATTAAGCGGGGGTACTCGGCATCCGGCTCAGCAGACACGGATTCTTCGAGCGTGACGGCGTGCCGCCAGTAATCGCCGAGGTCGTAGATATATTGAATCTGAGCCCCCAGCGTGGGCAGAACTTCGGAAAGACGGATCTTGCCCTCAAGGATGACCTCGCCAGGCTCGTCATACGTTGAATCCGGAACCCCGTACCGCTGCTTGCCAGCCAGAAACTCGTGCATGTGGTAGTTCTCCCAGCCCATTACGATCTGCAGACTGCGATGGAACTGTCTCAGCGTGGTCTGGGAGGAAAGCTCGATGCGTCTCCAGATCACGGGCTCGATATCGAGAAGTGAAACGTGGACGCGGTATATGGCCACTGGAGTCCTCCTACACTCAGGCAACTGGCCTGGTTCTGCAACATAGAATATTGGAATTGCTGGCGAAGGGGCAGATCACCCTGGTCGTTCCTCCGCTTCGTCGGAATTGCCGAAGACCTCTTCCCGGATGATTCGTTCCGTGGCTTCATTTAAGTACTCATCGAGCGCATTCTTGATCTCAAGGAATTCCGGCCACAGCGTGTTGTTGATGAATGACCTTGGCACCCGCAGAACAACCGTCGAGTAGCGTTGCCGCGGGTACCGATAGGGCTTCAATCCGTAGCGGCGGCAGAGCGCGGTGAACAGGCGCCTGTGCCAACGATCAAGGAGCTTGAACTGCGTCTCAGCAGGCTGCTCAATCTTCTCCGCGGCGGCAAGGGCATTCCGTACCCTGCTTATGGCTGCAGCCGCTGCGTCTCGTTCTCCAGGAGTCGTTGCCCCTTCGAACAGCGCAGAGATTTTGCGTAGCTTTTCCCGGAGTTCGTGTTCTGTGGTCACCAGAGTCGCTCACTCGCTAAAGTAATGTGCTGCTTGCCTCGTTCGTTCAAGAATACTGGACGCCACATCTCAAGCGCGGCTTCCAGGCTGTTGGGGTGAGGGAACGCATTCGGCGTCGGATCGGTGGGAGTGCCGGAACAGGCAGGCCGCGGAACGGGATGGAAGCCCTCAATTCAAATTTGCTGGATAGAGAGCAGGAAACCATCGTTCCACGACATTGATCGGGAAGCCGAGGCGTACGGGCGCTCTCGGTCCGGCGGAGACAAGCAGACCGTGCTCAAGGAGTTGAGAAAGCACAATGCGAGCCATCCGCTCCTTATAGGCCGTAAGTGCAGGCGCCTGTCCGCGCTCAAACTCCCCCGCAAGCAGGGCTTCGCGTAAGAGCGGGAAGCTACCCTTTGGCAGGCGTCCAGCGCGTACTTCCTCTTCGACGTAAATCTCCATTCGGCGCAGCAACTCCGAAGGCTCCAAGATGGAGCGCATGAAGTCGATCTGATCCACGCAGGTGGCCAGAAAGAATTGGCAAAACTGAACGAGTGCCGCCTCAGAGAGGTTCCCTCTTCCGTCGAGATCGTTGTGGCGCGGTTCATCTGCTGCCATCAGCAAGGCTTTATAGCTGCCGACATTGCGAGCCAACCCACGCGCAGCGGACCATAAACTGCTGCCCACCCCCAGACGCTTCAGCACAGCGTGAGACATCAATCTCGCAACACGCCCGTTGCCATCGTAGAAGGGGTGAATCCAGAGAAATCGATGATGCGCGGCGGCAACCGCGACGATCTGGCGGATCTTCGAGAGATGCTCGGGGGAATACGCCTCCTCAAACCGGGAAAGGAACCGGGGCAAGGCCGATGCCGCGGGTGGCAGATGCCTGCCGACCACAACCTCCCCGTCACGCAGTTCGCCTGGCAGAACATGAACGCGCCGCTTTGATTCCAAGTCCTCCACCCAGAGCAGTTCATCCGGCAGTCGGCGGCCGAACTCCAAGTGCAGCCATTGTGCATAGGCTGCGGAGGCAGGGAAGGCCGGGTCGTCGTGTCCCTCGTCGATAGCCTGCTGAACCTCGATGTGGGCAACAGCTTCGAGCTGCAGAGCCCGCCGCTTTGGCTCCGTGGAGTAGTCCTTGCGAAGGGCACGGTCGATGTCGCGAGGTCGGGTGTCGTGTCCCTCGATGAGATTGGAGTAGTAGCAATTCATCGAGCGAACCAGGGTACCAACAGCCTTGGTGACGATGCTGTTCATCTGCCCCGCCAGAGCACTGGCCTTTGAAACCAGATCGAAAGCTGCGTCGTCGATCCCGCGCTGACCCTCTTGTGGCAGCATCGGCTCCATCCAGGATATATCGGTGATCCCCTTCTTCTTAGGCATATATTGTGCCGGTTCCATTGCCGAATATAAATAGATTACATTCAAACACTTACTTTTAAAATGCCGTGGCGATAATGCCGCATAAAATGCCACTTCATCAGGCGACCCGCTTTAGGCGGTCCGCGGCGGTACAAGTCCCACGGAGGGTCCAGTCGTAAGTCCGTCCCAATTCGTGGCAAGCCTGCCGCCACCTCTCAGATCCACTTCGAACTCAGGTCCTCTGTAAACGGGAGAAACTCAGAGAATCGCATAGCAACTGCGCGGTCCAAAAGGGCTGCGAAAGCTTGGCCCTCAAGTGGCCTGTTTTCAGCGGCGGAAACCGTTGAGATGGGGCGGTCCAGAAGGTACAGGCTATTGACCACTTGTGACCGCGCTCCAGCACCGCCAAGGATGCGCACAGCACAGGGGTCCGCACTTCCACCGTCATCGCTTACCCCGCTTCAAGCGGTATTTCCCAAGCCACTGCCCACACCCACCACCTTCAGTTTGCGAAGGTAGGGAACGCTGGCCTGCATCAAGTCCCAGTCCATTTCCACGAAGTAATTCTTGACGCCCCCGGCTTTGGCCGCAACGAAAAGCTTCTTCCAGTCGATGGTGCCCGCTCCGATGGGGACCATTTTCCTCTCCGCCGACCAGTCCGAGAGATGGAGAGAAATAAACCGGCCGGGATATTTAGCGAGAATAGCGACGGGGTCGTATTGGAGGGGGATGGCGTCCTGGAATTGCATTTTAATCAGCTCGGGATCCATCCTCTTCATCAACTCATCGTAAACGAGTACTCCGTCGATCTCCTTGAACTCGAAGTGGTGATTGTGGAAGCCAAGCTGAAGGCCGGCCTTGTGGGTCTGTGCGCCGATCTTGTTCATGTCGTCGAAAGCTTTCAACCAGCCTGACATGGGCGCGTCGGCCGGGACCTCCAGCGTGGCGCAGATCATCTGTTTCAGGCCCAGCTCCTTGGCAAACGCGATCCGGTCATCCAACTTCTCCTTGAGTTCCGTGAATCTGAAGTGGCTGCTTACGCAACCCAGGCCCGCGTCCCGGATCATGCGGCGAATCTTCGCGGGCTTTATGTTCACCAGAGGACCAAAGCCGTCCCGTGCGAAACTCGTTGGCGAGCACATCTCGATCATTTGGAATCCCGCGCTCGCAATCTGATGCAGGGTCCCCTCGAAATCCTTTCCGATCGACTCGCGAAGCGGATAGGTCTGGCACCCAATGGGCATTCCCACCGGGTTGGCCTCGACCTTCATCGCCGACGCGGCGATGCACATTGCGCTGCCATAAAGAAATTGCCTTCTTGATATTGTCTGCACTCCGATTCACCTCTTAGATGGATTGGGGACCCCAACCCTTTCGGTATTCGCGGGACAAATACTTGTTGGCTTCCGCTATGTTGGTGATTTTCCGGGACTCACTGTCGTACAGCAATTTCCTGCCCGTGCGCAGGGCGACGGAGTACAAGTTGACAGCCTCTGAAATGGGGCCCGCGTTCAAAAAACTCGAAGGCGATTGCGGTCCGCCCCGCACGGCGGCGATCCACTGGCGCACGCCTGGGGAAGCCCCGACCTGCCGGTCTTGCTGCGGGACAGACGCCGGCGCTGCCGGATGCTTGCGCATCCTTCTTTCGGGAATGAGTCGCGGGTCCTCAGCGAGAAAGCCCGCCAGTATCTTTCCCTTGCTGCCGACAAACATCATGCCCTCGATCGGAAGTTCCTTGTTATCGATTTCCAACTCGGGTGGCGTGGGGGGCCGCATCCCGCCGTCATACCATATCAGATCCACCGCCGGCCTTCTTCCGCTTGCCGGATACCTGAAGCGGACGGTACAGGCCGTAGGGAAGGAAAAGTCATTGTTCACTTTCAGCGCGGTACCATCCTTGAACTCACAAGTGTGACTGAGCATCGGCTCGACACTGGTGGGTGACCCCAGCTCCAGGGCGTTGAAGACCGTCCACAGGCTGTAATGGCCCATATCCGCCATGGAGCCGCCTCCGAAGTCATACCATCCGCGAAATACCATGTGCGTGTAGTCGGGCGAATAGGGACGGACAGCCTCCGGACCCAGCCACAAATCCCAGTCAAAGCCTTCCGGAATGGGTGGCCTGGCGATGGGGAGATTGGTGTACTGCGGCCACACGGGACGGTTCGTCCAGTTATGGATTTCACGCAGAGCGCCGATGGCACCACCGTTGATCCAGGCCATTACCTGGTCCATCGATCCGTTGGCGTCCCAAGGCATGAAGTGCGTGGCTACGCCCTTTTCACGGGCGGTGTCGATCACCAGCCTGGCTTCCTCCAATCGATTGGCGATGGGTTTATGCATGATCACATGCTTGCCCCTCTTCATGCAGGCGATGCTGATGACGCCGTGAAGATGGTCCGGGGTCATGATTTTGACCGCATCGACGTCCTTTTCCTTGTCCAGCAGCTCGCGAACGTCGGCATAGGAAGAGCACCCCTTGAATGTGCCGCTAGGCCGTTGAGTTGCATAGTAGGTCTCGACGAAGTCTTTGGCGACCTCGCGGCCTCCCGGGATAATCCCATCGGTTCCCGTCCTCCAGTCCTGCTTCCCAAGGGCGTTTCGCATGTCGTTGAGAAGGGAATCCCTTTCCCAATCCCGGTATCCAAATGCGTGCTTCGAAGGGTCGCATACGGCGACAATCTGGATCTCCGGGATGGCAATCAATTTCGTCATCTCGCGGAGGCCCTCCGTACCTGTGCCAATGTGAGCCAGGGTGATTTTGTCGCTGGGCGGGACAACCCCGGTTCCACCCAGTACATGCCTTGGAATAATGGTGAAACAAGCCGATGCGGCTGCGGTTTCCAGAAACTTGCGGCGATTCATCATATCTGTCATCTTTCTGCCTCGCATCGGATTGGAGCTGGCAACGCCATTTGCGGCCACCCCTTAGCGACCGGCCACCGAATACTCTCTATGGGGCCGCAAGAGGAGCCGCAGTGGCATCCTGCTCTCGGGTTGTATCCGATGCAAGCGTGCAACTCGCGAGATTTACGCCGGAATTTCCATGGAGCAATTCCCGCCGCCCAAGAATACAATCCTCACCTCCCCTGAGCACAACTCGTTGAGGGCGCGAAATCCCAGCTTCGGGGTCAAACACGCCCGCGTACCCTTGCCCGGGCATGCTTAGCCACGAGATTGTTGAGTCGGCCCAGGAATATCTCTAAAGGCAGGTACTGGCGCTGCTCGCCGCAGAGTGGGCATTTCACCGCGATGGACTTGAACGGGAACTCTTTCACCCTGGCGGGTACCTCGCGCTGGCGCCGCCTGTACGCGACGACGAACTGCTTGCGTTCTTGGAATCCGAAAGCCATGGTGAAACCAGCATTGGCGAATATCGATTGAAAGTATAGCGGCTGGTTTCTGGCTGCCGGCAGAATCAGGCCAATGAACGCATCATCCACGCCGAAGGCGTTCGGGAATGTTGCTCAACTCTGCCGAACAGCCGGTGACTCGGAAGCTTGGACATTTCGAGGCCAGTAACTCTTAATGAGTGCTGTGACAGCGATTATGCGCCAATTGAGATACGCTCTCGGAATTGCGCCTTCATCGCATCAAGCAAGGAAAGTGATGAACGCCGCGGTTCCGACAGCCGTGTACTGGCCGGTAAATGTGAGCCTTCCGGTATCCCGATGGACTTTGAACGACGTGATGGAGTCGCTGCGCTGGTTGCACACATAGAGGAAATCTCCAGCGGGAGCGAATTGGAAATGCCTGGGGTAGTCTCCCATGGTCCAAACCTCATCGATCCGCTGGAGCGAGCCATCGGCGGCAATTGAACACACGGATATTGAGTCATACAGCCGATTTGCGGAGTAGAGGAATCTTCCGTCAGGCGACACTTGAATTTCCGATGCAAAGCTTGTGCCGGCGAATCCCGCCGGCAGCGCGGAGATCGTCTTCCGCGCCGTCATCGATCCACGCGCAGCATCATAGAGAAAAAATGCGATGGTGGAGGACTCTTCCTGGAGGGAATACAGCCAGCGGCCGTTGGGATGAAAGGCGAAATGACGAGGACCGTCACCCGAGGGCAGCGAGACAAACGGCGAATCTTCCAATGGGGTTATTCTTCCGGATGCAGAGTCGAAGCGATACACGTAGATCCTGTCCTGGCCGAGGTCGGTGGCCAGTACGAATTTGTTGTACGGGTCGGGCGCGATCATGTGGGCATGCGGCGAATCGTGACCGCTGATCGCAAAACTGCCGCCCGGTGCGTCGGATGCGTGCCTTGAGCCGAGGGAGTCTGTATCGCGACGGGTGTCAACGGCAGAGCCCAGCATGCCGCCGGCGAGTATCGGCAGTACGGCAATGCTTCCGCCAAGGTAATTGGCAACAAATGCAAATTTCCCTGTGGCATCCAGACTCATGTGGGCAGGGCCCGCACCTTCGGAACTGACAGAATTGAGTAAACTCAGTTCTCCGCTCTCAGGGTCAATGCAAAAGGCGCTCAACGAACCGCTCGAACCATTGAAATCGGTAATCTCGTTGATTGCATATAGGTACTTCTTGGAGGGATGAATACATATCCACGAAGGGTTACGGGTCTTTGCGGCAAGCTTGGACCGGGACAACTCACCCGTGCGGGAGTCCATCTTGAATAGATAGATTCCTTCTCCGTTTGCACCTCCGTCCACTGCACTTGTGTAAGAGCCTACATATGCGTGGATGTTGCCGGTGTCATGAGAACCGGCGAAGGCGGCTGTCGCTCGCCGTGCGGTATGCGCGAATGCAAATGCAGCCGTGCCCTTCAAGAAAGCCCGGCGGGAATGAGTCAGTTGCGAGCTTGTCCTTGTCATCAAGGTCCCCTTTTGACCTGTCGATTAATTCCGTCTCCCCTGGCGAGATTGCTTGCAGACCAATGCACCAATCCAGGGCGCCTTCGGGTCAAAACTGCGAGTTCCGGTTGTATCGTCAATTTGAATGCTACTCCCTCGGAGGGGTAATCTCCGGGTTGTTGGTGACACACCGGGAACCCGACATGCGACTGCACAAGGATGTATCGCCGAGTGGTTCGCGATGAATATGGTTCTAGGGCCTGACTATCATCTTCCCAACACCGTCGCGGTATTGGCTGGCTATTGCGAATGCCTCATCGATGCGCTCGATCTCCCTCGTGTGTGTAAGCAGAGGTGCAAACCACTCGGCGTGCGCGTGGAGTAGATCCAGAGCCTCTTGCGTCTCGTGGTTCGATCGGCGCACGTTGAAGATGGTCAGTTCCTTGCGCCTCATTGCTGACCCATCCAACGATACCAAAGGTATTGAATGAATACCTGTCAGCGCGACGCGACCGGCGCTGCGGGTTAGTTGAACAGCTTGACCGGTGGTATGTTCGCCGGCCGCACAGTCAATTGCACAGTCCACGCCGCGCTGCCCGGTCTCGCTGAGAATTTCCTCAGCAGCTTCCTCGGGCTCGATCACGACGTCAGCGCCAATCCCCCGGGCCAACTCGCGGCGGTGCGCCTGGGGCTCTACCGCCCAAATTCGTCCTGCCTTGGCGGCTCGTAGTGCGGCTATAGTTAAAAGCCCGATTGGTCCCGCACCGATGACCACTACCGTTTCGTCGGGGCAGATCGATACCAGGCGGAGGGAATGCAGGGCAATCGCGAGAGGCTCGGCCAGAGTCGCTTCGTCGAATGACATGCTGGTGGGGATGGGGCGAAAGTTGGCGACTGGCAAGTTGACCAGTTCACGGAAAAAACCGGGATGATGAGGGTTGCTCAAAAAGCGAAGGTTCGTGCACACATTGTGGTGCCCGCTCAAACAGAACTCGCAGTGATAGCAATAAAGGGCGGGCTCAAGCGTCCCGCGGTCGGCCGCAGCGAGTCCACTGACCCCAGCGCCTGTCTTCACGATCCTTCCTGCGGGCTCGTGCCCGAGCACCATCGGGTAGACATTGGGAGTGCTGCCGACCGCGCCCTCGGAGTAGGCATGCAGATCGGAACCGCAGACGCCCACAGCCTCTATCCGGACCTGGACTTCGCCCGGTCCGGGATTTTCAATCGGAATGTCGGTAATCCGGAATGTCAGGGGAGCGATTAGTTCCGCAACTCGCATCGAATGCTCTTCCTCAGAAACGATACCTCATCAATAGACGGAAAAAGAAGGGCCATCGGACGACGTCTCTAGCGGCGCATTCTGGGTTTTTCGCACAACCTTCCCCGACCCTGGCCGGTGCCCGCCTGGGACCCTGGGAAGACCGAAAAGCGCATTTGAGAAGAGTTGCCGGCGACACGATCGCGATCCAGACAGGCTGGCCAAATCCCGATAGCGCGGTCGATAAACACCTGGCCCTGCGACCACTCCGGGATAACGAGGATCAGATGCACCTTGCTACTCAGAACCCTGTTCAATACCCTGGCTGAGCCGGAAAACGTGCCCATCGGGATGGCGCACGTGCACCTCTCGCACACCCCACGGCATGTTGGTCGGAGGCCATGCGACTTCAAGGCCTGTGCTACGCAGTGGTCGTAGATGGCATCTACATTTTCGATCGACATCCACACGCCCTTGTCACCGGTTTCATCGCCGTCCGGCCCGAATGTCATCTTGATGTCGCTCTTGCCACGTCCACCTTGAGCGTTTTCGCACAAGAAGATCTCACATTCACCAGAGCAGACTCCGCCGAAGCAGGGCGGATCGCCCCAGTCCCACCCCTTTTTCCAGCCGAGCTTTTCGAACCACGCAAAGCTCTCTCGAATATCGGACACATTAAGGATCGGGATCAAACGGTGGGCGAGCATAGCGAAATACTAGCAAGGCAGGAACACTGAAGACCAGCCAGAGCTTCACGAATTGTGAATTGTCAGCTAACCCTCCCCATCCCGTCCCCGCGCAGGCAAAAAGGGAGTTCTGTACGTAAGGGGGGTTACTCGGGCGCAATCGCCGCCAGCTCTGCTGTAAAGGAGTCTGCCACAACGTATGATTCGCCAAAGTGAAGGACTCTCGGTAGCGTTGGTTTCAACTTCGGAACACGGCGCAAGGTTAGGCGTACTCGTTCGCCAATTGCCTCAAGCGCCTTCGCATAGGCGCGGACTAAGAAATCTGGACCTCGACACACGAAATTGTTGCCGGAAATAGGTGCGAAGTGAGGTTGGAAGGATGTACCAGTCCACGGGGTCTCGATTGAAAGGTAACGATCAAATGGAATCCAGTCGTCCGCCGCCCTTGTGTGAGCCCGGTAAAGTGCCAGAAGTACCTTCGCCTCATCGCAAGTTCGAGGCCACCGCAGTTCGGCTCGTCGGGCAACATACTGGCGTGCCGCTGGGTGAGTGGCCCGGTATAGACGCAAGCCTCCACCATCAATTGCCGTAATCTTTGCCTCGTGAACTCCGCGACAGGTGACGCTCCATCCGTCGATCCTTTTCCCACGTTGTCCTTTATGAATACTGAAGCAGACCTCAAGGCCGCCGGACATCCTGCGGACCTGCTCCACCCGCACCCAGCTGTCAGGTATCGAATGTACTAATTTGACTGCGCTTTGGATCAGCATTGCAATTGGGTCTACTCGCCGAAACTGATCCATGGAGATCAATCCACCCGCCTTACTCTTGAGCCGGGGACAGTCGGTTGGGTGCCATTTGCTGCGTTCCGGTTGGTGGGCAATTGGGAAATTACGAGTGGGTTAATAACGCTGACGTTAGTAACCAAACCATAACTTCCGGCTTGGCGGTGACACGCCAACGAAAGCTTCTCGGCCCATCCGTTGGGCGCGATCTGTGAATGTCTTGATGCTCGGACAGACTTCAAATCTGGCGGAGCAATCCATGGGGGTTCGAGTCCCCCCTTTCGCACCACAAAGATACTAGTAGAATGATTCCGAAATAACATTGCAATACTACGGGTTGTGGTATAGCCTCCTCGCATACCATTGCGAGGAGGCTTGTCGGATGCCCTTCGTC
>ODAK010006962.1_pt1 | contig 11351 bp, 11 predicted proteins | sample 1539591 | NCBI WGS metagenome assembly ODAK01 (sample SAMEA3539303, study PRJEB22396) | soil metagenome | biome: tundra; feature: field; material: soil | place: USA | collected 2010-05 | depth 0.15 m | reverse complement strand
TGGCACACGTCGTAGTCATGGCGACCCTCCTTTGCTTGTTCTTGTTCTCCGCTTCGCGAGTGGGGAGTTCTTTAGTATTGTTACAGTCGCGCCTCCAACGCGGCGATCTGCATTGATACAGATCAAAACGGGCTTCCTTTGCACGACTAGATGCATTGCAGTGCGGCAACATGCTCGCCGAACCTGCTGTACCAGCCCAATCGCCCGCAACAATGCAACGCTTCGTTTGCAGCTTGCCCCGCCCAGCTACTCCGCCCAAGCGATGGTACTGCGCTGTGCGTCGTTCTCTGCCTTTTGCGCCGTGGACGCGCTCGACGATTGATCAGAGCAGCCAATCTATGGCGCTCCTTGTGTATCACTTGTGTATCACTAATTTTTGCAGGCATCGTGAAAGCAAAAACCCCGCCAACCTATTGAGTTGACGGGGTTAGTCTGGTTGCGGGGACAGGATTTGAACCTGTGACCTTCAGGTTATGAGCCTGACGAGCTACCGGGCTGCTCCACCCCGCGATAAACCATTGCGCGCCTTGTCGAAAAACCGAATGCCGAAACGTCTTTGGCCAACGCCTGAGGGCGCCGATCGATCCCGTCCGGAGGCTTCCTGAGAAGGCAACCCGGGCAATGCCCTTGGGTCGCGAGCGGTATGTACCAACGCGAGCCCGGTTTGGAAAGGCCCGCGAGCGATCTTTTCGGGATTTTATGGCGTCGAAGCCCGCAATTGTCGCGCAAACCGGCCCGCCAGCCCCCTCTTGCCAGAAGTTGCGCAAAAGCCCAGCCTTGGAACAAAGAGAAGCCCTAAGGAAACACCATGGACCGGTCACTGAAGAACCCGGGGCAGCGCCCTGGATGACGCCTTTCACGCCATGTTCGAGCTATCGCGGACGACGCCGGCGCCGACGCTTTCCGATCTCTATCCGCGCCATGGCGTCAGGATCGCCCGGCTGGAAAAGATGCAGCGATTCATGTCGCAATGTCTTGATTCAAAGCGATGGCTTGAGCCGTGACAATAACAAACATTTGGGGGGATGCGCGTGACGGATAGCTTCGATTTTGTAGTGGTTGGCGGCGGATCGGGAGGCTGCGCGGTTGCCGGCCGCCTTTCCGAGGATCCCAAGACGTCGGTGGCGCTGCTGGAAGCCGGCGGCAAGGACGACAACTGGGTGGTCACCACGCCCGGCGCGCTGATCCTGATGGTCTCGGGCAAGGTCAACAACTGGGCGTTCGACACGGTGCCGCAGGCCGGCCTCAACGGCCGCATCGGCTATCAGCCGCGCGGCAAGGGGCTCGGCGGCTCGTCCGCGATCAACGCCATGGTCTATATCCGCGGCCACAGAAGCGACTACGATCAATGGGCGTCGCTCGGCAACGCCGGCTGGTCCTACGCCGACGTGCTGCCCTACTTCAAGCGCTCGGAAGACAATGCCGATTTCGGCGGCGAATACCACGGCAAGGGCGGCCCGCTCGCCGTCAACAAACTGCGCACCGATAACCCGGTGCAGGAAACCTTTCTGCAGGCCGCGCGCGAGGCGCAGTTCCGGATCCGCGAGGATTTCAACGCCGAGGATCACGAAGGCCTCGGCATCTATCAGGTGACGCAGAAAAACGGCGAACGCTGGAGCGCGGCGCGGGCCTATGTCCATCCCTATATGGCAACGCGCGCCAATCTGCGCGTCGAGACCAATGCGCAGGCCAGCCGCATCCTGTTCGAAGGCAAGCGCGCGGTCGGGGTCGAATACCGCCAGGGCAAGGAGATCCGCCAAATTCACGCCCGCCGCGAGGTCATCGTCTCCTCCGGCGCGTTCCAGACCCCGCAACTCCTGATGCTGTCCGGGGTCGGCGACAGTGCCGCGCTGGCAAAGCATGGCATCGCAACCACGCATCATCTGCCCGGGGTGGGACGAAATCTGCAGGACCATCCGGATTTCATCTTCGCCTACATGTCCGACAGTCCGTATTTCACCGGCATGTCGTTCAGCGGCATCGTGCACCAGCTTCGCGCCATCGGGCAGTATCGGCGCGAACGCCGCGGGCCGATGACCTCCAACTTCGCGGAATGCGGCGGATTTCTCAAGACCCGGCCGGACCTCGACGTCCCCGACATCCAGTTGCATTTCGGCATGGCTGTCGTCGACGACCACGGCCGCAAGCGCCGCTGGGGCCGCGGGTTCTCGTGCCATGTCTGCCTGCTGCGGCCGAAGAGCCGTGGCAGCGTCTCATTGCACAGCGCCGATCCGATGCAGGCGCCGGCGATCGATCCGAATTTCCTCGGCGAGCCGGATGATCTGGAATCGATGGTCGCGGGCTACAAGACCACGCGGCGGCTGATGGAGACGCCGGCGCTGCGGGCGTTGCAGAAAAAGGACATGTTCACCGAGGGCGTCAAAACCGACGACGACATCCGCGCCCTGCTGCGCGCCCGCGTCGATACCGTGTATCACCCGGTCGGCACCTGCAAGATGGGCACCGGCGATCCCCTGGCGGTGGTCGATCCGAAACTGAAAGTCCACGGCCTCGAAGGCCTGCGCATCGTCGATGCCTCTGTGATGCCGACCCTGATCGGCGGCAACACCAACGCGCCGACCATCATGATCGGCGAGAAGGCCGCCGATTTGATCAAGGCCGAGATGCACGCGAGTTGATCGGCCGCATATAACATCCTCGTCCTGAGGAGCGCGCTCTTGCGCGCGTCTCGAAGGACGTGCCGCAGGTTCCTCTCCATCCTTCGAGACGCCGCTTCGCGGCTCCTCGGGATGAGGACGACACGCGTGGCGGGGACTACGTCAGCAAAAACCCGCCGTCCACGGTGACGACGCTGCCGGTCATGTAGCGCGAGGCGTTCGACGCCAGCAGCATGATCGCGCCGTCGAGATCGGATTCGGCGCCGACCCGGCGCTGCGGAATCCGCTTTGCCAGTTTCTCGCCCGACGGCGTCGACCAGAATTCGTGGTTCATCTCGGTATCGATGTAGCCGGGCGCCAGCGCATTGACGCGGATGCGGTTGCCGGCGAGCTCCAGCGCCATCACCTTGGTGGCCTGGATGATGCCGGCCTTGGAGATGGTGTAGGGCGAGAGAAACTTCATCACGCCGAACCCGAGCACCGAGGCGATATTGACGATATTGCCTTCCTGCTTGCGCGCGATCATCCGCCGCGCCATTTCGGTGGCCGCGAAATAGGCGCCCTTGAGGTTGGCGTTGATGACGGAATCCCAATCCGCCTCGGTCTGATCGACCGCGAGTTTTTCAATGGCAATGCCGGCATTGTTGATGAGCACGCTGACCGGACCGAGCGCCGCCTCGGCACTGTCGATCGCCTTTGCGATCGAGGCCGTATCCGTCACGTCCATCCGCACCGCGACGGCGCGGCCGCCCTGGCCGCGAATTTCATCCTCAAGGCTTTTCAGTTTGGCGGTCTGGCGCGCCGCAAGCGCGACCGCGGCGCCATGCGCGGACAGCACCCGCGCGAATTGCCGGCCCAGCCCCTGCGAGGCGCCGGTGACGAGAATGGTTTCTTTACTGACATCGAATAGACCGGGCATGACGAACTCCACGAGGAAAGCGCTTTTATTGATACAGATGATTTTCGGGATCGCAAACCGGATTCGTTGACCAAAATTCCGAACCGTCCAAACGAGCAGAGAATTGTCATCCATGAACAGTTTCGACGCCGTCGTCTATCTCGGATTGGTTATCGCGGTGGTCACCGGCTTCAATGCCGGATTGCTGCGCAGCGCAGTCACGATCCTGGCCTATCTGATCGCGATGCCGATCGCGGTCTGGGCGATGTCGCTTGTATCGCCCGAGACCGACGGCAGATTCAGCTCGCCCTTGATACAGAACTCGCTGCTGTTCTTCGGGATTTTTCTGATCACCGGCATTGTACTCGGAAAACTGATGCGAATGGCGCTCGACGAAACCATCGGGCCTGGATCCGGTATCGGCGACCGCCTCGCCGGCGCGGCACTTGGCGCGGTGCGCGTCGGCCTTGTCGCGATCACGCTGGTGCTGATTTTCGATCAGCTGGTGCCATCAGATCGCCAGCCGGCGTACCTGACCGGATCGCAGCTGCGGCCGCTATTGTCGATGGCCGGGCAAAAGGGTTTTAAATCCCTGCCGCCTGACGTCGCGGCCACTATCGATCGCCTGAAGAAAGACCGGCGGATCTAACAAGCGTCGTCCGGATGAGCTGATATGCATTTCGGCCAGCGAGGAGTCACTTATCACAGCCATTGATGTTGGCTACAGTGGCCGGATCGGACTTCAAAAACATTGGACATAACGGGAGTGAGACAGTGGATCTTGGGATCAAAGGCCGCCGCGCACTGGTTTGCGCATCCAGCAAGGGCCTGGGACGGGCCTGCGCGATGGCGCTTGCCGCTGAAGGCGTGCATGTCACATTGACCGCGCGCGGCGCCGAGGCGCTGGCGAAGACCGCGGCCGAAATACGCAAAGCCAGTCCCGGCGTCACGGTGACGGAAGTCGCCGGCGACATCACCACGCCAGCGGGCCGCGAGGCCGCGCTGAAGGCCTGCCCCGATCCGGATATCCTGATCAACAACGCCGGCGGCCCGCCACCCGGCGATTTCCGCAACTGGACCCGCGACGACTGGATCAAGGCGCTCGACGCCAACATGCTGACGCCGATCGAACTGATCAAGGCGACGGTGGACGGCATGATGGCGCGCAAGTTCGGCCGCATCGTCAACATCACCTCGGCCGCGGTGAAGGCCCCGATCGAGGTGCTCGGATTGTCCAACGGCGCGCGCACCGGCCTCACCGGCTTCGTCGCAGGCGTTGCGCGCAAGACCGTGATCGCCAACGTCACCATCAACGGCCTGCTGCCGGGACCCTTCGATACCGATCGCCTGCGCGGCCCGGTTGCGAAGATGGACGCGGAGAAGCGCGGCATTACCGTGGACCAGTTGCTGGCCGAGCGTGCAAAACTCAATCCCGCCGGACGCTTCGGCGACCCCGAGGAATTCGGGCTGGCCTGCGCGTTTCTCTGCGGCGCAAAGGCAGGCTTCATCACCGGACAGAACATCCTGCTCGATGGCGGCGCTTTTCCGGGCACGCTGTGAATGAAGGCGGTCTGGTACCAGCGAACCGGTGCTGCGCCCGATGTGCTGACCTTTGGCGACATGCCGACGCCGATGGCCGGACCGGGAGAAGTCCGCGTCCGGCTGGAAGCCTCCGGCGTCAATCCCGCCGATGTCGGCCGCCGCGCCGGCAGCTATCGCGCGATGGAATTCCCCCGCGTGATCCCCAACAGCGACGGCGCCGGCATTGTCGACCAGGTCGGCGACGGCGTCACGCGGCTTCGCATCGGCCAGCGGGTCTGGCTCTATAACGGCCAGCGCAACGGCCGCGCGTTCGGCACCGCGGCTGAATATATTGCGCTCGCCGAGCATCTGGTGACGCCGTTGCCCGACAATGTGTCGTTCGCGGCTGGTGCTACGCTCGGCATCCCCTGCATGACCGCGTGGTGCTGCCTGTTCGGCGATGGACCGATCGCGGGCCAGACCGTTCTGGTCACCGGCGGCGCCGGCGCGGTCGGCCACTATGCCGTGCAGCTGGCGAAATGGGGCGGCGCGCGCGTGATCACAACCGTCAGCTCATCGCTCAAGGCGGAGCAGGCGCGCCTTGCGGGTGCCGATCTCGTCATCGACTACAAGACCGAAGACGTCGTCGCCAAGGCGATGGCGTTTACCGGGCAGCGTGGTGTCAATCGCGTCGTCGATGTCGACTTCGGCGGCAACATCGCAACGACTTTAAAATTGATGGCCATGAATTCGACCATTGCGGTCTACGCCACCAACGGCAATCGCAGCCCGGTGGTTCCGATGCGCGAGCTGATGGAGAAATGCATCGCGTTGCGCGCGCTGGTGCTGTTCGCGCTGCCACAGCCGTTGCTCGCAGCGGCGCAGGCCGATATCTCGAAATGGCTTGCCGCCGGCCCGCGCATCCACAACATCGCCGCGCAGTTTGCGCTGTCGGAGACCGCGCAGGCTCACCTCGCGGTGGAAAAAGGCGACAAGCTCGGCACCGTCATTGTCGACTGCAGCAGGTGATCATCGCACCGGCGTGGTCCGCTCATCGGCCCAGGTCAGCCCGAACGCATCCAGCCCCTCGGCCAGGTAATCGCTGACCAGCGGCTCGCCGAGAAGATAGCTCGCGGTACGGCTGTTGCGCCCCTCCGCAGCCTCGCGCCGCAGGTCCTCCCACTCTTCGATCGTGCCGTCGCCACGCCCGAGACGCATCAGCGCGACCAGATCGATCTGTTCGTCTTCGGTCATGGCATTGATGAAGCCGGTGATCTCGCGCACCACGGGATCGTCGCCATTATCCTCGAGCACATCGATCATATTGTCGTCGGCGCCGTTCGACCCGGAGTCCGGATCGGATGCGCCCTCCTTGACGTCGAATTCACGGGTTTTCTCGATCAAAAAACCGACCTTTTCGGCCGAAATGGCTAATTCTGGCATGCTCTGTTTCTCCTTGGCTCCTCGTTCTGCGTGCCCGACCAACGCGCGGCCGGGCGAGATGATCCATTGCGCGGGCAAACGGAAACCAGCATCTTTCGCCCCAAGAAACGAAAACGCAACGAAGACTTGGGGAAAGCGCCGAATGTACTGGAATGTGGGCAAGGTCAAAATCACGAAAATCGTCGAACTGGAGACGATAGGCAGTACGCGATTTATCCTCCCCCTGGCCACCAATGAGGAAATCCGGAAATTGCCCTGGCTCATTCCCCACTTCGCGTCAGAGGAAGGCCGGCTCAAAATGTCAATTCATTCGCTGGTGGTGGAGACGCCTTCGCGCCGGATCGTGGTCGATACCGGCCTCGGCAACGACAAGGAGGGCCGCAATGTGCCGACCTGGAATAACCGGAAAACTCCTTTCCTCGAAACCATGACAGCGGCGGGCTTTCCGCCCGACAGCATCGACACCGTGCTGTGCACGCATCTGCATGTCGACCACGTCGGCTGGAACACAAGACTTGCCGGCGGCAAATGGGTGCCGACCTTCGCCAATGCGCGTTATGTGTTCGGCAAAACCGAATATGAGCACTGGCGCGACCACAGCGACGAGCCCGACAGGGCGGCGGTTTTCAACGACTCGGTGAAGCCGATCGTCGATGCCGGCAAGGCCGAACTCATCGCCAGCGATGCCGGGCTCTGCGACGAAATCACCCTGATCCCGACGCCCGGCCACAGTCCGGGCCATATCAGCGTTCACATCCAATCGGACGGCGAAGAGGGCCTGCTCACCGGCGACGTCGCCCACCATCCCTGCCAGATGACGCATCTGGACTGGTCATCGACCGCCGATTCCGACCCCGTTCAGTCAGCCGTGACGCGGCGCGAATTGTTCTCGCGTTTCGCCGATACGCCGACGCTGGTGATTGGCGGGCATTTCAGCGCCGCCCGCATCCAGCGCGACGGCGACGCCTTCAAATTCATCCCCTAGATCATGCCCAAACCATCACCCCGCCATGCGGCGCGCAGTCAGCAGTTGAATTTCCCCGCGCGCTGTTCCAAGAAGCATCCAAGCAACCACCACCCTAGGGAGTGAAAAGAAATGAAGCTTGTTCGTTACGGGGCAATTGGCCAGGAAAAGCCCGGCCTGATCGATAAATCGGGCCAATTGCGCGATCTCTCCGCGCATGTGAAGGACCTCAATGGCGAAGCCTATTCGCCGGCCTCGCTGGCCAAGCTCGCCGCCCTCGACCCCGCCAAGCTTCCGGCCGTCAGCGGCAACCCGCGGATCGGCGCGCCCGTCACCGGTATCTCCAAATTCGTCGCCATCGGGCTGAACTATAGCGACCACGCCAAGGAGACCGGCAATCAGATTCCCACAGAACCGATCTTCTTCCTGAAGGCCAACACCGCCCTCTCAGGCCCGAACGATCCGGTCGAGAAGCCGCGCGGCTCCACAAAACTCGACTGGGAAGTCGAAATCGCCGCCATCATCGGCACCCGCGCCAAATATGTCTCCGAGGCCGATGCACTCAATCACGTCGCCGGCTACTGCGTCTGCAACGACGTCTCCGAGCGCAATTTCCAGATCGAGCGTCTGGGCCAATGGACCAAGGGCAAGTCGCACGACACCTTCGGCCCGCTCGGCCCGTGGCTGGTGACCAAGGACGAGATACCGGACGTGCAGAAATTGTCGCTGTGGCTCGACGTCAACGGCAAGCGCCGGCAGACCGGGTCGACCTCGACCATGATCTTCTCCATGGCGAAGTGCATTTCCTACGTCTCGCAATTCCTCACCCTGCTGCCGGGCGACATCATCACCACCGGCACGCCCCCCGGCGTCGGCACCGGCATGAAGCCGCCGCAATTCCTCAACGTCGGCGACGTAGTCACGCTCGGCATCGAAGGGCTCGGCGAGCAGCGCCAGGAAATCATCGCGGCGTGAGGCGCATCCGTCATCCCGTAGCTCGTCATGCCCGGCCTTGTGCCGGGCATCCACGTCTTGACATCCGTGCAGCAAGAAAGACGTGGATGGCCGGGACAAGCCCGGCCACGACAGAAATAGGAAGCTTCCTTTTTTCAAGGGACATCAAATGAAACTCTCATTCTCCCCCGCCTCGCCCTTCGCCCGCAAGGTGCGCATTGCCGCGATTGAACTTGGCCTGATCGACAAGATCGAATTCATTTCGGCGACGGTCGCGCCGGGCCAGCCCAACGAAGAATATTCGCGCATCACGCCGCTGAAGAAGCTGCCGGTGCTGATCCTGGACAATGGCGACGTCATCCTCGATTCCTACGTCATCGTCGAATATCTCGACGAGCTCGCCGGCGGCGGCAAGCTTATTCCGGGGTCCGGTCCTAGCAGATGGAAGGTCAAGAGCGATCATTCGATGCTGCAGGGCATGCTCGATTCGATGCTGCTGTGCCGCTACGAGAAGATGGTGCGGCCGGAGCCGCTGCGATGGCAGGCGTGGGCCGACGATCACTGGAATCGTGCCTGGAACGGCATGGCGCGCTTCGAGAAGCAGGCGGACATGCTGTCGCGGCCGCTCGATATCTCGCAGATTGGGCTGGTTTGCGTGCTCGGCTATGCCGATTTCCGCTTTCCCGATTGCGGCTGGCGCAAGGCCTATCCGAAGCTCGATGCCTTCCACGAAAAGATGCTCACCCGGCCTTCGGTGAAGGTCTCGGTGCCGCCGCCGGCGTAAGCGCAGGAAGTTGCCATGAGTCTCAAGCTCACCGTCGGCGATCTCACCATCCATCGCATCATCGAGCAGGAAACCACCTTCCTGCCGGCGCTGGAGGTGCTGCCCGGCCTGACCCCGGACCTTCTCGCCGAGAACAGGCCATGGATGCAAAAGGCCGGCGCGATCGACGCCAGCGACGTGCTGATCCTGTGTTTCCAGTCCTATATCGTGAAGACCCCGCATCACACCATTCTGGTCGACAGCTGCATCGGCAACGACAAGCCGCGGCCACTGCGCCCGAAATGGAATATGAAGACCGACGACACCTACATGCGCGCGCTGGCGGCTTCAGGCTTTTCCGTCGGCGACATCGATTTCGTGATGTGCACGCATCTGCATGTCGATCACGTCGGCTGGAACACGCGGCTGGAAAATGGCCGCTGGGTGCCGACGTTTCCGAACGCGCGCTACGTGTTCGGTAAGAACGAGTTCGATTACTGGACCGAACAGCACGCGAAGACTCCGGTGCCGCCATTCGGCGACAGCGTGCTGCCGATCGTAGAGGCCAACAAGGCCGAGATCGTGCGCAGCGATTATGCGATCGGCGATCATGCCCGCATCCTGCCGACGCCCGGGCATACGCCGGGGCACGTCGCGTTCACCTTCGGCCGCGGCAAGGACGACGCCGTCTTCAGCGGCGACCTGATGCACTCGCCGCTGCAGGCGCGCTATCCCGAACTGTCGGCGAAATTCGATGTCGATCCGGCGCAGGCGGCAGTGACGCGGCGCAATTTCCTGGAGCGCTATTGCGGCACCGGGACGCTGTGCTGCACCGCGCATTTTCCCTCGCCATCTTCCGGGAAAATCCGGCGCTGGGGCGACGGGTTTTCCTGCCAGGCGATCTGACGTTGCGTGACGGAAGGTTTGCTCCTTCTCCCTCTGGGAGAGGTGGCACTGAGCATGCAGCGCCCACCAAGTTCGAATTCAACGATCGAAGCCGGCTCAGTCGAACAAACTCGGCGTGTGATTGACAACCGCGCCTTCGATGGCGAGCATTTTCAGCTTGGTCACGACGCCGCCATTGGCGGAGAATCCGCCGGGCTTGCCGCCGGCGGCGAGCACGCGATGGCAGGGCACCACGATCGGACAGGGATTGCGCCCGAGCGCCTGGCCGACATCGCGCGACAGCTCGACGCCGCCGAGCCGCCTGGCGATATCGCCATAGGTCAGCGTCTTGCCCGGCGGGATGGTGCGGGCGATGTCGTAGACGCCGCGGTTGAATTCGGGCACGCCGTCGAGATCGAGCACGACATCGGTGAGATCGTTCGGCTTGCCCGCGAGCAACTCGACGATCCCGTCGATCGCGCTTTGCACCTCGGCCGGCGGCGGCGCCTCCGCGATATCGCCATGGCTCTGGCGGATGCGGGTACGGGTCTTGTCCTCGCTCCCCATCGGCAGCTGCACGCCATTGATGCCGCGCGCACCCCACACGATGCCGCAGCGGCCGATCGCGGTGTCGAAGATGCAAAAGCTGTGACTGGTCATGGCTGGCTCCAATCCCCTGGCTCCATCTCGTGAGCTTGATGTCTGACGCTTGCACGGAATCTAGGCTTGGAAATTGTTGCGATCCACCCGAATTCCGGGGGAACTTGCCGCCGTCCCAATAAAAGAACCGAGAGGGCCGGGGTTCTTCCCAGGCGTTTTTCGTCATTCCGGGGCGCGAGTGAAACGAGCGAACCCGGAATCCATAACCACGACCGGGAGTAGGATTCCGGGCCTGCGCCTCAGGTCGGCAGTTGCCGACCGAAGGCGCATCCCGGAATGACGGCAGTTGAGTCAATCCGTAGGCAGCCGGCGGATTCCATGAAATGATTGGGACTTCCGCTGCGCGTTCGTCGCTCTCTGACCCAGCCACCGAGTCCCCGATGCAAACCCTCCCCGTCAACGGATACGACATGGCCTATCTCGAGGTCGGCCGGGGTCCGCCGCTGGTCTGCGTGCATGGCACGCTGGGCGATTTCCGCACCTGGTCGGCGGTGTTCGGGCCGTTGTCGAAAGAACGTCGCGTCATCTCGGTCAGCCTGCGGCACTTTTTCCCCGAGCATTGGGATGGCGTCGGCGACGACTATTCGATCGCGCAGCATGTCGCCGACGTGATCGCCTTCCTCGAGGAGCTGGATGCCGGTCCGG
>ODAK010006961.1_pt1 | contig 11353 bp, 9 predicted proteins | sample 1539591 | NCBI WGS metagenome assembly ODAK01 (sample SAMEA3539303, study PRJEB22396) | soil metagenome | biome: tundra; feature: field; material: soil | place: USA | collected 2010-05 | depth 0.15 m | reverse complement strand
TACGCATCCGGGGCCTCACGTACAGGACCTTTCGGCCAGCGCCAACTATGTAACGACGCGCATTGCGGTAGGTCACAATCCGCGCGGCCTGGCGCTAAGCCACGATGGACGCAAGCTTTTTGTGGCCAACCGGCTTGAGGACACCATCAGCGTAATCGACACTCGAACAAATCACGTGGCCTCGACCATTGCGCTTGCCGGGCCGAAGACACGCTCCAAGCTGCGCCATGGCGAGCAGACCTTTTATTCCGCGCACTACTCGTTTCAGGGCCAGATCGGTTGCGCCACCTGCCACATCGATTCGACGTTCGATGGACTGACCTGGGACCTGGAGCCGGATGGATTTGGCCGCGACATTGTAGACAACCGGCTCATTGAGGGCGTCAAAGACACCGAGCCTTTCAAGTGGAACGGCGGCAATCCCAACATCCCCACCGAGTGCGGACCGCGGACGGAGAAATACTTCTGGCGCTCGGAAAACTACGACAACCTTACGCTTACCGACCTGACCGTTTACATTCGCAGCCTGCCGCCGCGGCCGAACCGCTGGCGGTTGCCCGGTTACCAACTGACGGCAGCGCAAGAACGTGGCAAGGCTTTGTTCTCGCGTGCGGTGGACAAGTTCGGCAAGCCGATCCCCGAGACCAACCGCTGTTCGTTTTGCCATAGCGGCCCCAAAGGAACGAACCAGAAATCCTTCGACGTGGGCACGAAGAAGAGCACCGATAACCCTGGCCCGCTGGATACCGCGCATTTGACCAATATCGCGCTGACCGCACCCTATCTGCATGACGGATCGGCGCGCACGCTGGAAGAGATTTGGACCGTCTTCAACCCCGAGGATAAGCACGGGCGCACGAACGATTTGACCAAGGACGAACTGAACGATCTGATCGAGTATTTGAGGACACGATGAAGAAGCTCTGCATGATCGCAATGCTCGTGGCCGTGGCAGCGATGGCAATGGCGGCCGCGCCGCAAATGCCGCGGTATCGTTTTGAGAATTTCACCACCGCCAACGGCCTGCCCGACAATCATGTGTTTGCCGTGCTGGTGGATGGCGATCGCATTTGGGCGGCCACCGAGAATGGCCTCGCTGTCTACGAGAAAGGCGCATGGAAGACCTACACCACCAAAGACGGGCTTGCCCATCGCGCCGTGCTTTCCCTCGCATTGGATAAGCGCACCGGCGACGTGTGGGCCGGCACCATGGGCGGTCTGAGCCGCATCTCCGGCGGACGCATCGACAGTTATACGCAACTGAATTCAGGCTTGAGCAACGACGTGGTTTACGGCGTATCCGTCGAAGGTGAAAACGTTTGGGTCGCCACGGCCGCGGGCGCTTGCCGGCTGGATCTGCACACCGGTCAATGGTCTCTCTACAACGAACGCAACACGCCCATGAACGAGATATGGGTCTACGGAGTCGCCGCCACGCCCACGAAGGTCTATTTCGCAGTCTGGGGCAGCGGCCTTCTTGAGTACGACCAGAAGACAGGCCGATGGGATAAGTACGACGACCCGGACGGCGAAAACGAAATGGTGCTCTTCAAGGATCAGGGTTTGATCCACGAGATTGTCACCTCTGTCAGTTATGTAGACAATATTGTTTGGGCTGCGACTTACTTTGGCGACAGCCGCTACGACGGCCGTTACTGGCATAACTTTCTCACCAAGGACAGCGGACTTCCCTCAAACTTTACCAACACGATCAAGGGCGTGGACGCGAATCACGTTTGGTTTGGCACCGACAAGGGGCTGGCCTATTACGACGGCGTGAACTGGGCCGTCTATCGTCCCTCGCTCTCGACCGGCAAGCCGGAGATGACGGTGCGCGACGCACAAGGCAATGTAACGCCGGTCGCAGTTACCACCGCTCCGGCACACAACTACGTACTCGGCATCGATTTTGCGGGCAGCGACATCTGGGTCGCTACCGCCAAAGGATTAAGCCATGGAATCAGACAGCAGCAATAAAGAAATAAGGAGCAACACCATGAATGCATTTGCAGAAATTTTGGAGTCCATCGCACACGCGCCGATCGAGAAGCGCGCCATGACCAATCACGGCGTGCTCAACGAGGCCTATGCCTATGCCAAGCCAAGTTCGTTTTCGCGCGGCATGCGGATCGATATCGGCGGCGTCACCCTCCTGCTCATCTCCGGCACGGCCTCGATCGACGAGCACGGCGTGAGCGTCCACGTCGGCGACTTTAGCGCGCAATTGCGGCGCACCTTCGACAACATCACCGGGCTGCTCGAGAGCGAAGGCTGCACCTGGCACGACATTGTGCGCACAACTTGCTACCTGCGCGACATCGATCGTGACTATGACGTTTTCAACGCCGAGCGCACGGCCTTCTTCAACGAGCAGGGGCTCGATCCGCTGCCCGCATCCACCGGCATCCAGGCGCATCTCTGCCGCCCCGAGCTGCTGGTCGAGATCGAGGCCATCGCCATGTTTCGCACGGACAATGTTGGCGCCGGCAAGGAGTAGGTTCATGCGTAAGGGATGGTTGTTGGTTTGGGTGTGTTTGTTGACCGTTGGGGTAGCCACGTTTGCGATGGGGCAAGCCGCACATGTATGCGAGTGTGGCGCGCATCCCCCGGGTCCGATGAAAGATCGCGCCGTGGAACCGTATGCGGGTGAGCCGGCTGACCTGAGTCCCTATTCCAAGTTCGCGGCGCCCTACGACCTCAACTACGTCCATCCCAATATTTATTCCGGCGCCGGACGGGACATTCCCGAGCCGAAGAATCTCACCGAGGTGCGCATCGGCTTCTTCGGGCCGGTCGAACCCAACCCGGAATCGGTGTTTGGGCAGCGCATGCTGCATGGCGCGCAGCTTGCCGTGGAAGAGGCCAATGCCCGCGGCGGATACGGCGGCAAGCCCTTCAAACTGATGCTCCACAACGACTACGACAACTGGCAGGCCAAAACAGTCTATGGAGAAGACCGGCCCACGGACCCAACCATCTGGGGTTCGGCCTCCAATGAAACGGTAAAAATGGTTTACGACGACCAGGATTGGGCCATCTTCGGATCGATCAGTTCTGAGTCAACCCACATCGCTCTCCGCGTCACGCTTCGCGCGGAGATTCCCCTCGTGAACTCGGCGTCGACGGACCCGACGATCCCCGAGACGTATATCCCCTGGTACTTTACCGACCTGCAGGATGACAGGGTGCAATGCCTCACGCTGGCTCGCCGCATCTTTACCGAGCTCGGCCTCAAGCGTGTCGCGATTCTCCGTGTGAACAGCCGTTATGGCCGTTTCGGGGTTATGAAACTTCGCGATGCCGCGCGCAGGCTTGGCCACCCAGTCGTGATTGAACAGAAGTACCTGCCCGGCGATTCGGATTTCACCAAGCAGTTGAAGGTGATCGGCTCGTCGCGTGCCGATGCGATAGTCTTGTGGGCCGACGAAGCCCAAGCTGCAGGAATCCTCAAGCAGATGCGCGCCGCCGGCATGAAGCAGCGCGTTTTCGGTGCCTATCGCACCCTGGGGCCTGAACTGCTGGCTCAAGCCGGCCCAGCCGCCGAGGGATTCGAGGCCGTGTTTCCCTATGACCCCACTCGCGACGATCCGCGCTGGCTCGACTTCAATCGCCGCTTCGAAGCCCGTTTCAAGGAAAAGCCGGAGCAGTTTGCCTCGCTGGCCTTTGATGCAATGAACGCGCTGCTCGATTCCATCTGCAAGGCCGGACTGAACCGCGCCCGCATTCACGACGCGCTGGCAAATATCGATGAGTACCAAGGCGTAACCGGGCGCATGGTCTTCGACCCAAATCAAAAGAATGTGGCGCCACTCTACCTGGGCACGGTACATAACGGCGCCATCTCCTATCGCGTTGCCACCATGGAAAAAGCCACAGGCCAGCCACCCGCGGCAGCGCCTGAACCGCGGCGGACACCCTTTCCGCGGCCACGCGGGTTATGGCAGCCACCTATGGGGGGGCACCTTCTAATTGCATCGCTGGAAGATTCTGCCGGTCCGCGGCAACCCTATGCCCGCGTGGGCGAGGACGGTGTTGGCTACTCCGGCCCGCATCGTGCGGACGCGCCGCGGGGAGCCGTGCGCGTGGTGCTGTTTGGGCCCCAGGCGGACAAGGTGGCCCGGTCGGCTGAGATGCAAGCGGAGCTTGCAGCCGGCACGGCAAGTGGCCACAAGTGGAAGCTGCTGCCTGTCAATAGCGATCAGAACTGGGGTGCGGCTTCAACGCAACTGGTTCGCGCGCTCATGGATGAACACGCGCTGGCGATTATTGCTCTCGATCGCAGCGCCGCGCACTTGGCCGAGCAATTGGCGCTCAAAACTTTTGTGCCGGTGGTTGCCCTCAGCAACGACAAGGCACTCACCTCAACCAACGTCCCCTGGATATTTCGCCTCCCCGCCGACACCACGCCTGCGGCCGCGCTGCACCTGCTTGAAGCAGCAGGCGCAAAAAGCGGGGATAACGCGGAGCGCCTCAGAGACGTGCTCGCTTCCGGAGTCACACTCACCGGAGTTGCCTTTTTGACCACCGGAGAGCCCCGCGGCCAATAAAGAGCATCCGGCCAATCACTCCCCAAACCCGCCGCACTCTGCAAGAATTGATCTTCACCCAAGAGTGCCCCACCCATGCCGCTCTCCCTTGCCGAATTCGTCACCCGCTGGAAGGCCAGCACGCTTACTGAGCGCGCCGCCGCGCAATCCCATTTCATCGACCTTTGCGAAGTCCTCCACCAGCCCCATCCCGCCGCCGCCGATCAAACTGGAGACGCCTTCGCCTTTGAGAAGCACGTCTCCACCCTCAAAGGCGGCAAGGGGTTCGCCGATGTATGGAAGCGCGGATTCTTCGGCTGGGAGTACAAGGGCAAGCACCGGGACCTGAAAGCCGCCTACCTTCAACTCAACGATTACCGCGAAGACCTTGAGAATCCCCCCTTGCTGGTGGTCTGCGATCAAGACCTTTTCGAAGTCCATACAAACTTCACCGGAACCCGCCCGCACGTCTACCGCTTCACGCTGGACGACCTGCTCTCCAATCTCCCCACGGCCTCTTGCGCCATCCCGCCGCTCGAAGTCCTCAAAGAGGCTTTCACCGATCCCGAGCAACTCCGTCCCGAGCGCGCCGCCGCCCGCGTCACAGAAGCAGCGGCGGGGGAGTTTGCCAAGCTCGCCGCCAGTCTTGAACAGCGGGGCGCGGAACCCCAAGGCGTCGCTCACTTCCTCATGCGCCTGTTGTTCTGTTTGTTCGCGGACAGCATCGGCCTTCTGCCCGACCATCTCTTCCGCAGGATGATCGAAACCGACAGAGCCCGGTCGGTCAACTTCACCCGCAAGCTACGCCAGCTCTTCGCCGCCATGTCTACACGGGGAAACAACTTTGGCGAACACGATATTCGCTGGTTTAACGGGGGACTCTTCGGCGACGACGCTGTCTTCGATCTGGCTTCCGCCGATATGGGCGCCCTCCGCGCCGCCGCCGCGCTGGATTGGTCAGCCATTGAGCCTGCCATCTTCGGCACCCTCTTTGAGCGCAGCCTGGACCCCGGCAAGCGCTCCCAACTCGGAGCGCATTACACCAGCAAGCAGGACATTCTGCTCATCGTGGAGCCGGTCGTCATTGAGCCGTTGCAAGCGCGATGGCAGGCGGTCAAGGCGGAGGCCCTGGCGCTGGCCCAGGCCGCGGAGAAACAACCCAAGGGCGCGGCCTATAACAAGCTCCGAGCGCAGATGAAGGACAAGCTCTATGCGTGGCTGGCGGAACTCTCAGCCGTGCGCATCCTTGACCCCGCCTGTGGCAGCGGCAATTTCCTTTACCTCGCCCTTCGCCGGATGCTTGACCTGTGGCATGAGGTTTACCTCTTCAGCGCAGACCACGGACTCCCCACCCTCTTGCCCCATCAGGTTCACCCCTCGCAGCTCTACGGCCTGGAAACCAACGTCTACGCGCACGAACTGGCCTCCGTAGTGGTCTGGATAGGCTACCTGCAATGGCTCAATGACAAAGGCATCGGATGGCCCACAGAGCCGATTCTGCGCGTCCTCGACAACATCCAGCACCGCGACGCGATCCTCTCCCATGATGCGGACGGCAAGCCAATTCCAATTGAACCCTCTTGGCCGGAGGCGGAATTCATCATAGGCAATCCGCCATTCAAAGGCGGAAATAAGATTCGGAAAGTGTTAGGTGATGCCTATGTCGATGCACTCTTTGCGGCATACAAAGGCAAACTTCCGGCCACGTGCGACCTTGTCTGCTATTGGTTCGAGAGAGCGCGCTGCGAGCTAAGCCGAGATAGCGACTTACGAATCGGTCTTCTTGCCACACAGGCTATTCGTGGCGGAGTGAATCGGGCTGTTCTGGGAAAGATTCAAGAACATGGAGGCTCAATCTTCATGGCCTGGAGCGATCGGCCTTGGGTCTTGGATGGTGCAATCGTCAACATGTCCCTAATCGGCATAGACCGCGGATTTCAAACGGAGCGGACGCTAGATGGAATCCGTGTTGTTGAAATCAACTCCGACCTGACTTCCTCTTCTGATACGACAACGGCATTTCCGTTGAAAGAGAATGAGGGGCTTTGGGCATACGGCTCTCAAACAAAGGGATCGTTCGACATATCGAATGAAAAGGCCGAGGAAATCTTGGCAAGTCTGAGTCCGTTCGGGCTTCCATATCAGGATGTTGTGCGACAGGGATTTAACGGAGGACAGCTACTTGATCGCCAAAGCCGCTGGGTAATTGATTTTGGCGAGTCCATGTCCATGGAACAGGCGGCGCTTTATGAAGCTCCTTTTGAGTATGTAAAGGAAGTCGTCTGGAAAGAGCGGCAGAACAGAAGAGAGAAGAGGCAAAAAACGCATTGGTGGCTCCATGCGAGACCGTCTCCAAAATACCGCAAAATGCTACGAACGCAGTCTCGATATATAGCAACGCCGGTAACCTCCAAGCACAGGGTCTTCGTCTGGTTGACTCCGAGCACGTTGATTGACCATGCAATCGTCGCTCTTGGATTTGAAGACGATTACTCCCTTGGAATTCTCCATTCTCACACACACGAAGTCTGGTCTAGCTCGGTTCAATCGCAAACCAGCATATCCGCCGAAAACCCATCCTGCCCGTCCACGGCGGCCTCCGCGGCAGGGTCAACACCACCCGCCAACGGCGCCTGGAAAAACGCGTCCACCTCGGCCAGCACCGCGGCCCCGGTTTTCTGGTGATAGATTGCTCCGCGCAGCTTGGCCCCGCCCGGCACCCCATGCGTAAACCAGGTGGCAAACTGCTTCATTTTTCCTGAAGTATCGCCCAAACGCGCGTCGCCTGGCAGCGCTTGTGTTGCCTCTTCTTCGTTCAGCAGCATTTGGAAGTACGCCCGAATCATCCTGTAGCGGTCCTCAAAAGTGGGCCGTTCATAGGCGCCGGTCGCGGTGTACTGGGCGATCTGCCGGAAAATCCACGGGTTGGCTGGCGCGGCGCGCCCGATCATCACGGCATCGCAGCCGGTGTGGGCAATCATGGCCGCCGCGTCCTCCGGGGTACGAATGTCCCCATTGCCCACCACCGGAATCCCTACCGCCTGCTTCACCTGTGCGATCCACTCCCATTGCGCCTGGCCGCTGTAACCCTGCTCCCGTGTCCGCGCGTGCAGCGCCACCCCGTTCAGTCCCTCGCCCTCCGCCATGCGCGCCAGTTCCACGCACACAATCTCCCGCTCACTCCAGCCCATGCGGAATTTCACTGTGAAGGGAATCGTAACCGCCTTGCGCACAGCGCGAAAAATCTCCCCGATCCGGGGCAAGTCCCTGAGCAGGCCCGACCCGCCGTTTGACCCCACCACCCGCTTGGCCGGGCAACCCAGGTTCAAGTCCACCAGGTCGAATCCGGTCTCTTCCACAATCCGCGCCGCTTCAGCCAGCGTCTCCGCATTGGCCCCGAACAGTTGCGCCCCAATCGGATGCTCGTCGTCATAAAAGGTGAGATACCGCCGCCGCTTGATCTCCCGCATCCGCGCCAGCCCGTCGGCCGATGTGAACTCAGTCATCAGCAACCCGCACCCCGACTGCGCGTTGGTCACGACCGCGTCCACGTTACCATCACCGGGTGCCCCAGAGCCTGTCCTGAGCCTGTCGAAGGATCTCGATTCTGAGACCTGGGAAACCTCAACCGCCGAAGCCGAAAACAAACTGGCGTGGCGAATGAAGCGCCGGAAAACCGTGTCCGTGACCCCGGCCATGGGAGCCAGCACGGTGGCTGGAGCAACGAAAACCCGCCCCAGGCGCACCTCCGCCGGCACCCGCGCCTCGGCTGGCATGGCATGCTCCCTGGGGTTGTCCCAGTCCTTCTTCACGGTAAAACCTTTGCCGGCCATCACAACCTCAATCCAAGTGGCTTCCAGGATGCCAGTGCACTGAATTAGCCTGGGGAATCTTCAACCTCATACACGAACGGCTTGCCACGCGATTCCGGGTCCCAGCCCGCCTCCATCGCCTGCCGGATATGGGTTTCCACCCTTGCGGTCAGGATTGCAGGCTGGATAGGGTCAATCCTTGTATAGCCTCTCTTTTGAGTGACGACAGCTGGGTATTCCAAATGAAGTTCGCGGCGCACACCCTCAACAAGCTTCACGTGGATCGCAACGCCCTTCCACCCGTCCGCTGTACACCATTGCTGATCGCGGTGCAGATGCCAGACCAGGGAGAACCCGTCGATGGAAAATTCGGACTGAATCTTACGTTTTGCGCGCGGCATGATTGATCGACCTTCACGTGGGCGAGTAGGAGTCTCCGAACGAAGTTGGGCCTCCGCCTTGGCGGAGGCCCAATCTTGATGACCGCTTGCCGCTCGACTGTTACTTGGCCGCAGCTGCTGCCGCTGCCTGTGCCCCATCGGACTTGGCATATTTGCGGCGGAACCGCTCGACACGGCCGGCCGTATCAACCAGGCGTTGCTTGCCGGTAAAGAACGGGTGGCAAGCCGAACAAATTTCCACGTGGATGTCGCCCTTGTGGGTCGAACGGGTCTCAAAATTGTTTCCGCAGGCGCACATAACCCGCACTGCGTCGTATTTGGGATGGATCTTTTCCTTGGGCATCGCTGTAGACAGACCTTTCCTGCAATTGTTCTCTTCCATTGTAGCAATAAAACAGAGATCAGGGGTCAGAGATCAGAGATCAGGTGTGCGGCTGCGCGGCTTCCAAACTCAGCCAGGTGCGAACGCGGGGGCATTTCATCTGATCTCTGATCCCTGATCTCTGACCCCTGCCGTAAGCGCTTTCGCAATCCCTGCCTCCACCAGCGGCGCCATCACCGCGTACCCGGCCGGCAGCGGATGTACCCCATCGGCGCTCACTGCCGCGGGCAACCCATCTCGCTCATCCTTCATGGCCGAGTGGAAATCGACATACACGTAGCCTTTCTCCGCCGCATAGGCCTTGGCCCAGGTATTCAGGGCCACAATCTTCGGCGCCGGCGTCAGCCCCGGCTTCCACGAGTAGTCGAATGCCGGCAAAATCGAACACAGCACCACCCGAATATGGTTCATCGCGGCCAGGTCGGCCATCGACGCCAGGTTGTCCTCTGTCTGTTCCAGCGTCATAGGACCGGTGTTCCCCGCAATGTCGTTGGTGCCGGCCAGAATCACCACCACCTTCGGTTTCAGCGCGATCACATCCTGCCGAAAGCGCAGCACCATCTGCGGCGTGGTCTGTCCGCTGATGCCCCGGTTCACGTAGGGATTGCCCGGGAAAGAGCCTCCGGGGCCGGTAAAATGCCAGCCTTCCGTAATGGAATCGCCCATAAAGACCACGCGGTTTTCGCCCACGGCGGGCGGTGGCAGTGCCAAATTATCCTCCTTGAATCTGGCCAGCAACGGAAAATCCGTTTTGAGCTGCTCTTCGTGCGTCATTTTCAGTGCGGCAATCGGCGCCGCTGTTGGTGCGGGCGGCGTGACAAACGGCGCCTTGGTCTCCGGAACATTCCCCGGTTCCTGCGCCGTGAGGGTGGCCGGAGCCAAAACCCCAAGAAATGCAAAAGCGGCCAAAATAGCGCGTAAAATCATTCGATTCATCGGGCGTTCTCCTTCGCAGCACGAGAAAAATCGACATCCCGCGCGCGTTCCGATTGTAGGTAACGGCCCCCAACCCTGTCCGAGGCTTTTTCCACATTAAGGCACCGAACCTCCACCGGCGCAATTCAGCCCCAGTGCGCTACGCTTGGAGAAGAATGAGTGAGTGTCCAATCTGCGATGGCGTGGGTCTGGTTCGCGTAGTCAACGAAGCCGGGAAATGGGTCTCCCGAGGCTGCGAATGCCAGCGCATGGAGCGCGAAACGCGCCGCGTAGATGCCGCGCAGGTCCCCCACCGATACCGGGAATGCACCTTGGACGCCTACGAAATCTATCACGGCGCCGATCGCTCATTAAGCGAGGCCCTGCTCACGGCGCGGCGGTTTGTCGAGGAATACCCCGGCGATACGGCAGGCAAAGGCCTGCTCTTCGTCGGCTCCATCGGAGTGGGCAAAACTCACCTGGCCGTGGGCGTCTTGCAGCGGCTCATTCGCGAGCGCTGCGTCAAGGGCCTTTTCTGCGACTATCGCGAGCTGCTCAAGAACATCCAGAACAGCTATAACCCCCAGGTCAGCACCACCGAACTCGATTTGCTCAAGCCCGTCTTCGCCGCCGAAGTGCTGGTGCTTGACGACCTCGGCGCCCAAAAACCCAACGAGTGGGTCTGGGACACGGTCGCCCTCATCCTGAACACCCGCTACAACGACAAGCAGACCACCATCATTACCACCAATTATCAGGACCTTCCCGCCGGCAACGGCGCCAAAACCGATGCCGAGCGCGCCGCCCGCGAGCCCACGCTCGGCGACCGCATCGGCGACCGAATGCTCTCCCGCATCGCCGAAATGTGCATCCAGGTAAAAATGACCGGCAAAGACTTCCGCCAGACCGGAGTAAAGCGCGCCCGCTTCGGCTGAAATGCGCTGAAAGCCCGCGCTTTGAGCCGGCGGGTTTACGGGTTGCGGAAAACCCATAATGCTGGGAAGACGGAGGGAGCACGACTCCCTTTCACATGCCGCGGAAAAACTCAATCCGGAGGGAGGCGGGGGTTTCAACCCCCGCATAAAGTCCGCAGAATCAATGGAGCTTTAGCCCCGGAGGTTTGGTGCTTTGTAACAGGGCACGACTTCAGTCGTGCCGATAAAGCCATAAATTCAGCTGGGCTTTAGCCCCTGAGGGATGTTTATTCGGGATATTCTTCTGGAATTGCGCCCTTTTCCGCAGCCTGTTTAGCCCCGGAGGTTTGGCGCTTTGTAACAGGGCACGACTTCAGTCGTGCCGATAAAGCCAATAAATTCA
>ODAK010006960.1_pt1 | contig 11353 bp, 12 predicted proteins | sample 1539591 | NCBI WGS metagenome assembly ODAK01 (sample SAMEA3539303, study PRJEB22396) | soil metagenome | biome: tundra; feature: field; material: soil | place: USA | collected 2010-05 | depth 0.15 m | reverse complement strand
TGCACTCGGTCTATGTCTTCCTTCGGGATGTGCTTGTCCAACGTGCCGAAGTGCAGCATCACCGGGCAACGAGGATTCTCCTGAGCAAAATTAGCAATATATCCGCCGTAGTATCCCACGGCTGCATCAGGGTTCAAGCGTGTAGCCGCAAGCCACGCCATGGTTCCGCCAAAGCAGTAGCCAATGACCCCGCACTTCTTCGCCGTGTGTGTCCGCAAGTACCCCAGAGCAGCCCCTACATCCTTTACAGCGTCTGCGTGATTGATCTGCCTCACCAGAGCGATCCCTTTCTGTAAGTCTGCGGCGTCATAGCCCAGTTCTACGCCCCGCTCAATTCGATCAAAAAATGATGGCGCAACCGTCAGAAAGCCGTCCTTGGCATAGCTGTCGGTCACGGAACGAATGTGACGATTAACTCCAAACGCCTCCTGAACGACCACTAGCCCCGCAATGGGCTGGTCGCTCGGCGACGATCCCCTGCTCAGTCCTACTCTCCTACGAACGACGCCCAACCTACTTCGTCGCGACGCATCTACCCTGATCGCTGCTTGCGTCCATAGAATTTCACTTCCCCGTCGACCACATTGGCCACGTAGCGACCGCTGTCGAGAAATTGCATAACTTTCTTCCCCGCGCGTGCCAGTTCTGCCCAACGAGAGCCTGTATTTGGGTTCTGCTCGAGACCCCTCAGCATCTGGTTCTCAAACCTGAAATCCACCTCACGCAATTTGGAACGGCTCGTGCGTCGCACGATGTAACTCTGGCCTTCTAGCGCGACGGCCTTGGCGTCCTCAACCAAGACCTGCCGCCACACGGAAATCAGAGTTTCTTCTAAGCTCGCGGCCATCGTTTTCCGTCACCAGATGAATTGCCGAACACGCTGTCGATCTGTTCATGATTCGATCGGCCCACTGAACGGCGGATGAGATCAGATACTCCGTTCGCGGGCTGGGGGTGACTATCGTTCAGATCCTCTGCGGTCTTTAGATGCCGTGCCACTAGGATTCCAGCCACAATTGTCATCACGCGTTTGCGTCCTTCATCCATTCTTTCGTGTTCACCGTTCTGACTCTGAGCCGCTGCAATCAATCGAGAACCGACCAACCTCCCTGGCTATTCGTTAAACGCGGCAGGGTTTCTTGTTCGCAGTTCTAGCCACGCCATCCTTCTCTGAAGGCCGTGCCATCTTCTTCGCGGGCGACGTTGTTTTCCTGCTTCGGCTCCTTGCCTTCACGCGCTTTGCCTTGGCCGGCGCGGGCACAGAAGGCCCGGTTCTGGCGGCGGCGCTCTGAGCCATATCCAATCCAAACAGTTCGGAAAGGTCCTTGCCGCCGAGGACCTTTGCTGCAGCCGGTCCCTTTTTGACCAGCGGAAGCGCGGCGTCGGCGTGGACGATCAGCTCTTTTTCGTCGACCCCATGGAGCCTGAAAAGGAGTTCAGGTTGTTTGTCTAAACGGACGCCGATGCCGTAAAGGACCGCCGCGACATGCTTGCACATCTCGGCCCAGTCCGGGCAACTGCACGAGAGCTTAATCTCCTTTGGCGAAGGGAACAGGCCGGCATTCTGCTGGCAGATGCGTTCCATGACGCCCGTGGACAGGCGTCCTTGCAGAAGCTCGATCAACGAATCAATCGCGCCCGCACAGTCTTTGCAAATGGACCGCCAGCGCGCCTTCGTGACCGGGGCGACTTTCACTGCTACTTCATAAATCTCCGAACCGCTGACCAGCGCCTTGATCTCACCGGAAGAAATCTGAAGATCGATCACGGAACCATTACGCACGTAGGTTCGCCCGCGCGGCAAGCGGTTGGCAAAGTCGCTGTAGCGTTCGAGGTTATCGCACCACGCCTTGCCCCAAAAGGTATTGACGATCGTCCGCCCTTTAATCATCACCGGCGAAACGGAGTGCCCTTTCTTCCTGCGCTCGTCCATTTCGCGCAAGGCTTGCAGCCGCCGCTCCACCACCGACACATAAGGTCTCCATCCCCAGCCGCCGTACATGGATCAAGCCTCCTTAAGCGCCGTATTGAGATCCAGCGCCACCAACTTTAGCAGTTCTTGGTCTTGCAATTCAGTCAGGAGCAGGTCAGCACCGCCCTCGATCAAGTCCTTCGAAAGCTGCCGCTTTGATTCGATCATTTGGTCGATCTTTTCCTCGACCGTTCCCCGGCAGACGAACTTGTGTACCAGCACGTTCTTGTTTTGTCCAATGCGGAAAGCGCGATCCGTGGCTTGGTTCTCCACCGCGGGGCTCCACCAGCGGTCGAAGTGAACCACATGGGATGCGGCAGTGAGGTTGAGGCCGGCGCCGCCCGCTTTGAGAGAAAGCACGAAGAAAGGTACAGCCTCGTCTTCTTGAAATCGGCGTACCAGATCCTTGCGCTTCTTCACTTCGGTTTCCCCGTGAAGAACCAGCCCGGCGCGCCCGAAAATCGATCCTAGAAACGCCGCGAGCGGAGCCGTCATCTCCCGAAACTGAGTGAAGACGAGAACCTTCTCTTGTTTGGCGGCAATGACTTCGGCGATATCGCGCAAGCGCGCCCACTTGCCGCTGTCCTCTTCGCTCCAAGCGCCGTCGCCCAGCCACTGCGACGGGTGGTTGCAGATCTGCTTGAACCGCATCAGGAATGAAAGTACTAAACCTTTGCGACGGATGCCATCAGCTCCATCGAGCGCCTCTGTTAGTTCTTCCACTGCCTGTTTGTAGAGGGCAGCCTGCTTGCGGCTGAGTTGGCAGAACGCCTTAACCTCGGTCTTGTCCGGTAAGTCTGCGATCACCGTCTTGTCGGTTTTCAGTCGCCGCAAAATGTAGGGGCGTACCAGTTCACGCAGTGGAGCGTACGGATTGTGGGGCCGATCCTCCAGGCGCTTCACGAAGTTTGAAAACTCCTTCGACGATCCGAGCAGCCCTGGATTGATGAAATCAAAGATGGACCAGAGGTCGCCAATCCGATTTTCGACGGGCGTGCCGGTGAGCGCAAACTTCGCCTGCGCCTTCAGCATCTTGGCGATCCGGGTTTGTTTGGCATCCGGATTCTTGATGGCTTGTGCTTCATCGATCACAACCAAGCGCCAAGAGGCTTCCGCGAGCCATGGAATTCGCAGCAACGAGCCGTAACTCGTAATCACCAGATCGACATCCTGCAGACGCTCGGGCGCGAGCGTCATGAGATCGGCTGCGGGCAGCGCCGAAGGATGAGCGATCAGCGAATTCAAACTCGGCGCAAACCGCTCCAGTTCCGACGCCCAATTGGCGAGAAGCGAAGCGGGTGCAACCAGAAGACTTGGTTGCCGTTCGCCGCGGTTTTGCTTTCGCAACACCAGCAACAACGAGAGTATTTGAATGGTCTTGCCCAATCCCATATCGTCGGCGAGGCAGGCTCCGAGGCCGAGCTTTGCAAGGAGATAAAGCCAGCGCACGCCCACCTGCTGGTAGGGCCGCAGAGTACCGTTCAGAGCCGAGCCGGGATCGATGCGAGCCAAGCCCTCCGGACTGCGCAATCCCCTCAGAGTCTCCGCGAGCCACGGACCCGCGACGACCTGCGCCCAGTCCGCTTCGCTGGCAGCAGATTCGCCGCCCTCAGCCACATCGGCCCCAGCGAGCATGCGCATGGCTTCCCGAAGACTGAGGCCACTTTCGGCAGCGGTCCGCTCGACCTGGCCGAAATATTCCATCATTCGGCTCAACCGCTCCCGATCAACTTCCACCCAACGCCCTCGAACCAGCGCGAGCCCATCCGACTTAGCCAACAACTCCCGGACCTCGGCAGCGGTCAATGTTTCCCCGTCGAGTGTGACTTCCATGCGGAAATCGAGCAGTGCATCCTGGCCCACTCCCGACAGCACCTTGCCGCCAACTTTGGCCGTCACCTGCGGGCGCGGAGGCCGGTTGGCTTGCCAGGTCGCTGGCATCCGCACCACTACACCCGCACTCTCCAGTTGCGGGACATCTCTCAGAACCTGCATGGCCTCGTGCGGCTTCCACCGCAATGGGTGGAAGATCTCGCCCGCATCGACCATGGCTTTCAGCCACGAGCAGCTTTCCGAGGCTCGCTGAACGGGGAGAAGCAGCGACAGCAGGCGATCCTTGTTGGCCGCGCCCGCATACTCGCGCAGAGCCTGCCCTAGCGGAAGGTGTTGGGCCTTGGCGTGTGCCGACAGTCGAGTGGTATAAGTTGCGAGAAAAGCGAATGGGGCCGCCTCGTCCTTGCGGTTCTCGGCGAGGTTGAAGTGCACGCGGCCGACAAGGTTCCACGCCGCGTTGCGGCGCTTCAAGAAATCCTGAACGCCGCACTTCGATTCAGATAATTCCAGCCCGAAAGCGCTGTCCAGTTCTTGCCAGAGACACTGAAGGACAGTTGCCGTCAGGTACTCCGCCCCAGTCATCGGGGGCGCCGCGAGAGCCAGCCACGCCAGTTCCGCATCGGGCGGAGATGGAATATGCGTCTTTATGGACCGGGCTCCACCTTCCGGCAGAGTGCAGACGGCCGTCGCGTAGCGCGCGCCGAATTCTCGCCAATAGGAGAAGACGGGAGGAAGCGCGACTCCGACTTCACTGGCTCCGAGTTGGAGCAGACCATGGCCCGATCCACGCACGAAGGCATCCTGTAGACGTTGAGCAAGCTCGGGCTCAAGAGCCGATGCGTCGCGATCCTCGATCAAAGTGAGGTGGCCGTGTGGAGTTAGGACGGGGACCAGGAAGACCGAACCCATGCAGAGAACCTACCAGCCCACACAGGCAAGCCGCAACGGTTTGATAAACCGGCACGCTGAATCCCTCTCGATGGCTTCTTCACACCTGGGACAATGTGATAACAGTGGACTTCGGAAATGAACCGAACTCCATCTGGCCCGCCTAATGGGAACCTCACAGTGACCATCGTTCGATAGGTGGCCCACACATTACAGCTCCAAGCGATTTCACCGATCCGCAGGACAGTTTTTTCCGGAATTTCCAGCATAGCGGGAATGGGTCGAGGAGATTGCCCCAGTCTTCGGAGATCGATCCCGGCACTGCGGAAGTTTTCGTGTCTGCCGTAAAATAGTCTGGACTATTTTACGATATACGCGATAATGGTCCTAATGAAGGAACGTCGGCGTCTCTATACGGAGGTCCTAACCGACCACCTGCAAAGGCATCGCCAGATGGCTTTGGTCTCGGGACCGCGCCAGGTCGGAAAGACTACCGCCTGCCGGTCGATCAGCGACACGTATCTCAACTGGGATAACGCCGATGACCGGCGGCGCTTGTTGCGCGGTCCGGCGGCGCTGGCCGAAGCCCTGCAGTTGGACCGTCTTCGAGCAAAGCCACCCGTCGCAGTACTCGATGAGCTGCACAAATACACCAAATGGAAAGCTCTGCTCAAGGGCTTTTTCGATACTTATGGCGACCGAGTGCGGTTGATCGTAACCGGAAGCTCCCGACTTGACGTGTTCCGCCGGGGCAGCGACAGCCTGATGGGACGCTACCTGCTTTACCGCATGCATCCCATGAGCGTGGGCGAGAGCATGAGGACGGACGTGCCGGCCCAGGAGATTCAACCGCCTGCCGAGGTCGCGTCAGCCGACTGGGACGCGTTGTGGGAGCACGGCGGATTCCCGGAACCGTTTCTCCGGCGCGACAGTCGCTTCACCCGGCGCTGGCGGTCGTTGCGGCAGGAGCAGTTGTCGCGGGAAGACCTCCGCGAGGTCGCGCAGGTCACCGATCTGGGGACGATGGAAACGCTGATGCAACTTCTCGCCGAACGGAGCGCACAGCAACTTGTCTACTCCGGCCTAGCCCGAGAAATCCAAGTATCTGTGGATACGGTCAAGCGTTGGATTGATCTGCTGGCTCGTCTGCACTACGGATTCATGGTTCGCCCGTGGTTTACCAACGTTGCCAAAGCTCTTCGGAAAGAACCGAAGTGGTTCCAGCGTGACTGGAGCGGGTTGGCCGACGATGGGGCGCGGGCGGAAACCTTCGTCGCCTGTCATCTGCTCAAGGCAGTGGAAGGCTGGACCGATCTCGGGTTTGGTGACTTCGAGTTGCGCTACCTGCGCGACAAGCAGAAACGCGAAGTGGACTTTCTGGTGGTGCGGGACCATAAGCCCTGGTTCCTTGTGGAAGTCAAGCTGAGTGAAACGAGCCTCTCGCCATCCCTTGCCTACTTTCAGGGGCAGACGAAGGCCACCCACGCTTTCCAGGTGGTTATGAGCCTTGCCTATCAACCAGCCGACTGTTTTAAGGTGCACCGGCCAGTTGTGGTTCCGGCCAAGACCTTCCTAAGCCAACTCCTGTGACCCGTCAGCGCGCTGGGGGGACTGATTCTGGTAACGAAAACGAGCTTAGTGGGCTGAGTTGCCGCCCAAATTTCAGCAATCTTCAATGATCGCTTGCAGATCTGAATGTGGGGAGCGTCTTGGCACATGAAGGCGCAGCGAAACCGCACGGAGCAGACGAGACTTCCAGAATGCGATCCGCCGAAGAAGGGCAATCAACAAGAGCAAACTATGGTCCGACTGTGGTCCAATAACTGTGTCTTTAGAGCGATTAGGACGGAACTGCCCAAAGGCCAGCGGTCCGCGGGGAAATGCCCCTTTCGGCAACTTTTGTGCAATGGAATATCCGAGCGGGGAATGTGAGCTGCGCTACTCGCTGTTGCAACCAGTGACGGAACGACGAGGGCCCAGTCCCGATTCGTTTGCGCGGACGTGACTCGTCGCAACGTGGAGTTCCTTGTCCAATAGCGCTGGAAGCCGTATGGTGGGTGACCACGCCAATCCGGAGAAGTTGTCGCAGGCGTGTTCACTCCGGTGCTCGCCAAGCATTCGAAGAATTTCTCCTTGCAGGACAGCTTGGCGATCGGCGTGGACCGCATGCAGCGCAACTTCGAGCCGATGCGGCGGCGGTGGAATCTGCGCTCGGCGCACCCCATAGTCTCGATCAGTGCTTACCCAGCGATGGTTGAGCGCTTGCGTGAATGCAAACGTCGCCCGCGCCGGTCGTGCATCGGGGCAATACAAGAGTACTTTCTTTTGCATGGTTTGGGCCGTCTCGCATGGCAGGTCAATTTCAGGGAGGAGCCATGGCGAGAAAACGAAAGAACAGCAAGAAGAAAATAGGTGCGCCAGTGTTGTACTGCCTGAACCCGAATGCTGCCGGTGTGGATGTGGGGGCGACGGAGATCTACATCGCCGTGCCTGTGGACCGAGATCCACAACCGGTGCGCCATTTTTCGACCTTCACGGAAGACCTGCACGCTGTGGCAGCCTGGCTGAAAGCCTGCAAGATCGAGACGGTGGCGATGGAATCGACGGGCGTCTACTGGATCCCATTGTTTCAGGTTTTGGAGGCACGAGGGTTCATGGTGTTCTTGGTCAATGCACGTCACGTGAAGAATGTGCCCGGACGCAAGTCCGATGTTTCCGACTGTCAGTGGTTGCAGTATCTGCATACGGTAGGCTTACTGCGCGGATCGTTCCGGCCGGAACAGGCGGTCTGCACGGTGCGCTCCATCCTCCGCCACCGGGACAGCCTGGTGCAGATGGCCTCGACTCACGTGCAACACATGCAAAAGGCTTTGGACCAGATGAACCTGCAAGCACCACGTGATCAACGATATCACTGGCGTGACGGGACTAACGATCATCAAGGCCATCCTGGCGGGTGAGCGCAACCCGCACACGTTGGCGGCACTCCGCGATCGGCGGGTCAAGGCCACGAAGGATACCATTGCCAAGTCCCTGGTGGGAGATTATCGGCGCGAGCATCTGTTCACGCTCGGCCAGTCGTTGACGGCGTTTCGTCATTACCAAGAGTTAATCGGGGCATGTGACCACGAAATTGAGCAGTATCTCGAGGCGTTCGAGTCCAAGGTAGATCCTCGCGAAGGTTCTTTGCCGGAATTGAAAAACGAGCAAGAACCGAGTGATGACGTGTCCCATTTCGACCTGGGAAGTCATCTCCATCGAATCTTCGGAGTGGACTTGACACGGATCCCAGGAATCAACATCCTCACCACGCAAACTCTGTTAGCCGAGATCGGTCCTGACCTCTCGCGCTTTGGCAGCGCACCCGCGTTTACATCTTGGCTCGGGCTCTGTCCGGACAACCGGGTCAGCGGTGGGAAAGTGCTGTCGGTCAAAACACGGAAGGTCAAGAACCGAGCCGCAACGGCACTCCGCATGGCTGCTCAATCACTCCATCGCAGTCAATCCTATCTCGGGCACTTTTATCGCCGGATGCGGGCTAAACTCGGAGCTCCCAAGGCGATCACCGCCACGGCCCACAAACTGGCGCGCATCATCTATCACATGGTGACTAACGGACAGGCCTACGACGAAGCCGTATGTGTCCAGAACGAAATACAGAACCGCCTACGTCTGGAAGCTAGACTTCGGAAACAAGCGCGTGAGATGGGATTCCAACTCGTTCTTGCTAACACCGCTGTCTAACAACAGAGGGAGTTCCTCAGGAGGTATCCGCCGATGCCCCCGAAGCTCAATCGCAAGCGAGCACTGTTTGTTCTCACCAAAATTGACGAGATCCTGGCGTGGGAGAAACAGAAAGAGGCAGAGCGAGATACCCGTTTCGTCGAACTCGGCCGGTATCTGTGCGAGGTGCGGGGCGGGGCAGTATTGGAGGCTAGAGAACCTGAAGTCGTTTGACGAGTTCCTGGCGAGGCGGGTTCCGGAATCGAGAAGGAAAGCGTACTACCTGATGTCCATCCACGAGCACCTGCCGCCGCAGGCCAGACGTGAGTTAGAGGAAGTGGGTTGGACGAAGGGACTGGAGCTGGCCAAGCTCGCGCGCAGGGACGGGCAGCACTTCGATTGTGCAACCTGGTTGCACAAAGCTCGCGCCCTGCCGAAGGATGACTTTCGGCGGGAGGTGGAGAAGGAACTGACGGGAAAGGAAGAGGAGCCGTCGGAGCTGATCTACTTCAAAGTCTATAAGAGTCAGATTCCGGTGATCGAGCAGGCGATCGAGACGACAGCCCTGATCCTGGGGACTGACAAGTCGCGCGGCTACTGTCTGGAGATGATCTGCGCCGACTTTGTGGCAGGAGCGCACCTGGACAATGGCAACCCGGAGATCCTGCTCAGCTCGATCTCACGCTATTACAAATTCTTGCCCGGCGAACAGCAGCAGGCTTTCCTCGAAAACTTGCGTGAGAAAGCATCGTGACCGAATGCCCTGCCAAAACGCCTCGCCTGCGGCTTGATCAGGAACTGTACGAGCAAGCTGCATCTAGGCGTCGGCGGCTTTCCCGGACATGCTATCTTTTAGCTTGGCGGATCGAGAAGTTGCAATATGTGCGGCGGTTTAGACGGAGGCAGAAATGAAAACCTTCACACGCATCACCGTGGACCCCAACCAAATGGGCGGCCTCCCGTGCATCCGAAGCCTGCGTATACCTGTCGCCACCGTTGTCGGTATGGTAGGCGAAGGCATGGCGGAAGCGGAAATCCTAAATGCTTATCCCGACCTTGAGGTCGAGGATGTTCGCGAAGCACTGCCGCAAGCCGCGCACGGATTGGCTAACAACGCGCCAGCGACTTCCCCACTAAGGTCATGCTCTCTTGCGACAGCCTCAAGCAGGGGCGGCAAGTGCACTCGTACTCGGGCACGCCGGGGCGTGCCGTGTGAGCGCAGTCGCGGCAGACGAACCGCCCGTCCTTGTGGGCGATCATGGACCTGAAGTCGGTTCCCGCCATGCAATGGGGGCAGCGGATGGTCAGGATTGTGTCGGTCAGAGTTGGCATCGGGCTCTCCGGTACCGAGCAAAGGAGACTGGCACGCAGGATTCCAGACGCCACGCCCCGTGATCTCGCTGAAAACCAAAGGATCGTTGGGAGCCATGCGGGTATCGAGCGCAAACCCGCGCCAAGATTCCGGCAGGCGTGCCGACAGGCGGGCAGATCAGGCAGGGTAAGAAGACGGTCAGCCAAGGCAAACGGCGGGGGAAAAACGAAAACGCCCCAGACTCATTGAGTCACGGGACGCCCGTCGCACACTATGAAGGGGAGATCCTTTTCACCCCTGGGGCATCTTCGCAGGTAACAACTTCAGAAGCCGATCACCACAGGGTGGTGCCCTCCCGCACTTCCCACCAATGTGTACGACCGCTCAACCCGTTCGGTCCCTCCACCTTCATTTCCCAATTGTCGTTTGCGCGAGAACCAACGATTGATACGCGCCAGTCTCCAACTCTGTCAATCAGAGCGTGTTCAACGAGCGCCTGAACAACGGCGTCGCGGTCGTGCCCGAGAACGGTCAGAACGGGCACAGTTCCCTACTCGGAGCCGTGGCAGAGTTCCTTGATGAAACCAAGCTCACGAAGAAGCCGAAGACCCTAGCCGCGTACTCGACGGCTCTTTCGTACTTCGTAGAATCCTGCCACAAGCTCAACCTTGAGGACATCGACCGACGCGACATGCTGAAGTTCTGCGCGTTCCTGCGTGATGAGAAGAAGCAGGCACCGCGCAGTGTGTACAACAAGTTTGAGAACGTGATGTCCTTCCTGAAGGCGCAAGGGATTCGTGGTCTGGTGGGCAAGAACGACTGGCCGCGCTATACGGAAGAAGAGCCGGAGATTTACGAGCAGGAAGAACTCGACAAGCTGTTCGCAAAGTGTGACGCAGAAGAACGGCTCTGGTATGAGTTTTTCCTGATGACGGGCGAACGTGAACAGGAAGTCATGTATACGTACTGGTCGGACGTTAACTTCGCTGCATCCACGGTTCGTGTCAGCCATAAGCCAGACAGAGGCTGGACGCCGAAGGCGTATAAGGAGCGCGAGATCCCGGATAATGGACGTTGTAGGCCACAAGGTGCTGTGGGTTTCGCCAGTCAACGCAGGCAAGCCGGAAAAGGTCTACGAATTTCCTGACCCCGACGCGAGAATTGACTACCCGGTATGGTCGCCTGATGGGAATTGGGTACTGTTTGATCGCTTTAGACCGCAGGGAGGCGACATCTGGGCTATGACCGGAGTGGAGTGATTTGAAGTGTGGCCCCCGCGCCGGGTGGTCACAAGGTATACCTGTGCACCAGCGACCGACTTGCCGAAACAGGGGGCGAAAGGCCGCATAAAATGAAGTCGCCGCAGACACCCTTTCGAACCACGCTGATTGGCGAGGGCTTGGGAACGCTTGAAATGGCGGATTTGCCCTTATTGGAGTCCATCGGTGTGCTGCCCTCGTTGACTTCGGCTTCGCAGCAATCCTAACATGGCACCTGAGTTCCTTCGCCATCCATGATCGGCCAAACCATCTCGCACTACCGCATCGTCGAGAAGCTCGGTGGCGGGGGTATGGGTGTTGTCTATAAGGCTGAGGACACACGGCTGAATCGTTTTGTCGCCCTCA
>ODAK010006959.1_pt1 | contig 11354 bp, 9 predicted proteins | sample 1539591 | NCBI WGS metagenome assembly ODAK01 (sample SAMEA3539303, study PRJEB22396) | soil metagenome | biome: tundra; feature: field; material: soil | place: USA | collected 2010-05 | depth 0.15 m | reverse complement strand
CTGGCGTGCCAGCGTTAGCCCTTGTTGATAATATGCTTCTGCCTGAAAATAGTCACCTTGCTTCTTGGCAACCACACCCAGATTTTTCAATAAAGTACCAATCTGCTCCTGATCACCAAGCTGACGCGCGAGCACCAATCCCTCTTGATAATATTCCTGAGCTGGTACATAATCACCACGTTCATATGCAACAACCCCCAAAAGAGTGAGCAAACGACCAATATACATCTGATCACCAAGTTGATAGGCCATAGTCAGCCCACTCTGAGCGTTTGCTTGTGCCTGTTCATAGTTACCCTGCAAATGAGCCAGAGAACTAAGATGCTCCAAAATGTGAACCTGTCCCTGCATATCACCTGACTGCGTGGCTGCCATAAATGCACGTTGCAACACTTGCGCGGCCAACATATACCAACCATGCTGAAGCAGGAATACAGCCATTAAGCAACTTGCCTGAATCAATTCTGCCTGCCATCCCAGATCCCAGGCTCTCTCCAGCGCAGCGAGAATAAGCGTGCTCTCTCTCTCCAGCGCCGCAACATTGGCATGATAAGCTTCGACAAAGTGTAGCCCATACCTTGCCAGGCGCGCACTTGCTTCATGATCTGCATACCGTGCACGAGCATAATCAGCAATAATAGTATGGATCATATACTCATTGGTGCCCGATTGTTCCAGTAAGCCCGCATTACAGAGTATATCTAGCACATCAACTGCAACTCCTGTAACGGCTAAGGCAGCTTCCCTTGTCACTCTGACTGGCTTAGATGGCAAAACCGCAAACGCGCATAATGCTTGTTGAGCTTCTACCGGAAGATGCCAATAGCTGACTGCAAGCACAGATTGAATGGAGATATCGACACCTTCTGCAAGCAAACCCGAACGCTCCAATGGCGTTTGAGGAACGCTCAACTGCAAGCGTTGCTCAGCATTGCGCAGATGTGCCAGTGCTGTATGCACGCGCCGTGGCTGCTTCATATACATACGACTGCCCAGGTATTTACCCATGAGAGTTAATGCTAATGGCAGTCCTCCCACCTCTCGCACGAGCGTCATAGCAGTATCACGCTCGTCTTGTATTATCGCCGGAGCAAAACGTGCGAGCAAGTTTACCCCAGCGTCTTCCTCCAGTTCTGGGATCTGGCAAGCATTATTGGCAACCAGATGAGTAGCGATATGCGCAAAGCGTGTAGTCAAAATATAAGCACAGTTCGTACCTTCCAGATGTAATGCCGCCAGAGATTCTATCTGCCAGACATCATCGAGTACAAGCAGCAAGCGGCGCTCACCTATCGTAGTGCGCAACGCTTGCAGCCAATCCTCAAGCTGGTCGTGGGTCTCGATCTCTCTTGTGGTCACTCCCAGCAATTTTCCCCAGCGGCTGAGCACGGCTGGAATGTGCGGCTGCACGCCCAGTCCAGCCCATAATACTCCATCGCAAAATTGTGCGCGCACTGTATCATCATAGGCGAGCGCCACAGCTAAGGCGGTTTTGCCAATACCGGGTGAACCATAAAGAGCAAGGTTTTGATGCGTTAATACTTGTTCTCTACACCGTAGTAGGAGATCATTACGTCCAATTAACTCATTAGCGTATATTGAGGGCAAGGGAAGTGCAGGATCATATATGCCTGCGAAAATATGCATATCATCCAGAACTGGCGTTGCTGCTACGATTGGGCTATGTGGAAGCAGGAGAAAACTAGTGCCAGTACTCTGCTTTTCGTCGTCTGCCATGAAAGGAAACCCTAAAATCTCAGGTTGCACGCCAAAAAGGAGGCATAATGCCTCTTGAAAAGAGCGTGACGGTACCAAAAGACCTTGTTCCCACTGCTCTACGATGGTCACAGTGACTCCGAGCGCTTTAGCAAGCATGGCCTTAGACCACCCCCGCTGCTCCCGAACCTGTTGCAGGCGCTGATTTGACACGACCTCTGCTGTATTCCTTTCGGTGGAAACCCTTCTATCCATTTTCATCTTACTACATTTTTACCCTACTCTATTATAGAACACTCGAAGCGGTATTGGGGTAGATGGTAGCAAAAAAGAATTAAGTTGTCCGCTACTTGACAGGTCCTTGACCTTGAAGCATGTAATGCTTTTCTGGCATACTTTATAAGGATAAAGTCCTGGCTGCCCTCCTTAAATTAATTTGAGCGCCCCGAGTTTAGTGGCGATTATGCCAGAGTGGAGGGGGCAAAAAAACCTGGAAGGAGAAATCAGAGGGTCTTTATGCTTTATATTGCTCTACACATGCATGCGTTGCCCTTTCGGATTCTACCATCTATCGACACCGTGTCTTTAGAGGGTTCTACTGGCACTGGCGATGGCTAGTCCACTGCAATAGGCCAACTCAGGTTAAAACACTTAGCGTGAAAACGGCCCTAGTAGTGCGCCGCAATATATGGGAAACACAAGCGATTTTGCATAATCGCACTCTGTTCCCACTATTCTTGATAACCCTCTCTGTTTTGCTACGGAGAGGGTTATTGCTATCAGTATAATTAACGCCTCTTATCCAAATTTTTCATAAGCATTGCATCGTCAAGAGGCTCATATGTTATGCCCGTTTCGTCATCTTTATGTGCAATAACCTCATCTTGCGCAGAAACGAAAAGAGCATTGATGACGTTACCTGCTATATACAGCATAATAACATAAAATATGATACTTGCAATGTTTTGGAGCGTAGAAGCTATGTTTGGTATTAGATAATCATAGGACATGATAACCAGCGAGGAACCGTTTTGTCCTGGCTGGGACGACTGATACACTGTCCATACGTTATAAAGCTGCAAGGCCACCTGTGCTGTTCCAATTAGCGCGATGATCAGCGCAGCAAGCTTGCATATTTTTGCGAGTGTGCCATTTTTGAGCAACTTCATAAATCTGTTCACCTTGGATGTCCTTAATGCTTTACTACTCGACCTCTTCGGGCTTGAGAGGTAGAACTTTCCTCCATTTTAGTACAATTGTTTGTCTTTGCATAGGAGTGCTACAACCCACACATGGAAATTTATGAGAAAGACACCAGATGCAACTGCTTTCCCCTTTTCTCCGTATTACCTATGGAGTTATTGGGAGTTATTGAAGAGAGGAATTTATGTTTCTATGCAGCAACAACTAGCGAAAAAACCAACCGCATTTCCAAGACGGCGCGACATCTTTTTCCATTTTTTTAAGACAGGGAAGCTCGTTGGAGCATTATTCACAGATCGGCGCGTACCATTAACGCGCAAAATCTTTTTTGTTGCTGTAATCGCTGCCTTACTGGCAGTCCTCTTCTTTCCAGATGCAATCGGAGACCTTGGACTGGGCGCGGTTTTACCCGTAATAGGAAACGTGCTGGGCGTGCCGATTGATGCTGGCTTCGACTGGACAGCGTTTGCCCTACTAGCAGTAAATTTATTGAAAGTCTTTCCAGCCTATATCGTAGCCGAACATTATAACGACATCTTCCACATTGGGTAAATGCCGCAAATGATCGTTGGACGCGATATATTCTGAACGGGTTTATAAATCGCGGGTTTATAAATCGCGGGTTTATAAATCGCACCCCTACAGAATTTTTGCAACCCTTGCAGAAAAAATAAGCTATCGCGTCCGCAATCCGCTGACACGCGGTGTCCGCTCTGTTTAAGCGAAAAATAAGGCGCGTATTTACATGCGCCTATTTATAATATAATCTTATCGCTCCCATTGGAAGGTCTGAACTTCTGGCCGTCGTTAATAAAGACTGAGACCTGATCCTGACCCGCTAAATGAATGTGCACAAGCATATCCAGCTTCCCATCACCATTGACATCCCGGAATTCCAGTGTGACGGGAGCAAGGTCACCGTTTTGCCCGGTGATGAAAACGGGCGTAAGATAAGTGATTGCTTTCTGCGGATTACCTCCCATGAATTCAATAACGATGATCTGGCTATGCAAGTTCATAGCGATAAAATGACTGGGATGCGCAGGGCTATCGTCATGACCAACAACCATGTCTGTCTGGTACGTACGAGGATAACCGTACTGCAGATCATCAAGACGTTGCTTTCCCCATGTCAGCGCCGCCGAACCAACCATCCAGAGGATCACCAGAAGCACCATAGCTACCCCAATAGGAAGTAACCAGTGAACCTGGAAAGATGAACGCTCTGAGGGCCTTTTCTGAATTGGAGGAGCCGGACGAGGGGCAGGACGCATTGGTACATTCTTCGTCTGTACCTGCTGACGACGTGGCGGAATAGCAGATGTCGGTTGATGTGAGCCTGTCGTCCGGCTTCTTGTACCGGGCTGAACATCAAGCCGAATGGCGCTGGTGTTATAACGCGGCGGCTCTCCATCATCACCAAGAAAACCATCACTTCTGATTGCCTGTCCCACATCATCACTGGTGTTGCGAGGGATGAGAATCGGTTCCGCCCGCTCACTATTTTTGAACTGTCTCTTCTGTCCGGACAGTCCATCTCCTGAGCCCATGAGCTCTCCCTTCTCTCTCTGCTTTGTGCACCGGAATGCACAGACTAACTTTCATTCCAGTTCCGCATATAAGTGCATCGAAACTTATCATACTATCTGCCTGCTAGCAATGTCAAATAAAAAGTGTGTCAAATTTTACGAATTCGTGTCAACATGTTTCATGCTTGACTTTCCATAACGATCTTAAGTATACTCGGAATGTTGCAAGCAAGCGGTTAACACACAGTGAAAGCTCTGGCCGCTGCCTACGGCCAGCCAGCTCAGTCCTCTCTATGCTTCTTCTTTATAGTGCGTCATAAGGCGTCATAGGGCGTCGATGTACGTTTCCTCTCCACAGACATTCCCACATGCCTGTGTTATACCCTCTCCCCCTTTTGTCATAGAGGCTTCTTTTGCCTGTTTGCGCTCATACTTTCTCTCTGTATGAGCTGCCAGCAAGCAAAGGAAGCCTCTCCTCTTAATCGCCTATTTTTTTACTCTGTATCATAAAAATAGAACTGCCATACGATTTATGAGTCTGGAGTGCAACGCATGGTAACATCAGATCAACTATTACAACTTATCACTCATCTTCAGGGAAGCGGTGACAGACTCTATACGCGTAACACATTGCTGAAATATATACGCAAGCAGAGTAAAGCACAACTCGCTGTTTTGTTTGTTCTGGATCGTGAGCAACAGGCACTCTTCCCCCTCGCTTATACCGGAAAATTGCCTGAACACCAATTTTCTACTCTCCCTATCGACTCTTCGCTTTCTGTTAAACAGCGTGCGATACAACCTATTCCTTTAAACGGACTCTTTGCATCTGTATTACCAGTGCAGCGACTCGTCTATATTCCAACACCTGACCTCGACACACGTATCTTGCCGCAAGAGCTAAACTGGAATTATCCAGAAGGCAGCGTGCTGCTGAATACGGTCAGATCAGGCGATGATCTTGAGGGTGAACAGGGCGTACTGGGATTGTGTTTTGATGCGGCACATAAAAATGTACAGTCGCCCGAACGTTTGCCTGCAAGCGTAAATGAGAGTGAAGTACTTATTTGTAGCTATCTGCTTTCAGTAGCACTCTCAAAAGAGATGTATCATGTAGCACAAGATGGATTGCTCCACGTGCCCCGCTCGCGCCGCAAGGCTCGTCCCCAAGAAATTGAGTATGAGACGGGTGCTCTGTTACAAAAACCTCACATAGAACAACAAGGGACATTGCCCGAAATGATGTATAGTCTCAGCACGCTTGCCGATCTCTACGAAGTTGGCCTAGTGCTTGCTGAAGATATAGACGCGTATGAACTCTACCAGCATATCCTATCATCTCTGGCTCGCGTTATTCATGCCCCTTGCGCCTGCCTCTTGCTCTATCATCCATCGCTACGTCGCTTGCTACCAGCGGCGCGGCAGGGGGATGAACTCTCCAGCGCCATGCTGGTAAATGCTATTGATGGCATGGAAATGGAACGGCTTAGTATGCGTGGTCCCGGCGAAGTGCTCTCTTTTATTACATCTGGTACACAAAATATTCTCCTGATCACGCTCAGTTGCAATTGCATTCTACTTGGCATTGTGGCACTTACATTAAATAACGAAAATCCGCTCTCTGACGAACGTGGATTGTTATTGACCTATATGGGGAATGTAGCTGCGCTCCTCCTGCGCAACCATAGCGTACATTCAAGAGAGCTACAAGCAGTAATTGAGCGCGAACGTACGCGTATAGCACGCGATATCCATGATGGTGCAGCACAAGAGATCGGCCATGTCTTGCATAAACTTGAGTTTATTCGACGTATACTCGAAAAACAGGCACTCTGGCCTCACCTGTTACAGACAGCGTTAATAGAAGTCGAGCGCGCATCCAGCATTCTAGAAACAGGTTTGACTGATCTGCGCCACGGCATTTCCTCGCTTCTGCCCGTACAGTTAGAGAAGCAGAATTTTGCTAGCGCAGTACAAAGCTTGATTGATGAGCATATGATCAACGATCCGGGCCTGGAAATTACCTATACCATTGATACGCCTGATGCATTGCCTGTTGCGCTGGAGGCTTCCATCTTTCGTTTTATCCAGGAGGCGCTGACAAATGTACGCAAACACGCTCTAGCAACACATGTCGGTATTTATATTAAGACGGCGGCCCATGCACTTGTAGTAGAAATAAGCGATAATGGTGTTGGTTTTCAAGCGGAAGCAGTGCCCGTTCACAGCATGTCTTCGACTGAAGTAGCGGAGGAAGCAGTTCATCTTGGAATGCGCACCATGCGCGAACGTATCCAGGAGTCTGGGGGTAACCTTGAGGTTGAGAGTAAGATGAATGAGGGCACCATTGTGAGAGCACGCTTCCCTCTTACAAACTCTGTACAACTCCTGACGAGCCGGGAGCATGAAGTTTTACGCTTGATCGTCGACGGTTTCACCAATCGCGATATTGCACAGAAGCTTTCTATTAGCCACGAAACGGTCAAGTCACACGTTCATCATATTATGCAAAAGATGCAGGTAAAGGATCGCACACAAGCAGCCGTACTGGCAACGCGGCAGGGATGGCTCTAAGCAGCTACAAGGTCTATAATGGCCCGGTTGCTGAGAGATGTTCGCGGCAAGGATGCGGCAATGGCGTATAGCGGCGCGGCTTGCGAAGATGATTGAGACGTAGCGAAAGAAAGTAAAAAAGTGCAGAGAGTGCTGCAATATAAAAACTGACGGGCCAGTGACCAATAAAGGCCAGAAATAGACCTCCCCAGGTAAACAGCAGGCCAAGGACGACCGACAGCGCCACAGCAACACCGGGTCGTCTTGTTAAGTTTACGGCAGCCGCTGCGGGAGCAACCAGCAAGGCAAACGTTAGCAAGACACCAACAACCAGCACAGCTTCAGAGACTGTTATAGCAAGTAAGAGTAAGAACAGCAGTGAGAGCAGGCGTACGGGTACTCCACGAGCCAGGGCAACCTCTGGATCAATTGAAGCAAAGAGCAGAGGGCGAAAGATGACAGCCAGCAAGAGAAGCGTACCACTACCGCTAGCGAGCATTATAAGTACATCGCTACGCGTCACGCTCAAAATCGAGCCAAAGAGGATGTTGACGGTCTGTGCTCCCTGCCCGGTGTAGAGTTTCAGGAAGAGCACTCCGAGGCCAAGAGCAAACGAGAGTACCATGCCAATTTCGACATCGCGACCGCGCACGCGTTCACCCAGAGCGCCCATACCTAGAGATGCCAGGAGAGTAAAGGCAAATGTGCCGAGAAGAGAGCTGATGCCAAGCAGAGCAGCCGCAGCCGCACCAGCAAAGCCGATATGAGAAAGAGCATGACCAGCAAATGCCTGCGCACGCAGCACGACAAAATAGCCAGTAACGGCGGCGATAAGCGCAACAATTGTTCCGGCCAGAAATGCGTTTTGCACAAAATTTTGTTGAAACAGACCTATCAACATTTCCATTATATAAGAATCCTTTAGCGCGGTACGCTCTCTATACGTTAGCTTCCTGTGCTCGATTGAGCACAGGATCAGGAAGAAGCGGCGGTCTTGTTTCTATAATCCGTTTTTTCTGGGTACGTCCTCTCCCAAAAGGAACCAGGAAGCGTACGGGGAGATAGACAGCAAATGAGATGGTAGCGATATAGAAGCTGACAGGCCAGGAGCCGTATGCCGCCAGGAAGATACCGAGCCATGTATAAACAAGGCCAAGCAGTATAGCCAGAGCAATCGCCCAGACGGGTCGATGAACGAGCCGTATAGCGGTTGCAGGTGGTCCAACCAGCAAAGTGAAGATCAGCAGGACGCCAACAACCTGGACAGACATTGAAACCGTCACGGCAACGAGTACCAGAAATGCAATACCGAGCAAGCGAACAGGAACGCCACGTGCTTGAGCCACTTCCGGATCAAAAGAGCTGAAGAGGAGGGGCCGGAAGAGAAAGAGCACCGTGACAATCGTAATAACACAAAAGAGCGTTGTGACGAAGACATCCGTCTGGCTGATACCCAGAATGGTACCAAAGAGGATGCTATATGCCTGTTCAGCAAAGCCTGAATAGAGAGAGAGGAAGAGAACACCCAACGCGAGAGCAAAGGTCATGATCACGCCGATAGCGATATCACGCTCACGAATCTCTTTACTCAGCAGTCCGATACCGATGCCTGCACCAATAGTAAACACGAGCAGGCCGAAGATAGGATCGACTCCAAGCAGAACAGCGCCCGCAGCGCCCGCAAAGCCAATATGCGACAGAGCATGCCCGGCAAAGGTCAGGCCACGCATGAGCAGGAAATAACCAATAATAGCGGCTACAATGGCGACTAGAGACCCGGCCAAAAATGCATTCTGGACAAAAGAATATTGCAAGATGTCAAACATCGTATGTTAATCCCAGAGCGATAGTATGTAAAACGTTATGTTATCGATACTCGGTATCGTCAGATAAAGCATAGCATAGAAGACTACGCCCTGTCAATGATATTATGTCTCATTAGAAAAGTGAAGTGAATTACATTACGATGCTGAATGGAGCGATAATGATTTCACCAAATTTCTTATACCAGGGGCGGTGTATCCAGTCATCGAGAGTTAATTCAAAGGCATTTGAGGTATCGCAGGCAAAAAGAGTTTCCATCTGGTGCGCAAATTCTTTACTATAGATTTCGGCATTAATCTCATAGTTGCCGATGGAACTCAGACGATCCAGATTGGCGGTCCCGATAGTAGACCATTGACCATCAATTGTGCATGTTTTGGCGTGGAGCATGGCGTGATTGTAGCCAAAGACATGCACACCAGATTCGAGGCATTGCGTAAAACAGCGTCGTGCCAGCCAATCGACAATAACGTGATTAGAATACCAGGGAACCAGAACGCGCACGTCCACACCGCGTTTGGCAGCGGATTTTAAAGAACCAAGCAGGACGCGATCCGGAACGAAGTAAGCGTTTGTAAGAAAAATAGTATGCTCTGCGTTATCGATTGCGTCAATATACATGTCGCGGATAGGAAAGGTGAGGCGTAGAGCATCATTGCCGTGTACATTGATTAATGGATCGAAGCTGCGCTTGTGGCGACGCGCAATCTTATCATCTTTAGGGCTGAAGCGGTTCCAGAAATCTACAAAAGACTGTGCGAGGTCATTAGCGGCTGGTCCAGAGATGCGCATATGCGTATCGCGCCATTCGGTTGCGTAGAGGCTACCAATATTGTAGCCACCGATAAAGGCATCTTTTCCATCGACAATGAGCAATTTGCGATGATCCAAAGAATAGCGGCGAAAATCAAAAAAGTATGCGGGATGGCGGAATGCCTGATATTCTAGCACATGAACCTTGGGAGAAAAGGTTTTAAAGGCACGTGGCACAACCAGATTAGCAAAGCCATCAAAAATAACATAGACGGCCACGCCCTGCTCTGCTTTACGTGTCAGGTGAGTTTTAAATTCCTCACCCACCTCATCACCTTTCCAGATATAGGACTCGAGGTAGATACAATCTTGAGCCTCGTCAATAGCGGCCAACATGGCATCATACAGATCACGACCATAACTATATATTTGCAGCGTGTTTTTCCCCACACGCACAGGATCAAGCTTCATGTGAGGAAAGGAAGCGCTCTTCCTGGATCTGGCACGCAGAGTAGAAACAACCCAGAGGATAGTTACGGTAATGACTTGTAATATTGCAATTGCGCCCAGAGCACGTAATATAATCTGCCTTGGGGATAGCTTCAATCGCCAGCGCAACATAGATGGCAAGGTCTTTTGTCCGGGTAGCTGTGGCATATGTCTCTTACCTTCTCTCCATAAAATATTTTTATTCTCATAAGTATATTTACGTCACATAATTGACAAAGTAGACAGGAATTACACCTGAATTGCTATAAGTAGGGACGAGGAAGAGTTTGGCCCTATGGTATAATAAGTGTAATGGAGTAGAAAGTTTCTGTCGTCAAGATAGTTTGTAGATCGCTTGTTTATACGGCCAGGATAATAAGCAGAAAGCAGGAAATAATTATGTTAAATAAATACATAAAGGCAGCGATGAATAAAGCGCATTACGAACTATTGCCTGACGATGGCACATTCTACGGAGACATTCCGGGTCTAAACGGAGTATATGCTAATGCAGGAACTCTTGAAGCGTGCAGAGATGAATTAGAGGAAGTATTGGGAGAGTGGATTTTGTTACATGTTTCACGACATATTCCTTTGCCTGTTGTTGATGGTATTGAATTAAACATCAGGGAAGTTGCTTAATGCCACACGTTGGCCCCATTAAGCGAAGAGATTTAATCTACTACTTAAGAAAACTGGGTTTTGAAGGGCCTTATTCAGGCGGCAATCACCAATTCATGCTCAAGGAAAGCTGTGTGGTAAGAATCCCAAATCCTCACCAGGGCGATATTAGCGAGTCTCTTCTTATTAGAATCTTGAAGCAGGCAAGCCTGGATAGGACTGATTGGGAAAAGCTTTAAATAACACAGTCTATCCGGTGTGATAAAATACACATAAGATGGATCTATGGGCCGGATTTGACAACCATCAACAGCCTCCAGATGCAAACGGACACTCAATACACACACGTCGTCTGAGTGAACGTATGATTCTATCATCCTTGCGCGAGTGGCTGTTACAAGATTATGCCGCCGCTTATTGCCGTTCCCTTGCAGCAACGCGGATATTTCGTCGTTGCTATTGGATCGATGCTCTGGGTATTGAACATAAAGCAAGTATACAACCACCCCCATTAGCTGAACAAAGTCTGGCAGGCACGAAGCGTACAGGAAAAGGGCGCAACAAAACTCCATCTGAGCTTCCTCCCGCTCTGCAACCTATCCATTCACTCTCCCAACTTCTGGCAGAGGAGGGTACACCCATCACCCTAAAAAGCTTTCTGCTCGA
>ODAK010006958.1_pt1 | contig 11354 bp, 9 predicted proteins | sample 1539591 | NCBI WGS metagenome assembly ODAK01 (sample SAMEA3539303, study PRJEB22396) | soil metagenome | biome: tundra; feature: field; material: soil | place: USA | collected 2010-05 | depth 0.15 m | reverse complement strand
ACGAACGGTCCGATCTCAGCCGACGCGTCCACTCTCGCGCCCGGTTCAATCACGGCTGACGGATGTACCCCCGGACGCAGGGTTGGCAACGGATAGAGAATTGCCAGTGCCGCGGCGAAGTGCGCCCTTGGCTGCGGTGATTCGACTACGGCCTGGCCGATCTGGCCTTCATATTCAGGCGGAGCAATGACGCACCCGGCCTCCGAGAGCGCAGCCGCGCCGAAGAACTTCGGGGAACCCGCAAACGCCAGTTGTGAGGAGTTCGCGTCCTCCAGCACCGCGGCCCCGCTGAGAAGCCGCTTGCCATCGCCACGCAGACGTAAACCCAACCACGCTGCCAGTTCTCCCGCCGTTATTTCAGCCATGCACTGCCGACGCTAACATACTCACCAGGGCGAGCCAGGTTCGCGCAGCGGCATTACGTTCCCAGGGCTATTTTCAGCGGAAGCTCAAAACGCGCAGCAGGCTCCTGAGATCAGGCCCGAATTCACTGGCAAGATTTCGCCGTGCCGAATTGCGCAGTGTTGCCAAGACGGGTTGCCACGGCTGCCGATACCGGTAGTACAACTGGTCGGGCCGAATGGCGATCCTGTCCAAAGTGATAACCTCGGTTGTTCGAAGGGCCATCAATGACGCCGCTATGAGGTGGCCGACTCGCATGGGAATGTTAGCGCCGCCCCGGCGTGTATAAGTTGGAGTGGTATCGCGATCCTCCACGCCGTGCCAGGAGATAGTCGTTTGGAAAGATGCCCGGGCAAATGATTTCGGATTAATTGCGCGATGCGATCCAGAACGCGATATTGCGCATCTGCTCTTCAATCCGCTCGCGATCCGGAGCGTTGGGCGCCAGTTCCAGATAGCGTCGGAACGCCCCCAGCGCTTCGTTTATACGCCGCATCTGAAGTAGCGCCGCGCCACGCTGTTTATACTCATCGGCGCTCTCGGGATTGGCGGCAATCAGAAGATCGAGCACTTCCAACGCTTTCTCGCCTTCGCGCCGTGAGAAATAAATGGCGCGCAGATTGTTGATCATCCGCATTACAACCTGCCGCTTGCCAACCGTATCCAGCATCCCCGGTTCCAGCGACTCCACGCCCGCCAGCCGGCAACACCCCGCAGCGTCGAGAATCGCGCCGCCGTTAAACGGATCGATAATCGCCTGATAGCCGCCGTCATCGTAGCGGATGACAAAATGACCCGGCAGCCCCACCCCGCTAACCGGCTTGGCCAGACGGCGCGCGATTTCCATATACACGAGGGACAGCGTGATGGGAATCCCCAGCCCGGTTTGCAGCACCCGGTTCAGGCAACTATTGGCGGGATTGTAGTAATCCTCCGGATTGGCGCGAAACCCGGCCGTTGTGAACAGATACGCGCTGGCTGTCTCGACGAAGCACTTCCCGTCCGAAAGATCTTCGGCGCGATCTGCAATGGCAAAAGCGTGATGATCCAGCAGCGCGATTGCCTCATCCGCATCGAGCTCCGGATATTCAATGCGTGCCACCGCCAGAGCTGCGCGATCGAGCTCCATGTCTTCGGATTTGCCGGACAGCAAATCGAGCAGCGCCTGTATCTCGCCAGTCATGCGGCGGACGTTAGTTTCTCCGCATCCTTCGCTTCACCGAACGCCGTGCCTTTTGCGCCGGGCACTATGGTGCGCAGCAAACCGGTCAGCACCGCGCCCGCACCCACTTCAAACCAGCGATCCACACCGCTCGCCGCCAGCAACTGCATCGATTCGCTCCAGCGCACCGGATTCGGAATCTGTTGAAACAAGCCTTCCCGCGCCTCGCCGCCCGAACGGACCTCGCGAGCCTGCCAGTTATTGATCAGGGGCACGGCAAGATCGGCGAACCACGTGGCATCGAGATCCTGCCGAAGGCGCTCCTGTGCCGGCTTCATGAGCGGGCAATGGAAAGGCGCGCTCACCTGCAGCGGCACCACACGTTTGGCTCCTGCCGCTTTGGCCAGTTCCATGGCACGGTCCACGGCCGCTTTGTTCCCGGCAATCACCACCTGATCGGGCGAGTTCAGATTGGCCGCCGTCACCACTTCCCCGCCCGCGGCTTCGGCCAGAACGCCATCCAGCGCGCCTTCGGGTAATTTCAGGATCGCCGCCATCGCGCCCACTCCGAGCGGTACCGCTTCCTGCATGAACCGGCCGCGCTTACGCACGAGGCGAAGAGCGTCGCCGAAACCGAGCGACCCGGCCGCCACCAGCGCCGCATACTCGCCCACACTGTGGCCGGCCACGTAATCCGGGGCTCCAGCCAGGCTTTTCAGCACGGTATAAGCGGCTATGGAAACCGCCAATAGCGCCGGCTGCGTGTTCTCCGTTTGCTTCAGCTCTTCGTCGGGCCCCTCGAAGCAGAGCTTTGACAACGGGAATCCCAACGCCTCATCGGCAGTTTCGAAACATGCTCTGGCGGCGGGAAATGCCTCGGCGAGCGATCGGCCCATCCCCGCATATTGGGATCCTTGGCCCGGAAAAAGAAACGCAGTCTTCATGGATTGGTTTAAAGACCAATATAAGCGACGCCACGGAACGAACTGCCTCCGATCCTCGTACCATAGGAGGAGACACCAAATGACTGAACAGGAACAGCAACTCATCTCCGGCCTCGCCGAACGAGTCAAAAACGCCCCCGCCCAGCAGATAGACCGGGATGCGGACAACCTCATCCGCACCACCATGGGTGCCCGTCCGGATGCAATGTACATCCTGACCCAAACCGTTCTGGTGCAGGAAATGGCCATCACTCAGGCCAAAACACAAATTGACGACCTGAAGCAGAAACTGGCGGAAGCGCAGCAGGGCTTCCTTCGCTCCGCCCCACAACAGGGCGATTGGGGCCATGAAGGACGAGTGCAGCAAGGCGCGCCTGCGTATCAGCAACCGCCTTACCAGCAACCCCCGTATCAGCAACCAGCGTATGCGCCCCCGCCCCAGCAAGGTGGCGGATTCGGCAGCTTTCTCCGCAACGCAGCAACCACTGCGGCGGGCGTCGTGGCGGGCGAAATCGCGTTCAGCAGTCTCACGTCCCTGTTTGGTCACCAAGGCGGGTTCTTCGGCGGCGGGGGCGGAGGAATGTTCGGTGGCGGCGGCATCTCGCCGGGTTCAGAGACGATCATCAACAACTATTACGGGGATGAGCATGGCGGCGGCGCCGCACCCGGACTGGGCGGGGGTGACGATTCGCAGTTTGCGGATGCGGCCAGGAATAGTGGTCAGGATGTCAGCTCCGACATCGACGACGAGCGCGATAAGTCCGGCAGCGGTTTGGTCGGCGGCGACGACGACAATTCGGGTGATCAGTCAGACGCTTTCGACGATTCATCCTCGTCTGACGACGATGCGGGCGGGTCTGACGACGGCGGTGGTTCTGATGATGGCGGCGGATTTTAGCTCTTAGCGCCGAATCCGGGCGGCAAGATACCAAACGATCAGAAAGTTGATCACCGTCACGACCAGCTTGGCGAAAGTGAAGTGTGCCCAAAGCGCATAGATTTCGATCGGGATGAAGAGTCCCGTAGTAATCAGCGTCATGTATTCAGCCCAGTGCCGTCGAGTCAATAAGCCGACTCCTTCTGTAAGGAAGAGGGCGGAATAAATAATCGAACCCGCGCTGAATTCCCGCAGTTGCTTGGGTGTCACGTTGAAAATCCGCTCGAGACCGCGGTGGATGAAGCGATTGTCCGGATCGACGCGCAGCACCTCGACCCAGTGCTCTACCACCGCCGCAACATCTTTGTGCAGCAGACGGAGCAAACCGAAAGCGAGTATGGCCAGGCTGATGCCTTTGGCCAGTTTGAAGACGCCGATGGCGAGCAGCCAGCCGCTGCCTCGCCGCTGTGAGGTCGATTTACTGCTGCGTCGGGCTATTGGCCGAGTTGCCATGAGGCTATTGAGCAGTCAGGCGGGCGCGGGCAGTCCGGACAATCTGCTCCGCCTCTGCGGCCGAATTCGCGATCGAGGTGATGTGCCCCATCTTACGTCCGGGGCGCGGCGCCAGTTTGCCGTAAAGGTGCAGTTTGACTTCCGGGATCGCGCAGGCGGCCACCCAGTCGGGTTCACCGCCCGTCCAGAGATCCCCCAGCAAGTTAGCCATGGCGGCGGGCCGGAACATTTCCGTGCTGCCCAGCGGCAGGCCGCAGACGGAGCGCAGTTGCTGCTCGAACTGGCTGGTGACGCACGAATCGATCGTCAGATGTCCTGAGTTGTGGGGACGCGGCGCCAGTTCGTTCACCAGCAGTTTTCGGTCCCGCGTCAGGAAAAATTCCACGCACATCACACCCGTCACATCCAGACATTCCAGAATTCCCCGCGCTATCATCTGCGCTTCTTTAGCAACTTGTTCGCCAAACGGCTGCGGGCTGAAGCAGACATCAAGAATCCCCGCCACATGGTGATTGCAGGATGGCGCATAGAACGCGCACTCCCCGCGGGCGTCGCGCACGGCTACAACGGAGAGTTCGGCTTCGAAGTTCACCACCGCTTCCAGCACGGCTTCCTGCCGGTCCATTGCTTCCCACGCGGCCTTCGTCTCCGCGGGGGAGCTCACGCGGTACTGCCCTTTGCCGTCATAGCCAAATCCCGCCGTCTTCAGGATCGCGGGGCCAAAGGCCGGCGCGACGCGGTCGATGTCGGCATCACTCCGGATCGGCTCAAAGCGCGTGACCGGAAATCCGTTATCGCGGAGGAAAGTCTTCTCGCGCAGGCGGTGCTGCGAAATGTGAAGCACGTTCCCGGCAGGCCTTACCAGTACGCGTTCCGCTGCCGCTGCCGCGGTTGCCGCCGGCACATTTTCGAACTCGAACGTGACCACGTCGACGCCTGACGCGAACTGGCGCACGCGGTCCAGATCCTCGTAAGGTGCGTCGATTTCCACATCGGCAATCTGCCCGGTGGGCGAATCGCGATCCGGCGAAAACGTGTGGACCCGGTAGCCCATGCGGCGCGCTGCAATGGCGAACATGCGGCCCAGTTGTCCGCTGCCCAGTACGCCGATGATGGACCCGGGGAGTACTGTTTTCAATCCAGAGCTTCCTGGAGCACTTTGCGTTTCTGCTCGTCGCGGAACGCTTTCAGTTTGGCGCGCAGCGGGGCACGCTTTCCGGCCAGGATCGAGACCGCCAGAAGTGCGGCGTTCTTCGCTCCCGCCGTGCCTATGGCCAGCGTCGCCACCGGTATGCCCGCCGGCATCTGCACGATGGACAGCAGCGAATCGAGCCCTTTTAACGCACGGCTCTCAATCGGCACTCCCAGCACCGGCAGCGTGGTGTGCGCGGCTGTCATGCCTGGCAGATGCGCCGCCCCGCCAGCCCCCGCGATGATTACCTGGATCCCGCGGCCTTCCGCGCCCGCGGCGAATTCCGCCATGAGTTCCGGCGTTCGGTGCGCCGATATCACGCGACACTCGTGTGGCACGCCAAACTCGGCGAGCATGTCGCTGGCAGCGCGCATGGTCTCCCAATCCGACTTGCTGCCCATAATGACGGACACCAGCGGCGGAACGGGAGCAGGGGGCGCTTTACTGGCCTTGTGCGAGCGTGAATCCTTGTTGGCCATCGAAAGTACGAAGAGTTTCAGTCTTGACGATGTCGAAGCCCGCTGCGATCGCCTTCAGATAAGGAATGGTCCAGCATATCATTGGGGTTTAATCCGCCTCTGCGCGCCCCCAGATTTGGCCAGCGTTCCACGCCCGAGGTCCATGTGATTCACGGCCGGGTGCGGTACTCTACACTCCTGGGATGGGTACAGTTTTTTCATGAGTTCAGAGGAAAATGACATCGGGCCCAAGACGGCGACAGGGCTCAGTGCCGCGCGCATAGAGTCTCTGAGCGACGGCGTGTTCGCCATCGCGATGACGCTGCTCATCTTCCAGCTCAAGGTGCCCGCGGTGGCCACCGATGCGTCCCCGGCAGTTCTCATCGAGGGCGTAACGGCGCTGTGGCCCCAGGCAGCTTGTTTCGCGCTGAGCTTCATCACCGCCGGGAGTCTCTGGATCGCGCATCGCGGCCAGTTCCACTACATCCGCCGCACAGACCGTCCGCTGCTCTGGATCAACATCATTTTTCTCCTTTTCGTGAGCACGATCCCGTTTATCACGGCGCTGCTGGGCCAATATCCGACTTACACCTTTGCCGTCATTCTTTACGGGGTCAGCATGGTGCTGACGGTGCTCACGCTGTGGTTTCACTGGTTCTACGCAACGCGCAAACACCGCCTCACCGGCGCCCATCTGAGCGAGGCTGTGGTGCGCATGCAGTCGCGGCGCATCCTCACGGGTCCGGTTATTTATATAGCCGCCATGTCGATCGCCGGCTGGCAGCCGTGGATCAGCATCCTGTGCTACCTGATTGTTCCGATCGCCTATGCCCTGCCGAGCGCCGTCGACCGGCATTGGTTCGGCCACCATAAAGCCCTGCGGCCGGAGGATTCCGGCGAGTAGGCAGGAAGAATCAAAAAGCGGCTGGGCTCCTCGGGTTAAGCGGAGACCTGAAGGAGTCTCGCCCTTCTTTTTCAACGATTTCATGGGAGCGGCATGCAAAATTGAATTGCTGGCGAGCAACGCCAGGCGGGTGCCGGGCCTGAAGGCGCGGTTTGGATTTGCGCGGCTGGGGCTCGGGTTGGGAAGGTATCCCGAGGGGGTCGTTTTTGTATTGGATTGCGAGTGATTTTCCGGGCATGCGACCACATTATGCACGACCGTAACACTGCAAATGGCCGATTTGAGCGTCGCGGCCTTGATTCGGAAGGAATTATCGATTGTTATAACGCGGGACCTACGACGAAGTGGCTCCGGGGGCTGGATAAGGCAGCCTGAGATCAGGGGCATGTGCCGGCACAAAAATCCGAAGCAGGGCAGGCGTTCCAGCTATGGCAACTGCCGCAAAAGCGACCAGCAGGGGATACGCAGGGCCCATATAGCGGGTGGCGTCAGCGTATCCGAAGGCCGTTACCTTAATGGCGGATAAGACCGCGACGCGGCAGAGCACGGAAACCAGCAGAGCGGCGGAGATCACCGGAGGAATCCAGTCTCCGCCTTTCCGTGCCGCTACAGCAGCTACAACAAGGTAGGCCAAGCCCCACAAAGACAGAAGCGGCATCAGGAGCATATACAGTTTGTGGACCGCCACGATTATCGGCCACTTTTCGTTTACCATTGCCGTCGCCGGTTCCGTCTTGTCCCGCACATCGATCACGGCCGTCAATGTGCCCATTCGGGCTGCATTTCTGGTGCCGTCGAGCGGCGCATCAACGGGCATCAGTTTAATCCATTCAGTCCCACCCGGTTGTGGCCCGCCTCTGACATACAGGTCGCAGCCGCTGACGCAGGGAGTCACAATGTCAAATCCCGCGTCGAGAGCCGTCGGGACGTGTTCAAACGCCAGGACATCCGGGCGCTGAACGGAGCGCAGTGTGTACTCCGCAGGCTGGCCTGCGTGGGTCCGGACGGAAATGGTGGTGGCCGCCGCCGGGTCGAAGACCCATCCTTGAATCCGTATCACCCCGGAGGAAGGCATGGCCGGCAGTTCGATGGGTTCGTGCGTAAAATGGCTCCAGTCGCTCCACACCCATTGGTCTCCGACGCTGACCGAACCGGGCCCGGCAAACTCGGGAGAATCGAAGGAAGCGAGGTGAACGGAATCTTCCATAATGGACTTCAGGATTGGCGGGATATAGTAACTGTGCCACTGTGGCGCCGGGCTATTGGGAACGGGGCCGCAAGACAACTTTCCGGTGTCGCACGCTCCGTTGATCTCGTCTGCCAGACGCCGATAATAGGCAGCCGCTTTCGCTCCGGACGTATGATACCCGGCCAACGCCACCGCATCCCGGAACGCAAACAGAAAGAATTCATCGAACTGGTCGACTGCCACGCATGGGCCCCCATAGACCGCGCACGACAGTCCGGCCCAATCCTTGCCCTTCGTGCCTTCGAGGTAGGGTTTCAACTCAGCAAAGGCAGGGCTAACCGCATACATCCGCTCGCGCGCCTCTGCCGGCACGAGCACCATCGGTCCGGGAACATACGTTGGCGGGTCGTGTTTCGCACGTTCCACGGCGCCGTACGCATCGAGGTAATCCTGCTGCTTCAACTCAACCGTGGCGAACACGCCGTAATGGTGGAAATTGATTGCCGATATCACGACCAGGGCAAGACCCCAAATGGCGAAAGGAAGCGCAAAGAGCCCGATCTTCTTCATCCGCTGGGGCTGATGCCAGGTCCGAAACACTGACAACCCTGCAAAGCCAGTGACTAAGGGCAGAATCCAGACACCCTCTTCTCTGGTCAACCAAACGGCGGAGAGAGCGACACCGAGTCCAATCGCCCAGACGGTCAGTTCAGCGACTGAACGCTGCGCTCTCACGAACAGACCAAAGACGGTTGCCGTGAGCAGAATTGTCAGGGAACAGTAGAATCCCTCGCGCGTCAGACGCGTTGTAAAGCCATCCCCCCAAAAGGGCATCGGGTTGAAAAGCAACAATGCATAGACAGGCAACCAGACAGAAGGCGATACTCGCGGGAAGGCAGGCTTTAAGGCAATCATCAGGAGGGCGCAGGCAAAGACATAAAGCAGGTCCTCCGCCAGAAAAACAGGCACGCCCAGCAAATATGTAACTGCGAGCCAAAGCGGATAGAAAGGACCCTTGATCAAGGTCCGGTTGTCGTAAGGCCCGAGCCAATTCCCGGCCAGGATCGAATGCGCGTTATTCACAAAAAGAGCGTCGTCAAAGACTCCGTTCGGCAGGGCTACAAGTCCGTGAAAATTGCCGACGCACAGCCGGATGATTGCGAATAAGACAAACCCGCCGATCAGCAACCTCCGGGCCCGCGTCGGTTTTGTCTTGTCGACAGCGATAGGTTCGGGTAACTGGAAGCGTCCGGCATCCGCAGCAATGGCTGTGGGAGAGGAGGACTTTGTCGCATGGCCGTGCACAACAGAGAGTCTTTTCAAACTATCTACACTCCGTTATTTATTAACCGGCATTTCCATTTTGGCACCCAGCATGCGTGCTAGTGTACCAATCCTCTTCCTTCGATCCCTGGTTCGGTTGTTCTTCTACGCAGCCGTTTTCGCCTCCCCAGGGCGCAGCTTTCGTCTGTTGCAAAAAGCCAAAACCGGGAAGATGTCTTCCGACCGGGAAAAAATCGCAAACAACGCATTGCAGCCACGCCGATATTTCACCATTCGAGCCACGTATAATTTTCTTGCGGGAGCGATCAATGGAAATGCGGCTGGAAACGGGCGGGCGGATCAAGCGAGCAGCGCGCCGGGGGCTTACATTCTTCTTGCCGGCACTACTGGCATCTTTAACGGCTTCGGGCGCAACGCCACCGAATCGCCAAAGCGATACCGCCGAGACCTCCAGGGGCCCGCTGAAGATCACACCGCTCTATCACGGAAGCGTAATGCTTGAATTCGCGGGTAAAGTCATCCACATCGATCCGTGGAGTCAGGCCGATTACACCGGCATCCCGCAGGCTGACATGATCCTGATCACGCACACGCACGCCGATCATATGGATCCCGCGCTCCTGAAAGTCCTCAGGAAAGATTCGACGGTCGTGGTGACCTCCGAGGCGGTGAACGATACGCTGAACGGTTGCTGCGGCAACCCGGAAACGCTGCGCAATGGCGAGAAAAAGACGTTCCTCGATATCGGGATTGAAGCCGTGCCCATGTACAACGTGACCTACGGCCCATCGCCTGGAAAGCCCTGGCACCACAAGGGGATCGGCAACGGTTACGTGCTGAGCTTCGGCGACACGCGTGTGTATTTCTCGGGCGACACCGAATGCATCCCCGAGATGAAGGCGCTGCAGAATATCGCGATCGCGTTCGTTGCCATGAACCCACCGCGCACCATGCCGACAGCGGAAGCGGCTGCCTGCGTGCGGGCATTCAAACCGAAGATCGTCTATCCTTACCACTACCGAGGCCAGAACACTCAGGAATTCGCCGACGCCGTGAAGAATACACCGGGAATTGAAGTGCGGTTAAGGAAGCTCGAGGGAGAGCCATAGCGGACTGGCCTTCAGATTACGAAAAGTACGGACCGGGGATGTGGACCGAAGTCAGCAGCATCCGGACGCTCCAGGAGAACAAACAATAGACTCTTTTCAGCTCCCGGTGCAGCTTCGCCGCGTCGGGCCCGAAGGTTTGAGTTGCCGGGATGCCTGATCTTTCTGTGCCAGAGTGCCTCCGCGCTACTGAGCGCCGCCGGGCTTTTGCTGCTGATACATCACGACGCGGGCCTTCATGCAGGTGGTCAGCATGTCGTTAAAGCGCTGGAAGGGCTCGGCGCCGAGGATCAGGTCATTCTGGTTCGGCTTACGGTCGGCGGGATGCATGATGTAGCCCCAGGCGGCGGAATCGATGATGGCTTCGTGGGGATCGAGCAGGACATCGACACCGGCCTTTTTGGTGACGGCAGCGAGGTGATCGAGGCTGCCGATGACGGTCTGGTGCATGTCGAGACCTCCGGTGGGGCCGATGCCGCCGGTCAGAACAGCCATGTGGCGCTGGCCGTGGTCGAAGACGGGGAACAGGGCCGCGATGGTGCCGGGGGTGTGGCCGGGGATCAGAATGAGGGTGACGGCAGCGTCGCCCACCTCAACCACCTGGCCGTCGTGGATGACGCTTTGGGGGTTGGGGACGCCGCCCAGCTGGCCCCAATCGACTTCCGAGGCCATGATTCGGATGTTCTTCGCTTTGAAGTAAGGCAGGCCACCGGTGTGATCGTTGTGGAAGTGCGTCAGGATGACGAGCTTGATCTGATCGGGATCGAGACCGAGTTTGCGCATGCCCGGCACGATGATGTTGGCGGCTTCCTCGGGGTTATTCAGAGTGTCGATCAGAATCAGGCCGCCGGAGGTTTTCAGGACCCAGGCGCCGACATCGGTTTTGCCGACGTAATAGAGGTTGTCGAAGAGCTGGGAAGGCGGGGCGGCGTCGCCTTTGCCGTTGGCGGTGTTGGGGCCGTTCAGCATGCAGTAGCGGGTGAAGGAGAGGAGAAAGCGGGCATCGGTGATTTTGAAAGCCTGCTGGACGAGGGGGAGGCTGAGGTCGGGGGCGCGTCCGGCACGGCCGGGAGCCGGAGCGGCGGGCTGCTGGGCGTAGACTGCGGTGGGCTGCGCGAAGGGAAGGAGCAGCAGGATGGCGCTCGAAAGGATGATTCCTGAACTCAGCATTTTTTTGATCTTTTGCATCGGTAGTCTCCCCGGGGCCGGAACGGCTTCCATCACTATAAGGGAATTTGGGCCGCTGTTGGCGCCGCCCTCGGGGAAATGCTCCCGTCGGGCCCCAATCCATTTGGGCACTGAGGATCTTGGTTCAGCGCGATT
>ODAK010006956.1_pt1 | contig 11355 bp, 9 predicted proteins | sample 1539591 | NCBI WGS metagenome assembly ODAK01 (sample SAMEA3539303, study PRJEB22396) | soil metagenome | biome: tundra; feature: field; material: soil | place: USA | collected 2010-05 | depth 0.15 m | reverse complement strand
GCCAGAACTCATTCACGATCAGCGTCTCCAAGATCGTCAACTGGGGCCGAAACTCGTCCGCAAGTGGGGCCAGAACTCACCCGCGAAGCCAGCCCGCTGACGTCGTTGCGGCTTGGTGCTATGTGCCTGTCCGATAGATGGACGCTGGAGCCTGCCCGGTAGGTATCCGGGGTCAGAAGGTCGTGCCCGATGAGTGCCTGATCAGGTGGCCAGCGGTGGGTCCTCGCGGTCACTAACGGGCAAGCGGCAAGGCACCGCGACCTGGGTCGCAGCACGTGGTACGCGGCCCCGTGGCCTGGTCAGTGAGATGCACCGGCCCGGCCGAGACAAGGAAGACGCGCGTCGTAATGCTCATAACCCAGCGACTGCGGACGGAGCATTGCCCAGGTGGCCGCCCTCCGGGCCGTGGCGGTGCATGCGTTCGCGCCGCCGCCCGGCTACGAAGTCAATCATTGCTCGGGTTTGCCGCGCCGGGTAAGGGGGGCGAACATCTGCAGGTCAAGTACGGCCCGCGCGTCACCGTGCTCCCGGTCCGCCGCGCCAGGGCCAGCGTGCCCAGCGGCGGTCGACTCTCGTTAGTTAGCCTGCAGATGTGGAGCCAATAAGCGGCGTGCGGGTGCATCGGCATGAGGGTGCAGAGGTTTCGCGCGCGATCTGCGAGATCGTGCTCGACCGGCCGGAGACCATGAACGCGCTGAGCACGGCCATCGCTGCCCGCCTGGCGCAGGTCTGCGCGGAGATTGCGGCTGACCTTCAGGTCCGCGTGGTGGTGCTGGCCGCGGCGGGGGAGCGCGCCTTCTGCGTCGGCGCTGATCTGAAGGAGCGGGCGGCGATGAGCGACGCCGAGTTGATGGCGCAGCGCCCGGTGTTCCGCGCGGCGTTCGGCGCGCTGCTCGGCCTGCCGCAGCCGGTGATCGCGGCGGTACACGGCTACGCGCTTGGCGGCGGCTGTGAGCTCGCGCTGTCCTGCGACCTGATCGTGGCCGATGAGACGGCCATATTTGGGCTGCCGGAGGCAACCCTCGGCCTGGTGCCCGGCGGCGGCGGGACGCAGCTGGCGGCGCGCCGCCTTGGCCCCGGCCGGGCCGCCGACCTCATCCTGACCGGCCGCCGGGTGGCCGCCGCTGAGGCGGGGCGGATCGGGCTGGCCGACCGGGTGGTGCCAGCGGGCACGGCAGGCCAGCACGCGGCGCGGCTGGCCGAGGCGATCAGCGGGAACTCCCCGGTCGCCATCCGTGCCGCCAAGCAGGCCATCCGGCTCGGCTCGGGCATGAGCCTGGCCGCGGGCCTCGAGGTCGAGGATGCGGCCTGGCGCACGGCCGCGGTGTCGGCCGACCGGCGGGAGGGCATCGCTGCGTTCGCCGAAAAACGGCCGCCGGACTGGCGCGGTGACTGAGCTGGCCGTCCGCCGTGGCGACGGCGGAGAATGCAAAGACAGCGGACACAAAACGAAAGGCGCGCCGGTGAGTGACTTCCCACAGCGCATCTCGGTCCGGGAGGTCGGGCCGCGGGACGGTCTGCAGAACGAAGAGCCGGTCCCGACCGAGGACAAGATCGAGCTTATCGACCGGCTGTCGGCGACTGGCGTGCACCGGATCGAGGCAGTGTCGTTCGTCCGGCCGGAGGCGATACCGCAGATGGCCGACGCCGACGCGGTGTGGCGAGGGATCGACCGGGTGCCGTCGGTCCGCTACTCAGCCCTGGTGCCGAACCTGCGCGGAGCCAGCCGCGCCCTCGACGCCGGCCTCACCGAGATCGAGGCCGTCGTGTCCGCATCCGACACGCACAACCGCAAGAACGTGGGCCGCGGCACGGCCGAGTCCCTGGACGACATCGCGATGATCATCGACGCGGCGCACCAGCGCGGCGCCACCTGCCAGGTGATCGTCTCGACCGCGTGGGGCTGCCCGTACGAGGGCGACGTGCCGGTGGATCGCGTGGTGGGCGTGGCAGGGCGGGCGGTGGCCGATGGCGCCGACAGCGTCTCCTTCGGAGACACCACCGGCATGGCCACGCCGGGCCGGGTCCGCGAGCTGGTCGCCGAGTTCCGCCGCTCGTACCCGGACACCGCGCTGAACCTGCACTTCCACAACACGCGCGGGACCGGCCTGGCCAACGTGCTGACGGCGCTGGAACTCGGCGTGGCCGACTTCGACGCCTCCGTCGGCGGGCTCGGCGGCTGTCCGTACGCGCCGGGCGCCACCGGCAACATCGCGACCGAGGAACTCGTCCACATGGTCAATGACATGGGCATAGAGACCGGCATCGACCTGGACTCGATGATCGAGGCGGCGGCTGATGCCGAGCGCATCATCGGCCGTCGGCTGCCATCCCAGGTGCTCCGGGCCGGCCCGCGCACCCGCACCATCCCGGCGTAACCCCCCGGCCCGCGCACCCCCACGACCCTCGCGTCGCAGCGGCTTGCCGCCGGAGCGGGCGCTGCCCAGGCCGGCCAGGCCGGTCAGGTCCTTGATCCTGGTGGATTACTGGTACAACGCTCGGGCGTCTGGACCGAGACGGCCATGTCACGGCGGCGGGCGTCGAGGCCGCCGCCGGGCCTGAGCGCAAGCGGTACAGCATCACGCCTCTGGGGTGACCGTGCTGGAGGAGTAGCCGCCCGAAGCGGCGGGCGGCGGCGCGGGCCGGACTCGGTACGCTCGCGACGTGAACGCAGACCAAAACGTGCCGGCGGGCGCCTCGGCTGAGGCTGCCCCTGGCCACCAGACTGTCCCGGCCCACCAGACTGCCCCTGCGCACCAGACCGGCGCGGCTGACCAGACCTGCGCGGTGGCACATCTCGACGTCGCCGAGACCCGCGCGCGGATCACCCGTGGCGGCGCAGCCCGCTACCACGAGGCGGGCGCCGCCCAGGGCAAGCTGTTCGCCAGGGACCGGATCGCACTGCTGGCCGATGCGGGCAGCTTCACCGAGGACGGCGCCTTCGCCAACGTGCTGGCAGATGGCCTGCCCGCCGACGGCGTCATCACCGGGACGGCCGCGGTCGGCGGCAGGCCGGTGGCGCTGATGGCGAACGACTCGACGGTCAAGGCGGGCTCGTGGGGCGCCAGGACCGTCGAGAAGATCATCAGGATCATCGAGAAGGCCTACGCGGCCGGCCTCCCGATGATCTACCTGGTGGACTCGGCCGGCGCCCGGATCACCGACCAGGTGGAGATGTTCCCCGGCCGCCGCGGCGCGGGCAAGATCTTCCATACCCAGGTCCGCGCGTCGGGGTCGATCCCGCAGGTGTGCGCGCTGTTCGGCCCGTCGGCGGCTGGCGGCGCCTACATCCCCGCGTTCTGCGACTACGTCGTCATGGTCGACGGCAATGCCTCGATGTACCTGGGCAGCCCGCGGATGGTCGAGATGGTGATCAAGGAGAAGACGACCCTGGAGGAGATGGGCGGTGCCCGGATGCACTGCACCGTCTCCGGCTGCGGTCACCATCTCGCGGGATCCGAACGCGACGCCATCGACGCGGTCCGGTCCTACCTGTCGTACCTGCCGGGGAACTGGCAGCAGCAGCCGCCCGCCGCACCGGCCCGCGGGCCCGGCTCAGCCGATCTGCGCGCGATGATTCCGGTCAGCGAGCGGCAGGCCTACGACATGCGCCGCTACATCCGCGGGCTGGTCGACGAGGACTCCCTGTTCGAGATCCACGCGCTGTGGGCCAGGGAGCTTGTCGTCGGCTTCGCCCGGCTGGACGGCCAGGCGATCGGCGTTGTGGCGAACAACCCGATGTTCAAGGGCGGGGTGCTCTTCGTCGACTCCGCGGACAAGGCCGCCAGGTTCATCCAGCTGTGCGACGCCTTCAGCGTCCCGCTGCTGTTCCTGGCCGACGTTCCCGGCTTCATGGTCGGCACCGCGGTCGAGAAGCAGGGCATCATCAGGCACGGCGCCAAGATGATCAGCGCCGTATCCGAGGCCACGGTCCCGAAGATCTGCGTCGTCGTCCGCAAGGCCTACGGGGCCGGCCTGTACGCGATGGCCGGGCCGGGGTTCGAGCCGGACGCCACGCTCGCACTGCCGACGGCGAAGATCGCGGTGATGGGCGCCGAGGCGGCCGTTAATGCCGTGTATTACAACAAGCTGGCCGGCATCGCCGACCCGGCCGAGAAAGACGCGGAGACCGCGCGGCTGCGCGGCGCCTATGACAGCGACATCGACGTGCTGCGGCTCGCGGGCGAGCTAGTGGTCGATGACGTGGTCGAGCCGGAAGAGCTGCGGGCCGAGCTGGTCCGCCGGCTCGCCGTTGCCCGCGGCAAGGATCGCTCCTTCTCGCGGCGGCGCCACGGCGTCACGCCCGTCTGACCACGGCGGGGCAGTGCCGGATTGATCACGAAAAGGCGGATGCCTTCCCAGGTCAGCGGCGCAATGTCGGCAGTGATCTCAGTAATTCCCGCGCGTGCAGCGCGGGAATTACTTGCCGGCCGCCTTACGATCTGTGCATGACCTCCGTTTTGCTTGCCGAAGATGATCCGGCCATCTCCGAGCCGCTGGCGCGCGCGCTGCGGCGTGAGGGCTACGACGTTGGCGTGTCTTCAGACGGGCCAGGCACGCTCGAGGCCACCCGCGGCGGCGGCGTGGATCTCATCGTCCTCGACATCGGCCTGCCCAAGCTGGACGGGCTCGAGGTCTGTCGGCGCATCCGCTCGGCCGGCCAGTCGATACCGGTGCTCATCCTGACCGCGCGCGCCGACGAGATAGATACCGTCATCGGCCTGGATGCGGGCGCCGATGACTATGTCACCAAGCCATTCCGGCTTGCCGAGCTGCTCGCCAGGGTGCGGGCACTGCTGCGCCGGGGTGCCTCGGAGATCCACGTCGCCCAGGGCGTGCGGATCGATCCCGACGCCCGCCGGGCCTGGCTGGGTGACCAGGAGATCGAGCTGACGTCCAAGGAGTTCGACCTGCTCGCCCTCCTGGTGACGGAGGCGGGGAAGGTGGTCACCCGCGAGCAGATCATGCGCCAGGTGTGGGACAGCAAGTGGTGGGGCTCGACCAAGACGCTGGACATGCATGTCTCCTGGCTGCGCCGCAAGCTCGGCGACGATGCGCATAACCCGCGGTTCATCACCACCGTCCGCGGGGTCGGATTCCGGTTCGAGCGCGGTGACTGAGCACGCTGGCCGGAACTAGCGGCGCGGCGATGGCAGGCGCGGGAGCAGACCGGTGCAGCGACGCCTGCTGATTTCCACTGTCGCGGTCGCCATCGTCGCGGTGCTTCTGCTGGGCGTGCCGCTGGCGGTCGCGGCCGCCCGGCTGCAGGTCGGCGAGGCGACGCAGGAACTGCGGCGGGACGCGCTGATGCTTGCCCGCGGACTGCAGGAGCGGGCGGACTCCGGGCTGCCGGCCGACGCGGCACAGCTGGGCCGGTCGCTGTCTGACCGGTATGTGGTCATCAACCAGCGAGGCGCGGCAGCGATCACGGTGGGCAGTCGTCCGCCCGCCCGCGACACGATCACGGCGCGGTCAGTCACCAGCGATTTCACCGTGACGGTCGAGGCTGACGACTCGTTCGTCAGCGGCGGGATCTGGGACGACCTTGCCCTGATCGGCTCGCTCGCCCTGCTGGCTGTCGGGGTCGCCGTAATGCTCGCGCTGCTGCAGGCGCGGCGCTTGTCCCGGCCGATGCAGGAGCTTGCCCACGCGGCGGACCGGCTCGGCTCCGGTGATGCCCGCCCGCTGGGCCGCCGCTACGGCGTGCCGGAGCTTGACCGGGTGGCGGAGGGCCTGGACGGCTCCGCGCAGCGCATCACTGACCTGCTGGCGGCGGAGCGGGACTTCGCCGTCGACGCGTCGCACCAGCTCCGCACCCCGCTGACCGCGCTGTCGATGCGGCTGGAGGAGATGATCGCGGCCGCCGACTACCCCGACGTGGTGCGTGAGGAAGGCGCCGCCGCGCTGGCCCAGACCGAGCGGCTTGCCGACGTGGTCAGTCAGCTGCTCGGCCGCGCCCGCCGGTCCATGACCGGCGCGCCGACACTGGCCAGTGTCGATGACATCGTCGCCCAGCAAGTCGACGAGTGGGAGCCGGCCTTCCGCCGCGAGGGCAGGAAGGTGGAGCTGACCGGCGAGAAGAACCTGCACGCGTATGTGACGGTCAGCGGCGCCTCGCAGGTGATCGCCACGCTGCTCGACAATGCGCTGATGCATGGCGCCGGGACCGTGACGATCAGGACGTCGCAGACCCACAGGTCAGTGGTCATCGAGGTCAGGGACGAGGGCAAGGGAGTGCCGCCCGAGCTCGTGTCGCGCGTTTTCGAGCGGAGCGTGAGCGGCGCGCCCGGCGGGACCGGCCTCGGCCTCGCGCTGGCCCGGACGGTTGCCGCCGCCGACGGCGGCCAGGTGGTGCTGGTCCGGCCGAAGCCCGCCGTTTTCGCCGTATTCGTGCCGCGCGCCGTGCCCGATGTTCCGGCCGAGCAGCAGCCAGCGGTCAGCGGTCCCGCCTGATCAGCTGGCCTGTCCCTGGCCGCGAGGCGCCGGAGCGGACCTCATAGGCTACCCGGGTGGCAGAACAAGGCGGCGCCCGCGGGCCGGGCCGGATGCCGGCCGTGGGCATGGTAGGCGCCGGGCAGCTGGCCCGGATGACATGTCAGGCATCGGTGAGTCTCGGCATCGGCTTCCGGGTGCTCGCCGGCGCTGCGGACGAGAGCGCAGCCCAGGTGTGCGCCGGGACGTTTCTCGGTAATTACCGCTCGGCCAGCGACCTGCGGGCCTTCGCCGCCGGCTGCGACGTGCTGACCTTCGACCACGAGCACGTCCCCGGACCGCTGCTGCGCGAGCTGGAGCAGGCCGGAATTCCAGTCCGGCCTGGCTCTGAGCCGCTGCGGCACGCCCAGGACAAGCGGGTCATGCGGGAGCGGCTGATCGCACTCGGTGTGCGGGTGCCGCGTTTTGCCCCGGTGAGCAGTCTCGGCGAGGTGACGAGCTTTGCGGCCGGGCATGGCTGGCCTGTTGTGCTCAAGGCGGTCACCGGCGGCTACGACGGCAAGGGCGTCTGGATCTGCGCCGCGCCCGCGGCGGCGGCGGAGGTGCTGTCGCACGGCATCGAGCTGATTGCCGAAGAGCATGTCCCGCTTGAGCGCGAGCTGGCCGTCGTCGTTGCCCGGTCCCCGAGCGGCCAGGGGGCGGTCTACCCGGTGGTCGAGACGGTGCAGCGCGAGGGCATCTGCCGGGAGGTGCTCGCGCCTGCCCCCGGCCTGCCGCCGGGCACCGCCGCCGCTGCGCAGCGGCTCGGACTGCAGCTCGCGGCCGAGCTCGGCGTCGTCGGCGTGCTGGCCGTCGAGCTCTTCCAGACCGCAGCTGGCCTGCTGGTGAACGAACTGGCCATGCGGCCGCATAACAGCGGTCACTGGACCATCGAGGGCGCGCGGACGTCCCAGTTCGAGCAGCATCTGCGCGCCGTGCTGGACTGGCCGCTCGGCGCGCCCGCGCTGGCCGCGCCGAGCGCGGTGATGGTCAACGTGCTCGGCGGCGAGGATCCTGACATGTACGCGCGGCTGCTGCACGTGCTGGCCGGCGATCCGGGGGTGAAAGTGCATCTGTACGGCAAGGCGGTCCGGCCCGGCCGGAAAGTCGGGCACGTCACGGTGCTCGGCAGCGACATCAGCGCGCTGCGCGACCGGGCCAGGAGAGCCGCCAGTTACCTGAGTTCCGGAACCGAGCAGGCATAACGCCGCTGGCGATCCCGCCGGTCCGGGCGGGGCAGGGCGGATGAGCGGGATGGGAGAGCCTCGGATGGCCAAGCGTCCGCTGGTGAGTGTGGTCATGGGCAGTGACTCCGACTGGCCGGTGATGGAGGCGGCCGTCACTGTGCTGGCGGAATTCGGCGTGCCGCACGAGGCCGATGTCGTGTCGGCGCACCGGATGCCGCGAGACATGATCAACTACGGCTCGGCGGCGGCGGACCGCGGGCTGCGGGTCATCATCGCCGGGGCCGGCGGTGCCGCGCACCTGCCCGGTATGCTGGCCGCCATGACCCCGCTGCCGGTGATCGGGGTCCCCGTCCCGCTGGCCCATCTCGACGGGGTGGACTCGCTGCTGTCCATCGTGCAGATGCCCGCCGGGATTCCCGTCGCCACGGTCGCCATCGGCGGCGCGCGCAACGCCGGCCTGCTGGCCGTCCGCATCCTCGCGGTCGCCGACGACGGGCTGCGCGCGGCGATGACGGCGTTTCAGGACGAGCTGCGTGCCACCGCGCAGGCCAAGGGCGCCGGGCTGCAGGCACGGCTCCGGCTGCAGCCCGGCGGCGAGCAGGAAGCCCGCCTGGACGGCGGCGAGCTCTGACTGCCCAGTGGTAGGTAAGAGCGCTTGCTGAGTCTTGGCGTGCTAGATGCCGGCGAGCGGCGGCGGCCTCTCAGCGTCAGCGAGCTTGGGTGGCCGATGGCGGATCGAAGGGGCCGGTGTCGACTTCGGTGCAGATGAGCCCCCAGGGCCTGCCGTTCATCCGGGTGATGACGATCGTGGCGCTGCCGGCGCCCCGCAGCCCGAGACGGCGGCGGATCTGCTCCACGTCGCCGGCCAGGCCGCGGCGCCGGATGTCCACGGCTCCGATGCCGAGTGCGCGCAGGCGGCGGCCGAATTCCTTCTCATGCCAGGGCGCCGACTCCAGCACGCGCAGCGCCCGGCCGAACGGCGTCCGCAGCGGCCTGTCCGCGGACAAGAACGCGATCATCGGGTCGATCTGCCAGCCGCCCAGCTGGCGTGCCAGCGGTTGCACGAGCCCGGCCCTGGTGACCGCCGGGTTCGGATCTAGCAGGAAGCCGCCGGGCGCGGCCAGCGGTACCGGCGGTCCGGGTGACGCCGTCAGTGTGTCGCCGCCGGGCAGCACCGTGGCCCGGCGGCTCGCCGTCGCCAGCGCGGGGGACCACAGCAGCGCCTCCTTCAGGCTGCGTCCCACCGCCAGGAACTCGATCTCCCAGCCGGCCGGGACGAGCTCGTGCGCGATTCCCGGCGCGGCCTTGATGCCGACCGACGGGACATACCCGGCCAGGCCCAGGCACCAGTCCAGCGGCGGGTCGCTGCGTCCGCCGGTGAGCCGGCGCCCGCTGGCCCGGCGCGCGGGGTCGACGAACACTCCGTCTACCGCCTCGGCGGCCGCAGCCACGCCGTCGGCACCGCCGGGGCCGCCGCGGCGCGGCCCGGTGAGCGGGATCTCGCGGACGTCCGCGCAGACGACCGCGATGCCGCCGGCTGCGCCGTAGACGGCGGCGTTGTGCCGGGCGTATTCCAGGCTGGTGAGATCGCGATCGACCGCGAGGACGTGCCGCCCGGCGGCGAGCGCGGTGAGGTTGCCGCCGATGCCGCAGCACAGGTCGGCGACCAGCCGGGCGCCCGCGAACCTGGCGGCGCTGTGCCGGGCGGTCAGCTCGGCTGACGCCTGCTCCAGGCCCGGCCGGGTGAACAGCATCTCGTCGGCCCGGCTGAACTTGGCCCTGGCGGCTGTCCGCAGCACCTGCTGGGTGAGCGCGGCGGCGACCAGGTCCGGCGGGTAGCTGCCGCGCAGCGCCTGCGCCAGCCGCAGTGCCTGCTGCGCGGAGATGTGCTCCCCGGCAAGGCGGCCCAGCAATTCGCGTCCCTGCTGTGACAGCAGAGACTGCTGGTGCGTCATCGTCTGGTCAGCTCCTTGATCGTGGTGAATCGCTGGTGCCAGGACACCGCCGATCCACCACGATCATGACGGATGCGGACCGGGGGCTCCGCGGCGCAGTCCGGTCAGCCGCCTACCATCAAAGTCATGAGCCTTGACTTTCCCGCCTACGCAATGTCGCCGGAACATGACGCGCTACGCGAGTCCGTCCGGGCCCTCGCCGGCGACAAGATTGCCCCGCATGCGGCCAAGGTCGATCAGACGGCAGAGTTCCCGTGGGAGGCGCATGACGCTCTGGTCAAGGCCGATCTGCATGCTGTGCACATTCCGGCGGCCTACGGGGGCGCGGGGGCGGATGCCCTCGCGGCCGTGATCGTGATCGAGGAGGTCGCACGGGCCTGCGCGGCTAGCTCGCTGATCCCGGCGGTCAACAAGCTCGGCACCGTGCCGCTGCTGTTGTCGGCGTCCGAGGAGCTCAAGCAGCGCTACCTGCCGCCGGTAGCCCGGGGCGAGGCCATGTTCTCGTGCGCCCTCTCTGAGCCGGAATCAGGCTCGGATGCCGCGGCCATTCGCACCAGCGCCCGGCGCGACGGCGACAGCTACGTGCTGAACGGGACCAAGCGGTGGATCGCCAACGCAGGGATCTCCCGGTACTACACCGTCACGGCGGTGACCGATCCGCCGGCCGGAGCCAGCGGAATCTCGGCATTCGTCGTCGAGTCCGGCGACGAGGGCTTCTCGTTCGGCGCGCCCCAGCGCAAGCTCGGCATCAAGGGCTCACCGACTCGCGAGCTTTATTTTGACAACTGCGTGATCCCGGCGGATCGCATGATCGGCGAGGAAGGCACCGGCTTCCGCACAGCGCTGCGCGCACTCGACCACACCCGGATTACGATCGCCGCGCAGGCCCTCGGCATCGCGCAGGGGGCGCTGGACTACGCGGCCGGCTATGTGCAGGAGCGGCGCCAGTTCGGCAAGACCATCGCGGAGTTCCAGGGCATCCAGTTCATGCTCGCGGACATGGCGATGAAGCTCGAGGCGGCCCGGCAGCTGACCTATGCCGCTGCTGCCCGTTCTGAGCGCGCGATGTCCGGCGAGCGGAGCCAGGACCTGACCTTCATGTCGTCAGCCTGTAAGTGCTTCGCCTCCGACGTGGCGATGGAGGTGACGACCGACGCGGTGCAGCTGCTCGGCGGCTACGGGTATGTCAGCGATTACCCGGTCGAGCGGATGATGCGCGACGCGAAGATCACTCAGATCTACGAGGGCACCAACCAGATCCAGCGCATCGTCATGGCCCGCCAGCTCCTGAAGTAGCAGCGTGCGGGTGTTTTCGCTGGTCAGCGGGCGTTAGCTTCTGTCCTGTACGGCTATCAGCTATGGCGGTCATCCGTGGCTGCGTGCCTGTCAGTGCTCATCTTTTCCGGTTGTTTCCCGGCTGCGTGCTGAGTTGGTGCTGACCCCGGTCGCGCATAGCGCTGCCCACGCTGGACGGATGGCAACCGCCTCCTGACCTGTGTGGTCGAGCACCGGGCTGTCGGCAGACTCCTCCTGGACCGCGCGCTGACCTCGGGTCGGCCGGTCATTATCTGGCTGGGCCCGGTGGCCGCCCGGAAACGTCGCTGCCATGGGACAAGGATGAGACCGAGCCCGCGCCGGCGCGTAGCTGGCTAGTGGCAGGCGAACGGTATATGACCGGCGTAAAGAGGAGCGGTCTGTAAAACCGTCGGCTTAGCCTACGTTGGTTCGAACCCAACACCTGC
>ODAK010006954.1_pt1 | contig 11358 bp, 8 predicted proteins | sample 1539591 | NCBI WGS metagenome assembly ODAK01 (sample SAMEA3539303, study PRJEB22396) | soil metagenome | biome: tundra; feature: field; material: soil | place: USA | collected 2010-05 | depth 0.15 m | reverse complement strand
TCAACGACCGGGGCCTCATCGCCAGGTGATGCCTGCCGTCGGGTCGGTTGCGTTCAGATGGCCAGAGACTCGGGCCAGGTGCAGCCGCATCGCCTCCATCGCCCGGGCCGGATCGCGGGCCCGCAGCGCGGCGACCAGCTCGTGGTGATCGATCTGGTATTCCTGCCTGCGCTCTCGTGAGGCACTGCGGCGCTTGAGGTCGCCCCAGACCTGCCCGTGGCGCGCCGTCTCGATGGCCTCATAGAGGGTAGCAAGCAGCGGGCTGTGGGTGGCGGCGATGATGCAGCGGTGCAGGGCAAGATCCCACGCCTCGAACTCCTCGTAGCTCGCGGCCCGGTCCCCGCCCGCCAGGCAGCGGTCCGCCTCGTCCAGGTCGGCGGAGGTGGCCCAGGCAACCGCGAGTGACATTGCAGGCGGCTCGAGCAGCCGCCTGATCGCCATCACGTCCGCGGGGGCGAAGGCCGCCACAGCGGAACCGCCTCGCTCCGGCCATGGCGCGGCCATGCCCCGCACGGTGCCGCCCCCCTGGTCGGTCCAGACCGCCCCCGCTTCCCGATGTCCCTGAACTTGCCGCGGCCCGTGATTTTGCGCCATGGAGCCGGATAGCACTGACGGCAGCAGGTCGGGCCGCAGGAAGGTGCCTCGTCCCACCTCGCGCGAGATGCGGCCCTGTGCCTCGAGTATCGCCAGTGCATGCCGGACCGATGACCGGCTCATGCCCAGGTCCAGTGCGAGTCGCCGTTCCGTTGGCAGGCGGCCGCCGGGACCCAGCCCGGCCCGCAATGACTCAGCCAGTATCCGCTCGGCCATACGCAGCCCCCGCTGCGTATGCGCGCTCCCAGCCGCGGCCCCTGGTGGCGTGTCCGGTACCTCCGCCACTGCGCACCCTCCGCTCCGCGCCCTTTGCTGACCAATCCTACCAATCATACAGGTTTTGTGACTAGATCTTTACCTGTCGAACCCTCCAGCAGCTCTTGACCTGTTTTGGGTCCTCGACCTATGCTCAACCAATTAACCAAGTCTAACCAATTCGGCCTTTAACACCGGGCGAATAGGAGGCTGCACGTGCGGCTCGCGACCATCGCCACCTCCCGCGGACTCCGGCTCCACGTGAAAGCGCGTTCCGGCTATGTCGATGTGGCTGATGCCACTTCAGACCCGCTGCTGTCCTCGGTCGGCGTCCTGCTGGAGGCCGGATCGCCCGCCATGGACACGATCCGCGGGCTGCTCGACCGCGATGGCATCAGCTACGATCCGGCTGACTTCGGGCCAGCGGTCCCGGAACCACGTCGCATCCTCTGCCTGGGCGTGAACTACGCCGAGCACGCGCTGGAGGGCGGCAGGCAGGTACCTACCTGGCCGGAGGCGTTCGTGCGCGGTGCCGACAGCGTTCTCTCGCCATACGCCGACCTGGTCAGGCCGGCCCTGACCGACCGGTTCGACTACGAAGGTGAGCTCGGCGTCGTGATCGGCACGGGTGGCCGCTACATCCCGGCGGGCAAGGCGCTTGACGTGATAGCGGGCTACGTCGTGCTCAACGACGCCTCTGCGCGCGACTGGCAGCGTGCAGGGACGCAATGGACGGCCGGCAAGAACTTCGAGGGCAGCATGCCCATCGGCCCAGAACTAGTGACGGCCGACGAGGTGGACGTCTCCGACATTGCCCTCACCACTACGCTGAATGGCCAGGTCATGCAGTCGGCGCGCACGTCGCAGATGATCGTCGACGTGCCTAGCGCCATTGAGTTCTTCTCGTCGTTCACGCGGCTTGCGCCAGGCGACGTCATCGCGACCGGCACTCCCGGCGGTGTCGGCTTCGCCCGGCAGCCACCGGTCTGGCTGGAGCCGGGCGACATCATCGAGATCACCATTGAGAACGTGGGCACCATCCGCAACAGGGTGGTGGCTGAAGAAGGCGACCGCAGCGACTGGCGGTGGCGGCCAGGTAGCCGGACGCCCAGCGGGTTCTGAGCCCGCATCCGCCCGTCGAACGCAGTCATAGAGGTGACAGCGATGTTCGAATCTGCCGGCTCCGCGGCATCGGCCGCGGGCAACGAAAGACACGAGGCCAGCCGTTACGGCCGGTTGTTCAGGGCCTGCTCGATGGCGGTCGCGATCGCGCTGGCCACCGCGCTCGCGGCATGCGGCAGCAGCAGTAGTTCTAGCAGTTCTAGCAGTTCTAGCGGTGCGTCCGGCTCGACGCTCGCCATCGCTGACGTCGCCCCGTTCAGCGGCGTCGACGCGGCGCTCGGCCCGATATACCTGGTCTCCTGTGATGGCGCGGTGCAGGCCATTAACCATGCCGGGGGCGTGCTGGGCCACAAGCTGGCCTGTACCTCGGCAGACACCAGGGGCGATCCCGCAGATGCCGTGCCCGCGGTCGGCAACCTGATTGCCAACACGAAGGGCCTGGCCCTGGTCATCGGCTGCACCTCGGACGAGGCCGCCGCCGTGGCCCCGGTCATCAACGCCAACAAGACCGTGATGTTCTGCATGACCGGCCAGTCAGAGTTCGATAACGTCAAGTTCGACTACTTCTACCGGCTGGTGCCGCCCGACCTCGCCGAGTCCTATGCGATGGTCGTGATCGCCCAGCAACTCGGGTACAAGCGGATCGCGCTGGCCTTCGGTAACGACATCGGGTCGCAGACCTTCGTCCAGCCAGCGGTCGCCTCGATCCAGAAGGCCGGCCTGACACTGGTCGCCAACGAGACGCTGGACCTGCACGCGACCACCTTCCGCACCGAGGCGCAGAAGATCGTGTCCGCGCATCCCGATGCGATCATGACGGAGGCGCTCGGATCCGCCGACCCGACCCTGTTCGCGGAGATCAAGCAGCTGAATGGCGGCAAGGTGATCCCGATCATCGGTACCTCCGCGGCCATCTCGCCGGCGTTCTACCAGGCGTCGGTAAGCGCGATCGGCGCGACGGCGTTCTCGGCCGGCTTCCATGCCGACAACCTGGTCACGGCCACAAGCGGCCCGGCCTACGATGCGTTCAGCCAGGCCCTGCTCGCGGTCAAGGGCAAGGTCAACGGTGCGCAGACCGGTAACTTCACCACCTACTTCACCGCGCCGGGAGCCGTGCATCTGTATGACGGGATCAACCTGGCCGCCCTGGCCATGGTCGCCGCCCACAGCACGGACACGGCCAAGTGGAAGCCCTGGATCGCGACGATCGGCAACGGCGTGCCGGGTGCCGTGACCGTGAGTTCCTTCGCCCAGGGGGCGGCCGAGCTCAAGGCGGGCAAGCAGATCCGCTACGTCGGGCCGGGCGGGCCGACCAGCTTCGACGCCTACCACGACTCACCAGGCATCTTCCAGATTGACACCTACAGCCCTACCGGCGCGGTGCAGGTGGCGGGCAATATCACCGCAGCTCAGCTCCGCGCGGTATCCAGATAGTCCGCGGCTAGTCATGTTCGCACGAGGCTCAGGGCTCCCCTCAGCGGGAGCCCCGAGCGGGCGGGAGTAATGCAGCGATGAGCCTGTTTCTTGCCTCCGTCGGTTTCGGGCTGATCACCTCGGCCGTCCTGGCCATCGCGGCGGTGGGCTTCACGCTGCAGTTCGCCGTCACCGACGTGCTCAACCTGGCGTTCGCGGCGGTCATGACCGCAGGGGCTTTCGTCGCGTACTGGGTCAACCAGGCCGGCGTCTCGGTCTGGATCGGGCTGGCAGCCGCCATGGCTGCCTGCTCGGTCCTGTCGGTGCTGCTGAATCTGGCCGTCTACGCGCCGTTCCAGCGGCGCGGGTCGTCGCCGATCACGCTGGTGATCGTCTCGCTCGGGATGGCCCTCATCATCGAGTTCAGCATCCAGGCCGTGGTCGGCGGCGTCAACGTCTCCTACGCTATGGGCCAGGGCCGCACCTTCCGGGCTGGCGGCCTGGTCCTGACCACCGTGCAGATAGTGATCATCGCGATCAGCGTGGCCGTGATGGCGGCCGTGCACGTGCTGCTGCACTACAGCAGGCTCGGCAAGGCGATGCGGGCCACCGCCGCCAACCGGACGCTGGCCCGCAACTGCGGGATCAGGGCCAGCCGGGTCATCACGATAACCTGGGCCATCACCGGCGCGGTATGCGGCCTGGCCGGAGCGGTCTTCGCGATCGACATCGGCAGCTTCGGCCCCACCAGCGACGATCTGTTCCTGATCCTCCTCCTGGCCGCGGTGTTCCTCGGCGGGCCGGGGGACGCTTACGGCGCGATGATCGGCGCGCTCGTCATCGGCCTCGGGACCGAGGTCAGCGCGGCCTACATCCAGCCCGATTACAAGTACGTGATCGCGTTCGTGGCGTTGCTCGCGATGCTGGCTCTGCGGCCGACCGGGCTGCTCGGCGCGCGAGCCCGAGCATAGGCGGGGCCGATGTTTTACCTCATAACGCTGCTCGTCTACGGCGCGGTGGATGTCATCGCCTGCCTCGGGCTGAGCCAGCAGTTCGGCGTCGCCGGTGTCACAAACTTCGGCTTCATCATCTTCCAGGCCGCCGGGGCCTACGTCGCCGCGAGCCTCGCGCTGCCATCCGACACTGCCAATGGCGGCTACCAGATCTACATCGGCGGCCTGCACCTGCCCTTCCCGATGCCCCTGATCGGCGCGGCGCTGGCGGGTGCGCTGCTCGCACTGCCCTTCACCTTCCTGGTCGGCCGCCGGCTGCGCGGCGACTTCGCTGCGGTCGGCCTGCTGGTGACCGCCGTGCTGCTGAACCTGCTGGTGACGGACTACCGCCCGCTGTTCAACGGCGACGCGGGCGTGGCCCAGGTGCCAGGGCCATTGCAGTCAGGGATCTTCATCCTGTCATCGACCACCTACCGGTGGGTCTTTGTCGCCGCCGCCATAGTTCTTGCCGCCGGCATCTACATGTTCATCCGGCGCATCACCGAGTCGCCCTACGGCCGCACGCTGCGGGCAATGCGGGACAACGATAAGGTGGCGGACTCGCTGGGCAAGAACCTGGTGTCGCTGCGGACCGGCGTGCTGGTGCTCGGCGGGGCGATCGCCGGGCTGTCCGGCGGCGTGCTGGTCAGCTTCATCAGCGTGTGGTCCCCGGCCGCGTGGAGCTACGCGGAGACCATCGTGCTTTTCGCGGCGGTGATCATCGGCGGCGCCGGCAACCACCGCGGCGCCATCCTGGGCGCGATCCTGGTCCCGGTCGGGTTCGAGGAGGTGACACGGCTCATCACGAATTCCAACCCGAGCTTGCCGCCGAACCTGCTGCCTTCGCTGCAGTGGGTGGCGATCGGGCTGCTGATCGTGCTGTTCCTGTGGTTCCGGCCGCAGGGTGTGCTGCCGGAGCGCAAGCGGCTCATCGCCGTGCCCGCGGCCGCGGCCGGACGGGCGGGCGAACCACCGGCCGGCCCGGCCCCATCGGGCAACGACGGCCAGGGCCTGCTAACCCGGGGTGAGGTGGCCAGGGCCAGGAAGGGCGCGCCGGGCGCGGCCGACGGCGATGACATCCTGCAGGCCGTAGGCCTGAGCCGCGATTTCGGCGGCGTGCAAGCGGTCTCCGATGTGACGTTCACGGTGCGACGGGCCACGCTAACCGGGCTCATCGGCCCGAACGGCGCGGGCAAGTCCACGCTGCTGGCGCTGCTCGCTGGTACCGACCGCCCATCGGCGGGGACGATCCTCTACCACGGCCAGGACATCACGGCGCTACCAGCGTTCCGCCGGGCCAGGATGGGGCTGGTCAGGACATTCCAGCTGGCGAGTGAGTTCAAGCGGCTCACGGTGATGGAGAACCTGCTCTCGGCCGCTCCGGGTAACCGTGGGGACTCTTTCCGCGGCGCGGTTGCCGGTAGGCGGTACTGGCGCGGAGACGAGGCTGCCGCGATCGCGCGGGCCGCGGATATCCTGCGCCGGTTCGGCCTGGACAAGCTGGCCAATGACTATGCGGGTGATCTCAGCGGCGGCCAGCGCCGGCTGGTCGAGATCATGCGCGCGCTGATGGCCGAGCCCGACGTGCTGCTGCTCGATGAGCCGATGGCCGGCGTGCATCCGGAACTGGCCAGGCGGATCGGCGACACGCTGGTCGGGCTCTGCGGTGAGGGACTGACGATCCTGATGGTCGAGCACGAGCTTGCCATCATGGACGAGTTCTGCGACCCGGTGATCGTGATGGCCCAGGGCTCGCTGCTCGCCGAGGGAACGATGGCTCAGCTGCGGGAGCGGACCGAAGTGGTGGAGGCCTACCTTGTCGGCTGAGCCCGCCCTGCGGGGAGCCTCACTGCGCGCCGACGGCGTAACGGCCGGCTACGGCGGCGACCCAGTGATTCGCACTGTCTCGGTGCGGGCCGCGCCGGGCGAGGTGGTCTCGATCGTGGGGCCGAACGGCTCCGGGAAAAGTACCCTGCTCAAGGCGCTGGTCGGCATACTGCGCGTGTCCTCAGGGCGGGTTCTCGTCGCGGATGCTGATGTCACCAACCGGCAGCCGGAGGACATCGCCAGGGCCGGTGTGGGCTACGTGCCGCAGGTTGACGACGTGTTCGCGCCGCTGACGGTCAGGGAGAACCTGGAGATGGGCGGCTACCTGCTGAGCCGCAAGGAAGTGCCGGCCAGGATCGAGCACGTCGTGGCCGTATTCCCACGGCTCGGCACGATGCTGGGGCGCCCTGCGGGCAAGCTCAGCGGCGGCGAGCGCAAGATGCTGGCCATGGGCCGCGTGCTGATGCTCCAGCCCGGCGTCTTCCTGCTGGACGAGCCTACTGCCAACCTGGCTCCGCTGATCGCACGCTCCCTGCTGGACGAGCACGTCCGCAAGCTCGCCGAGAGCGGCGCGGCCGTGCTCATCGTGGAGCAGCGGGCGAAGGCAGTGCTGGCCATCTCCGACCGGACCTACGTCATGGGCGGTGGCGAGCTCCGGATGGAGGGCACACCGGCCGAGCTGGCAACCAGCCCGGCGTTCGTCGAGTCGTTCCTCGGCGGCGGGCGGGACCGGGCGGCCCAGTCCGGGCCGCCGGCGGACAGCTGACGCGCCCCGCCGGGCAGCCCGGCGCGGTGAAGGCCGAGATGCGGTCCGGGTCCAGCGTGACCTCTCCGCTTCACCCGGTCTCGGCGACGCTCGCGGCGAGGCCGTATCCCGCCGCAACGCGGAACGAACTATCCCTGTGCCCAGGACCGCGGCGCCGACGACGAAACTGGTGGTCCGCGTCGCGTTCGCGACCGCGTCCACTTGTCACGGTGCCCGTCGAGCTGCTCCTTTCTGAGCCCGCGGCGTTACGATCTTGGGTTTCACCAGACGACTTAAAGATCATCAGAAAGCCGCGATTCGAACGATGATGGGTGTCAGACACCTGAGTCATAAAAGAACGACATCCCTGCCGAATACGCGCACTCGGCGGGTAGGTTGAAGCTCGCGGTGCGACGATGCAGATCATCCGGTTCTGAGCATCTGGCGGGCATTCGACTGCGGCATCCGGATGCACTGGGACCGGGAATGTCCGGAACGGGACCCGAAAGGGCTGACGACGAGGGCTCTACCACCGGCCGCCTGGGACCGCGCCAAGCGCCGCGGCGAGCCGGTTCGCCGTAGCCTCGTCGAGGGTAGCTTGCCACGCGCTGACCTCCTCGGGGGCGACGCGTGCGAAGAACGCGAGAAGGTTGAGGTAACGGTTTGTAGCATGTGGCTGGCTCTGGAACATCTGCGCCAGCCGCGGCAACCACCGTTGCCGCACAATGGCCGCCTGGTCGAGAATCCCCCTGAGGTCGAGCTGCGGCCCAAGGTCCTTGCCCACGAGCAACCGGTTCATCATCAGCACCGTAGCTCGGATATCGCCGCAGCAGGCCGCGGCAATCTGGTCACCGGACCTTACCGTGGCCCGGAAGTAGGGGGCGAGGAAGATCTGAAGGAATTGCAGCGAGTCGACCACCGACAGAACGATCAGAATCGGCTGCAGTTGCTGCTGCCTGGCCTTTAGTTGGCCGACATGCCGCCCGATCAGGTAGGTGAGCTCTGCATGGCGCCCTTCGCCGAGTAGCTCAGCCACCAGGCCGCCCTCGATCAGGATCAGCCTGGTACCCAGATAGCTCGTCATGAGGGAACCGCCGGTGACCTTGTCCAGGACGTAGACGTCTACCTGCTCGTGGTAGTCCAGCCGGGCCCGAACCTCGTCGAAGACCGACTGCAGCTCCGGTAGCGAGACTTCGCTGACGCGAACCGCCCCTCCCAGCAGGCGGGACCGGTAAACCTGCAAAGAAAGCCAGATCAGGCCGCCAAATGCGCCAAGAAGAAGGACGATTTCTACCAGGCCTGTCAAGCCGCTGCTTTTTATCACAGCGATCGCCGCGCCTCCGAAGACAACCGCGGAAGCCGATAGGGCGATCACCAGCCGAGAGAACTCGGTGGGATGCAATAAAGCACGGACATCCAGCGTGCCCGTCGGCATTGCGCTGGTTGGCCGACTGGCGGCAGGAGCCTGCGGTGGGACTACGAACCGCTCCCACCATCCCTGGGTCGCCGACACAGGAGCTGCAGGTGCGGGAGCCGTGGGCGTCGACGCAGGTGCGGCGTATGGCCAAGTGGGAGCAGCGGGCGTAGACGCAGCAGCGGCGGATGCCTTCGGCTGGCCTGTCGACCGCTCCCACCATTCCGGGATCCCGGCCGAAGAAGAGGACTCCACGTTCGTAACCTTACAGAGCAAGCTAGGAAAAGTCATGGTAGGTCGGGCGACGACATCAGGCGGGTGATGATGTGGTACTGCTGATGATTCACGTGTGGACAGCCGCCCGGGCGTCCCTTGTGCGGCTGCGGCCGCGCTGCACACCCTGCGGTATGCCGACTCCCCTACTGGCCCGCGCAGTACCTGCTTAGCGCAACGCTGATGAGCATGGGCTACCGCTGTCCACGGTATTCGCCGCGCACAACGAGATCATCGCGGGAAACCACACTTCCATTCTCCCGTTCACGGTCACGAGGCGCCTGTGCACGTCGAGCACCAGCTTCGCAACCTCAGGGAATCCTTCGGTTAGGGTTCGTGCTGCGCAAGCACGGCCGTCATAAAAAGGATCTTTCTTCTCTGCCGGACGAACGGTGGCGGCTGCCGCAATTCGGTTCACGATCACCGCTTTGTTACGGCAAAATTCGGGCCCGGCGTGCTAATATTTCACCTTAAATGCCCCTAGGGAGGTCCTTCATGACCGAAGGGAATGGGCACGTAATCGACCCGGCCGGCGAAGCTCGCCAAGCCTTGCAGGCGGCTGTAGCCGAGCATGGGCCGCAGGTCTTGTCGAACCCGGTCATGATGGACGGCATCTGCCGGGATCGGCTGACCGGCCTGCCAGGCGAATCCATCCTCATCGACAGCGCGGCCAGGTCCGATGTGCCGACGCTGCTCCAGCAGCGGACTGCCAGCCTGCGCATCGACGACGCGATTCAGTCGGTCGCCGCGACCGTGGCCGCGGCCCACGGGCTGGATACGGCCGCGTGCGTGTGGGTAGTCAGCGAGTTCGCCCGGGCTCTGGGCTACCCGCTGCCGGGCGGTTTCCCGCCCGTGGCGGGCACGGTCCCGGCCGGGTTCACCGATCAGGGTGACGCGCTCCCGCCCGGGCCGGCGGAGCCATCCGCGACGGCTGCTGCCGCGGGCGGGACAGCCGCAGGCGGGGCGGCTGCCTCCGGAGCCACAGGCCCGCCGCCGTCCAGGACACGGGGATCCAGCCGCAGCGTGCTCGGCGCCGCTGCGGCCGTCGCGCTGGTTGTCATATACCTGGCTGTCGCGGCCGCAGCGCACCTGAGCCCGTTTACCGGCACGCAAGTTTCCTCGAGCTCGCCCCCGTCCGCCGACCTGGGGAGCAGCCCGAATGGATCGCCCGACGTGGCGGCAGACGCATCACCCGATGTCTCACCGGATCCAGCCCCGGATCCAGCCCCGGATCCAGCCCCGGACCCGGACCCGGACCCGGACGCGAATACCCTCAATGCCAGCCTGCTGAGCCTGATTCCGGGCGACATCCAGAGCGGGAATACCTGCAGTAGCTACGGCACCCGGCTCGGCTCGGTGGCGGCGATAGAGTGCTCTGGCGTGCAGGGCCTGTCCGCCGGGACCTTCTACTATTACTTATTCGCGAACGTCAGCGCTCTGAACCAGGGATACAGCAGTTTCCTGCAGGACGCCAGTTTCCCGTACTCATGCTCGGCAAGCGACGGCGGATTCGCAAGCTTCATCACGTCCTGCCAGTCGCATTATTCTAACAATTCGCCAGTAATCTCTGGCACCATCTCAGAGTACCTCAATAGCAATAATTACCCGGTTATCGCCTGCACCGATGACCAGCAGCTGGTTATGGTCGTGATGGTCGGCGCGAACGGCGGCGACCTGCTGGCATTCTGGAATAACCTGGGGTGGATTGTCACCAGCGGTTAATCGTTGCCGACGGCTGAAAGGCGGGCGCCGGCAGCCTGGTCGCCGGCCAACCAGGCGGATCCTGGCGCGTGGCCGTGCTCGATATGGACGGGTCGGCCGACTGCGTGCCCTGGGCGCGATGGAAGACGAGATTACCGGCATAGGGGTGGCGGTCAGCAGCAGGCCGTTGACGAGTTCCTTCAGCTCGTCAGCGAGCCGGTACGCCTGCGTCGTCCTGGTCTTGGTCGCGCCCTGCAGCGACCGGCGCACCCGGTGTGCTTCGTCGAAGATAACCAGATCCCACTTCTCCGGTTCGGCGATCCGGACGATCGATGAAATGCGCGAGTACCGGGCGCCGCTGTACGGCCGGTTCGACCTGACGCTGCTGCTGCATCAGTTCCGCCCGCACGAGGCGGCCTTGATGCTGCCAGACCTGGCCCCGGCGGACCGGGCCCGGGTGTACGGGATCGCGGGCGGCACGCCTCTGTATCTCTCCTGGTGGGATCAGCGCGCCTCGATTACCGAGAACCTGCTTGAGCTGACCGGCCGCCCAGGTTCGCCATTGCTGACCGAGGGGCTGCTCGTGATGGCCACCGAGGTGGGTGCCGGCGAGCATACGACGGGCGTGCTCACTGCGATCGCCGCCGGGCGGACCAGGCACGGTGAGATCAAGGATGCCATCGGCGCCGACCCGACGCGCACCCTCGACCGCCTGGTGGAAATGCGGATCATCGAGCGACTGCTCCCGGTCACCGAGCAGGGCACCCGGTCACGGCGCCGCCTCTACCGCATCACCGACAACTACCTTGCGTTCTACCTGGGTCCGTTGATGAGGTTCCGGGCGGAGATCGAGCGCGGTCTCGGCAAGACCATCGTGTCCTCACTAGCCGCCTTCCTCGACCAGCACATGGGCCCGGTTTACGAGGAGGCATTCCGCGAGTACCTGCGGCGCGTGGCCAACCAGGGCGCGCTGGGCGAGGGAATCGTGGCTGTCGGTCCTTGGTGGAGTGATGACAGCCAGC
>ODAK010006953.1_pt1 | contig 11359 bp, 13 predicted proteins | sample 1539591 | NCBI WGS metagenome assembly ODAK01 (sample SAMEA3539303, study PRJEB22396) | soil metagenome | biome: tundra; feature: field; material: soil | place: USA | collected 2010-05 | depth 0.15 m | reverse complement strand
CGCCGATCTCTTTACCGGCATGTACGCCGTAACGGCGATCCTCGCCGCGCTGCGCTACCGCGACGCGACCGGGCAGGGCCAGGCGATCGACATGGCGCTGCTCGACACCCAAGTCGCGATGCTCGCCAACCTCGGCGCCGGCTACTTGGCTACCGGCGTGGCTCCGCAACGCGCCGGCAACGCGCATCAGAACATCGTCCCCTACCAGGTGTTCGAGGTCGCCGACGGGCACCTCATACTCGCCGTCGGCAACGACGCCCAGTTCGCGCGCTTTTGCGCGGTTGCCAGCCGGCCCGAGCTCGCGACCGACTCACGCTTCGCCGTCAACGCCGGGCGGGTTCGCCATCGGGCGACGCTCGTGCCGATCCTGGCCGCCGTGCTGAAGGAGCGATCGCGCGGCGCCTGGCTCGCAGCGCTCGAAGCGGCGAAGGTGCCGTGCGGCCCGATCAACGATCTCGCCGAGGTCTTTGCCGACCCGCAAGTCCGCTCGCGCGCCATGACGGTGGAACTACCGCATCCGCTGGCAGGTGCCGTGCGAGTCGTTGCCAGCCCGCTGAAACTGTCCAAGACACCCGTGCAATACCGGCTCGCGCCGCCGCTCCTGGGCGCCGATACCGACGCCGTCCTGCGCGAGTTCGGGCTGGACGCCGAGGCGATCGCCGACCTGCGAGCAGCCGGCGCAGTCTGATCGCCGAAGCCGGAATTAGTGAACAAGTTGTCACATCCGGTAACTTTCTGCGACCGCTCGTCGGCGTCATCCAGTCGCCTACTGGCGCCAGTCTGGCCGCGCGCTGACACTTCTCACTGAACGCGGCGCAACGGGAGGCGCCGTACCGAGACCAGGCTCGCCGCTGTGGCGCATACCGCGCTGCCGGCGCGGCAAGGTGCGTCCCCGAATTCCCAGACGACGAGCGATCTCCTGACATGTCCGAAGCCCCCCGCTCCGCTACCGCGCGAGCCCACGCCATGACAGCCGCAACAACCGAGAGTGAGCGCTGGCACGACCTCGTTTCGCAGGTCGGCTCGGAGATCGCGGCGCCGCTCACTGCGGCGCTTGAGCGCATCCACGTCCTCACGGCGACGGGAAAGATCGATCGTGCCGGCCTGCGCGCGCTGCGCGACGAGGTCGAGCAGGCGCGCCAGTTCGGCATGATCGGCCAACAGCTGACGCGATTCGCGTCGGGGCGCGTTCGCCAGTCGCACGAAGTGCTGCAGCTCGAGGAGGTGATGAACAGCGTGCTCGCGCTGCGCAGCCGCGAGACGCAGGCGCGCGGCATCGCGCTCAAGCCGCAACTGAAGTCGGCGCGCGTCATCGTCGACGGCTCGCTCCTCTTCAGCCTGCTCAACGCGACGCTCGACTGGGCGCTGGCCAACGCGCACGCGCACATCGAATTCACGATCGACTTCAAGACCTGGCCGGCGCACGCGCGGCTGACCTGCCGCTTCGCCCATCGTCCGGCCGATCAGCCCGACGAGAGCGTCACCGCCGCCGTGCAACCGCGCCTCGATTCGCTTTACTGGCGGTTGATCGAGCAGACGGCGTGGACCATGGGCCTCATCGTCGAGCGCAAGGATATCTCGGGAATCACCACCCTCGTCCTCGAATTCCCAAAGACGGCGGGCGACGAGATGGAAGGCCTTTCGGCGACCGAGGTCGACGACGCGTCGTCGCAGTCGGGGAACTCCAAAGCGCTCGCCGGCAGCCATGTGCTCGTCGTCGCTTCGCGCCGCGAAGTGCGCGTGCTGATCCGCGACGCCTTGCGCAACATGAGCATGCTCGTCGACTTCGTGAGCTCGGTCGACGAAGCGGCGAGCTTTTGCAAGGAAGGCCTGCCGCACGCGATCATCATCGAATCGATCCAGCGCGGCGAGCGCTTCGCGTCCTTTCGCGACGAAATCCTCGCCGAAGTGCCCGACTTCGTCTTCATCGAGATCCTCGAACAGGGCTCGACTTTCGAAATGTCGGGCACCAACGGCGCCGCCATGGCGCGTATCGGCCGCGACGTCGTCCTGAGCTCGCTGCCGGCCGCGCTGATGTTCGAGCTCTCCCGCGGCCTGTGACACCGAAGCGAGCAGTCAGCGCGCCCGAACGCCGGCGACGGCCGCGCCGACGATCAGAATCGCGGCGCCGGCAACCCAGACGGTGAGCGGTCGGCCCGTCGTCGCCACGAGGAGAAGCGTCGAAGCGAGGGGCGTCAGGTAGCTGAGGAGGCCGATGCTGCGTGGATCACCGCGCTTCAGGGCCGCGTCCCACAGGTAGAACGCGGCACCGAGCGGGCCGAGGCCGGTCACGGCGATGAGCGCCCAGTCGCGCACCGAGAGATCGACAGCGGGCTCGAACGCGGCGTGGCATAGCAGCGCGAGCGCCCCGGAGACAAGCGCGAACAGGCCGACGGCCGCGGTCGGAAAGCGCGTCACGCGCCGCGTCAGCAGCGAATAGCTGGCCCAGATGATGGCCGAGCCGAGCGCGGTCACGTAGCCCCAGGCGAAGCCGCCGGTGACGCCGCGGCCGCCGGTGATCGCCATCGCGGCGCCAACAAACCCGGCGAGCGCCGCGCCGACGTGCACAGGTCGCAATGCGAGGCCCGGCAGGAACGCCGGCGCGAGAACGACGATGAAGAGCGGCCACAGGTAGTTGACGAGATTGGCCTCGATCGGCGGCGCATGCCGCAGGGCGACGAAGAGCAGGAAGTGAAAGCCGAACAGGCCGTAGACGCCGAGCAGCAGCGTCGAGGCCGGCACCCGCCAGCGCCGGGCCAACGGCCAGGCCGGCACGCTGCCGATGACGAGCGCGAGCCCCGTGAGCAAGAAAGGAGGCACCCGGGCGAGAGCCACGCCGAGCGAGGCAAGCGTCGCCCAGAGCGCGATCGCTCCGAGCGCGAGCAGAGTGGCATTCACGCGCGGCTCGCGCAACGACGGCGCGCCGCTGCCCGACTCAGTGCCAGTAACGCCACACGAACCAGATGACGAGCGCGACCAGCACGGCGCGAGCCGGGTTCGTCCCGCGCCGAAACAACGAGGACAATTCGAATTCATCGTCGAGCTGCGTGGCGTCGCGGCGTGCCTCGCGTTCCATGCCGGCCGCCCATTCGCGCCGCCGCGGCAGATCGGCTTCGATCGCATCGAGCCGGCGCTTGACGACCTGCGCCGGCGGATGCGCCGCGTTCGCGCGCAGCACCGGAGCCAGCGCCTGCACGGCGGCGTTGGCTTCGCGCAGACTCGGAATCGCCAGGGTCGCTCCGCACTGCGCGCAACTCATCGTCTCTCCGGGCGGCAGTGCCGCTCCGCACGCCGCGCACTGCATGGCTTCTTGCTTCGCCGGGACGCCTGGCAAAGGCTGCGGCCCGAGCGTCTCTTCCGGATCGAGGGCGCGAGCCAGACGGGCGATGTCGAGCAGGCTCGGCACGGAATGACAGTGGAGGCAGCGCTCGTCGTCGAGGCCGACCGCCGCGCCGCAGTTGACGCAGTCGATTCGCCCCTTGTCGCGGAGCAGCCTGGCGCGGTCGACCCGCGACATCGGCCGCAGCAGCCCCTTTTCCTCCAGGAACTCGGCGAAAGACTGGTAGGCGCCGTGCCGGCGTACGCACTGCAACTGCACCGAGTGCCCCCAGCGCGACTGGTTGTGCACGAGCTCGAGCCGGCCGGCGCAGCGCGGACAGGTGGCCTTTGGCCGCAGCGGCTCGTATGGCAGGTCGTAGGCCTCGGCCATGTGGCCGATCAGCTCGAGCATGCCGGGGCCGCTCAGGCTCGCCGTCTCGGTGCCGTCGAACCAGACGAGGTCGCAGCTTTCGCAGATGTCCAGCTCGACCGTCGAGCCATAGTGGCCGCCAAGGGCGAGCCGCCGCATCGTCGCCCGGCAGTTGCCGCACGACAGCGCGGGGTCAACCGCGAAGCGGGGGACGCCGCCGGCCGGCGTCATGCGCCGTCAGGCCGCGCGGCGATGCCCGCCGCGTGCGCCTGGCTGTCGGCGTGGTAGCTCGAGCGCACCAGCGCACCGACGGCGGCGTGAGCGAAACCCATGGCTGCGGCCTCGCGCTCGAACATGCGGAAGGTGTCGGGGTGGACGTAGCGGCGCACCGGCAGGTGGTGGCCGCTCGGCGCGAGGTATTGGCCGATCGTCAGCATGTCGATGCCGTGCGCACGCATGTCGCGCATGACCTGCAGGATCTCGTCGTCGGTCTCGCCGAGGCCGACCATGACGCCGCTCTTCGTCGGCACGCCGGGCGCGAACTCCTTGAAGCGCTTGAGCAGGTTCAGCGAATAGGCGTAGTCGGAACCCGGCCGCGCTTCCTTGTAGAGACGCGGCGTGGTCTCGAGGTTGTGGTTCATGACGTCGGGCAGCGCGCGTTTCAGGATCTCGAGCGCCCGGTCCGCGCGGCCGCGGAAGTCGGGAGTGAGGATCTCGATGCGCGTGGCCGGTGACAGCTCGCGGGTCTTCTCGATGCAGGCGACGAAGTGCGCCGCGCCGCCGTCGCGGAGGTCGTCGCGATCGACGCTGGTGATGACGACGTACTTCAGCTTCAGCGCCGCGATGGTCTTGGCGAGATTCACCGGCTCCTCGGCGTCGAGCGGATCGGGCCGGCCGTGGCCGACGTCGCAGAACGGGCAGCGCCGCGTGCACTTGTCACCCATGATCATGAAGGTGGCCGTGCCGTTGCCGAAGCACTCGCCGATGTTCGGGCACGACGCTTCCTCGCACACCGTGTGCAGCCTGTGCTCGCGCAGGATCTGCTTGATCTCGTAGAAACGCGTCGTCGGTGACCCCGCCTTGACGCGGATCCAGTCGGGCTTTTTCAGCGTCTCAGCGGCGACGATCCTGATCGGGATGCGCGAGGTCTTGGCTTCGGCCTTCTGCTTTTGCGTCGGGTCGTAGTTCGGAAGCGTCGTCATCACGGGCTCAGGTAGTGGGCGAGCTTGTCGCCGAGCGTGGTCGCCACGTCGTCCCACGCGGCGCGAACACCGATTGTAGAAAGGTCGATGGTTTGCAGCCCGGCATGTCCGCACGGATTGATGCCTTTGAAGGGTCGAAGGTCCATCGCGACGTTGAGCGCCAGCCCGTGATACGTGCAGTTTCTACTCACCTTGACGCCGATTGCGGCGATCTTGCCGAGACCGGCGAACTTCGTTTCCGCGCTCGGCGCCGCCGCGTGCATTGCATGGCCGAACGGATCGTCCATGCGTACGTAGATGCCCGGCTCGCCGCGTACCCGATGGCCCGTGACGCCGTGCACTTCGAGGGTCTTCAGCAGCGCCTGCTCGAGGCGAAAGACATATTCCTTGACGTAGATGCCCAGCCGCTTCAGGTCGACGAGGGGATACGCCACGACCTGCCCGGGGCCGTGATAGGTGACCTGGCCGCCGCGATCGGTCTGAACGACCGAAATGCCCGCCGCGTCGAGGATGTGTTCGGGCTTGCCCGCCAGGCCTTGCGTGTAGACCGGCGCGTGCTCGCAAAGCCAGATCTCGTCCGCGGTCTCGAGCGTGCGCGCGGCGGCGAACGCGCGCATAGCGGCGAAGGTCGTCGCAAAATCGACGTGCCCCCACTCGCGCCGCAGGGGCAGCCCGCGTGACTCGCCGCCGCCTTCAGGCATCTGCCTGATTGAAGCAGCGGCGTTCGAGCGTTCCACGCCAAGCCTCGTCGAACACGAGATCGCAAACGATGTCGTCTGCCGGCCCGTCGAGCGCCAACGTACCGACGACCGCCGCGCGCTCGTCTCCGTAGGCCTTGCTCAACCGCTCAAGAAGCGCCCGCTTGTGCCAGATGCACGTTGCGACGAAGTTATCTTCGCCGAAGATCTCATCCATCACCATCCGCGCCCGATGCACCTCGTTGTCATCGAGCGTCATCCAGAGGCTGCCCGTCTCGCTCAGCAATTCGCGCAGCAGCACGAGCCGCGGCCACATGCACAGCCACTTGTCACCGCCGGCGGCGCTCGGTTCGTAGTGGCCTGTCAGGCTGCGCTTCATGGTCGAGACTGGAATCGCGAATGACGCTAATGCAGTTTTCGACCGATTTTTACTTTATGAAAAGCGCTATTTCACTGTTTGCCGTGCGCACCGTCGCGTCGACGCTCACAGCACGACCTTGACCATCGGGTGCGTCGAGAGCGTGCGGTACAGCTCGTCGAGCTGCTCGCGGCTGGTCGCGTTCACGGTGATCGTGACACCGAGATACTTCGAGCCGCTGCTCGGGCGCAGCTCGATCGATGCGGCGTCGAAGGCGGGATCGAAGCGGCGCGCGACCTCGGTGACAGCATGGACGAAGCCTTCGGCATTGAGCCCCATCACCTTGATCGGAAAGCGCGACGGGTAGTCGATCAGCGATTGCTCGCGCGGAACGTCTTGCATGAGTGAATCCATCGAGCCCATCTGAGGGCGGCCGGCGTGGATGCAAAGGCCCCGGCCCGAAGCCCTTCGCCCTCAGATCGACTGCAGCCGCTTCGCCTTCTGGTAGGCCTCGTAGAGCCGGGCGTAGACCGGCCCCGGCTTGCCGCGCAGCGCGCCATGGCCGACGCTGTCGCCGTCGAGCGTCGTCACCGGCAGCACCTCCTTGGTGGCCGAGCTGAGCAGAAGCTCGTCGGCCGAGGCGACATCGGCCTCGGGGATCGGCCGCAGGTTGTAGCCGATGCCGCATTCCTCGCAGAGCTCCTTCATCAGGTCGACACGGATGCCTTCGAGCACATGCTCGCTTTTCGGCGGCCCGAGCAGCGCACCTTCGTGGACGACCCAGACGTTCGAGGCCGACGCCTCGGTGAGGAAGCCATCGCGAAACATGATCGTCTCGACGGCGTCGCGATCGGCCGACATCTGCCGCGCCAGCACGTTGCCGAGCAGCGAGATGCTCTTGATGTCGCCGCGCTCCCAGCGAAAGTCGCGGGCGCTGATGCAGGCGACGCCGTGATGCCTCTGCTCGCCGCTCGCCGCCTTCATCGGGCTGGCCATCATGAAGACGGTGGGCGCGATTCCGGTCGGCATGACGTGGTCGCGCATCGCGACGCCGCGCGTCACCTGGATGTAGACGAGCTGGTCGGTGGCGCCGCCATGCTCGTGCAGCGCCGCGATCAGCTTTCTGCTGCGCTCGAGCCATTGCTCGTGGCTGAGCGGATTCTCGATGCGCACCTTGGCGAGGCTGCGGCCGAGGCGCGCCAGGTGCTGGTCGAAGCGGAACAGCTTCTGCGCATAGACGGGCACGACCTCGTATATGCCGTCACCGAAGATGAAGCCGCGGTCGAGCACCGACACCTTTGCTTCGCAGAGCGGCTGGTATTGACCGTTCAGGTAGCACAGCGTGTCGGGAATCGTCGTCGTCGAATGCATCGTGCCTCCGCCTGTCAATGAGCCAGCTTACTACTTGATCCAGAGACGGATCGCGTCCCAGGCGCGGCCGAAGATCCCGGCCATCTCGACCGGCTCCATGACGACGAGAGGCACGTCGATGACCGGCGTGCCGGCCGCCGTCGCGACCTTGATCGTGCCGACGCGCTGCCCTTTGGCAAGCGGCGCGACGAGCGGGTCGGTGCGCTCGACCTTGGTCTGCAGCCTGCTGCCCTCGCCCTTGGGCACGCTGACGAAGACCGCGCCCGCAGCGCCTAGCTTGGCCTCGGCATGCTTGCCCTTCCACACCGGCGTCGTCACGATCGCCTTGCCGTCCTCGAAGAGGCGCACCGTGTCGAAGGCCTGGAAGCCCCAGTTGAGGAGCTTCTGGCTTTCATTGGCGCGCGCCTCTATCGAGGTCGTGTTGAGAACGACCGTCATGATGCGTCGCTTGCCGGGGCCGCCGGTCGGGCCGAGGTTCGGGAACTCGCGCTGCGCCGTCGCCAGCAGGCAGTAGCCCGCTGCGTCGGTGAAGCCGGTCTTCATGCCGTCGACGGTCGGGTCGCGGCGCAGGAGCAGGTTGCGGTTCGGCTGCGCAATGTTGTCGTACTTGAATTCCTTGATCGAGTAGTACGGAAAGTACTCGGGGAAGTCGCGGATGATGTGCGTCGCCGTGATCCCAAGGTCGCGTGCCGAGCTCTTGTGGCCAGCTTCGGTGAGGCCCGTGACGTTCTTGAACGTCGTGTTCTTCAGGCCAAAGGCCTGCGCCTGCCGGTTCATCATGGCAACGAAGGTGTCGACGCTGCCGGCAACGCCTTCGGCCAGGGCCACGGCGGCGTCGTTGCCGCTGATCGAGATCAGGCCGCGCAACAGATCGTCGACCTTCGGGCGCATCGTCGTGTCGATGAACATGAGCGAGCCGCCGCCCTTGCGCTCGGCCCAGGCGCGCAGCGAGACGGGCAAGGCCTGATCGAGCGTGAGCTTCTTGTCGCGCAGGGCCTGGAAGACAACGTAGGCCGTCATCAGCTTGGTCAGCGACGCCGGATCGGCCGGCGCATCGGCGTTGCGCTCGGCCAGCGTCTGGTTGGTCGTGAGGTCGAGCACGATGTAGCTCTTGGCCGCCACCTCGGGTGGCTGCGGTACCTGCGCGACGGCGACGGCCGCGAAGGGCAGGACCAGACAGAGCGCGAGGAGGCGCGCGGCAACGAAATGGGGAATCGGCATCGAGAGGCTTCGGTAGAGGAAGGGGTAGAGGAAGGGGAAGAGGAGACGTCAGACCGCGTCGAGGCCGCGCAGTTCACGCATGACGACGTTTTTGAGCAGCCCGAGCTGGCCGTGGAAGAAATGACCGACGCCGGGAAAGACGATGACGGGCAAGGATTGCGACCGGGCCCAGCCGAGCGTCGCCTCGAGCGGCACGAGCTCGTCGGCATCGCCGTGAATGACGACGCTGCCGGCCGGCACGGCCGGCAGCTGCTGCTTCTGCGTCGAGGGTGCGACGAGCACGATGCGCCGTGGCGGGTCGGCTTCGGCCAGGCGCTCGGCCGCGGCGGCCACGATGAAGCCGCCGAACGAGAAGCCGGCCAAGGCCAGCGGCAAGCCTGCGAATCGCTCCCGTGCCGAGCGAACGACCGCGAGGGCGTCGTCGACTTCGCCGCGGCCGTCGTCCCATGTTCCTTCGGATCCGCCGACGCCGCGAAAGTTGAACCGCAGGCTGGCCCAGCCGATCTGCAGGAAGGCGCGCGCCAGCGTTTGCACGACCTTGTTGTCGAGCGTGCCGCCGCCCTGCGGGTGCGGGTGGCAGACGACGACGATGCCCACGGGCGAGCCCGCGGGCCGATCGAGCGCACATTCGATGTGCCCGGCCGGCCCGGCGACCGACTCGCGGACCGTGCGCGAATTCATCGAAGCAGGCTAGCGCCCCACGTGCGACGGCAAGAGCAGGCGCTGGACGACCTTGCCGCGCTCGAGGTGCGAATCGACGATCTCGTCGATGTCGGCCGCATCGACGTACGTGTACCAGATGCCTTCGGGATAGACGACGGCCACCGGGCCGCCGGCGCAGCGATCGAGGCAACCCGACTTGTTGACGCGCACCCGGCCCGGCCCGCCGAGCTTCTCGGCCTCGATGCGCGACTTGCAATGATCGAAGCCGGCCTTGGCGCCGTGATGCGCGCACGAGTTCTCACCGTTTTCCCGATCGTTGAGGCAAAAGAAGATGTGCCGCTCGTAGTAGCCCATTGCCAGGATTCTAGAAGCCGGACCCGAAGCGCCTGGGTTCGCGTACGGCCAACCTCGCGAGCAGGTAGCTCAAACCGGCGTAAGGCCAGATCCAGCCGACCCATTGCGCCGCGCCGTGAAAGCGAATGAAGCGCCCTTGCTCCCAGGCCTTGAGGCTTTGCGCGAAATAGGGATCGGCGGGGGCCTGAGCGACGAGCATCACCAGCGCCGTCAAGACGATGAGGCCGAAGCCGGCGGCGACGCGGCTCGGCACAAGGCTCAGCAATGCCGCCGCGGCCATGCCGACCAGCACGCCTTGCGCCGCAGAAGGCGTGATCCACGCCAGGGCATGCTGCGGCCCGAAGTTGAGCGCCGTCGAAAGCGTCGTCGTCGCGCAGCCGAGCGCGGCGGCGCCGAGGACGAGCGCGGTACGCCGCCAGCCGGGCGGCGCGATCGTGAAGGCGACGAGGCAGGGGGCGAGCAGCCCGAGCACGATGATCGAGAGTTCGCTCGCCGGCGACAGGGCGAGGGCTTCTGCCTGCTTCGCCGCGGCGCTCGCCCATCCAGCGGTCCAGCCTTCGGCGGGCGTGCCTTCGAGCCAGTCGGCGAGCAGAGGCTGAACCCGGCCGAGCACGCGGCCAAGCCCGAACGGCACCGCCGTGGGAAAGAGCAGGCCGATCGGCCAGAGGATGAGCATCGCCATGCCGCCGGCGCTGCGCGCCACGAACCAGCGCTCGCGCAGCTTCTGCCAGCGCTCGATGCCGCCGCGCCAGTGGAGGACGAGACCGATGACGACACCCAGCACCGTGCCGAGCGCGTTGAGGCCGAGATCGACGTTCGACGAAACGCGCTGCGGCAGATAGTTCTGCAGCGTCTCCATCGTGAACGACAGGAGCGTGCCCGCGGCCGACGCCAGCCACGCCGATCTGCCGGCCGGCCGGCCGCTGCGGATCAAGGCGACAAACAGCAGCAGCCCCAGCGGCATGTAGCCGAACAGGTTGGAGACGAGGTCGAACCAGGTCCACCAGTGCGGCCAGCCGAGCAGCATGAAGTCGAGCAGCCCGACGCCGGGCACCCGCCAACCCGTGAACGGATAGAGGCTGGCGTAGACGATCAGCGCGACGTACAGCCACGTCAGCGGAACGGCCGAACTGCGATGGCGAAGCATCGTTCGGCGCCGTGGTCGACCGGCGGTGCCGCGCCTCAGAACGGCTTGATGACGACCAGGACGACGATCGCCGAGAAGAGCAGCACCGACGTCTCGTTGAAGAGGCGCAACCAGCGCTCGCTGCGCAGGTTCGCAAACGCCTCGAACTTGCGCAGGAGCGAGCCGCACGCGTGGTGATAGCCGATGGCGACGACGACGAGCGCGATCTTTGCGTGCAGCCAGTAGTTGTGCGGCCCCTTGCCGACGCCGTAGACGAGCCAGAGAACGAGCCCGAGCCCGATCGCTACGACCATCAGCAGGCTCGAAAAGCGGTAGAGCTTTCTCGCCATCATGAGCAGCCTTTCGCGCTCGGCGTGGCTGTCGGCCGGCACGCTGGCCAAGTTGACGAAGATGCGCGGCAGGTAGAAGAGGCCGGCGAACCAGGCGCTCACGAAAACGATGTGAAACGCCTTGACCCAGAGGAACGATGAACCCATCGGGCGATTATCGGGCGCCATAGAATCGCCGCGTGCAAACCCCTCCTCCCTACCCGCAGAGCCGGCCGCGGCGCCTGCGCCGCGACGCCTGGAGCCGCGAGCTGGTGCGCGAATCGCGCCTGCATGCGAGCGATTTCATCTATCCGGTGTTCGTGCTCGACGGCCAGGGCAAGACGCAGGA
>ODAK010006952.1_pt1 | contig 11360 bp, 11 predicted proteins | sample 1539591 | NCBI WGS metagenome assembly ODAK01 (sample SAMEA3539303, study PRJEB22396) | soil metagenome | biome: tundra; feature: field; material: soil | place: USA | collected 2010-05 | depth 0.15 m | reverse complement strand
TAGCCCTGGATCATCTGGCTGAAGTCGTCCGTCGCTACCGTCCCGGTGCCCGTGCGCTTATCGATGGTGTTGAGTTGTGTGTAGCTGTAGTTCGCACCAAAGCTGAGCGTGTGCTTGCCGATCGTCCAGATCGCGTTGCCCGAAGGCGCAAGACGATTCTGGAAAACACCGGTGTTCGAGGCCTGGCCTTCCGCGTTGGGGCCGATATTCAGAATTGCAGAGGAAAGTCCGGCCGGCTGATAGTCGCCGAGCACGTTGTAAACCGAGACGCCGGGGAAGTACTTCGAACCGAAAACGTTGATCGAGCCAGTGCCTGCCGTGCCGCCAGGGATAGAGCTTGGTCCAAACGGCTGTTCGTTGTCACCGTAGATCTTTTCGCGCAAAATGCCAAAGGTCTGCGTCGTACTGAGATTCGGCTTGATGATCAGGCTGTTGGTAATTGAGAAGACTTGCGCTCCGGCGTCAAGATGTTCAGTGAAGCCGGGCACGCTCGAGTAAGCGTACGGAGCGAGTGTCGGATCGTGCTGATAGTAGTACTTGAGCGAGAGCGTGTCTTTTGAACTGGCGTTGCAATCGATATCCGCGATGCCGAGGTCAGCCTTGAAGCGGCCGGTACCAGGCAGGAACGCGTTATCGAGGTGCGCAGCGGACGGTGTCTGGCCGGTCAGGGAAAGAGCATCGTTGGGGATCAACCATTTGCCCGGCTCGCCCGGCAGAGCAGGCGAATTGAATAGGACCAATGCGGTGTGATCGATTTGCGCACCGGTGATGGGCGTACAGCCGAAGTTTGCCTGATCGTAGGCGCTGCAAAATGAATTGTTCGATACCGAAGCCAATGCATCCGCTGAGCGGTCATCACTCAAGCCAACTGGAACGTCGAGGAATGAGTCTCCGATTTCCTGATCCGAAACGTGCAAGTGCTGGTAGGCAAGGAATCCAAAAAGTTTATCTTTGAAGATTGGACCGCCGATCGATCCGCCGGCCGTGTAGCGATGCAACTGCGGAACTTTTTTATTCGAAGGGATGTCAGAGTCCTGGTTGAAGAAAAAGGGAGCAGCATTTAGCCAGTCGGTACCGCGGCGGAAGTATGCAGCTCCGTGATAAACGTTAGTGCCAGCCTTCGTGCTCATGTCGATGTGCGCTCCCGAGGTCGATCCTTGGGTAGCGTCATACATCGAGGCATTGACGCGCACTTCTTCCAAAGTCTCAGGAGCGGGAGTGGGTATCGCGTTGCCGATTGAAAGATAAATTGAGGCTGCAGAGGGAATAACGCCGCCCGCGCCTGTGCTGCTCGAAACTCCCGTGCTGTTGATGACGCGCGCAGAAGGTACCTGGCTGGTGCTCTTGCCATTGAAAAGATTGCTGGCATCTACGCCATTCAGCGAAAAGCTGTTACTGGTGTCGCGTTGTCCATTTGCCCAGATAGGGGCGTTGCCAAGTCCGCTGTTCGAACCGGTGCCGCCGGATAGTTCAGCGTTCACGCCGGGGGAGAGGATCGCAACGCCGGTGAAGCTGCCAGTCGCCAGCGGCACTGCGTCGATCTGCGCGGTATCCATCACGTAGCCGACGGTCGTGTCGACAGCATTCATCAGTGGCGAAGCTTCCACTTCAATTGTGTCGGTGGTCTGACCGATCTTCAATGCAGCGTTCACAGTGGCGGTACGATTTGCCTGCACATTGATGTGCTGGGTCTTCTGCACATCAAATCCTTCGGAAGTGTAAGTGAGCGTGTAAGTGCCGATGGGCAGATTCACAAACGTGTAGCTTCCGGAGCCATTGGTCTTCGTGGTGCGCGTCAAAGCTGTCTGCTCGTCGACAAGGGTGACCGATGCGTTGGGAATCACGCCGCCGGAAGCATCTGTTACTTCGCCCGTGAGGCCGCCAAGGGTCTGCTGTGCCGACATTGGAGCAACACACAGCGCAGCGGCCGCCAGAATCGCGAACAGCCGGGGGAGCAGATTGGAAACGATACGCATGGAATACCTCACGTTGTTGGCCTCAGAATGTGAATTTCCCTTTAGTTTTTTGGAGTTTCAAGAAACTCTCAATCGATTCAGACTGCTGATTCTTTGATCACTTAAGATGAAGGTGGAATCTGCACGGACCGTGCAGGGATTTGGTCGGTTTTAGACTTACGGTGTACGCCTAGGATAGCAATTCTGGCATAAATTTCATCTAAAGATTTGGGCTCGGGGGCGCCTGGGGAATTCGCGGGCAAGTCACTTCTGAGGCAGTAAAGACACATGCGCGCCCACAATGCGCCAGCCGTGCGCAAATCGAACCCAGACCTGGCTTTGTCGGCCGTGAAGGGTCGTCGCGCCTGCCACGCGTTCGAATTCAAGCGTAATACTAGCAAAGTCGCGGCCAAACGAGACGATGTCCAGGCGTTTCACGGTGCGCGCCAGTGCCACGGCCGGCCTGCTCTTCCGGAAGGCCACAATCTGCTCTGGACCATAAAGATTCTCGTTAGTTCCAAAGCGCATGATTTGTGATCCGGACCAAAATAGTTCGACCAGCGTTTCGACATCGTTTTTAACGAGCGCTTGCTCGTACCGGGGGTAGAGCGCTTGTAATTCCGCTACAACTTCAGGGTCGTTGACGGTCATCGGATTGGAAAAAGCTCCCGTGGGGGCAGAATCTGTTTGCTCAGGGCGGCGCTGATTGTGTGCATGGGTTCATTGACGACCTGGCTAAGACGCAGCCTGAGCGCCACGCTGCATAGCAGGTAAGCGTGAATTTCGCTCAGATTCCACCGACTGACGAGCAGATCGATCATGCGGTTGGTAGCTGCTCGTGCGGCTCCTGCGAGATCTGTTCCGGTTTCAACGACGACCCATGAGTCGGCAGTGGAATCGGGTGCCGTTTTATCACTTGCCTCAACGAGCGGCCCAGGCAGCGGTTGTTGTTTGTGCAGGTTAAATCGCAGCGTGACGTCCAACGAACATTCGATGCCGTTGATGCATACTTCGCCATCGCCTTGGGCGGCGTGCCCATCGCCGCAACTGAAGAGCGCGCCCTCGTTATAGACCGGCAAATAAAGCGTCGAGCCTGCGCATAACTCGCGCACATCCATGTTCCCGCCGAAAGGCCCAGGTGGCCGCGTGCGGAAAGCTCCGTCTTCAGCGCGAGCGACACCCATCACTCCGAGAAACGGCCGAACTGGAACGACTGCCGGAGCTAAAGACCGCGATTCCTCGCCCTCAAGCAGCCAATGAAAAAGATAGGGCTCGCGAAACCGATCTTTCAAAAACCCAAGCCCCTCGACCACGCTGGACCACCCCCAGCCGCAGTGGCGGGTCGCGAGCACATCGATTTGCAGCACGTCCCCAGGCTGCGCTCCCTCAATCCAAATAGGCCCAGTCAGAGCATGAATTCGGGTGCGATCAATGGTGAGGTATTCGGCTACCGTCATGCCTGGTTTGACCTGGTCGCCGCTCGCGTCAACACACTCAATCTGCACTTCTTCGCCTGGTTGGATATGAAGGCGCGGTGCGAGAGTGCGATCCCATACCGAATGAGTCGGCAAAGCTGAGAGAGTGTGCGCTTTCATTTGTCTTTCACTCGAACGGTCATCTGCAATTCCACAAGCGCATTTCGTGGCAGTGCGCTGACGCCGACCGCGGCGCGCACGTGACGACCTGCGTCCCCAAAAACCTCTACCAGCAAATCGGAAGCGCCGTTGATGATTGCGGGCGAGTCGGGAAATCCGGGCACGGCATTTACATAACCGTTGACCGTCAGCACTTCAGCAACGTTGTCGAGCGAGCCAAGTTCGCGCCGCAGAACTGCCAACTGGGTAAGTGCGCAGGCCTTGGCGGCGGCATACCCATCTTTGATCGTCCGATCGATGCCGGCGGTGCCGGTTATCACTTCGTCGCCGCCGATAGAGATCACACCCGACAGGTAAACGATCGCGCCTGCTCGCTTGGCAGAGACATAATTTCCCCCTGGCACTGGCGAAGGTGGCAAGTTTAGCCCGAGTGCGGCGAGTCTTTCATCGGGAGTAGAAACGATGGCCATTTGCATTCGACTGTAGCATGGCGCAGGACAATTTTTCTTGGGATTTGCGATACGTCTCAGTTAGCATGAGCCATGCCAATTGACTATCCGTTGCTGTTGCTGGCGGCCACTCTCCACTCAACGTCAGCCCAGCAGTCGGCTGCTTTGCACGTGAGGTCGAGGCGATGATCACGCGTGCTGCGAAGCTGCTTCTATTGGCGGGTATCGGTCTTTTCTACACACTCGTTGTATTCAACAACCTGACCGATTTCAATTCGAATTACCAATTCGTGCGCCACGTGCTCATGATGGATTCGACGTTTCCTGGGAATCACGGGATGTGGAGAGCACTTCCTTTACCAGGGTTCCATCTGGCTTTTTACTTTTCAATCATTGCGTGGGAAATTGCTACCGGAATTCTGTTGTGGTGGGGTGCGATTCGACTATTTCGAGCGCTCAAGTTGCCTGCCGACAGGTTCAATGAAGCTAAGCGAGTGGCCGTGATGGCTCTTGCGCTATCGATGCTGATGTGGCTCGTGGCTTTTCTCTCGGTGGGCGCGGAATGGTTCCTGATGTGGCAATCGCACACCTGGAACGGACAAGAAGCAGCTTTCAGAATGTTTGTCGTGGTTGGTCTGGTTCTGCTTTTGCTTTTACAGCAAGACGCAGATGCACAACCCTGAGGAATCAATCCACTACGATTGTCGTTTCCTTACGCCGCAGCCAGTACCACGAGACGCCCACGCAGATGTAACCGAGATAGATGTAAGGGATGCGTGCGTGAACCGCATCGGAAGTCGACCGCAGATCAAAAATCGCAATCAAGATAAGCACAACCACCGTCAAAGCGCTCATCGCCGCGACAACATGCGAGTGCTGACCAAGAGCCTTCCGTGCAAAAGGCAACGCAATCGCAACCAATCCGTAAGCAGTGAGGAACCCGAACACCGAGAGCGATCCAAGCAGGTCGTACATGTCCGAACCAGAAACGCCTCGCACCGACATAACCGCAGTGGCTATGATCATGAGGCCCACTGACAGAACAATTGCCGGTCCCGGCGTTCCATGACGAGGGCTGGTGCGCACAAATATTTTGGGAACCAATGACCCATGCGCCATCCGAATCAGCACGCGGGCCGCAGCAGTGGTGCAGGCCAGGACGCAAGCAACCATGCTGATCAATGCACCGAAATCCATCGCCATCCCCAGCGGAGCGATGCCGGCCTTGGAAGCCAGCAGATGCATCGGGCTGGTGGATTCGCTCAGTTTGCCACTTTCGCCGCGGAATCCGAGCACCTCGGAGTACGAGCATAAGACAAAAAAAACTCCGGCCAAAATGGCGCATTGAATCACGGCGCGGGGGATCGTTCGCAGCGGATCGCGCGTTTCCTCACCGAGCGTCGTAGCGCTTTCAAAACCGACAAAGCTGAACATCGACAGCACCAGCGCCGGGCCTAGTGACGAAAGAGCAATGCCCTTGAGCCGAAACTGATCCATATCAAAATGGAAGCCAAAGCGCGTTAGCATGACCGCAAGCGTAACGATGATCAGGCTGACCGACACGACCTCAATCCATAACATCAATTCTGCAGAAAGCTTTACGTCGCGATAGGCAACGAAACCGGCAACGAGACAGACAATAGCCAACGTCGGTATTGCTGCCGGAGTGCGGTGCAGGAATTGCTGCGCAAGAAGATTGATGTAATAAAGAGCTCCGCCTGCGACCGATGCGCCTGTCGCGAGATAAGCCAGCAGAAGCCCCCATGCCGCGACGACACCAAAAACAGGAGGCATGGTACTCGCGGTGTAGGTATATAGAGATCCTGGTGAGGCGGTGAGGCGCGCAAATCGACTTACGCAAAAGGCCACCAGCAAAATCGCACCGGTAGCCATGAGGTAAACAAACCACGTCGCGTTGCCTGCGAGCGCAAAGACCAGCGGAATGGTGAGCGATGGCGAAGTGGATGGCGCCATTGCGGAGACCGACTGTGCCAGCGTCTCAATAGGGCCGAGAACACCGGCGTGGAGACCGTAGTTTTCGTCGCTATCTCTCGGCACATACACCGCGCCCGCTGCGCTCGCCTGATTGCTCAAGACCCGCCTCCGTCCATTTAGTTTGATCGTCCGGTTGGTCTAGTTTTGTCCGTAGCCTGACTCGGAGTCAAGAAGCACAAGATAAACTGGTGCCGATGTCTATCGCAGCTATCGTTCTTGCCGCTGGTGCTAGCCACCGCTTGGGCCAACCAAAGCAGTTGCTTCTGCTGGATGGCGAGATGCTGCTTGAACGCGCTTTGCGCCTGGCCAAAGAGGCAGGAACTGCGCCAGTGCTCGCCGTGGTTGGCGCTCATCGTGAAACGATTTGCGCATCGATCCAATTCAGAGATGCAACCCTGGTAATGAATAATGACTGGGCGGATGGTATCTCAACTTCGATTCATGCGGGTTTGCGGGCTCTCGAGGATAACGCTGTCCAGGTGAGTGGCGCGCTCGTCATGGGCTGCGATCAACCGCGCCTTACCTCTGAATACTTGCGGAGCTTGATTGCCGCATTCGCTGCGCGAGATGAAGCTGCTATTATCGCGTCGTCTTATGCGGGCATTCAGGGAATTCCTGCGATTTTTCCGCCAACTGTCTTCAACAATCTCCTTGCGCTGCGAGGAGATCGAGGCGCCCGCGCCTTACTCATCGATCCTCCTTGCCCCGTGGTGACACTGCCATTTGACGGCGGAGATGTCGATATCGATTTGCCCGCTGACCTCGATCAACTCAAGTGAACGCTAGCGTTCGATGGTGGCCTCAATGTAACCGTGAGGTTCATCAATAGGCACGAAGATGCGATTAGGATTGTCCTGACCGAAGGGGCTCAAGTCCGCAAGAAGATGGTGCAGATTGGGCATGGTAAGCGTGATGCTTGCAATCTCAGGCGCGGCGGCCAATGCGGATTTGCCCATGTCGAAGAGAGTATGTTGGACGCTCATGCTGTCGTGCGAGGCAAACTCTTTCAGCATGGCTTCAATTATGCGTGAGCGCACCTGTGCATGGTCCGGTGAAGCCACTGCGTATTCCCATGTTGCGGTCGCGCTGGTGCCGAATATTCGATCGGTGGCCGGCTTGAGCGTAGTCAACTTGTCTTTGATATAGCCCGTGAAGGCTGATTTTGTGGTCTTGAGAATGATCAGCCCGTCGATTCCCGGCCTGATTGACCACTCCCGACCTCGGTCACGAACTGCCCGCACCGTGTGCACCTCAGGACCGCCAAGTTTGAAGGTTGTCGGATCAGGGCTGCCTTCGACAATCATTCGCTCCCAGGCCTTTTCTTCAATTTCAACAAGGGCCCCACTAACTTGCGGGTTATTGGCTAGCAGATAATCGCCAAGCTCGGTTGCGAAGTCTTCGATGGTTGCCGCGTTTGAGGCGCGGGCCAGCGAATAGACGGTGTTCTTCATCGTGTCTGTGGGCAGGATCTTGCTGTTGTCGGCTTCTGTAAAACTGGTCTCGAAGTCGCCCTCAAGCAAGACACGTACGGTCCACTCGTTGAACTCGTGACGGTCTCCAATGCGCGTGATCCGTGAGAGGCGCACACGCGATTTTCCGTAGCGGTTTTCTCCCAGTCTTGCCATCGTGTCAGCTTCCTCTATAGGTCGTGAAACTATTGTCGCTCAGTAAAATCGGCAAGTGATAATGTGCATCCCCGCGGCAGGTAAACGTGATTGAAACTACGGGATAGATGCTTGTACGGCCGTTTTGAGCCAGGTAGTCGCCGGTCGCGAAGGTTAGCCGATAAACACCGTCGTCGGCACTTGGCACGAGGTCGCGACAACGTCCATCTGCATCCGTTGCGCTCGAAGCTTTAACTACCCATGCCTCGTCGATGCGCTGCTCCAGCGTGACGGCAACGCCCGCGGCTGGCTTTCCCACCGTCGTATCTAATACGTGGGTCGTGATTGCGTTCATGATACGAGCCACTTTCCAAGTCGAATTTGCATGATCTGTCGTTGTTGCTCAGCGGCGTCGCGCAACTCGGTCGCACGGTCGCTTGCCAGCCGTCGCTTGAGTATGGTGAGCATCTCTCCTGCGGTTTTCCCAGTCGCGCAGACAATATAAGTGAACCCAAACTTGCGTTCGTAATCGGCGTTACCCTCCGCAAGTTCAGCGAGGACCACCTGGTCCGCGATCCTTGCCTTGGACTGCTCCTCATCAGACCATGCTGCAGACCGAGCAGTCGCGTGTGCCGCGGTACGCGATCCGATGCGGGGATGACAGGCGAATGCCTCCATCCAATCTCCTTCTCCCATCGTGGCCCACACGCGATCGGCAGCAGTGCTCAACTCGACTACATTCGCGATGGGCCTGAGTCCGACCATGGCAGCCGCCCACCGTGATGCACCGCAGCAGGCAATCATCGCATCGGTCGCAGAGCTTTCATAGGCTTCGTTCCACGCCGCAAGAGTGGGATTCACTGGGTCGCACTTTCAGACCGCACTTGAAGCAGGAATTCCTCAAGTAGATTCGCTCCGACGCATCTGCGGTATTCTGCTGTCGACCGCAGATCGTCGATGGGTTGCGCCTCTGCAAGCAGTGCTTGTCGGGCACTTTGAATCGCGGCAGGAGTTATAGCCTGACCGACCAAAGCCGCCTCCGTTTTGTAAAGGCGAGCCGGGAAGGCCGCAAGGCTCGCGGCTGCCAAACGAATTTCGATCACGGTGTCATTCTGCAGCAAGCACGTCGCAGCCAGTGCGACCTTCGAGATTGCCATTGCTCGCCGCGTGCCTACCTTGCGCAGATATTGCTGGTGTTTTGCGAATCGCCGCGGCAAACGAACCGCATAGATCAACTCATCGGCAGTCATTGCGTTTTGTTTGTAGCCGGTGTGAAAGTCAACATAGAAAATGCGTCGGCTACCGCGCACGGACACGAGCTCAACTTCAGCGTCATAGACCAGTAGCGCAGGAGATGAATCTGCGGCCGGCGACCCGTTAAACAAGTTGCCGCCGAGGGTCGCGCGGCTCTGGTTGGCGATCGATCCGATCCAACTTGCTGCTTTCGCCAACAGCGGAAATTCCTCTGCGATCATCACATTTGGGCGCAGATCGCGGAACGTCGCCGCACCGCCAATCGTCAGGCTCTGCGGATCTGAATTAATGAATCGTAATTCGGGAATGCCCCAGAGACTCACCAGCTTGCTTGCGCTCAGCCTGCCGGCAGCGAATGCAACCATCAACTCCGTTCCGCCCGCAATCGGCGTCCATTGGCCGGGTTCCGTCGCGATCAGCTCAAGCACCGCCGCAAGGTTGTGCGGTGCCACCAGTTGGTGCGATTCCGCATTACCACGCATGAGATGCCGATTCGCCGGAAGGTTCTATTGCAGTTGCAGCCGCCGAAATTACAGATTCGAAGATGCGTTCGAAGCCTGTGCAGCGGCAAAGGTTACCGGCTAACCCCTCACGTATCTCGGCCATGTTCGGATGAGGATTCTGCGCAAGTAGCTGCGTTGCCGCCATCAACATCCCCGGTGTGCATATGCCGCATTGCGCGCCACCACAATGAAGAAAGGCTTGCTGCAACGGATGCAATACGCCTTCCCTTGCGAGCCCCTCGACGGTTTCGATCGTAGCTCCCACTGCCTGCAGCATGGGCACCAGGCAACTGTTCACAAGTTCACCATTCATGCGCACTGAGCAAGAACCGCATTCTCCTTCGCCGCAGCCTTCCTTTGTTCCGGTGAGGTGCAGGTCTTCGCGCAACACGTCGAGCAGCCGCTTCATCGGGGCCGCTTCGATGGTGTGGCTTACGCCATTCACGATGAAAGTGACTGGTGCATTCATACGGCCGCGGGCTCCTCCACCGTCTCGCGAATTTTCAATTTCGCAAAGAGATCCTCAGGTAGCAACGGAATCGAATTGAAACTGACGCCTATCGCGTCTCTGATAGCATTGAGAATCGCGGGAGCAGGTCCGTCGTGAGGAAGTTCGCCAAGGCCCTTTGCGCCATATCCGCCATAACGAAAAGGAATCTCCTCAAAAAAAACGTGAATAGGAGGAACATCTTCAGCGGTTGGCATGATGTAGTTCGTCATCTGGTTGTTGGCCATATGACCGTTTTGCAGGATGACCTTTTCATAGAGTGCGTAGCCGATGCCCTGCGCGATACCACCCTCGATCTGGCCACCCGCCAAGACAGGATTGAGCACGCGACCAACTTCCTGCACTGACCAGAATTCCTCAACTTCAGCGGAATAGGTAATGGTGTCGACGGCGACCTGCGCGATTTGCACTGACCATGCAAAAGCGGGATATGCTTCGCCGCGATATTTCTGATCGTCCCAGAAAATTCCTGGAGGCGCTTCATATCGGATCAGCGAAATGACATCATTCCCCTGGGCGCGGTAGAGTTCGCAGGCAGAGAAGAATTCTTCACTTGAAAAATGCTCGCCTAATCCAGCCTGCTCATGCAGCGTTGCAACCAGTTGCAAACCTGCACGCTCAATCAAGCGGCCGACCACCATGGCAGTTCGCGACGCAACTGTGGGACCACTGTTGGGAACGATGCCTGTATCTACGGGTGCCATGATCACATCTGCGTAATCGAGACCGATGGCCTCCGCTGCAATCTGCGTGAGGACGGTGTTGGTGCCCTGCCCAAACTCAGTGCTCGAAACCAGCACGCGCACCTTCCCGTCCGGCGTAACATCCACTCCCGCAAGCGAGTTCAAATAGCGCTCGCCTGATCCAGTGAAACCGGACCCGTGATAAAAGGCCGCCATGCCAATGCCGCGCTTCACGGCATTGGCCTGGTTCTCGCGTTGAAACCGCGCACGCTTTGCATGATAGCCACTCTCTGTTAGTGCGCGGTCAAGCAGTTTGTCCAGAATGACGGGTTCGCGCATTACCTGTTCGGTTGCAGTGGTGTCTCCATCGTGCAGGAAGTTTGTGCGACGCAGTTTGATCGGGTTCATTCTCAGAGCCGCCGCGATCTCATCCATGTGCCGCTCGATGGCGAATATAACTTGGGGCGCTCCGAAGCCTCGAAATGCGCCGTAAGGAACGGTGTTCGTCGCCCAGGAGTGCGAGCGCACGCGCACGTTAGGGCATACATAAGGGCCGGTAGAGTGCAGCGTCGCGCGCGAAAGCACAGTCGATGAGAGGGTTGAGTAAGCGCCACCGTCGGTGTCAATCTCGATGTCCATCGCAAGCAGCTTGCCACTCTCATCGAGTGCCGTACGGTGGCGCACGCGCGAAGGATGCCGTTTGGTGGTTGCAGCCAAATCCTCCATGCGATCGTAGATGATCTTCACGGAGTGACCGCTCTTCATGGCCAACAAGGCGGCGTGTGCAGCTATGAGAGAAGGGAAGTCTTCTTTG